>OLXW01000013.1_pt1 | contig 159517 bp, 130 predicted proteins | sample 1673551 | NCBI WGS metagenome assembly OLXW01 (sample SAMEA103958114, study PRJEB25191) | human gut metagenome | reverse complement strand
CGCAGGCAATGAGGGCGGCTCTGTCAGAACGACAGTTGGGGTGGAACTCCCGTGGCGTCAGTTCGCTGCTGACCGTTTGGCGACTTCCCATAGCATTTCGGGGTGTCGAGGACAAGTTGAAATGCTTCTATCATATCAGCCAAACGAAAGGCGGTCATAAGAACAGAGATATTGTTAAGATACTTCCGACCTTAAATACTTCCTTGCGTTTGGCTGCCTACATAGGCAGGAAGCACCTGTCTAAATCATATTGGGAGGTCAAACACAATGGAAAGAATTATTAAGCGTGGCGACATTTACTATGCGGAGCTTAATCCCGTTATCGGCTCAGAACAAGGCGGCACAAGACCTGTACTTATCATTTCCAATGATATAGGAAACAAGCACAGCCCGACGGTAATCATTGCAGCAATTACGAGCCGAGTACACACAAAAGCAAAGTTGCCCACACATACCGCAGTAAGTAATTATGAAGGGCTTGACAAGGACTCTGTTATCCTGCTTGAGCAGATACGGACGATTGATAAGCAGAGGTTAAAACAGTATATGGGAATGATGCCCAATAACATAATGGCAAGAGTTGATAAGGCTCTTGCCGTTAGTGTTTCTCTGAAAGGAGGTCAAAATGGACAATATTAAAGTAGATAAATATACCGCAGCTCTGAAACTCATTGAGATACTTCTTGAAAAAGGGAAAATAAATCAAGCCACATATACAAATATCGTGAAGCACACCAATTCGCACATTTCACAAGCGGCTTGATAATAGGTAGAATGTAATCAGCACAGAAATGGAGGTATGCTTTATGAATACAGCAGTAAATGAATATAATTACCGATTTAAGCTCACAGATTATGCTCAGTTTGATAGAAATAGAGCCAGAAATGTTGCTATTTATGGTCGTGTATCAACAGAACACGAAGCGCAGTTATCTGCATTGGAAAATCAGTTACAATGGTATGATGACCAAGTAAAATATCATCCGAACTGGACGGTCTGTGAACGATATATTGATGAGGGTATCACGGGAACACAGGCAAAAAAACGCCCTGCCTTTTTGAAAATGATTGAAGATGCCAAGCAAGGTAAATTTGATTTAATTGTTACCAGAGAGGTATGCCGTTTTGCACGAAATGTTGTGGATACCCTTGTTGTTACAAGAGAGTTGAAAGGCATAGGCGTTGAGGTGTTTTTTATCGACGATAATATTTGGACAATGGACGGAGATGGAGAACTGCGGCTATCTCTTATGGCAACATTGGCACAGGAAGAAAGTCGTAAGACTTCCGAGCGTGTAAAAGCAGGTCAGAAAATCAGCCGTGATAATGGTGTTCTCTATGGAAACGGTAATATTTTAGGTTATGACCGTGTTGGAGATACCTATGTTATCAATGAGGAACAGGCAGAAACGGTCAGAATGATATATGATTTGTATCTGCAAGGTTATGGCTCGATGAAAATCGCAAAGATTTTGACGGAGCGAAAAAGGAAAACAGCTTCTGGACTTATAAAGTGGAGCGTTTCAAATATTATGAGAGCGATTAAAAATGCCACCTACACAGGAACAAAGTGTTACAACAAATCCAGAAGCAATAATTTTTTAGAGCAGAAGCGAATTAACAATCTTGATATGTCCACTTATGAATATGTTGAGGGAGATTTCCCTGCTATTATTTCTCAAGAGATATGGGATAAAGCACAGGCAATAAGGGAAAGCAGAGTAAAACCTGTATGTGTATCGGCAGGAAAAAACACACATAGTAAGCGTGATTCACGAGATATATGGGTCAACAAGCTGCGTTGCTCCTGCGGCTCATCATATCGTAAAAACAAATGGCATACGAAATTGGACGGAAAAACCTCTTACGGTTATCAATGCTACAATCAGCTTAACAACGGAATTAAACGGAAAAGAGCTGAAATCGGTTTAGACACTGAGGGATATTGTGACAGCAGAATGATAACCGATTGGAAACTTGATTTTATGGCAAAAGCTCTGTTAGAGCATCTCTGGACAGAGAGAAAAGAGTCTGTACTGATTGCGTTAGACCTTATTAAGTGTTATTATAAGGAAGAAAAATCTAACGAAACTCAATCCGATACGGTAACGATACAGGCGAAATTGGATAAGGCAAATAGCAGACTGACTAACTTGATTGCTATGAGAGCTGATGGAGAGATTTCCAAAGACGAGTATCAAGCAATGAGAAGTCCTGTCGATGAAGAAATCAAGAAACTTCAAAAAGCACTTGATGAAATTCCACAGGAAAAAAGCAATCCGAAAGGATTGGATATAGAGGGTATCCGTTCTACTCTGAACAGCCTTGTTGATTTTAGTGGTAGCACTATCAGCCACGATGTTGTCAATCGGTTTGTATATTTGATAACACCAACATCGGATACTACATTTGATTGGTATGTTAATCTGAATGGGACAGCAGATGTGAAAGCAACCTTTACAGCGGAAGGCAGAAAGAAAAACTGCATTATCAAATTAGAGGAAATCGAAAAGATTTCCTCGGTACATAGGGGAGAGAATGAGGACAATGCTCATTTCATTAAAAACCCCCATATTTTTACCTATCTGCACAGGCTGCTATTGCACAGAAGAAGTAATTCTTGCAAAGTTTAGGATATCTGAATAGATAACAAAAATTTCACCCCGTGTCTTATGATACGGGGTGTTTTTGTGCCATTAATAATATGAAATGTGCTTTAGACGTTTAGTTTGCAGAAAATAAAGAACGCTTTAGGATAATCTGTTGCCATAGAATTAATTTTTTCTTTACAAATGAGCATTGACTTTACTGTAACTGTATAGCGTAAAATGAAATCAACAAATTAAGAAAGGAAAGTGATTCTATGAACGCAATAAATACTGATAAAAAGGTGCAGCTTACATATGGCGGTTTGAAAAGTTCAACTGACACATCTGGGGCGGATTACACTATTATAGGTATTCCATTTGATATCCGAACAACATATCGTCCGGGAACGAGGTTTGGTCCTGATGGGATTCGCAGAGCCTTTTCCACAGACAGCATGAACGAGGCTGTCGGCATTGATACGAGTAAATATGTAAAGGGCGTTGATTATGGAGATCTTGATATGTGGAACGCTGAGAAAGCTTATCTTGGTTCGATACCACAGGAAATGAAAGCTATTTTGGAAACAGGTACAATTCCAATCGTTCTGGGCGGTGATCATTCTATTACTTTTCCTGAACTGCTGGCTTATAAGGATGTTTACGGGCCTGTTTCGATAATACACTTTGATTCGCATACAGATACATGGGGCAGCGATACTGATAAAGAACATCACGACCACTCTACCCCTTTCAGAAGAGCGATCGAATATGACTGCATTGACCCGAAAACATCTATACAGGTAGGTATGAGAGGCGGACTTTTTGAAGAGAGTGATTTTGATTTTGCGAATAATGCAGGCCTTGAGCATATCTATGCTGTTGATATACATCATATGGGCATTGAGAAAACGGCAGAGCTTATCCGTGAAAAGGTCGGAAACAATAAGGTCATGGTCACATTTGATATAGATTTTGTTGATCCTGCTTTTGCTCCTGGTACAGGCACTCCCGTTTCCTGCGGATTTACTTCAAGACAAGCTCTTGAACTTATTCGTCATGCGCTTATCGGTCTTGATATTGTTGGCTTTGACCTTGTTGAAGTTGCACCGAACTATGACGCAGGGGGAATAACTTCAATTCTTGCCAGCCGTATCGTAAAAGAATTTATTACCTGTGTGGCTTGCAAAAAGGCGGGCATCAACGAATATGCTAAGAAAGGAATGATCGAAAATGTTTGATAAAATTATTTCAGAAGAGACACGAAGCAACATTACAAAGCGCAGAGGAAATAATATCAAGACGCTTTTCGGGCTTCCATATAAGCAGGATATCGATGGCGAAGATTTTGTTGTTTTGGGCGTGCCCTATGATACCAGCGTGACAAACAGGACAGGCTGTCGTTTTGGCCCTAGAGCGATAAGAAATGCTTATGGTGCAGGCAGATTGTCATATGAACAGGATAACTCATATAAGGTCGCTAACTTAAAAGGCATGGATATGGGCGATATCGGCGTTGTGCTTGGTTATGTTGAGGAGACAATGGAGCTTATCAGGGAATCGGTCAGAAAGGTACTCGACGCAGGTGCAGTGCCTATCGTTCTGGGCGGCGATCACCTTATTGCATATGCTGAACTTAAAGCTTACAGCGAAAAGTATGGCAAGGTCGCAATGGTGCATTTCGATACCCACGAAGATACTTGGGATTATGGCGACAGGATAAAATATAATCATGGAACGCCTTTTAGAAATGCTATTGAGGACGATATTCTTGATACTGAACATTCTATTCAGGTCGGCATAAGAAGCGGAGGAGATACTTATCGTATCAAGTACGCTCAAGATCACGGAATGAAGGTCATCACGGCGAGAGAGCTTCATAAGATCGGAATAAAGGAAACTTGCCGCAGAATAAAGGAGCAGGTGGGAGACGCTAAGGTTTTCATCACTTTCGATATTGACTTTCTTGACCCTGTATATGCGCCGGGTACAGGCACTCCAATGCCAGGAGGTTTTTCTACATATGAAGCCTGTGAGATAATCAGAAATGGTCTTGCGGGGCTGGATATCGTAGGTTTTGATCTGGTGGAGGTAATGGAAAATTACGATCCCGCAGGCATAACTGCGATAAATGCAGTGGCGATACTAAAGCAGTTTGTTATTTTGCTTTCAAAGAAAAAAGCGGAGCAGGAATAATAGGAAAGGTCGGTGTTAGATATGGTAAAATGTCCATTTAAACTAAACTTTGATGATCTGAAAGATCGGGGGCCAACAGGTTTTTTGGAAACGCCTATGGTCGATGATATAAATGGTTATGATATTCTTTTTGCAGCATTACCGTATGAGTGTGATGAAACTGCAAAGCCTGGTTCAAGAAAAGGTTCTGCATATTTCAGACGTGATATTTTTGGCTTCGGTTTTTGCGATCAGGGACTTGACATTGATATGGCGCATAGCGTAAAGAGCGGAGATTGCGGTGATCTTATTATCGACGATTCCTCAAAGGCAGCAGCTGAGGAATGTATATATACGGCTGAAAAGGCGATAGCTTCCACGGGAGCTTGCAGCTTTATGATCGGCGGAGATGATAAGACATCTTATGGGCAGATAAAAGCTTGCTATGAAAAGTATGGCAAAATGGCTGTTATCCACTTCGGCGGTTCGGTAAGTTCTGCGCTTGTTAGAGTGGCAGAAGAGGATATGTGCGACAATGCTTCTTCTCTTGAAGTTGGAATAAGAAACGGAATGTCACAATACGGTGGCAGGCTAGAAAAGCTGGGTATAGATGTGTTGACAGCTTCTGACATGGATTATATGAAGTTTTCAGACGTGGGTTCTGCAATAAAAAAGAATGTATCAGGAAAACCTGTTTTTGTGATCTTTGATATGAACTTTTATGATCCTGCTTTTGTGACATCTGCGGCAAGACCTTATGCAGGAGGATTTGCTTCTCATGAGGTCGTTGAGATAATGGAAACGGGGCTTGTTGGTCTTGACATAAAGGGCATTTCAGTGTGCGGTATGCTTGATTATAATGACCCTGGAGAGACTTCGCTCAATAATCTTGCGGAATGTGCGGGCAAGCTATATGCAGTTGCGGCATACAACATAGCATCTGAAAGGGAACTGTAACGGCTTTGTAAATGATGAGAGGGGTGATTCATATGCTGTCGGAAAGCGTTGACCTTAAAGCTGAGAAGAAGGAGTTTAACAGGAAATTTCTCAGTATCATAATGCCGCTGCTTGTTTCTTCAATATTCAGCCAATGTCTCACTTTCATAGATCAGTGGATGGTCAGTACCTTAGGAAGCACAGCTATTGCGGCGGTAGGAGTATCTACAAATTTTTTCAGCGTTTATTTTACTTTCCTATATGGCTGTAATACTGGCGCAGGAATATATCTGACACGTTATTGGGGTCAAAAAAATATCAAAGATTTTCAGCGCATAATTTGGACAGCCGTAACGGTCACGTTTACTGTTGGTCTTGTGATGTGTTTGGCGGCAATGATATTTCCTGATATCATAATAAGGCTTTTTAACAGAGACCCTCTTGTTATAGAGAAGGCAAAGCCATATATGCGTATCGTGGCGGTATCATATTTGCTTGACGCCATATGCTATGCTGTGAGCTTTTGTTTTAGAAATATAGGCAATGTCAAGATACCGATGATACAGGGCATAGGAAGTATGATGTTCAATATGCTTTTTAACTATATGTTTATCTTTGGAAAGCTTGGTTCGCCGAAGCTTGGAGTGACAGGAGCTGCGCTTGGAACGCTTGCTGCAAGAATTGTTGAGTTGGTAGGACTTTTGCTATATTTCTTTCTTTCAGATAATCCGATAAGGAAAAACCTTTTTAAGGCATTGAAAACATTAAATGTTGGATTATACAAGGAGTATCTTAAAACTTCGCTTCCGTTGTGTGCGAACGATATGCTTTGGTCTCTGGGTCTTTCGTTTTACTATATGGTATATGGAACAAGAGGCACGGAAGTATATGCAGGAATGAGTATACTGAACACCATGGAGATGTTTGCGAAGCTTGCGATAATGGGATTTGCGGGGGCATGTACTATTATGCTGGGCATTGAGATGGGTTCTGCCGATATGCCAAAAGTTTATCGCTATGCTGATCGATTCAATAGGATTTCTATCATAGCTGGTCTTGTATCATGCAGTATCATTGTCGCTCTTATGTTGCCTGTTCAGCATATTTATGGAATAAAGGGTACCCTTGAGGGCGAATGTGTGAGAAACTGTATGTGCGTACTTGCTATATACTGCATACCTAATGCGGTGAACTGTATTAAGGTAGAGGGCATTTTTAGAAGCGGCGGAGATGTAAAGTATCTTACGCTCATGGACGCAGGCAGCATATGGATGATAGGAATGCCGCTTACGCTAATTCTCGGACTTATCTTTAAGGTCGATATTTGGTATGTTTATGCTGCTCACATAGCTATAGAGCTGTTTAAGCTTCCTCTCGGTCAAAGACGACTGAGATCACGCAAATGGTATCACAATGTTACGGAAGCTGTAAGCAGCGTTGAAAACAACTGATAAAAGCTGTCTGATATTCTTTTGTGCAAAGATGCCTGAAAGAATATCGATGATGAAAATAGGGTTATACAAGGACGTTTGATAAATCAGACGTCCTTTCTTATTATTGCTATTTGCAATATCATATTAACAAAATTGCATTTTAGAAATGGTCGCATTCTTTTGCATATGTATTGCTTGCCACGAATGTCATGTTTCTAAGATGAAATAATATACAGAATCAACGATAAAATGCTTATATTACAGCGAATTTTGTTGTTTTAAACAAAATTACTGCTAACATATTGACTTTACAGTAGCTGTAAAGTATATAATATAATCAAGATAAATTTGAAGGATTTAAAATTTAAAAATTCATTTTGTAGAAAAGGGTGTTATTATGGCTTATGTAAAATACATTCTGAAAAAATTGATACAGATAGTTGTTATAACCTTTCTGGTTTCGTTGTTGGTGTTTTTTTCGTTAAGACTTAATCCAACATCTCCGCTGACTGTTATCATAGGTAACAAGCAGTCAACACCTGAACTTCAGCAACAGTATACAGAGCAGTTCGACCTTGATGAGCCGCTGCTGAAGCAGTATATTATTTGGCTCAAAGGCATTGCACATGGTGATCTTGGAATTGATTATGTTCAAAAGCAGCCGATACTCAACCAGATAATAGACAGGATACCGATAACAATAGGTCTTGTGCTTTTCTCAACGATATTAGGAACAGTGATAGCTATTCTGATAGGTGTTCTGGCGGCGATGAAGCGAGGAACATGGATAGATTCAGCGTTGTCGACTCTTATGCTGGTGATCTCGAGTATACCGACGTTTGTGCTAAGCATTCTTGCTATTCTGTTTCTTTCAAAATATGTACCTGGATACAGTTTCATAGGAACATATTCTAATACAGCAGAGTTTATATCAAGAATATCTGTTCCGGGTATCATAATGGCAGTTGGACTTGTTGCAACACTGGGAAGAGTTACGCGAAGCAGCATGATATCCCAACTTCAAGCACCATATATGATAACCGCAAAGGCAAAGGGTCTCGGCAAGTTCAATAAAACATTCAAACATGCTTTTCATAACGCTGTGATACCTGTCCTTACAGTAGCAGGATATATGTTTGCGGGAGCTATAGGTTCAACTGTTCTTATTGAACAGATATTCTCGCTTCCTGGTATCGGTGGTATGCTGGTAACAGGTATCCAGCAAAACAACTATCCGATAGTACAGGTGCTTGTGCTTGTAATGCTTGTTTCATATCTTATAATGAGTTTTGTTGTAGATATTCTCTATGCAGTGGTTGACCCTCGTGTTGAGATGAAGTAGGGAGGAATGGATAATGGTTAAACGTTCAAAGGTGGGAAAGTTTTTTACTCCAAAAACGGTTATTTCAGGCATAGTGATACTTATAGCAATAGCTGCTGCTATTGGTGCAAATGTCATTGTTCCTTATGATCCAAATGAAGTTGATCCACGATCCTGTTTTCTTCCTGCTTTCTCAAAAGGACATATTTTAGGCACGGACAAGCTTGGACGTGACCTTTTATCAAGGCTTATAATGGGTGCAAAAAGCTCTATGCTCAATGCTTTCCTCATAGTTGCCTTTGAGGTGGTCATCGGCGTACCTATCGGTCTTATATGCGGATATTACGGAGGAAAGATCGACGCAGTTATAATGAGAATCTGGGACGTTGTCTGTTCAATACCGTCTCTGCTTCTTTCATTCATACTTATCGCAATTTTCGGCAGAGGAAATTTTACAGGCGTTATGTCCATTGGTATCGCATTTATACCGCTGACAGCAAAAATGGCGCGTTCGCTTATCATAACGGAAAAGAAAGCGGTTTATGTTGAAGCCTGCAAGTCAATGGGATATTCGGATATGAAGATAATCTTTTTTCACATTCTTCCAAATGTTATCACCACAATGATCGCTCAGTTCACAATGGATATCGGTGCGGCTATAGTAGCGATGGCAACGCTCAGCTATTTAGGTCTTGGTATTCAGCCACCTGACGCAGATTGGGGAACTCTTCTTGAAAATGGTATGCAGAATTTCTATAACAATTATGTGCTTCTTGCTGCCCATGCAATAATTATAATGCTTGTGACCGTAGCGGTTAATATTTTCAGCGACTGTATTCAAGAGTATATCGATCCGTCACAGAGAAAGCTTCCGACATTCAAACAGTATGAAAAGAGACTTATCCATATCCAGCGCCGTCAAAAGGCAGCAATATAAAAAGTAAGTAGGTGTTCTTATGAACGAGCATAATGTAATTGAAATAAAAGATCTGTCTGTAGATTTTATGACGGTCAGAGGTATAGTTTACGCTGTTCAGGGAGTAGACCTTAGCGTAAAGGAGGGCGAGATCCATGGCGTTGTGGGTGAAAGCGGCTGCGGAAAGAGCGTTTCCACTAAATCTATTATGCGGCTCCATGATGAAAAGCATACGAGATATTCGGGACAGATCCTTTTCAAGAACGGCGAGGGCAAAGAAGTTGATGTGCTTTCGCTGTCGGAGAAGCAGATGCAGACTATTCAGGGAAAAGATATTGCAATGATATTTCAGGACCCTATGACATCTCTTGACCCAATAATGAAAGCAGGCGAGCAGATCGCTGAGCTTGTGCGCAAAAAGTTGAAAATGAAAAAGGCAGAGGCAAAGGAATATGTGCTTACTTTGTTTGAAAAAGTAGGAATACTTCCTCCTGAACAGCGGTATGAACAGTATCCATTTGAAATGAGTGGAGGAATGCTCCAAAGAGTAATGATAGCAATGGCGCTCTCCTGTAAACCTAGACTTCTTATAGCGGATGAGCCGACAACAGCTCTTGATGTTACGATACAAGCACAGATACTTAAACTTATCAAGGAACTTGCGGCAGAAAATAACACCTCGGTAATATTTATCACTCATAACCTTGGAGTTGTGGCTGAAATATGTGACAGCGTTTCAGTAATGTATGCTGGAAGGATATGCGAAACGGGTTCTGTGCTTGATATTTTTGATAATGCGGCTCACCCATACACAAGGGCGCTTCTGAACAGCAATCCTAAAGAGGCTGATACAGGAAAGTATATGGCAACTATCCCTGGAGCGCCGCCGCTTTTGTATAACAAGTTCACTCATTGTCCGTTTGCGGAGAGATGTGATAAATGTATGGATAAATGCCGCAAAGAATTTCCAACGCTGAAAACTATCAGGGCAGGTCACGAAGCATCGTGCTTCCTGTCGGACGGAGGTGAAAAGAATGGCTGAAAATATTCTTGAGGTAAGACACTTGAAGAAATGGTTCAAGATCGGAAATCCTGCGATCAAAAAGGTCGGTGTAAGCTACCTCCATGCCTGCGATGATGTCAGCTTTGAAATAAGAAAAGGCGAGATATTTGGCATTATCGGAGAGAGCGGATCAGGAAAATCAACGATAGGAAAATGCGTTCTTAATCTGCAGAGCAGCGATTCTGGTGAGATAGTTTTCGACGGACAGGATATTTTCGGATATTCGCAGAAGAAAATGAAGCCCCTGAGAAAGGATATGCAAATGGTCTTTCAAAATCCGCTTGCATCTTTCAACCCAAAGAAGCGGCTTGGAAAGACGTTTGCGGAATATGGAAAGTTTCTGGGCATGACTGATGAACAGTATCAGAATAGGATAAATGGGCTTTTAAAGTATATCAAGCTTTCTGATGATGTGCTTTCAAGACTGCCAAAGGAACTCTCTGGAGGTCAGCTTCAGCGTCTTGCCATTGCCAGGGCGCTGATGTCAGAGCCAAAGTTTGTGTTGGCTGACGAGCCTGTTTCGGCACTTGATGTTTCTGTTCAAGCTCAGATACTTAATCTGATGATAGACCTTAAAGAAAATCTTGGTCAGACTATGCTTTTTATTTCACGTGACTTGAATGTTGTTCGTCATCTTTGCGACAGAGTAGCTGTTGTGTATCTTGGCGTTATCGTTGAAATGGGCCCTATAGATGAGGTGTATTCAAACGTTATGCACCCATATACGCAGGCACTTATTTCGGCAAAGCCAAAGGAACATCCGCTTCAGCAAAAGGAGCAGATAATCCTTAAAGGTGATATCCCTACTGCCATAGACGTGCCTGAGGGTTGTCGGTTTGCTTCAAGGTGCAGCCGTTACAAGCATGGTTTGTGCGACCACAGAACACCAAAACTCAAGGATATGGGCAACGGACACTTTGTTGCCTGCCATTATCCAAAATGTCATAACTCTGATGAAGAGGATTGATATAGAAGTTTATATGAAAAGGAGAATTTATCATGAAAAACTACAGGAAACTTTTAGCAGGTTCGTTGGCGTTGTTTCTCGCTGTAGGTATCACAGGCTGTAGCAATACTTCAGGAGTCGGAACAGGTGTTGCAAATGAAGACGGACTTGTTGTTTTGAATGTTGCGTCAACAGGTCAGCCTGTATCCTTTGATCCTGCTGACGCAAACCTTGTTGTAAATGAATACACAGAGTATGATTGCTACGATACGCTCCTTGATTTTAATCAGGACGGCACAGATGTTGTACCTGCACTTGCAGAAAGCTGGGAACAGGTGGACGATCTTACATATACTTATAAGATCCGTGAGGGTGTAAAGTTCTCCGACGGCTCCGATCTTACAATGGACGATGTGTTGTATTCTCTAAATCGTGTGCGTGAGGACGCTTATGGAATGAGCTATCTTTTTGAGCACGTCGACAGCTTTGAGGTAGATGAGAAAACAAGAACGCTCACTGTTCATCTTACTCAGCCTGACAGCACATGGAAGTATGTTCCTGCAACAACGCCATGTCAGATCTTGAAGAAATCTGTTGTGGAAGCTGAGGGTGATGCTTATGGAACAAATGAAGGCTCAGTAGTGGGTACAGGTCCATATAAGTTCGTATCATGGGCTGCTGACTCACAGATAGTTCTTGAGAAGAATGAATATTGGTGGGGCGGTGCAGATAATCTTGCTATCGACAAGATCAACTTCTATGTTATGAAAGACGCCAGCAATATCGCATTGGCAGTAAAGTCAGGAACTATCGATTTTGCACCTGGAATTACAAATGATGTTCTTCCGACTTACGAGTCGCTGAGTAATTATAATATCATTCACGATTTTGAGACTTCTACGGTTTTTGTCGCCTTAAACACACAGGTTGCGCCGTTTGATGATGTGAACGCAAGAAAGGCGCTTGCTTACTGTATAGACTCTTCCATTGTTCAGCAATCCATTGGCGGAGAGTATTCGGCAAAGCTTGATGTTACTTGTTTATCCGATAATATGTATTACATGGATCCTGACAAGTGGCATACAGCAGTGAGTGAAATGGAGGATTACACAGTTCAGGATTATGATAAGGCAAAGGAGTATCTTGCTAAGTCAAAGTATTCTGACGGATTTGAGTTCGATTTTTACACTTTATCTGCCAATGTTCCGGAAGCTGAGCTTATTCAATCTATGGTTGGTGAGATCGGTATCAAAATGAATATCAAGGAGATACTTTCAGCAGATATGTTCAGCTATTTGTACGGCTTTAATGAAGATGAAAACGGCAACAGACCATATCAGGCGTTTGGCTCTAGCTGGGTATCTGACTATCTCGACCCTGTAGGAAATCTGAAAACAATGTTCCACAGCTCAAATACAGTACCGGGATGTGCAAATCAGGCAATGTGGAAGAATGCAGACTTTGACGCACTTATTGATAAATCTTACGAAACAACTGACGATAGTAAGAGAGTAGAATACTTTATTGAAGCTTCAAAGATAGCTGCTGATGATTGTGCTTATATCCCACTTTATGTGCCCGAGTCGGTTTACGCTGTCAGCGATAAGTTTACATTTACTCCAAGTCCTCAGTCATTCTGGAACTTCTCTTATACTGATTTTCAGGTAAACGAATGATCTGAACAATTAAAATAATACACGCTGCGGCATTTATAATACTATGCCGCAGTGATGTTATCTGAAAGGATTGATCTTATGATTATGTCAGCGGATACGATCTGGATTGCCATATGCACCGTGCTTGTGTTTTTTATGCAGACGGGATTTGCAATGCTTGAAACAGGCTTTACAAGAAAGAAAAATTCCTGTAATGTTATCATGAAAAACATTATGGATTTTGCGGTCGGCTCGATCTTTTATTGGATCTTGGGATTTGGCATAATGTTTGGTGCAACAACAGGCGTTGTGGGCGTGATAGATCTTTTCTCTAACGGCGATTATTCGGCTGCTTCACAAACTATTCCACAGCCTGTATTTATGGCGTGGCAGTTAGTTTTCTGTGCAACGTCTGCTACTATAGTTTCAGGCGCTATGGCAGAAAGAACTGCTTTCAAGTCATATCTTATTTATTCCGCAGTTATGAGTGCAGTTGTTTATCCTATAAGCGGCTGTTGGATATGGAACGCCAATGGCTGGCTTGCTCAGCTTGGCTTCCACGATTTTGCGGGCGGAACTGCCGTACATCTCTTGGGAGGTTCTGCTGCTTTTGCAGGCGCAGCCGTGCTTGGCGCACGAATAGGCAAATATGACAAAAAGAAAAAGTCAAGGGCTATACTGGGTCAGAATATACCTTTGGCGGCTCTTGGAGCGTTTATACTGTGGGTAAGCTGGTTTGGCTTTAACGGCGGCTCGGTAGTGACTTCCGAAAGCGGATTTGACCTTGCAGCTATCGGCAGTGTGTTTATGAACACTATACTTTCTTCATCAGCATGTGCCGTATCTGCAATGATAATTACATGGGTAAGATACGGAAAATCAGACATAACGATGACCTTAAACGGCATTGTGGCAGGTCTTGTTGCCGTCACAGCCGGTGCGGATCAGCTTCCACACTATGCGGCGCTTCTCGTGGGCGTAGGTGCAGCTTTTGTTATGATCTATGGAATTGAATTTATCGACCATATCTGCAAGGTGGACGACCCTGTTGGCGCAATATCAGTTCATGGTCTTTGCGGAGCTTTTGGCACAATAATGACAGGCGTATTTTCTGTAGAAAAGGGCGTTATCTATACAGGTAGATTTAACTTTCTTGGCGTGCAGCTAATTGGCGTTTTGTCTGTTGCGGTATACGGATTAGCTGCAATGACGCTGCTTTTCGTTATACTTAAGCATACGGTAGGTATCAGAGTTTCTGAAAAGGCTGAGATAATGGGTCTTGACCGCTCAGAGCATGGTTGGCAGGGCATTGTGACTGATGATCTTATTTCAGATCTGTCAGACGGAAATGCCAAGAGTGTTACACAGATAGACCTCTCAAAGCCTATAGATCGTTCAGCGTATAAAGCTGACGGAAAGATACGCAAGGTAGTTATACTTATGAACAGCTCGAAATTTGAGTCGCTGAAAGACGCACTTGACGAGATAGATATAACCGGTATGACCGTAACAAATGTCAATGGCTGCGGAATACAAAAGGGCAGCACCGATTATTATCGTGGCTCGGAAGCAAAGTCACATTTGCTCCCTAAGATAAAGGTCGAGATCGTTATCAGTACAGTTCCACTTGGACTTTTGGTAGACACGGTAAAGCGTGTGCTGTACAGCGGCAATATCGGTGACGGAAAGATCTTTGTATATGAGGTCGAAAATGTAATAAAGATCAGAACTGATGAAGAGGGCAAAATGGCGCTTGAATAGAAGTTTGCTGACGAAAAGGGGTATTCATTATGAACCAGGAACAAAAAAAGAAATATCTTTCCATAAAAGAAATGGGTCAAAGGCGAGGCGTTTCTTCAAAAACACTGCGGTATTACGATAGTATCGGGATCTTCAAGGCTGATTATGTTGACCCTGATACGGGGTACAGATACTATGATCCACAGCAATATGAGAAGCTTGGCACGATACTTGAACTGCGCAGCCTCAATTTTTCGCTGAATGAGATAAAAGGATATTTCACGGAGAGAAATATGAAAAAATCTGTGGATATGCTGAAAGAACACTATAAGCTTCTTGAAGAGGAGATACGTAGCAAACAAAGGCTGGCGGAGACTATCAAAGAAAAAATAGATTTCATTGATAAGGTTATCGACAATAATATCGAGCTGGAGAAGTTTTCTTTTGAGGATTTTCCAGAGCGATTTATCATATCACAGCTCAATAGATCTGATAAAAGTGGTGAATCCGTTGCACTTGAATTTATGCACCTTGAAAGTCATCTTCACGAAACTGCGCCGATCTTGGCTTCAGACCGAATAGGCTTTTATATGGATTTTGATGATATTTCCGAGATGGAAAATATGGATAATTGGCACACCATGATAATGTGCAGTGAAGAAATGAAGAATTCAAGACATTTCTGTGTGCTCCCTGCGGGAAAATATCTATGTGCATATTTTAAGGATTATACCGCTGACAGGGATTTATTCATAAAAATGTTTTTGGAATACGTCAAGTTTAACAACATAAAATTGAAAGGAATAATGATACAGCAATTTAAAATAGATGTAACTGTTACTGACGATCCGAAAGAGACAATCATTGAATTTCAGGCACTTGTTTGAATTTGTCTGAAAATGTTCTTGATAGCTGTTCCGGCCAAATATAAAACAAAGCCTTCTGAGCATTGTGGCTCAGGGGGCATTGTTTTCTGCTATTTTATCTGCCTTATCATCAGCCTTCCTTAATATCGCAGGCAGTGAAGCACGAAACGTCAGACACACATATTTTATTGGCTTTTCTCTGTGCATTGTTTCCACAACTTTGATTTTGAATTACGGCGTGTATCTTTTGTTCGGCTTTCCTTTTGGCATAAAATGCCCCCCTTTCGTTAGATTTTTTATTGGTATATTTCTATTATACCACATTGTCTAACAAAAGGGGAGCATTTCACTTATGATACGGGGTGTTTTTGTGTGTGAATAAAAAATAATAGAGGTCTGACGTTTGAGCCAGACCTCTATTTTGCTATGGATAATCACTTTTTCTTTATTTTTTTGTAGTCACGCTTTTTGAAGCCGACCAAGCGCCGTAATATTTTGTACCGTTCACTGCCGTGTAGGAGCGGACACGAACGTAATATTTTTTGTTGCCGCTGAGCTTGGAAACTGTGGTCTTGTCGGTCTTGTTGTTTGTTATGGTGACTTTCTTTGCGTTTGTAAACTTGGAGTTCGTTGCATACTGTAGCTCATAACCTGTTGCAGAGCCTTTCTGCGCCCAATCTACGAAAAATGCTTTGGGCTTAGCAGTGAGCTTTTGAATCTCCTGCTTGGCAGGGTTTATTGTAAATGTCTTTGTGATAACGCCGCCATATTTGCCTTTGCCTGTTATCTTGATAGTTGCCTTGCCGATATTCTTGTTGTTTGAGTAGAAAACTGTGTAGTCAGTGCCGTTTTTCAGGGCAGTGCCGTTGTATTTTACTGTAAGGCTCTGGGTGATAGCCTTGCCTGTGTATGCCTTGGTTGAAATGCCAGAAACGGAAGCTTTTGTGATATCATATTTTGCGGTCTTTATGTTTTTTATGTCAGACCATGGACCATAATAAGTCTTGCTTCCAACGTTTGTGTATGAACGCACACGGACGTAGTATGTCTTATCGGCTGTCAGACCACTTATTGTCAGGTTATCTGGCTTGTTGGCAGTGAGGTGTTTGGAAGCCGCACCGCTCATGTTTGCACTGGTGGAATACTGAATGTCATAGCCCGTTGCAGAGCCTTTCTGCGCCCAATCCACAAAGAAGCCTTTGTATCTTGTTTCAAGCTTTTGTATAGTCTGCTTGGCAGGGATAATGTCAAAGCCTGCGGTATAACTGCCGTAGTAGTTGCCCATGCCTGAGATAGTGATGTTAGCGTGACCGATTTTAACATTGTTCGTGACTATCACACGATAGTCGATGTTCTGGCGGAGAACTTTGCTTCCGTCCTTAACAGTGACTGTCGGAATAATTGCACTGCCTGTGTACTGTGCAGTGCTTGCATAGGAACAGCCTGATGTTGGAAGCTTTTTTGTGGTGACCTTTATAGTGCAGACGGCAGACCTCCCGTTAGGCAGGGAGGCTGTTATCTTTGCTGTGCCTTTGCCCATGGCGGTCACAACACCGTCTTTTACTGTGGCAACGGCTGTGTTGGAGCTTTTCCATGTTACTGTTTGAGGAGTGCCTGAGGTCACGCTGGCTTTTAGGGTAATGCTGTCGCCGTATGTGACTTCTTTTGACGTGGAGTCAAGAGTTATCTGTGTATTGTCACTGCTGATAGGATAGCTTTTCAGGTCTGGCAGACTTGAAAGTGTCACGGCATAGTCGCTGTTATAGACCTTTTGCCACATACTTTTCTCGGTATATTTCTCAGAGCTTGATATGCAAAACTCACCGCTCCATGTGCCAAAATATGACCATGCGGTGTTTGCATCAAAGGCTTTGTCAAGGTCGAAAAGACAGCCGTTTTCTGTAAGGGCAACTATTTTTCCGTTTGGTGAACAGTCTGTGGCTTCAAGATATTTTGAACTTTGTGCTGAATAATCTCTTGTGCCTGGGTAGATATCCTCTCCGATTATGTCAACATATTCGTCGCCAGGATACCAATTTGCCGCCTGACCATTCCATACCCATATGATATTGTCAAGCTTGTATTCATTCGTGAGCTTATCATATATTGCCTGCCAAAGCTTTTTGTAGGCTTCCGAGCCGTCTGCACCCCACCAGAACCAACCGCCGCTTGCCTCGTGGAGCGGTCTGAACAGTACCGGAACGTCTGCGTCGGAAAGACGTTTGAGTTGTTTGGCGATCTCGTCAACGTCGCTCATAAGAGCGTTGTAGCCCTTAGGGTCTGAGCCGTTCATTATTTTGGTAAGCGAGAACTTTGAGCGGTCAACGTTTTTGGTGTAAAAGCCACCCCACCAACGTGGATTTCCGCCGTCTGTACCTGAGAGAAGATATTTGTCAGGGACGTCCCAATGCCAGCAGAATGTTACTATTCCACCTGCCCGTGAGAACTCGATAGCCTTTTCGACAGCGTCGGAGGTGTCACCGTTCTGGACACGGCATGGAGTATAGCGCATAAAGTCAAGACCCAACATAGCAGGGGTCTGACCTGTGGCGGACTTTATAGCTTTGAACTCAGTGCCGTTAAGACCACCGTCGCAATACTGTCCTGTTATGACCTTTTTGCCGTAAACGTCTTTCATATAGCTGTAAAGGCGCTGTGTGCTTTGCGAAGCGTATGGGTCAACGAGATTTTCAGCAGCAGTGTAGGCATTTGAAGAACTCATTTTTTCAATGGTTATGTAGTCGAGAGTAAAATATCCCCACGACATTGTTATTTTGACAGTGTTCTGACCCTTTTTGAGATAAATACCATTCACTGTGGACGCTTTATAGGCAGAGCCGTTTGCACTGCTGAAAGTGCCTGCATTTGAGCCGTTTACAGAAAGGTTGTTTATCTTATTCGAGCCTTCTCCGCGGCTGTAAAGCTTTATTTTGTAGTATCCGCTTTCGCTGACTGTAACAGTCTGTGACCATGTGCAGCTTGAGTCTGAAAAACGAACTGACCTAGAGCCTGATGCGGAGCTGTCTGTTTGGATATAGGCAGAGCCACCTAAAGTGCCGTTTTCGGCTTCGTATTTAAGCGTCTGCTGTGCAAAAACAGAAAGCTGAGCCGAGCCTGTGGTGAGCATTGCCACACTTAAAAATGCGGCTGCGACCTTTTTGATATTGAAATTCATAGATGTTTTTTCCTTGTTATATTATTTACTGATAAAGCTAAGAGCTTAAAAGCATACATTTATTTTAGCATAATTTTTGTGGATTGTAAACAATATATCAAGGCTAATTATAAGATGATTTGTAAACTTTAATTTTGCTTATTTCATCAGCCAAATTTCGCAGACGTATTCGGAAGTGGATGAATAATCACTGTTAGGTTTTAGCTGGCTACGACACATATCATATATTGCGCAGCCGAAATATTTGTAATCCAGTCTTTACATAGCTTACCCTTATAAATTCACTGTCTGAGGGAAGTCCAACGTCGCTGATGTTGCTTTTTAGCTTATCCAATGTTATTTCATTCCAAGTATCGATCTCGCCCTCACTTCCCACATAGAGGACAAGTTCTCATTTTTTACGCTCCCTTGATTTGGTTATTTTAATTCTATCACATTTTTTGTAAATTGTAAATATGTTTGAGACGTTTTGCTTGATTTTTAAGAATGCTCACTGTCTATGCAGGCTTTTATTTGACATTTCGTCATTCATGTGATATAATCATAGTGTGAGTGAGCTATGCGATAGCGTAAACGTTCTAGGTTTATGAGGAAAGTCCGAGCATCATAGAGCAGGATAGCTGATAACGTCAGCCGAGGGTGACCTTAGAGCCAGTGCAACAGAAATATACCGCCAACTTTTGTTGGTAAGGGTGGAAAGGTGGGGTAAAAGCCCACCAGAATGGCGGAGACGTCATTGCTATGTAAACCTTATCCGATGCAACACCAATGGTAGCTTGCAAGTCAATGGCTGCTCGTCAGACTTGGGGCTATAGGTGGCTAGAGCTGTGCGGCGACGTACAGTCCAGATAGATTATCGCACTCGACAAAACTCGGCTTATCGGTTCGGTCACATTTGCTCCGTCAGTTAAACTTTTTTAAGCTTAACTACGGGGCTTGTTTTTTAATAATATATAAATTTGGTCATTTGTTTTGTGCATTATAAATAAATTTCTATAATTTCCCTTGTGATTTTACGGAAAATATGTTATAATGATGCTAGACGTATTTATATAAGCAGAGGAGGGCTGTTTGTATGGAAATACCAGCTAAGACCTATAACGAAAAGTTTGAGAGCTTTTTGAAAATACTTGAAAGCGATGACAGATTTGATAATGTGTGCAAGAATTTTCTCGAAAGTATTTGCTCTGCACTTTATGTCAATGCGGCTACGGTAACAGTTTCAGGCTATGAAAACTCAGAACCTTTGAGTTATGAATTGATCGCTGATACACATAAATATACTGTATTTGCTTTTGATAAAGAATTTAATAGAAATAGATACAATGTAATGAAAAAAGCACTTATGCAAACTGGTATCCACGTTGCGGATAAGGCTCATCCGAATGGAGATGTGGAGGAAATATCCCTGCGTGGTGTGGTGTATCCTTGTTCACTCACTTGTGCTGTCAAGGACACCAATAAGTATGTTGCATATTTCAATCTTTTGTCCTCTGATCCTGAGAGAGTATGGTCCCCTGAGGAGATACAGCTAGCCTCACGTCTGACATACATACTTTCTGGTATGCTCCATACTAGGAGAGCGGCTGAACATGCTGAAAGCACTACTCGCACGCTTACTGATGTTATGGATAATATGAATTCCTATGTGCTTGCAGTGGCACAGGACAGTGGTGAGATAGTTTTTGCCAGCAAGAGCTTTGAACAGTATTTGGGGAAACTGGTCGGCAAAAAGGAAAGTGACGTTTTCAGCAAGACTTGGTGTGAGCTTCCTGCTCATAAGGAAGGAGTGCTTTTTGGAGGAGATTATTATTCCGAGATCATGAACAAATGGTTCAATGTGTCGGAAAAACTCATAAAATGGCATGACGGCAGAACTATCAGACTTTGCACACTTAATGATATCTCAGAAAAAATAAATTATGAGAGGGTCATCGAAAAGCAGGTCTTTTACGATAATCTCACAGGTCTTCCTAACAGATTAAGTCTTGATAAGAGTATACAGGGCATTATTGAAAGCGATGAGAACAGTACTGTTATGCTCATTGACCTTGATAATTTCAAAAACATAAATGACAGCTATGGTCACAATAATGGTGACCGACTTCTTAAAGAGATAGGTAAATTCTTTGAGGATTTTTCCCAGAAGAATAAAAAGCTGAGCGTTTTTAGATTTGGCAGCGATGAGTTTGTTGTTCTTCTGAGAGATCAGGATCAGGCTGAGATCGACGAGATATGCAAGATCATACATGATAAGTTCAACACAGAGTGGCAGATTGCTAACAGCACTTGCTATTGTACTTGTTCAATGGGCGTTGCGAAGTTCCCAAAGCTTGACGATACTGTAAACACAGTTCTTAAAAGGATCGACCTTGCCATTTCATATGCGAAAAAGCAGGGCAAGAATTGCACTATAAATTATAACGAAACTATCGGCAGGATACTTTCAAGGCAGATCGACCTTGAAAGACTCATGCACAGGGATATCACAAACGGCTTTGCACATTTCACGGCGTACTATCAGCCTATATTCAGCAGCTCCGAAAAGAAGCTTGTGGGATGTGAAGCGCTTATGAGGTGGAATCCACCTGAGTTCGGTCAGGTTTCCCCTGCCGAATTTATCCCTATGGCGGAAAGGCTTGGCTATATCAATCTCTTGGGCGAGAACATAATAAGGATCGCAGGCAGACAGTGCAAAAAGTGGGCTGACGCAGGACTTGATTTGAGAATGAACATCAATCTGTCTGTAGGTCAGATAATTGAGCCTGATTTCCTTGACAAGATAGACACACTTTTTGACGAAACAGGCGCACCCCCTGAGAAGATATGTTTTGAGGTCACAGAAAGTCTTGCTATCCATGATATGGAAAAGATGAAAGAGCTTTTGAAGCATATAACAGACAAGGGCGTGAAGATAGCACTGGACGATTTCGGAACGGGATATTCTTCGCTTAACTGCATAAAGGAAATGCCGCTGAATACCATTAAAATAGACAAGTCGTTTATTGATGATATTGCAAAAAATCCTGACACTGCGGTGTTTGTTAAAATGATAGTTAATCTTTCTCACGACCTGCATATAGCAGTTTGCGCAGAGGGCGTTGAGGAACAGGTGCAGTTCGATATCCTGAGAGATCTGGAAACTGACGTTATACAAGGCTATTATTTCGGCAGACCTATGCCGTCAGACAAGTTTGAGGAGAAGTTCCTTAGCGAGAAACTCCAGTCAGTAAAATAAGTCGCCAAAAAAAGAAAGTTCGACCGTCGGGCGTAATACTCGGCGGTCTTATAAATATGTAAAAATCAAAAATAAAGGGGAAAGCTTATGAGTGATGAGAAAAAAGACGTAAACAGCCAGCAGGAGAATGTGGGCAAAAAGGGCATAAACAAAAAGCTTATCATCGCTTTTGCAGGCATGGGCGCTGTTATAGTGGGGCTTGTTATTGCACTGATACTGGTGGCAACATCAGGCAAAAAAGACGTAGACAGCTCGGCTTCAAAGGCGGAGAGCAGTTCTGCGGTGGCTTCAGAAACCGATGACACCAGTGAGGAGGACTCTGTGGCTGATGGAAGCGAGGACGAGTCTGATGATGAGGAGGAAAGCTCTCAGGAAAGCAAGGACGATAAAAAGGAAAAGGGCTTTATCATCTCCTATTCAGGGGACAACAGTTGGCAGGACGGCGACAAGGTCATGACGGGCATGGAGATAGGCATTGAGAACAACTCCGATGAAGCCCTCAAGGAGTGGACGCTGGAGCTTGAAATAGACCAGCTCAAAAGCTGTGACGGCTGGAACGGCAACTTTAAGGTCAAGGGCAACAAACTCACGGTCACGAATGTTGATTACAATGGCGAGATCGCAAAGGGCGGTTCGACCTCTATCGGCTGTAATATCGGAACTGGAACAAAGCTCAATGTTAAGTCTGCAAAGCTAAACGGTGTGGAGTGTACTGTTAAAAAGGGCAAGGTATCACAGAATAATAACAATAACAATAATAATCAGAACAACGGCGACAAAAAGGTCACGGAAAAGGACGTTAAAAAGCTTCTAAAGCGTACCTCAAAGGCTAAACAGGGTGATGATTGGCTTCACACAGACGGAAGCAAGATACTTGATAAGGACGGCAAAGAGGTTTGGCTCACGGGCGTGAACTGGTTTGGCTACAACACAGGCACTAACACCTTTGACGGACTTTGGAACAGCGAGCTTGTGTCATCGGTGGAGGCTATTGCAGACCACGGTTTCAATCTTATAAGAGTGCCTATTTCAGCGGAGCTTATCAACCAGTGGTCGGAGGGCGAATATCCAAAGGCGAACTACAATAACGCATACAATGAAGAGCTGAACTCGATGAACAGCCTTGAGATATTTGATTATTTTCTCAAGCTTGCAGAGGAAAACGGTCTTAAAGTAATGCCTGATATCCATTCAGCGGAAACCAATGCCAGCGGTCATACTGTAAATCTGTGGTATACTGACAAGGTCACTGTAAAGGACTATTACCATGCTTTGGAGTGGCTTGCCGACAGATATAAGGACAATGACACAATCGTTGCATTTGACCTGAAAAACGAGCCTCACGGCAAGCCTAACGAGGGTGACGCTGCGGCGATATGGAATGATTCAAAGGACGCAAACAACTGGAAGTATGTGGCTGAAACGGCAGCGAGCAAGGTGCTTGCGAAAAATCCTAATGTGCTTATAATGGTCGAGGGTATCGAAATATACCCTAAGAACATCAAGAAAAACGGGGATTATTCCTCCACCAACAGTGATGATTACTATTTCAACTGGTGGGGCGGAAATCTCAGGGGCGTAAAGGACTATCCTATCGACCTTGGCAAATATCAGGATAAGCTTGTTTACTCGCCGCACGACTATGGTCCGACAGTTTATCAGCAGCCTTGGTTCGAGGGGGACTACACATACAAGAGCCTTATGAAAGATTGCTGGAAAGACAACTGGTTCTACATTCAGGAGCAGGATATCGCACCGCTTCTTATAGGCGAGTGGGGCGGCTTTATGACAGAGCCTAACCTAACTTGGATGACCTACATGAGAAAGCTCATAAAGGACAATCATGTAAATCACACTTTCTGGTGCTTCAATGCAAACTCAGGTGACACGGGCGGACTTGTAAAGGACGATTTTGTTACATGGGACGAGGAAAAGTATGATTTTGTCAAGGAAGTTCTTTGGCAGGAGAGAGGCAAGTTTGTTGGACTTGACCACGCTATCCCGCTTGGAGATAATGGTATAACTTTGAAAAAGGCAAAGGGTCTTTGATCTCACATATAAAAATAGCGGACGAAGTTTTCGGGCTTCGTCCGCTTTTGTATTGTATTTTTTATCGCTGGTCGCCCATAAAGAACAGAGCGAGAGTTCCAGGTCCTGAGTGTGAGCCTATAACAGCACCTGTGTAGCAGATATGCACAGTGGTTTTCTTGCCAAGCTTTTTTCGCATAAGGTCGGCTGCATATTCTGCGTCTGAAAGGCAGTCGCCATGGCAGACGGCTACTGTGGAATTATCCCAATTTCCCATGCGTTCGCACATCATATCCACAAGCTTTTCAATGGATTGCTTTCTGCCTCGTATCTTTCCAACTGGGATAAGATGTCCCTCGTTGTCAACGTGGAGAAGCGGTTTAATGCCAAGAATAGAGCCTGCTATGGCGGCGGTCTTTGATACTCTGCCACCTCGGTGGAGATATTTCAGGTCATCAACTGTGAAAACATGGCATAGGTGAAGCCTGTTGTCAGTGATCCACTGGGCAAGTTCGTCAATGGAAAGACCCTGCTTTTTCTTTTCGTCAGCCTTTATGAGCAAAAGACCTTCGCCTGTTGAAGCACAGAGGGAGTCTATGCAGATTATCTTGCCTTCTGGGTATTTTTCCATTACGCTATCTCTTGCAATGCAGGAAGTGTTGAAGCTTCCGCTAAGACCTGACGAAAATCCAAGATAAAGCACGTCATAGCCTGCGGCAAGTTCCTTTTCAAAAGCCTGTTCATAGTCGGAGATACCTATTTGCGATGTTTTCGTTACTGCTCCGTTTCGCATTTGGGAATAAAATTCAGGCAACGTCATGTCATTCTTGCTCTTTACAACACCGTTTACTTCAAAAGATAAGTCCAGAAGCGTCACGTCCATATTTTTTAATATATCCTCCGACAGATCGCAGGTGGAGTCGGAATATAGCTTGTATTTTCTGTCAGACATTTTTATCCTCCTTTTGCCGCTTGGGCAACAATATAAAAATATTATAACATATGGGCGGGCTTTTGTAAAATATCCCTCAATTATACTTTGTAAAATTTCTATGAACACAGTTGTCTGCGGTGCTGTGCGACAGTTAAGGCGTTTTCAGATACGCAAACAGAAAAGTCACGGCAGGCGGAGGAGATAAGCATATCGCTTATGCGATTTTCTATGAGGGCGGTAATTATGTGGCGTATCTCTCGTGCAGAGCCGCTTTTTGAAAGTGCCTGATTTGCGATAAAAGGGTATACCTCTGGCTGACAGACGAGTGTACAGCCAAGTTCGGAGAGCCTTTTTTCAAGAGCGGATATTTCAAGGCGTGTAATGTTTTCCATATCGGAAAGGGTAAGGTCGTTAAAAACTATCACCTCATCTATCCTGCCTAAAAGCTCGGGAGACATAAAGCTTTTAAGTTCTGAGAGCATGGCTTTTTTCTTGGCTTCGCCATTTGACTTGCTGTTTGAAAAGCCCACGGTCTTGGTTTCGGCAAGCTTTTTCACGCCGATATTCGAGGTCATTATAATAAGGACATTGGAGAAAGAAACTGTCCTGCCAGCAGAGTCGGTAAGACAGCCGTCCTCTAGTATCTGCAAAAGCAGATTGTAGATGTCAGGGTGAGCCTTTTCTATTTCGTCAAGAAGAAGCACACAGTAGGGCTTGCGTCGAATTTGTTCGGTGAGCCTGCCACCCTCGTCAAAGCCTACATATCCAGGGGGCGAGCCTATGAGCTTTGAAACGCTGTGGCGTTCCATGTATTCTGACATATCAAGCTTTACAATGGCATTATCTCTGCCAAAAAGCGTTTTGGCAAGATCTTTTGCAAGCTGGCTCTTGCCCACTCCCGTTGACCCCAAGAAAATAAAGCTTCCCATGGGTCGGTCGCTGCCCTTTAGTCCTGCACGACAGCGGCGGACGGCAGAGCAGAGTGACTTTATAGCCGTCTGCTGTCCCACAATGCTTTCGCTTAGCTTATCTTCAAGCCCTGTGAGTCTTGTGGCTTCGTCCTGTCCGATATCGGCGCAGTTTATGCCTGTGAGCGATGAAATAACGCTGTCAATGTGCCTTTTTTCAAGTGGTATGCGCTTTGGGCGGCACTCTGTTATGGCGGTGAGATATTCGTCACGGGTGAGCTTGCCTTTCACATAATCGTTGAAAGCGTCTGATATTTTCTCACCAGAATTATTTTCGCTTTGCTCTATGACCGCACAGGCACAGGCTTCGTCAAGGATATCAATTGCTTTGTCAGGAAAAAATCTGTCGGTGACATACCTTGCGGCAAGCTTAACTGCATATGGGATAAGGTCAGGGGAGATGTCAACGCTGTGGTGCTGTTCATATTTGTCTATAAGACCGCTGAGAATACGGCAGGTCTGGCTTTGATCAGGCTCATCTATCTTCACTTTCTGAAAGCGTCGCTCCATAGCTGAGTCTTTTTCAATATTTTTGCGGTATTCCTCAAAAGTCGTTGCGCCTATGAGCTGTAGACCGCCCCTTGCAAGCTGTGGTTTCAGGATATTTGCAGCGTCTATTGCACCCTCTGCCGCTCCTGCACCCATTATGTTGTGAAGCTCATCAATGAAAAGTATCACATTTCCAGCCTTTGCGGCTTCGTCCATACAGCTTTTCAATCGCTCCTCAAAGTCCCCACGATATTTTGCTCCTGCAAGTAGGGCAGTTATATCAAGGGAGAAGATCCGCTTTGAGGACAACGCAGACGGCACTTCTCCAAGCATGATCTTTCTCGCAAGCCCCTCCACAACAGCGGTTTTTCCCACACCTGCCTCACCTACAAGGCAGGGATTGTTCTTTGTGCGGCGGCAGAGTATCTCCATGATACGTTCTGTTTCAGCTTCTCTGCCTATGCAGGGGTCAAATTTTTCGCACTCGCTTTTGCGTGTAAGCTCTCTGCCGTAGCGTTCAAGGGTCTTTAGCTTGGGATAATTTCTGTCTGAAAAAATATTAGGCTCGTTGCCTGACAATGAGCAATCGTTGTACATCTTGTTGCAGTTCACCCCTAACTGCTGCAATATCTCAAAGGCACAGCAATCACTGCGGCGGAGTATCATAGCAAGAATGTATTCCGTTCCTGCAATACCGCCACCCATGCTCTCGCACAGCCTTTTTGCACCTTTTAAAACAGCGGCAGCGTTAGGAGTGATGTCATTTTTCGTAAGACGGCATGGCGTGCCTCTGCCTATGATGTATTCTATCTGCTCCTCTATCCTTTGAGCCGTGACCTCGTGGCGCAGAAGCACTGCACAGGCGGTGGAGTCCTCCTCATAGGCGGCAGAGAGCAGGATATGCTCAGTGCCGATATAAGTATGCCCCCAGCTTCCTGCCAGAGTGACGGCATTTTTCACAAGCTCTCTTGCCCTTGGTGTAAAGCTGTCGCTATCAAAAAACTGTTCGTTCATAAAATTCACCCCTTAAAATGTTTAAGACAAAGCTTTGTCTTAGCTACATTCTTGACAGTTTTGCGTCTTGTTATTCTCGCATTTTTATCGCTTTTATATTCTTATGCACAGGACAAATTCTCCTTGCAGATTTTTTTGTAACACATTTTTCTCTGCGTCATAAACTGTAATATAAAGCAACGGAGCAAAGCTTCAGCTTTATAAATCTTAATAAAAAAGGAGATTTCATTTATGAACGGTTGTGGATTTGGCGGTTGTTGGTGGATCATTATCCTTATTCTCATATTCTGCTGTGGCTGCGGCGGTTGCGGAAATGGCTGTGGCGGTTGCGGAAACGGCTGCGGTGGTTGTGGCTGCGACAATGGTTGCGGCGGCTGCGGATGCTGATCTGACGGCAAATAAAAGACGGCGGAGCATTACGCTTCGCCGCTTTTTTTATTTATCTTCTTTTTCCAAACGCTTTTCAAGGCGTTTCACAATAGTTTTCAGTGCTTTTATGCGGGCGTATTTTTTATCGTTGCCCTCAAGTATCGTCCATGGTGCTATATCTGTGGAGGTAAGTGTTATCATGCGGTCAACATATTTCTCATAGGTGTCCCACTTTTCACGGTTGCGCCAATCCTCATCGGTTATCTTCCAACGTTTTTCAGGCGTGTTCTCACGCTCGTTAAAACGGCGGAGCTGTTCGTCTTTATCTACATTCACCCAGAATTTTATTATCTCTGCGCCCCAAGCATGAAGCTGGCTTTCAAACTCGTTTATCTCACGATAAGCCATGTTCACACGTTCTTCGGGGGTGAGCTTTTCGATAGGCTCGACCATTACTCTGCCATACCATGTGCGGTCAAAGATAGTAAAGTGACCATTCTTCTCAAGACGTGTCCAGAAACGCCATAGATAGTGCCTTGCAAGCTCTGACGGTTCGGGTGCAGCGATAGGGTGAACTTCATAGCCCCTTGGATCAAGGGCAGCCGCAATACGCTTGATATTTCCGCCTTTTCCTGCTGCATCCCAGCCTTCATAGCATATTATAACAGGTATCTTCTTCTGATAGCAGAGATTTTGCAGCTTGAAAAGCTTGTCCTGATATTTTTTCAGCTTTTTCTCATATTCCGCTTCGTCAAGGGACTTGTTCATATCCACTTCTGCAAGAGTAGGCATTTCAATAGTTTTATATTCAGGATAATTGTATCCGCAGGTGTCGAACTGTGGTTCGGGAATATAATGTTCGCCCTTCTCCTTGGCGGAAACTGCGGTGCTTACTGCCTTTGTGACCGCTGTCAGCACTTCAAGCTCAGCAGAGGCACGTTCATTTGCCCCAACGCAAGTCCACGGAGCAAATGCCGTGTTTGTGCTTTCAAGCATTTTGTCATATCTGCGGAAAAACTTATCGTATTTTTCCATGTTCTTTATATCGTGGCTTTCCACACGCCAGCTTGTAACAGAGGAGTTCTCCAGCTTTTCGATACGCTTTTTCTGCTCGTCTTCGGTAATGTGCAGGAAAATTTTCACGATAACATATCCGTCATCTGTAAGCTGCCTTTCAAAGGTGCAGATATCTTCAAGACGTGTGTCCCTTGTTTCCTTGTCTATCTCACCGTACATAAAGGCGTTCACAGTGTCACGATACCAGCTTCGGTCAAGGATAAGAAACTCACCTTTTTTCGGCAGGCTTTGCCAGTAACGCCACAGCCATGGCATACGCTTTTCCTGCTCGTTTGGCGCACGAAATGACACCACCTTGTAAAAACGTGGGTCAAGAGAGCGTATGAGCTTTGCTATCATTGAGCCTTTTCCTGCGGCAGACCAGCCGTCAAATGTGATTATAACAGGCACTCCTGCGGTCTTTATTTTGTTTTCAAGCAGGGTGAGCTGTTCTCTCAGCCCTTTTAGCTGTTCGGATATCTCTGATTTTTCTGTGTTTTTCTGTATGATATTTTCAAGCATTGCTATCTCTCCTCTTTTCACTAAATTGTTATTATCACAACCTAATTTATTTGATTTATGTATATTATACACAATTTATCTTTAATTGTATATAGACATTTTTCATGAAAATGCTATCTCTTTTTTGTTAATACGGAGTTAATATTATTGGTTTATACTAATATGATATAAAATATCTCGCAAAGGACGGCAGTGATATGTCAAAAAAAGACGAAAAGGACATTAATATATCAAAGCTCGACAAAAGTCTGGAGGGTCAGGGTCTGTTGGAGGACGCTGATGACGCAGAGTATGAGCGCACGCTGGCTCAGCAAAGGCGTGAGGCTGAGGAGCGTGAAAGGCAGGTTTTAGAGCAGGCGGAAGCTGAAAGACGTGAGTGTGAACGTCAGGAAGAAAAGGAACGTGAACGCAGGCTTGCTCAGGAGCGTATCGAGCTTATGAAGCTCAAAAGCGGAGTTATCGATGAAAGCGAGTCTTCCATAAAGGAAGAGCATGACCAGATAAGAGAGCTTCATGGCTTTGAAAAGGTGCAGAATTTCTTTTATCACAACAAGGTGTGGATAATCTTTACAATATTTATCATAGCGGTGGCGGCATTTATTTTTATTGACGCTGCAAGGCGTGAAAAGGCTGACCTGACAGTGCTTATGATCGCAAACAACGGCTTGGAAACACGTCAGGAGGAACTGGAGGAGTTCTTTGAAAAATACACGGACGATCTTGACGGCAATGGTTATGTCCATGTTGAGGTCATTATGATTCCGCTAAATTCTCACAGCGACGATTATCAGCAACAGAACGTGAACAGCACTAAGTTCTTGGCACAGCTTCAGGGGGGCGAGTCTATACTTGTTATAACAGACTCAAACACTGACGAGGAGTTCAAGTCAATAATGACTCCTGAGTTGCCAAAGGAATTTCCAAACAACAAGTATGTTGATGATATGGGCATGAGCTGGAACATGGAGGTCATGGCAAAGGAGCTTAACTTCGAGAATATGCCGAATGATATCCACCTTTCAATGAGAGTGCCAGTTAAGACTTTGGGCGACTCAAAGGAAACTATGCAGGAGAATTATGATAAGGCATTCAAAGTTTTCAAACGCATAGTTGACGATATGACTGAGAAAGCCGTAGAGGCAGGAGATAAGGGTCTTACAACTGAGCCTGTCCACTATGATGACAGCAGTTTGGAAAGCTCCGATAGCACAGAAAGCTCAGAAAATAAGTAATGGATATTTGGCTGTAGGGGACGGCGTTCTCGACGTCCCGTATGACAAAGTAAAGAATAGCGGACAACCACTTTCCTGTGGCTGTCCGCTTTGTGTTTGTATCAGTATTGATAATCATAATTTGTGTTGTCCTGATAATAGCCGTCCGCCTGACTTGATTGAGTGTCGGAAGTGTTCAGGCTTGAACAGTTTTGATCTTCGGCGTATTTGTAATCAGAGGTGACACCAAGATATTCTTCAAGGCAAAGACCGCTCTTTGTTACCGCCTGGGCTTTTTCCTTGCCAAGATAGCGAATATGCCACGGCTCATACACATATCCTGTTTTATCCTCTTTTCCCTCAGGGTATCGGATAATAAAGCCGTACTCTGCACAGTGTTCAGCCAGCCAGTTTGCTTCGGGAGTGCCTGCAAAGCTGTCCTCGGTGGTGTTTACATCAAAGGTCAGACCCGTCTGATGTTCAGAATGTCCCGGACGGGAAGATACCTCGTCTGCGGCTTCTGTGCCACGCTCTGCGGCATAGGAGTTATAAAGAGATTCCTGATCCTGATATGAGCGATAGCTTGAATTTACAAAGAGTGTTATGCCGTCCTGAGCCGCTGCAGCTGCCATTTCGTCAAAGGCGTTCTGTGCAATTGTGCTTACGCCCGGTGCATAATCTGATGGCAGGGAGTAGGTCTTGTTCACAATAAGAATACCGTCAACAAAGGTCATGCCGTTTGACTGCTCTATCTTATGCTTTGTTTCTTCTGCTTTGCTGTTGTCGGAGGTTTTCTTTTTGGTGGTGGTCTTTGCTTCCGCCTGCTTTGTGCTTTCGGTCTGTGATGATGAATCAGCAGCAGGCTTGTTGTCTGACTTTCCACCACAGGCTTTCACTATCACAAAAATTATCACCAAAAGAATTGCTATGGCAATGATACGGTTTTTCATAACACGCCTGTGTTCTCTTGCACGCCTTTCGGCACGGCGTTTTTCCATTTCAATGCGCATTCTTTCGTATTCTTCATCACGATAAGCGCTGTATTCGTCAGGCTGGCCATTAGTGCCTTGGGATAAATTCTCGTTATTAGTCTGATTATTCATAAATATCCTCTTTTTTTGTAATTTGTTTTTTACGTTTTGTGTTGCCTTTATTATATCACAATCGCATAAAATATTCAAGTCGGATATTGTCGGCTTATTTCATAACATAAACATAGCATTGATATAGCGGCATAGATTCGTATTCACCATTATCTGGGTCATTCCACATATGGTCTTTTCTTTCCTGAACTATATCATCATGGAAAAAGCAAACACCAAGATATGTGTAATCTTCCAAGCCGTTGATCAGATTGTCACCGTAAGAGAGACCGAAGCTTGCATTATTTTTTAACCAAGTAAAAAGCTCTGTGTATGCCTCGTCATAGTCTGAAACACAGCTGTTGTTTGCTGTGAATTGTCGTATTTTGCTGTTGTTAGGAAGACCGACCTCAGAGAGATGTTCGTATACGTTGCCAATGCCTTGGCAGTAGTCGTCCATTTGATACAGGCTCTTTTGCAGACATTCATCAAGCTGTCCGCTTGCACGGAGTGGTTTCAGACCATATTTCTCACGGAGAGGATTTACATAATCGAGCAGGTCAAGGGTCATCTGACTTGCACCATCAGGGGAGTAATATTCAGGCTCGTCCTGCTGAGTATCTTCTGTGTTTTCCTGCGGTATATCCTGCTGTATCTCAGGCTCTGTCACAGGCTCAGTCACTTTTTCTGTAGTGGTAGTGGTGGTGACTGCGGCGGCTTTTGACTCTGCTAATGCCGCCCCTTCTGCAATATCTGACGCAAGGGCAGCCTTGTCAGGCTCACGCTTTTTTGTGGTAGTAGTCATGACAGTGGTGACGGGAGGCAGAGTAGTTGTCACAGGTGTATTTGTGGTGACAGTGGCAGCAGATTGAGGTGTGCTTTTTTTCACAGCCGTGGTCTTATCACTATTGTTATCATAAGTATACACCCCGAAAACAGTTGCGGATACTAATGCCACAGCGATTATTGGTGTGGTTATTTTTGCTTTTAAAAACACTTTTTTGGGGGTAGCGAGAACTATTTCTTGCCTCTTGTTTATTTCGCTCATGCAGCCAAAGCAGAAAATGGAATCGTCATGAAGAATTCTTCCGCAATTAGGACATTTTTTCATATTTTAGTTTTCTCCTGATCTTATTAAGCACATTGTACAGCTCTTCCGCAGTGCTATATCTGTCGTCTGGATTGATAGAAAGGCATTTCTTTATGACTTTCAGAATTTTCTTGTTTTCGCACATTTTGACCGACGGGTGTTCACCTGTCAAAAGAACGTTCAGAAGCACTGCCAGAGAATAGAGATCTGTTCTTGCGTCAGATTGCTGCATACCGAATTGTTCAGGTGCGGCAAAGCCTACGGTTCCCAAAGTCTGGGTGTCAGAGCGTTGATTAGATTTATAAATGTTAGAAATATCAAAATCTATAATCTTGACATTATTGTCGTCACATATTATAATATTATCAGGCTTTATATCACGGTGAACGATGCCGCTGTTGTGAAGAGCATACAATCCCTGGCATATGGAGCAGGTAATGTTCAGGGCGTCGTGTTCTGCTAGTGTTTCGCCGTTTGCATAATCCGTAAGAGTCATGCCGTCGCAGAATTCTTCATAGATAGTATACGCTTCAGTGCTTTCGGAGATTTCGTAGATACGGCAAAGATATGGATTATTTATCAATGCGAGCCTTTGATATACAGAAACGTCAGCAGGCTTATAGATAATGTGCCGCACCATTTTTACACCTGTGTCACTCTCTAAAATGACTTTTTCGTGCTTGCTGTTTTTAAATAAATAGTTTTTGCAGTCGAACATTTTGTCGATCTGTTCTGTTTCAAAATCATATAAGCTTTTTTGTGACATATTTCTCATCTCCAATGTAAAAATGTAAAAAATAAATTATTATAGGAAGGAACTGGTGACATGAAAAAAACAACACAGCTTATGGAGGAGCTAAATGGAAGCGATGATATCAACAGTTTTCTAAGCAACAATAAGGATTCTCTTGACAGACAGGATTTTGCACGTTATCTTTGTGAGCTTGTGAAAAAGAAAAAGATGACAAAGATAGAGGTCATAAGAATATCCCAGCTAAATCAAATATATGGATACCAGATATTTGCAGGAGCAAGACTTCCAAGCAAGGATAAGATAATCGCTATCGCACTTGCTATGAAGCTTGATGTTGATACCGTTCAGCGACTTCTGACCCTTGCGGGTGAAGCTCAGCTTTATCCTAAAAACACCCGTGATTGCATACTCATTGACGCAATAAACAAAGGCTATGATGTGGCAAAGCTCAACAAAGTGCTTTTTGAAAATGGTTCACAGTGCCTTAAATAACGATCGTTTCATAAAGCAGCTTCGGTTCTTCGGAGCTGCTTTTTTTATTATCGTAACAAATATTATATCACATTTTGACAAGGTTTTCAAGAGTTGTCAGGACATAAAAACACACGCCGCAGAAAATTTCCGCGGCGTGTTTCTCACTATTTAACTCTTATGGAACGAGAGTTGTAGTTGTTGCCTTATCCTTTGCAGATGTAGTTGTTTCTGCTACAGAAGAATCGGTCTTTGCTGTTGTTGTGGTAGTAGTTGTTGCTTCGCTTGCTGCAGCCGATGAAGAATCGTCAGTTGCAGGCTTTGAAGCCGCACCAGCCTTAGTTGTTGTGTAACCCTCGGCTTCAATTACCTTCTTCTTGAAATCTGCTTCTTTGTTGTAGTAAGATGATGAGAAGTAAGGCTCTTCAGTAAATGTTTCACCTGTTGCAACGATATTTGAGCAGTAGATCGAAGCATAGAATGAAACTGCCTTTTTCTCCTTATCTGTCTTTACAGTTATCTTGTAAAGATTGTAGAGTGCATTTGTGTTCTCCCAAGAATCATAATTCTTCTTGTTTGTGAATGCAACATAAGTGTCAACGTAATCAAAAGACTCGATAGATGTTACCTTGCCGTCAAAGTCAGCAGGATATGGAGCGTAATGACCCTTTATATCCTTTCTCATATCTTCGATCTTGTCATCGAGATATGACTGATAGCTGTCCATAGCAGCCTTGCCGTTGTCAGCTGTTACATATGCAGGGAATGTTTCGTCAACTGTTATTTCCTTAACATAAACAGTGTCGCCCCAATCGTTTGTTTCAGTTTTGCCGGAAAGTGTGATACCATTTCTTGCAAGTGAGGAATAAGGGCTGCAAGTTACCTTGAATGTGCCTCCGATGCCAATATAATCATCGCATGATACTGAGTAAGAAACATTGTCCTTAAGAGCAGCAGGGATAGACTCGCTCTTTACTGAGTAAGGCTTAACAAATGGAACACCGCCTGAGCATTCAAATTCAAGTCCTTCGAACGGGTCGATCTCCTGAGTTTTTTCAAGACCCTCAACAGTGAAATCCTTTGTTACCTTGCCGTCCTTAACGTCGGCTGTCTTGTATGTATAATACTTGTCGTCATATTCAAACCAAGTCATGTCACCGCTTTCTTCTGCGCCATAAACGTCTATGTTAGCTGTAACAGTGTACTTGTCGCCGTTTTTCAGATCTGACTTGTAGTCATAATCATAGTAGATAAATGGATATGCTGAGTCATATGAAACGTCAGCAGAGCCGTTGCCGTCAAAACCTGAGAACTTGACCTCAACGCCCTTGAAGAAGTCGATCTCCTCACCGTTTTTAAGATCCTTTACAGTTACCTCAAACTCAGTGTTCTTTAGCTTTATGTTCTTGTCCTTGAGAGAATCCTCGTTGTACTTTACAGTGCATTTTACCTTGTCACCATTTTTAAGATTCTTGTTTGCTTTCTTATCAAAAGTGATCTTAAGCTTATACTCACCATCGCTATTTGTTTTGAGAAGGGCATTTCTCATCTTCTTAGCTTCTGTAAAATCATCAGCTTTGTTAAATGCTTTTGTAAGAGTTTTCTTGTCAAGTGCAAAATACTTGCTTACCTTTGATGACTTGTCAGATGAGCTTGCATAGTCGGAAAGATCATCAAGGTCGCCAAGGTCAAGATCTGTCTCGTCAGCAAGATCGCCGAGAGCGCTTGTAGCGTCTGCCATTGAATAGTAGCTCTTGTCATAGCAGTTAAGTTCTGCCTCAACATAGCCACAGCCGTCAATGCCCTTAAATTCAAACTTGAAAAGATCCTTTGCGTCGATCACCTGATATTTAAGAATGTTGCACAGAATGATGATCGCAACGATAACAACGATAAGAGCTGCAGCGGCGATAAGTGTTATCTTCTTGTGACCCTTTACCCATTCGCCAAGCTTAGCAAAAGGATTTGGCTTTGCAGCCGCAGGAGCTGCTGCCTGAGCGTAGTTGTTTGCTGGTTGTGCATACTGCTGGTCATACTGAGGAGCCTGCTGCTGTACAGGCTGAGCCTGCTGAACGGGTGCCTGAGCAGGTGCTGCCTGCTGTGTGGAAATGCCTGCTTCGGCTTCCATTTCGGCGATAGACGCACCGCAGCCGCCACAGAATTTTTCTTCCGGACCTATTGGCGCTCCGCACTTAGCACAAAACTTGATAGTGTTCATTTCATACCTCCATTGATACTTCTTTTCTAAACAGGATAAAATTTTTTATCCTATTCATACATTCTAAGTATAATATTAGCAGAAAGAAAAGTCAAGAAAAACTCGTTGAAACCGCCTTGTTCTGTATGATTTTTGTAGATTTGTACAATAACGCAAGAAAAAATCATACACTTTGATAACGTTTTAGACACAATTTTTCTACATTAAAAAACCGAATATAAATGAGGATACTGAGTGTGGTATATCTTCTCTGTCCATGAGCGTATGCTCTCGCACTCTGACAAAAATTCCTCAGAGCCCTTTTCCAATAGGGCTGGGAGCTTTGCCACTGCATAGGAGATATCATCAAGTGTGCAGGATTGTGCTATATATGATATTCTTACATAATATTTATTCCAGGCATTTTCGAGTTCTTCGAGCCGTTGGGCTGTGTCGCTGTCCTCATTTCTGTAGCTGTTTTCAGCGGCGTTCACAAGGCTTATGAATTTATCGTTTTCTTTTTTTACCGCAAATACGGAGAACACTGACATGGCGGCTATGACAGTGAGGATAATAATGCAGGCGGTCAATCTTTTCATTGTGCTTGCTCCTTTATACTTTCTTCTTGCCCTTGTCTTTTCTTATGGCAACTATCTGCCCCGAGGGGTCGGCGGTGCAGATGTAAACATCTTTCAGGGGCATACCCTTTTCTCCTAGCTTTTTCATGAGCCACTTTTCGTCTTTGCCGATAAGACCAAGGGCGGAGTATATTATCCTTCCGTTGTCGACAACGAGCTGTGGAGGGTCGGTCTGAGATCCTTTTATGCCCATTCCGCCATTGTTCACAGGTCGAAACTGTGCTTTCTGATAGACCGATATCTTGCCTGTTGTTTCCACCACCGCAAGCTGTACCTCGTTTATATCGAATATACCCATGCTCCTTAGGGACTCCAAAAGATCGTCAGCAGAAAAACGCAGGTCTTTGAGCTGTTTTTGATCTATGATCCCACGGGACACGACTATTTTCGGAGAGCCGCATATGAGCTTTCTAAGCCCTCTGAATTTAAGCGAGCAGTGAGAGAGTATAACGTCAAGGCACACCAGCGTGAATATAGGCACTATGCCTATTGACATCGGTATAGTCATATCCTCGATAGGCAGGGTGGCGATGTTTGAAAGCAAAAGCGTTATAACAAGCTCCGAGGGCTGTAATTCGCCTATCTGCCTTTTGCCCATAAGGCGTATGCTTATGACAATGAGTATATAAAGTATAACGGCTCTGAAAAAAACTATCAGCATTTTGTTTTCCTCCAATATGGTCAAAGCTATTTTTTGCAGTTTTAATGCAGAATATTCTGATAACAGCCGCAGATAATAAATACAACAAAATTTCATGTAGGAGAAACAAAATGAATACACCCGATTTCAGAAACTACAAAAACGCTGAGATAGATAAGACCATTGACGCCGCCATGACTTCCCTTCGCACCATAACAGGCAATTCAATGGATCTTAACATAATGAATGTGAAGATATGCTCCGTAAGCTGTGCGTTGGTATCCATAGAGGGAATGATCTCAACGAGCGCAATGTCAGAGCTTATTTTCAGACCTATAATGGAGCTTTCTGCACAAAAGTCAAAGGGCAATGCAGAGCAGGTATTCGACTTCCTGACAAAAGAAAGCCTGCTTGCCGCCGAGAGAAAAACGGTCTTTAATTATGGTGACGTCATACAGTTTTTGTTTTCGGGCTTTGCGGTCATATTTGTGGAGGGGCTTTCAAAGGCTGTTGTTTACGGTATCCAAGGTTACGACAAGCGGTCGGTTTCTGAGCCTGCAAGCGAGCAGACTATAATGTGCGCACAGGATTCTTTTACGGAAACAATAAGAACTAATATTTCTCTTGTGCGCCGACGAATGAAAACACCATCGCTGCGGTTTGAGATGATGCAGATAGGAAAGCGTTCTTCCACCGACGTGTGCATGGTCTACATGAGCGACCGGGCAAGCTCAGATGCTGTGGACAGGTTGAGAAAACAGCTCAAAGGCATAAAGCTCGACACTGTTCTCACAAGCGGATATATCGAACCTTTTATCGACGAAGGCTTCGGTTCGTCAGTGTTTTCACAAATGGCTTATTCCGAAAGACCTGATATGATATGCACAAGGCTAAATCAGGGCAGGATATGTGTTTTTGTGGACGGCACTCCATTTGTGCTTATCTGCCCATCGCTTTTTGCGGAAAATTTTCAGACCATGGACGATTTTACGGAAAAGCCTTTTTACGTCACCTTTATGCGGTGGCTGAAATATATTGCGTTCTTTCTAGCGGTGGCTTTTCCGGGTCTGTATGTTGCACTGGCGAGCTTTCACCCTGAGGTCTTCACATTGAAGCTTCTTCTGAATCTTGCAGTTTCAGAGGAGTCAACCCCTTATCCGTTGACAGTGGAGGTACTTGTGCTAATGCTTCTATTTGAGATAATGAAAGAAGCAGGCTTGCGGCTTCCAAAGCCTGTGGGAAGCACTGTTTCTATAGTGGGCGGTCTTATCATAGGCGACGCTGCCGTAAAAAGCGGACTTGTGTCCGCCCCTCTGCTTATAGTGGTGGGGATAACCACAACATCATCGTTCGTTATACCGAGCCTTTATCAGCAGACGGCTATATTAAGGCTAGTGTATATCCTGGTGGGCGGCGGCTCGGGGCTTTATGGCATTGCACTTTGCACTGTGCTTTTGATGATAAATATAAACTCCATGGACGACCTTGCAGTATCTTACACCGCTCCTGTTACGCCATTTTTCTCAAAGGGTATAAAGGACGTTATTTCAAGGCGGAGCTTTCGGTCATATGAGAAAACTCACAGCACCATTAAAGAATACAAGCTTGACGAAAAGGGGGGAAGCCAATGAAAAAGCTTACGCCAATGCAGTTTTTTGCAATGCTTATCTGTACAAGAGCCTTTTCAATGATGACATTTCTCCCTGAAAGCACCGCAAACGCTTTGGAACTTATGCTTGGAACAGTGCTGTCTACAGTTTTTCAGATAGTTATGATATGCGGTATGGCGGCTTTCCACAAGCGCTTTCCTAATGATGACCCATGCACCCTTGTGGTGAGCCGTTCAAAGTGGGCAGGCAGGGGAGTTTGTACATTGTATCTTGCATATTTTCTTACAGTGTCATTTTATGTTATCGGCACCTTCACCTATTATATGGATTATTATTTTTCTGATTATATTCCACGGCTCATGATAGTTCTCAGCGTCGCCGCCTGCGGGATATATGTTGCAATGTCAGGCCTTGGGGTCATAGGAAAAACGGGGACAGTGCTTTTTGTACTTTTTCTCTTTGTGACATCTATCCTTGTTATAAGCTCTCTTGAAGATTTCACATTCGTTGATTTTCACCTTGCGGAAAGAAACGTTGGAAAAGGCATTTTTCATTCTGCTGTCAGCGAGCTTGCAAGAAGCTCTTATCTTGCAGTGATAGTTTTTCTTTTACCCTCAACAAAGGGCAATGCAGCAAAAACGTCTGTGTATTTTCTGCTTACAAGGCTTGCCCTTGTTGAAATAGTCTTAGGCTTTATCACAATGATACTTGGAGATTACACTCTTCTTGCAAAACTGCCATTCTTCGCACTTGCGGCATTTTCACGCACTGCCATAATAGAACGCTATGACGCCGCTGTTATGGGCGTGTGGGTAATGCTCTCGGTATATAAGCTGGGAGTATATTTCCATTGTTCAGGCAGATGCCTAAGATATGTTTTTCCTAAGCTCGGTTCTGGATCGGGCGTGATAATAACAGCGGCGATTCCTGCGGCGGCAACGCTTTTCTGGCTTTTGCCTCACAAGTGGGAGAGCATCGCATACGCAGGGCTCAGCCCTATCCCACTCATATTTCTCGGAGGCGTAATACCGCTTCTATGCCTGATATTTGTGAAAAAGGGGGAGAGATCTGATGAAAAAGCGTAAGATACAGGTAGTTGTTGTGCTTTTTATCGCAGCAGTGACGCTGTTGTTTTCTTCTTTCGGCAGGCAGGTGGATATCGAGGAGCGTGTTCTTTGCCACGCTATGGGCGTTGACTATGAAAACGGGGAATACAATGTGTCATTGCAGGTCTTTAAGACCCAGAGTATGGGTTCTGACACTCCTCTTGATGTGAGCCAGTCCAATATACAGACTGTCAATTGCAAAGGCAGGAGTATCCGAGACGCCATTGAGGGCTGTCAGTATCAGATAGGCAGGGAGATCTTTTTTGGCCATCTTCAAATAATATGCTTTAATAAAAATATAGATCTTTCCTCTCCGGAGGAACTGTTCTCTTTTGCTATAAAGGACAAAAATGTTTTTCTTGGAGTGGAGCTTTGCTTGGCGGAAAATACCGCAGAGGAGCTTATGAACGTTCAGCTAACAAGGGGAACGATGTCCTCAGAAAACTTCACACAGGTCATAAAAATGGGTGTGAGAAACGGCATAACGGTGGAGTGCCGCCTTATCGATCTGCTTTCCTGCATAAGATCACCGCAGTATATCGCAATGCCAGTTATCTCTATCAAACAACCGCTGGGAGATTTTGCGGAGAGCCATGAGGAAAAGTCAGCGGAACAGCAGGAGCCGCTTTTGGAAATAAAAAAGACCGCCCTTATACGAAAAGGTACGGTGCTTGAGAGCTATCTTTCCCACGCTGACGCATCAGGCTGTCTGTGGCTCACGGGAAAGGCAGAGCAGTATTCTGATATTATCGAATATAATGGAAGCCCCATGGACGTTAGGATAACCCCTGACGGCCACAGCCTGAAGCTTGATAACGAGAACGGCAGGCTCGTATGCAGATTGAAGCTCACTGTTCTTGCACACACTTCTCTTGATATCCGTGACGAGAAAAGCTCAGACCAGGTGGCGGCACTTGTGAAACAGCGCCTTGAAGAAAATATCACAGGGGTGTGGAACAAAGCCCTGTATGAGAACAGGACGGATATTTTTGATGTGTGGCGGCTTTTTCGTCACAAATATCCGCAAAGCTATCTAAAGTATGCCGACCGCCTTGATGAAGTGCTAGGCTCGGTGGAGCTTGAAACGGATATCACCTGTCGGGTGTCATAAGACAGAGCATATCCTCGGGAAGCGGTGCGGTAACAGTCACTATCCTGCCGTTTTCGGGGCTTTGAAAAGTCATTTTCTCGCAGTGGAGAGCCTGACGGCTTATAAGAGGGCTTGCCTCGCCATAAAGGTCATCACCCAGGAGAGGATAGCCCATAAAAGCCGAGTGTACTCTTATTTGGTGCGTTCTGCCGGTTTCAAGAAAGAAGTCTACAAGAGAAAGATCTCCCAGCCTTTTGCGTACAAGATAATCCGTTGCGGAATATTGTCCGTCAGCCCTCACACAGCGTTTTATTATAGTTTCCTGCTCCCTTGCGATAGGCGCACAGATACGCCCACCGCAGTGGGGCAGGTCTTTTATTATTCCAACATAGGTCTTTTCAAAGCTTTTTTGGAGCATTGCGGCGCTTCGCTGACTTTTTGCCACAAGCACACAGCCGCTGGTGTTGCGGTCAAGGCGGTTGACAGGTCTAAAAGCGAGGCTTGGATAAAGTGCGGCAAAAAGATTTCCCAGCGTATCGTCACGATGCTTTATTGACGGGTGGCAGGGCATAAAAGGCGGCTTTGAGAACACCACCACCTCGCTGTCCTCATAGAGAATATCAGCTTTCAGGTCAGGATTAGGGTCAAGAGCTTCACCGTCACTCTCGTTTATCATGATGATGTCATTTTCATATACAATGTCAACAGTGCGGATAAGGACGCCCTTTCTTGTCATGCCGTTTTCAGTGCGTTTGAGCCTTGTTATGAGCCTTTTTGAAAAGCCCCTTGAACGCAGTACACATTCAAGGGCTTTTTCATTTTCCTCTTTTGTTATTGTCACAGTCATTTGCTGTATTTCCTCCAGCGCTTTATCATTGACGGCATTTTGTCCTGCCAGTAGCTTCCCATTATATCCTGCAAAAACACTATATAGCTTAGTCTGAAATATGGATAGATGATAAAAACAGGATATACTAACAGAAGTGCGGGGATATACATAACAAAGCTCAGCAGGAACGAGATATATCTGCCGTGCTGACCGTCCATGAGCCTTACAGAAAGATCGCAGGCGTCAAAAATGTTGGTGCGTGGGTTTAGAGTCATTATGTATGGCGCAAGGGCAAGGGATATCCAGTAATGCACCATAAGTCCGAAAAACACAACAGACAGACCCAGTGAGAACATGAAACAAAGAAGACCTGCGGAGGTAAGCTCGCTGAGCTTGCATACCCAGCCCCAATAATACACGCTGTAGGTTGAGATAGCGAAAGGTACTGCGGAAAATAATTTCAGTGAATTAATTATAATGGAAGAAAACATGGTGTGGGAATAATATACATAAGAATGTGAGTTTATATACTGCCTCGATCCCACATAGCTGTCTGCTCTTGCAATATCAACAAAAAATCTGCGGACAGTCCACATTTCAAAAGCTGCAAAAGGTATAATGACAATGAGGTCAAGAAACCAGAATAGCCTTACGGAAACATGATCTTTTATTCCCTGCCACGAGAAAAAGTACTCCCAGCCGATGCGTTTGAAAAGCATAAAAAGGGCAAGCTCGCACAGACCAAGAAATACAAACACCGCAAACAAAAATGCCGTGAGCGATACGCAGTTTCCCATGTTCTGGCTTATATTTTTTCTTGCCGATAGTTTTATCTCTTTGTTTGTCAAGCCTTTTCCCCCCTCATTTTTGTTTTTACTGCTTACTTATCCTCTTCGTCAGTATAATAATCCTCAACAGTGTAATCAGGCATTTCCTCATATTTTGGCGGATATGTTCCTATTACCTCGAAAGCGTTTGAACGCTGCCACATGGAAGCTGTCACCATGACTTCAAAGCCCTCACCGAAATCGCAGGCGTAGTCCATAGGCTTCCTTTTCGGCACGCCGAAACCTGCCAGCATATTCATTATAAGACCTCCGTGGGTGCATACCGCAACATTTGTAAGACCCTCGTACATCATATCGGAAATGATGATGTTCAGAGCTTCATAACAGCGGTTTATGACATCTCTTGTTGATTCGCCGTTCGGCGGAGGATTGTCAAGTCCTCCTTTTATGAACTGCTCATAATCAGGGTCATTCATAAGCTCATCAGCGGTCTTGTTCTCAAACTTGCCGAAGTCCATTTCACGAAGCTCTGGCATCTCAGCCACAAGCCTGTTAGGCTGGAGTATAGATATAGTCTGTTTGCACCTTTTTAAAGGCGAGGTGTAGACCTTCTGCACCGAAGGGTAATCATACTTTTCTATCTTTTCATAAAGCTGGTCAGCACCCTCTCTGCACAGCGGCAAGTCGGTAGTGCCGATATAACGTCCGTCAAGATTTGCCTGCGTCATTCCGTGACGGATAAATGCTATTCTGTAGCCTTTCATATTTAAAATACCTGCTTTCTTTTTCTTTTATGATAAGTGCTTTAAAACCTGCACAAATTTTTTTCACTTAAATACGTCATTTTATAGATTTTATATTTACAAATACATAAATTTATAGTATAATAGAATAATGGTTGAAAAACCAATATGATTTTATATATGGGAGATATTACATGAGCAATGACAGCAAAGATGAGCTGACTCTCAGAATAGGTGAGAAGCTTACCGCCGCAAGGATAGAAAGCGGCTATACACAAAGCCGTGCGGCTAGAGCAGTCGGCACCAGCCAGTCTTGCATATCAGCCATTGAACATGGCAAAAAGCAGAACGTCAATATCATCATTGCTCTTATAAAACTTTACGGCGTTTCCTATGAAGATGTGTTCGGTTTAGTCAAGGTCAGAGAAAAAAACTCTGCGTTAGGCTGTCCGGACGAGGGAATTGAGCTGCTGAGGGAGCTTATAAAAGACAGCGGCATAAAGGGTCTTGAAACTCAGACGGACATGGCGGTGAAAATATGCACCTATATGCTTTTGAGAAAGCTTTACTCTGAAAATCCTCACAACTCCCACAAGCTTTTTGAGCTTGACACTGAGGAAACTATGGAACGCTGTGTAAAATATCTTTCCGCTCAGCCTGAAGACCTTGACAGGATCCTTGGTATGGCAGGAAAAAAGGTGAACAGGCTCGAGGTTTCAGTGGGAAAAAATCCTGAACTGAGGGCGTTTATCAAAGAGTGCGAACACATTTTGCTCGCTTGCACATAAGAATTTTGATACCGATGTTATCATACTTCGGATATTATAACACACTTTTCAACTAATTTCAAGTGAGGTATAAAAATGAAAAAGCCTGAAAGGCGGCTGTTTGTATCGGTAGCGTGTGCGGCGGCTCTTATGGTGTGCGGGGCGGTGATGATGCACTTAGATAAAAAGCCTGACGAGGCGACATTTTTCGCCATGGATTGCCCATGCACAGCCGCTGTTTACGGAGGAGAGGCAGAGCAGGTGAAGGACAGGATAAAGGCTTTGGAAAAGCTTTATTCGCCTTATGAGGAAGGCTCGGAGTTATCACGGCTCAATGAGAGCGGCAGGCTTGAGCTTTCTGAGGAAACTGCACAGCTTATAGAAAAGAGCATAGAGCTTACAAAAAAATACGGCGGAGCGGATATTTCCGCAGGGGCAGTGACGGAACTTTGGAACGTCACCGGTGAAGAACCGAGAGTGCCTGAGCAAAGTGAGATACAGACTGCTCTTTCCGCTGTGGGATATGAGAATATAAAGCTTTCGGGGAGCGAATGTGTCCTTGAAAACGGCACACAGATAGACGTGGGCTGTGACGGAAAGGGCTTTGCCCTTGACGAAGTGAAAAAGCTTTTGGATAGTGAAAAAGCCGATTGTGCGGTGGTGAGCTTTGGCTCGTCAACGCTTCTTTACGGGCAGAAGCCGGATAAAACAGATTTCAAGGTTGCGGTCACAGACCCTTTTGATAATGATAACACCTGCCTTAGCTTCACAAGCGGCGGCGGATTTGTTTCCACATCAGGTGGATATGAGCGTTATTTTGAAGCACAGGGCAAAAAGTGGAGCCATATTTTTGACCTGACAACAGGCTATCCATGCGAAACAGACCTTGTTTCAGTCACTGTGATAGGGCAGAGCGGCATTGAAACCGATTTTCTGTCTACCTGCATTTTTATTGGCGGAAGCGTTGAGCTTGACAGGTGGCTCAGTGATGAAGATATAGAAGTTATTGCCATTAATGAAAATGGCGTAGTTTATTGCTCTGACAGTATAAAGAGCAGGATAAGTATAAGTGATGATAAATTCAGGTTTGAATAGTCATAAAGTATGATAAGGGGGAAAATTATGAAACTCAACAGCATTTTTCTTTCCCACAAAAAGGGGACGGAAAACAGCGAAACTATCGCCATGCCGCTGCCTGCAAGAGTGAAGATATCCATGTCACAGCACATGGGAGCACCTTGCGAGCCGACAGTTGCCAAGGGTGACAGAGTGCTTGTGGGACAGGTCATAGGCGAAAGCAACGCTTTTATGTCATGCCCTGTTCACTCGTCTGTGTCAGGCACAGTGGCGGCGATATCCGAACTGCTCACAGCAGGCGGAAAAGTGTGCAAAATGGTGGAGATCGACACCGACGGAGAGCAGGAGGTATCACCTGACGTAAAGCCGCCTGTTATAACAGACAAAGCGAGCCTTTGCGAAGCCGTAAGGCAGTCAGGCTGCTGCGGAATGGGCGGCGCAGGCTTCCCGACGCACATAAAGCTTAACTTTGACGAGAACAAATACAAGGTCGATACCCTTGTTATAAACGCCGCTGAGTGTGAGCCTTACATAACAAGCGACTACCGTGAGATGATGGAGAACGCTGACGATGTTATGTGCGGAATAAAGCTCGTGCGTGATATGCTGGGGCTTAAAAAGGTCGTTATAGGTATCGAGGACAACAAGCCACAGGCTATAAAGCTTATGCGTGAAAAGTCGGCTGATGATGAAAGTATCGAAGTAAAGGTGCTGAAGTCATGCTATCCTCAGGGTGCAGAAAAGGTGATAATATTCAACACCACGGGACGTGTAGTTGGCGAGGGTCAGCTTCCGTCAGATCAGGGCGTTATCGTAATGAACGTTACCTCAGCAGGCTTTATCGGCGAGTATTCCAAAACAGGTATGCCACTCATATCAAAGCGTATAACTGTTGACGGCGACGTGGTTTCGACGCCTTGCAACGTGAAAGTACCTATAGGAACTTCTGCGGAGGATATACTGAAATTCGGTGACTGCGATAAAGAAAAGGTTAGAAAAGCCCTTTTTGGCGGTCCTATGATGGGAATGTGCCTTTATGAGCTTGACACCCCTGTGACAAAGACCACAAACGCCATTCTTGCATTTGGTGAAAAGGCTGATAAGAAAAAGGGCATCGAGGACAGATGCGCACAGACAAACTGCATAAAGTGCGGACGATGTATCTCTGCTTGTCCGCTGAATCTTATGCCTACAGAGCTTGAAAAGGCTTATGACAGGCGTGATAAGGAAGCTCTTATGAAGCTCAAGGTGGGTCTTTGCATGAACTGCGGTTCGTGTTCATACGTCTGTCCTGCAAAGAGAGATCTTGCAGAGAAAAATCAGCTTGCAAAAGCTTTCATAAGAACATAAGGAGGTAAGAAAATATGGAAAAAATGCTTGTCAGCCCTTCACCTCAGATAAGGGATAATATTTCTACCTCTAAGGTGATGACCCATGTGCTTGTGGCGCTTTGCCCTGCACTTGCAATGTCTGCCTATGTTTTCGGCGGACGTGCGCTCATGCTCACAGGCTTCTGCATGATAACGGCACTTATATGGGAAAGGCTTTGCAATCTTATAATGAAAAGACCAGATTCCACAAAGGACGTTTCGGCACTTGTGACCGGTATGCTTTTAGCGTTCAATCTCCCTGTGACAATGCCTTATTGGCAGGCTGCTATCGGCACATTCGTTGCTATCGTAATCGTAAAGCAGCTTTTCGGCGGACTGGGACAGAATTTTGCCAACCCTGCTATCGTGGGAAGAATAGTTCTTATGCTTGCTTTCACAGGCAACATGACCCATTGGGTAGTGCCTTTCTATGACCCTGACAATATCGTAACAGGTGCAACACCTCTTGCGGCGGCACATTCCGCCCCTGCCGATTATCTCGATCTTTTCCTTGGAAAAGTAGGCGGCTGTCTTGGCGAGGTGTCTGCGGCGGCTTTGCTCATTGGCGGCATATACCTTATAATGATGAAGATAATCTCAGTACATACACCTCTTGCATTTATAGGCACTGTTTTCGTGTTCTCATATCTTTGCGGCGAGGACGGCATCTATCAGATACTTGCAGGCGGCGTAATGCTCGGTGCATTCTTCATGGCAACTGATTATGTTACAACTCCTGTTACAAAAACAGGAAAGGTCATATTCGGCATAGGCTGTGGTATCATCACTTGTGTGATACGCTTCTTCGGCTCTTATCCTGAGGGCGTTTCATTCTCAATACTGCTTATGAATATACTTACACCATATATCGACATGATAACAAAAACAAAGCCTTTAGGGGCTATAACAAAGAAGAAGGAGGCGAAGTCTGAATGAAAGATAAAATAATGCCTCCATTGGTGCTGACTATAATATGTATAGTTGTCAGCGGACTTTTGGTGCTTGCCTATAATGCCACATATGTTGACAATACAGGTGTTCTTACAGACGATATGAAAAAGGGCTGTGAGGAGATATTCGGCAAGGGCGATTATGAGATAATGCTTGACGGCGAGGGTGACAGCAAGACGCCTGTTACGTTCGACACAGAGGGCGTGAACTCCATTATCACAGATAAAGATAACGGCAGATGCGTTATCGAGATAACTGAGGACGGCTATTCAAAGGGTGGACTTCATCTGCTTATCGGTATAAACAGCGAGGGAACTATCGAGGGGATAGAATTTCTCTCTATAGGCGAAACTCCGGGTCTTGGCACAAAGGTGCAGGACGATAGCTTTCTTTCAAAGCTAAAGGGCTTTGGTGTTGACACTGATGAAAATTCTATCGACAATGTTACCGCTGCCACCTATTCTTCAAAGGGAATGAAATCTGCGTGCAAAAAGGCTGTGAAGCTTTTTGACGAGCATAAGGAGGAGATACTCAATGGCTGAGAAAAATTCTAATCTGTATGAATTTACAAAGGGTATCATAAAGCAAAACCCGACGCTTGTTACGCTTCTTGGTATGTGTCCGACCCTTGCGGTCACAACAATGGCGAAAAACGGTATCGGCATGGGACTTGCCACAACGTTCGTGCTTGTCTGCTCAAACTTTGTTATATCCCTTTTGAAAAACGTTATCCCAAAGGCTGTAAGACTGCCTTGTTTTATCGTAATAATCGCAGGCTTCGTTACTCTTATCGAGTTTCTTATGAAAGGCTATATACCTGAGCTTTACAGTGCATTAGGCGTGTTCCTGTCCCTTATCACGGTAAACTGTATTATCCTTGGCAGAGCGGAGGCTTTTGCCAGCAAGAACAAGATATTCCCGTCCATACTTGACGGACTTGGAATGGGTCTTGGATTTACACTTTCACTTTTCACAATGGGTTCTATAAGAGAGATACTTGGCACAGGCTCATGGTTCGGCTTCAAGATACCTTTCCTGTGCGACGATCCTATGACAGTGTTCATCATGCCGGCAGGCGGATTTTTCGTGCTTGGCTGTCTTATCGCACTTGTGAACAAAATAGCGAACAAGAAGCCGCCAAAGGAGATTTCCTGCTCAGGCTGTCCTAATGCAGCTTTGTGCAAGGGTCAGTGCAGAACAGAGAGTGAGGAGGCATAAAAATGAGCTACATACTTATACTTATCGGCTGTGTGTTCGTAAATAACGTCGTGCTTTCTCAGTTCATGGGAATATGTCCTTTCCTTGGCGTATCAAAGCAGATGAAATCATCTGTGGGAATGGGTGCAGCAGTAATATTCGTTATGATATGCGCAACAGCTATCACATATCCTGTATACAGACTTCTTGAGCATTTCGGCATAGAGTATCTAAAAACAGTGGCATTCATACTTGTTATAGCAATGTTCGTTCAGCTTGTTGAGATAGTCATGAAAAAGATGATGCCGCCTCTCTATAAGGCACTGGGAGTTTATCTGCCTCTTATCACAACCAACTGTGCAGTGCTGGGCGTTACTATCGGAAACATAGACAACGGCTATAATTTTCTTCAGTCCCTTACAAACGCACTTGGAACAGGACTTGCGTTTACTCTTGCCCTCTTGCTTTTCAGCGGAGTAAGAGCAAGGATAGAAAACTGCGATTTTCCTGAAACTTTCAAGGGCGTGCCTGCAACGCTCATTGCGGCGTCTATCGTTTCGCTAAGCTTTATGGGCTTTTCGGGAATAATCTGATAATAATTTATCGATATGAAACGATCAAGGGTTGAATTTACAAAGCCGATGAAAAAGACCCACACTATATTGATACCATCAATGCTTGACTTCCACTTTCCGCTGCTTAAATATGCATTTCTTAGCGGCGGATATAAGTGCGACGTTATCGGGGTGAACGAATACAGTCGGTCACAAATGATAAACGCAGGCTGGGAATATTCAAATAATGATGTCTGCTTTCCCTGCAACCTCATAATAGGACAGTTCATATGTGCATTGAAAAGCGGCAAATATGACACCGCAAAAACAGCCCTGCTGCTGCCTCAAACAGGAGGAGGGTGCAGAGCGTGCAATTACATTATGCTGCTGCGAAAAGCTCTTTTGAAAGCCGGTCTGCAAAATGTTCCTGTGGTGTCACTTAATGTCAGCGGCGTTGAGAAACACAGCGGATTTTCCATAACGCCTAAAATGGTGCTGACGGCTTGTGCAGCGATCTATTACAGTGACTTGCTTTTGTATCTTTATAATGAGCTTTCACCCTATGAACTAAAAAAGGGTGAAACGCTTGATAAAGTCCGCCTATGGAACAGCAGGCTGTCACGGCTCTTTGAACATGGCAAAGCAGCCGATCCGATCTCAATGTGCGTCATATTCCGCAAGATATGCGAAAGCTTTGCTACAATAAATTGTGATAAAAGCAGATCGGTCAAAAAGGTCGCCTTAACAGGGGAGCTTTACATAAAATTCTGTGCTCTCGGCAACGGCGAAACGGAGAAATACCTCCGTGATCTCGGTTGTCAGATATATATGAGCGGCTTTGTTCCATACATAATGTACCTTGCCGATTCCTGTACAAATGATGATAACATTTACGGAAGAAAAACCTTGGCAGGTGTGGGAGCAAAAGTCCTTATTGCCTATATGAAAACGCTTTGGTGCAAAATGAATTCTGCACTTGTACAAAACGGTTTCGAGCCTATGGAAGACTATAGATCCTTGAAAAGCTACGGTGAAAACTTTGGCTGCCTTGGCGAAACAATGGGGGACGGCTGGCTTATCGGTGCAGAAATGTGTTCAGCGTTGAAGAACGGCTGCAAAGGTGTTGTGATGCTGTTGCCGTTTGGCTGTCTTGTGAGCCACACCTGTGCAAGAGGCATAATAAAGCGTATAAAAAAGCTCTACCCAGACAGCATCATAACGGCGGTCGATCACGATTCGGGAACAGCGGACGTTAATATCAAAAACCGCATTAAGATGACCCTTGATTTTATGGATAATAATATAATGAAACACAACAAAAACTGAAATTCTGAAAGAGGAGAATGATATGGAATATTTGATCCCTTTGGCTATATTTGCCGCTTTGGGCATATTGGCAGGCGTTCTGCTGACGGTGGCTTCAAAAGTTTTTGCCGTTGAGGTGGATGAGCGTGTTGACGCTATCGCAGAAGCTCTTCCGCAGGCAAACTGTGGCGCTTGTGGCTTTTCGGGCTGTGCAGACTATGCCGACGCTATCGTGAACAAGGGTGCGGAATGTAATCTTTGCCGTCCGGGAGGCGAGGCTGCTGCAAAGAAGATAGCCGAGATAATGGGCGTTGAAGTGACCGCAGCAGAGCCACAGGTGGCTTTCGTGCGCTGTTCGGGAGATTGCTCTCATACACCGCATAAATACGATTTTGACGGCATTCAGAGCTGTGCGGCGTGCAACAGATTTTATGACGGAAGCAAGCTTTGCACAAGCGGCTGTTTAGGCTACGGCGATTGTATCAAGGTCTGCTCTCAGGGGGCAATATCTATCGTTGACGGCATTGCCGTTATCGACAAAGCAAAGTGCATGGGCTGTGGGCTTTGCGCAAAAGCCTGTCCAAATGGTCTTATCGCAGTGAGAAGGATCTCTCAGGCTGTGGATATCTGCTGTTCATCAAGAGATGTGGGCAGAGTGACAAGGTCTGTTTGTCCTAACGGCTGTATAGGCTGTAAGCTTTGCGAGAAAAACTGTCCGTCAGGTGCCGTTACAGTGCAGAACAACCACGCTGTTATCGACTATGAAAAGTGTACAAACTGCGGAAAGTGTGCAGAGGTGTGCCGTGTCCACGCTATCAGATCTATCATGGGCGAAAAAGTAGAAGTGCAGTAAAATATTTTGCTTTAAAGGCTCTCTTGACGTTTATGCGTCAGGGGAGCTTTTTTTGTGCCAAAAATACACAGCCAAATTTGTGCAGTGTTCACGAAAAGTTTAGCGTTTGTTGACAGATACTTATAAATGATTTATAATACTATTTGTACGAATAATTGTCAGCGGCAAGAAAAATATAGCCGAACTTTAAGGAGAACACAGCAGAATGAACATTAAAGACTACAGAATTATCAGTGAAAAAAACGTTTTCAGACGGATAGCGGCACTTTTGACAACGCTCTTGCTCGTTATCACAGCGATTCCCGAGGGCTTCTCTACGGCTATAACATCGGTGGCAGAAGCGGCAGATACAGCTGTGACAGGTGCGTATTTTGATACAGACGGCATGGAGATCGTCACTTATAACGTGGTTGATGACTTCGGTGCAGACAACACAGGAAACGCCATGACCGAAAAGCAGATACAGCAGGCACTTGACGCTGCACAGAAAAATTCAGGACAGGGCATTTTCACAAAGGTCGTGATACCAAAGGGAACGTATCTTATTTCTTCTGCACTTGTGGTATACAGCGATACTTGGATATACTGTGAAGAGGGCGTTGAGATAAAAAGGTGCATTTCCTATGGACCTATGCTCAGGTGTGATAATAATGGTGTCGGCGGCTATGACGGCGTTAAAAATGTTATCGTTGAGGGCGGGCTTTGGAACGGAAACACAGACCAGTGGCCAAATACCGCAGATTTTTCAAATATCAGATTTGCACATTGCAGAAATATTCTTCTGAAAGATATGCACGTCAAAAATAACGAGAACGGTCATCATATGGAGATAGGCGGTGCGGCTGACGTCACCATAGAGGGCTGTACTTTTACAGGATATACAGGCTACAGGAAAAAAGAAGCCATTCAGCTTGATTGCATGAACAACAGCAGAGTTTTTGCAGGCTATGCGCCTTTTGATGATACATCATGCGAAAATGTGGTCATAAAGAATAATCTTTTCTCAGGCATTTGCAGAGGTCTTGGTTCTCATTCCGCCACTCTGGGTATCTATTATACAGATATCCTTATTGAGGGCAACGTTTTTGAGAACCTCGACGATGTGGCAATGATAATGTACAATTATAAGAATTGTACCATAACAAATAACACTATCACAAACTGCGCAAGCGGTATAGACTTCAAGGCAATGTCCAGCCTGCCTAACAACAATTTCAATCCCCCTGTGGTGAAGTCTATGGAGGAAGCAGTTGACGGCTTTGAGGACGACGCAAACTCTGTTATTTCATCTAACACTATCTCTGTAAGCGGTGATGACGAATATGGTATTACAAGCGGCATACGCCTGACAGGGTATGAGGTCAAGGACAACGGTGTTATCCCTGACTATAATTTCAGAGTGGCAGGAGTAAAGATCCTCGAAAATCGAATCGAGAGCAACGGAACCACTATCGCACTTAATGACGCTGAAAATTGCAGTATCGAATCAAATATTCTCGTTACAAAGCAGGACGGTGTTAATTACAAGGATAAAAATGGTCTTACTCTCAACGAGTGTGATAATATAAAGATAACAGATAACTATATTTCAGGCTCAGCCAGAAACGGTGCTTCCCTTACTGACAGCTCAGGGAATACCTTTGAGAACAATACCATAGAGAACGTTGGAATGAACGGAATAAATATCTACAACGGCTCTGAGAACAATATTGCAAGCTCAAACAGCGTAAATTCAGCGAAAAAGCATGGCATAGCAGTGGCTGCAAATTCTTCCGCTGTGATAAAGTCCAACAGCATTTCAAAGGCGGGGGACACGGGCATTCTTATTTATAACAGCTCAAAGGGCGAGTGCTCAGGCAACAAAGTTAAAAATGCCGTGGGGCATGGTATCGTGTTCAGCAAGAACGCTTCGGGCAAGGCGACCTCAAACACTGTTTCTGGCGCAGGCAAGCATGGAGTGCTTGTTACAGACCACTGCGGCAGTGTGGCTCTAAGTTCAAATAAGATATCAAACAGCAAGCAGAACGGCATTTGCGTGTCAAATTACAGCAGTTCTGTGAGTGTAAATTCAAACAGCATAAGTGGCTCAGGAAAAAGCGGCATAAGCGTAAGCTCTCACAGCAAGGCTTCGCTGAAAGACAACGCTGTGAACGGCTCAAAGTCTGCGGCAGTGTCAAAGAGTGCTGATTCTTCTATCAGCCTGCCGAGAGTATCAGGATTGTCTGTGAATTCTGTGAATAACACGGATATACAGATCAGCTTTTCTGGCAGATCAACTAACAAATGCGGCTATGAGATATACAGGAAAACAGGCGCAAAGGGAAAATACTCTGCCGTGGGGACGACTGCAAAAGGAAAGTTTACAGATGGATCTTTCAAGGCGAACACAGATTATTATTACAAAGTACGCTGTTATGAAACTGTGTCAGGCAAGAGGGTATACGGCGGATATTCCGCTGAGATAAAGGTAAGATCAGCAACGAAAAGATCTGTCGGGAAGGCGTCTGTCAAGGTGTCAGATCAGGTGTGGACAGGTAAGGAGCTGAAGCCTGCTGTCACTGTAAAGGACGGAAATGTCACCCTCAAAAAGGACAGGGACTATACTGTAAGCTACTCCGCAAACAAGGGCATAGGCACTGCTAAGGTGACCGTCACAGGGAAGGGAAGCTACACAGGTAAGATAACAAAGACTTTCAAGATAAACCCACAGGGACAGAGCATTTCTGCCAAGGGCGACAAGAGCGGAAAGAAGATAGCGGTCACTCTTGCAAAGCACAGCTCAAATTCAGGCTATCAAGTGTCATATGCCGACAACAGCGGCTTTAAGAACAGCAAGTCCTTGTGGCTCAGCGGAAACTCAAAGAACAAAGGCACAATAAAAGGTCTTAAAAGCAAAAAGACATATTACGTCAAGGCAAGGGATTATAAGACAATTGGCAAGACCAAAGTGTACGGCAAGTGGTCGGCTGTGAAGAAGGTAAGTATTTAGGGCAAAAAATTTTCCAAGCCGATTGACAAGGCTCTTATAATGTGGTATAATTCAAGATATGACAAGGAAGGTGAATATAATGACCAATGTTGTAAAGGGCGATCAGGTAAAGGATTCATACGGCAAGATCTATGATGTTATCGAAGTTCATGAGCATAATGTTATGGTGCTTGAGCCGGGTAAACCATACTGGGAGCGTATCTGCATGGGACGTTTTGATTTCGACTCATATTTCAGAAGAGCAGATGAGCCTATGACAGATGATATGCCTCGTCCAATGGGCATCGATGAAGAAGATTTCGATGAGGACGAAGAGGAAGAAGAATAAGATTTATTGCGGTTGGCTTTTGTCAGCCGCATTTTTATTTCACAAAAACGTCACGGAGAGATTCTCTCCGTGGCGTTTTTCTTTGGGCGGAATAGCCCCTTTTATGCTGTTTCTTCTGCGAAGTTTCCTGTGTAGAGCTGATAATACTTGCCCTTTTTGGCAATAAGCTCGTCATGTGTGCCACGCTCGATTATCCTGCCCTGCTCAAGTACCATTATGCAGTCTGAGTTTCTGACAGTTGAAAGTCTGTGGGCGATAACGAATGTTGTTCTGCCCTGCATGAGAGCGTCCATACCAGCCTGAACAAGGCTCTCTGTTCTTGTGTCGATAGAGGAGGTAGCCTCGTCAAGGATAAGAACAGGAGGATCGCCGACTGCCGCTCTTGCAATGGCAATGAGCTGACGCTGACCCTGTGAAAGGTTCGAGCCGTCGCCTGTGAGAACAGTGTTGTATCCGTCAGGAAGTCTTTCTATAAAGCCGTTTGCGTTTGCAAGTCTTGCGGCTGCCATACATTCCTCGTCGGTGGCGTCAAGGTTGCCGTAGCGAATATTTTCCATTACTGTGCCTGTGAAAAGGTGTGTGTCCTGCAAAACTATGCCGAGAGTTTTTCTCAGAGCAGGCTTCTTTATCTTTGTAATGTTTATTCCGTCATAGCGTATCTTGCCGTCCTGAATATCATAGAAACGGTTGATAAGGTTTGTGATAGTTGTCTTTCCTGCGCCTGTTGAGCCAACAAAAGCTATCTTCTGACCAGGCTTTGCAAAAAGCTTTACGTCATGAAGAACTATCTTGCTGTCGTCATATCCGAAGTCAACACCGTCAAATACGACCTCGCCCTCCATTTTCTTGTAGTCAACAGTGCCGTCAGCCTGATGACGATGCTTCCAAGCCCATATGCCTGTACGCTCTTTGCATTCTTCAAGCTCACCGTTCAGGTTATATTTTGCATTAACGAACTCAACATAGCCCTCGTCTGTTTCAGGCTTCTGGTCGAGGAGGTCAAACACTCTGCCTGCGCCTGCGGTAGCCTGAACAACGAATGCCATTTGCTGGCTTATCTGTGTGATAGGCTGTGTGAAGTTCTTGTTAAGGGATACAAATGTTACGATAGTGCCGAGGGTAAGACCCGCATAGCCGTTTATGGCAAGGATAGCTCCCACAATGGCACAAAGCACATAGCTGAGGTTTCCGATATTTGCGTTTATCGGCATCATGATGTTTGCGTACTTGTTAGCTTCGTTTGCACTGACTCTCAGCTTGTCATTTATCTTTATAAAGTCTTCTATTGCCTTATCCTCGTGACAGAACACTTTTACCACTTTCTGTCCGTCAAGCATTTCTTCGATAAAGCCGTCAACTGCGCCAAGGTCACGCTGCTGAGCCGCAAAGTGCGCTCCTGACTTTGAAGCAAGATCGTTAGTCACCTTTACCATTACAAATGCCATTGCGATAGAGAGTATGGTAAGCGGAATGTTGAGGATTATCATGGAAACGAGGGTGGATATAAGTGTTGCAAGAGAGTTTATAAGCTGAGGTATGCTCTGGCTGATAAACTGTCTGAGAGTATCAACGTCATTTGTGTACACTGACATGATGTCGCCATGCGGGTGTGTGTCAAAATACTTGATAGGAAGTGTTTCCATGTTGAGAAACAGATCATCTCTTATGTTTCTCAGCGTACCCTGACCGATGTTTACCATTATCCTGTTGTATGCGTATGAAGCCGCAATGCCCACAACGTAAACTACTGCAAGACCGCCGAGAGCCTTTGCAAGTGGTGAAAAATCATGGCTGGAGGTCTTTAGCATCGGTGTGATGTAGTCATCAACAAGTGACTGCATGAACATCATTCCCGCAAGTGTGGTGACAGCCTGAATAAGTATGCACGCCACAACTATTATAAATGAGAATTTATAGTTTTTGAGCATATATTTCATTACTCTGCCGAGGACTTTCATCTGGTCGCCTGACATTTTAGGCTTGCCGCCCATTTCTTTATTCATTGGCTTAGGCATTTAAGCTTCCTCCTTTCCTGCTGACTGAACGTCGAAATCTCCGCCGCCCTTTACCTGAGATTCATATATCTCACGGTATATCTCGTTTGTTTCAACAAGCTTTTCGTGTGTGTCAAAGCCGTTTACTCTGCCACCGTCAAGAACTATTATCCTGTCGGCGTCCTGGACGCTTGAAATTCTCTGTGCGATAATGAATTTTGTTGTGCCTGGGATAGATTTTGCAAATGCCGCTCTTATCTTTGCGTCTGTTGCAGTGTCTACTGCGCTTGTGGAGTCGTCAAGGATAAGAACCTTTGGCTTTTTCAGAAGCGCTCTTGCGATACAAAGTCGCTGCTTCTGTCCGCCTGATACGTTTGTACCGCCCTGCTCGATATAAGTTTCATACTTGTCAGGGAAGCGTTCAATGAACTCGTCAGCGCAGGCAGCTTCACAGGCTTCGATACATTCGGCGTCTGTGGCGTTTTCGTTGCCCCAGCGTAGGTTGTCAAGGATAGTGCCTGAGAAAAGCACGTTTTTCTGCAAAACTACAGAAACCTGATCTCTCAGATATTCCATATCGTAATCTCTTACGTCCTTGCCGCCAACGCATACAGAACCGTCGTCAACGTCATAAAGACGGCTGATAAGATTTACAAGGCTTGTTTTTCCACAGCCTGTTGAGCCTATGATGCCGATAGTTTCGCCAGACTTGATGTGCAGGTCGATATTGTTAAGCACCATTTTTCCGCTTCCATGCTTGTATGAGAAGCTTACATTGTTGAAGTCAACAGAGCCGTCTTTCATATCCTTTGCTGGGTTCTCACCGTTGTGAAGATCAGGTGTTTCCTTGAGTATCTCTGAGATACGTCTGATACTTGCTGTACTCATTGATATCATAACGAATATCATAGAGAGCATCATAAGTGACATCATGGCGGAGATAACATATGTGAAAACAGATGAAAGCTCGCCTGTTGTCATCGTACCTGCAACAACATTCTTTGCGCCAAGCCAGCTTATGAGCATTATGCAGGAGTAGATAACGAACATCATAACAGGGCTGTTCAGTGCGATAAGGCTCTCAGCCTTTACGAACATCTTATAGAGGTTGCCTGAGGCTTTCTTGAATTTCTTCTGCTCGAAGTCCTCTCTTACATATGCCTTTACAACTCTGATAGCCGATACGTTTTCCTGTATGCTTGCGTTAAGGTCGTCATACTTTTTGAAAGCCTCTGTGAAAACTTTCATCGTCTTTTTAACGATGATTCCGAGAACTATGCCAAGAAGAACGATAGCTGCAAGGAATATAGTGCTCATTGAGCCGCTTACTGCAAAGCACATTGCCATTGAGCAGATGAGCATCAGCGGCGCTCTCACTGCGATACGGATTATCATTTGGTATGCGTTCTGAACGTTTGTAACGTCAGTTGTCATTCTTGTTACAAGACCTGCGGTGCTGAACTTGTCGATGTTTGAGAACGAATAGGTCTGCACCTTGCGGTAGATAGCTTCACGAAGATTGCAGGCAAAGCCTGATGAAGCCGAAGCCGCATATTTTCCTGCAAGAAAGCCCGAAAGCAGGCTGACCATTGCCGCCACTACCATTACGCCACCGAAAATATAAACGTTTGTCATGTTGCCCTTTTCAATGCCGTCGTCGATTATTTTCGCCATTATAAAAGGCAGAAGCATTTCCATAAAGACCTCAAGTGCGGTAAAGACAGGGGTCAGAATGGAGTCCTTCTTGTACTGTTTGATCTGTGCTAGTATTTCTTTCAAGCCAGATCCCTCCTCTCGCTTATTTTTATATTGTATTGTCTATCATTTTTTTCTGGAGCCGTTCCATTTCGTCAAGCTCCTGATCTGTAAAATTACGGAAAGCCATTGTTTCTATCTTTTTAAGACAGTCGCAAATGTCCTGCTGGAGGGTATAGGCTTTCTCGGTTGCTATTATCTTCTTGTGACGCTCGTCATCATCACTGCCCTCATAGGAGAGATATCCTCCTGCACGGAGCTTTTTTATAAGCCCTGATACCGTCGCACGGGAAATATTCAGATCGTGGTGTATCGCCGTTGAGAAAACAGGCTCGCCATTATGATCCATTATGTACATAAGCACATGGCTCTGAGCGGCGGTTATACCCTTGCCTGCGAGCATGGTGTTTATCTCGCATTCTATTTTCAGATGAATGTATTTGGAATACCGCAGAATGTTCTTTTTTCTGTTATCTGCCAAATTGTTCGCCTCCTTACATTTTTGTACCTAACATTTTGCTTTAATTAATAATATCACACTTTTACTTGAAAGTGAAATACAAATATGTTATAATGAATAAAAGAATTTTATAGATTGCTATCAAATTTAATTTTTATTAAGAATTGTTTACCGAACGAAACAATTTGCGGAAATAAACAAATATAAAGGGGCGGTTTTTGTGAATACTGTACAATTGGAGTGTTTTTTGGCTGTGGCGCAGTATCTTAACTTTTCCAAGGCGGCGGAATCTGTGAGCATCACTCAGCCTGCGGTGAGCCACCAGATAGGTTCTTTGGAGGACGAGTTAGGGGTAAAGCTTTTCGTGCGAACGAGCAAGAGCGTTTCGCTCACAAGAGAGGGAATAATGTTTATTTCAGACGCAGAGCAGATACTTAAAATAGCAGGCTCAGCAAAATTCAGGCTGTCAGAAAAGCCTGAGGACGAACCTGTAAGGATAAGCATAGGCTGTCACAATCAGGCGGAGCTGAACGTTTTGACTCCTGCCCTAAGAGAAATGTCCAGGCTTTATGATGATCTTTTGCCGTATATAGATCTTACTCCGTTCAAGTCTATAGACAATCAACTTAAAGATCAGAAGATACAGCTTCTTCTGTCATTTAAAAGTCCTCATAAACAGCCTTTTGACTATGTGGAGCTTTGCCGCTGTCAGTTTATGTGCCTTTGCCAGAAAGATCACCCCCTTGCAAAGGCGGATAGCCTTGATGTGGACGATATCTCAGGCAGACCTATTTTTATAGAGCGCCACACCTGTCCTGACGAGATATTTGCCTTGCAGCACAGGATACTTGCGAACGGCAAGGTGGATAAGATAATATTCTGTGGAGATTATGAAAGCGCAGTTGCAATGGCGGAAGCGGGGCTGGGGTTTATGGTTTTCCCCGCCATAGGGGACGCTTACAAAGGTCCGCTAAAAGCGATACCAATAAAAGGCGTGAAAGAGATATCCTTCGGTGTCTATTATCTCAGGTCGCAGCTTGAAAAGCAGGCAAAGGATATGCTGAGGATACTCAAAAATCAGTTTGCAAAATAAAAGCACTGTATCGGTGGGTGATACAGCGCTGTGGATGTTGCAAAGAAAATAATTAGTGGGCGACCTCAGGTCGCCCATACATAAAATCGCATATCAATAAGTGGTAGGGGCGAACAGCGTTCGCCCGCAGTATTACATATCAAACAATGGGTACATAATTTCATTTTTATGACACATTCTGTAAATATTCTTCAAGGCAGAGGTTATTTTCATACATTTCCTTTGCCGCCTTTTCGCCAACATATCTGTAGTGCCATTCTTCTGGAATAATACCGGTAATATCTTGCTTTTCGGCTGTGTAACGCTCTATAAAGCCATATTTGTAGCTGTTTTTGGCGAGCCAATCCCATACTTCCTGATTTGTAACTCTGCTGTCACCGCTTGCAATATCGACGCACAGACCAAGCTCGTGTTCGCTTGTGCCGGGCATCGCCACCCATTCTTCCGCATAGGCTTTCGCCTTTTTGTCGCTGTAGCCTATTTTCTGATAGTGTTCATATTTGCTCTCAAGTATGTCCTGCTGATCCTCTGCGGTGCGGAACGATGATGTGATAGTTGGATATATCCCCTGCGAGCGTGCGTCATCAAACATTTTCTGAAGCTGTGGGTAAATGCGGCAGTCCACTGCCTGACCATTGTCAAGGGCGGTGAGTATCACTGAGCAATTCTCACATATAGGCGTGTCATTGTTCACCAATGTGAGCTGCCAGTCCTGCCGGGCTTTATACTCTGCAAGCTGAGATGAAGTCACGCTGTCGTCATAGGTGTATTCCACTGATGCAGGTGTGGATTGCTTCTTGGGCTTCATATCAGGAATGTAATATCTGTATATAAGCAATGCCACAACCAAAATAATAATTGCAGTGGCAATTACGATATGCTTTTTGTTTTTATTTGTCATAATGACCGCTCCTTTGCTTTTGCTGTATCAATGATATCATACTAAAGAAGCTTTCGCACGAGTATTAGCTTAACTGTTTCATAAGATTTTCTTAAGGTGTCGGACTAGCATTAAGCTATTGTCGGTGATAACAAATTTTGCATGACGATTTGTGCATATCGACGATTTTATAGAAAAGGTCTTGACTTGGAGCTAACTCCAGGTGGTAAAATGTAATCAATAAATAAAACTCCAGGAGGTAATTACCATGGCAGTAAAACAGACAGCAGGCAGAAATAGTCTTGGCGACCTTGCACCTAAATTCGCAGAGCTTAATGATGACGTTCTTTTCGGCGAGGTATGGTCAAGAGAGGACAAGCTCTCACTGAGAGACCGTTGTATCGTTACGGTAACAGCTCTTATGGCAAAGGGCATTACAGACAATTCTATCAAATATCATATCGAGAACGCTAAAAACCACGGAGTAACAAAGACAGAAATGGTGGAGATCATCACACACGCTGCATTCTATGTTGGCTGGCCTAACGCATGGGCTATATTTCCAATGGTAAGAGAGGTGTATGTTGAGGAAAAGAACGGCTGTTCAGACTCGCTTTTTGGTCTTGGCGAGCCAAATGTGAACTTTGCTCAGTATTTTATCGGTAATAGCTATCTTAAACCGCTGAATGTCAAGGGCATAGGCGTTTTCAACGTTACCTTTGAGCCAAAGTGCAGAAATAACTGGCATATCCACTACAAGGGCGGACAGATACTTCTTTGTACAGATGGCGAGGGCTGGTATCAGGAATGGGGTCAGCCTGCAAGAAAGCTACACCCTGGTGATGTTGTTTACATTGCTCCGGAGATAAAGCATTGGCACGGTGCAACAAAGGACGAGTGGTTCACACACGTTGCTCTTGAGATACCTGCCGAGGGTGCGTCAAACGAGTGGTGCGAGCCTGTTTCAGACGAGCAGTATAATGCACTTTAATAGAGAGGTAAAGCTATGACTATTTCTGAAGTTAGTGAGAAATATGGGCTTACACCCGATACACTGAGATACTATGAGCGTATAGGACTTATTCCGCCTGTGCCGAGAACGAGAAGCGGTCTTAGGGACTATGATGAAAGCTCATGCAATTGGATAGAGTTTGTAAAGTGCATGAGAGGCGCAGGTCTGCAAATAGAAGCCCTTATCGAGTATGTTGCTTTGTATCAGCAGGGCGACAGCACTATCGAGGCAAGAAAAAATCTGCTTATCGAGCAGAGAAAGGACCTCCTCGAAAAGCAGGCTGAGATAGCTGCGACTATCGACAGACTCAACTATAAGATAGATAATTACGAAAAGATATGCGCTAAGGTCATAAAGTGACGGATAAGGTCTTGATACAAAGGACGGCAGTAAAATGCCGCCCTTTTTTTGCAAAACTTGCTCTTTTCTGCTTTGATTTTTAACAATTTTATGCTATAATAAAACATAAATAATATGATTCTTTAGGAATCGTGGAAACATTCACTTAACATCATAATAGAATAAAAACGAAGGATATGGAAAATGCTAATGTGGAAAATAACAGCAGTAGCAAAGAAACAGGAGGAATGTATATGACTTATAAAAAGAATGTTTTAAAAATGGTGATTGCCATCGTTTGTGTCATTTTGTTTGCTATGACTGCGTTTTATTGTGTGCCGAGATTCTCTTTGCTTTCGTCGGATGCAGTGTCAGCAACGGTTGTGGATGCGGACAAGCATGGGACTAGCGGTTATGCAGTATTAAAGGTAGATGGAGCCAGAGAGGATGGAGGAACGATATTTTTCCATTATTATTATCCCGGAAACAAGTCTCATTTAAAACCAGATGAAAGTGTGTTGGTAAGTGGTAACATCATGTTTATGGATGAATCGACAAAACAGGGTGTGAACGCAGACTTGGTTATTGGAACAAGGATGCCAGTACTTATATGTTTGATTTTATCCTTGCTGGGGGTGGTTGGTGCAATTTGCCTTTTACCATCTGCAATTCGCAATTTCCATAATAAACCGTGGAGTAGTGATGTGGAGATAGACACTAGGAACAAATTGGTGAATGCATTTTATACGGCTGAGATCTTAGCACTTGTAGTTGCTTTGATTTTCTTTGTGGCTGGTATGACGCAAGTGGTTGGATATGCCTGTAAGAAAAATCATACAACAGGAAATGTAACATATCAAAATTCTCGACAGAGCTCCCAGCATGTCAAGGTACATAGCGGAAACGGTGTCAGAAATTACAAATCACATTATGGGAAAGGCATTCGGCCAACCTATACGGTGTTGCAGATCAAGGCGAATTCGCCGGTCAATGGCACCGATGTGTTCTGGTACGAGGGAAATTGCATTATTCTGGGTAGCAAGAACGTTTATATAGGTTATAATGATGATTCTATGTCAGTCTTATCACAGTTTGAACTAGTAATGACGATCATAAGCGGTATGTTTTTATTGGTTCATGCAGTTTCTGTAATGTTGATCAGCAAGAAAAATCCATATGGAGGGAAATTTTTCTGGTTCTTTAAATTTTGACAAGCTCTTTCAGGAGTTGTTTTATATAATTTCACTTAAAATATTTGAGAGAAATGTATAAAGCTATATTGACAATAGCATTTCTAGTTATGACCTACGAAATATCCATAGTATTTATTGCAATCGTTAAGGCTTCAACTTATTTTTGATAAAATGCCTCTTTTCAAATTACTATTAAGTGTGCTATGATCGATCATAGTGCAATACGCTCCTTCTTTCATTTTTTTATTTGCCTTTTGTTGCTTAAATGCGCTATTTTTTTCAACATTTTATTGTTGATTTTGGGGAAAGTTAAGCCCCGCCTGCGTTGACAAACAGCGGTTTTAATGGTATAATGGAATAGCTTACAGATTTGTGGGGATAATTTTGACAGAATGAAAAAAGGACGGTGCGCTATGGTAGTGAAAAATGTGGAGTTGCCTGAATACAGCGTGCTTATGTCTGTTTATGCAGGAGAGAAGCCTGAACATCTCAGGTCAAGTATCGAGAGTATGCTGTCACAGACCTATGTGACGAACGATTTTGTGCTTGTGTGCGATGGAAAGCTCACAAAAGAGCTTGACGAGGTAGTAGACTACTATGAGGAGAATTACGAGTGCTTTCACCCCATAAGGCTCAAGGAGAATGTTGGCACAGGAAGATGCGCTAACAGAGGTATAGACGCCTGCAAAAATGAGTATATAGTCAAAATGGACTCTGACGATATCGCTAAGCCTGACCGCTGTGAAAGGTCGCTTTATGCTTTGGCGAAGCACCCTGAGATAGATATGCTTGGGGCTTATATAGACGAGTTCGACAGTCAGACGGGCGAAGTGATAGCCACAAAGAAAACGCCATTGACCAATAAAGAAATACACAAATATGCAAGGCGGAGAAATCCGTTCAATAATCAGACCCTTGTTTATAAGAAATCCCGTGCTTTGAGCGTGGGAGGTTACAGCAATATAAAACGCTGTGAGGACTATGAGTTCGTGGTGAAAATGCTTGCGGACGGCGCAAGGGGAATAAATCTTGACAAAACGCTTGTGATGTACAGAGTTACGGCGAACAATTATGAGAGAAGAAGAAACTGGGCGAACACAAAGTCCTTTGTGAATGTCAGGTGGAAGATATTCCGTATGGGATATTCAAATCTGTGGGACTTTATTGTTCCATGCACTTTTCAGTTTTTCATTTTCATAATGCCGAAATCGCTGACAGGCAAGATATATAAGAGGTTTCTTAGGGGATAATGGAGAGCCGCAAACGTATAATAAGACAGCACATAAAATCAGCACTGCAAAAAACGCTTTTGCCGCTGTGCTACAAGCTGTCAAAGAAAAAGGATATAGACAAAAAGCTCGTTATCCTTGCAGACCTTAACAGCGTTTCTACTCCTGAGAGCATGGAGCTTATAAAAGCGGAGCTTCAAAGCCGTGGCAATAAGGTCAGGGAGATGTACTGCGACCTTTCAAGCTGTGGAATGGTCTCGGGACTTAAATATATGATGAGCTTTATGAAAGCTTACGCAAATGCAAGGGCTGTGTTCATATGCAACTATTTTGTGCCTGTGACTTCCTGCAAAAAGCGTGAGGAAACGACAGTGGTTCAGCTTTGGCATTCCTGCGGAGCATTGAAAAAGTTTGGCTATGACAGCGAGGAGGATATATCTTCCCATTTCAAAGGCTCTGTTACAAGAAATTTTGACCTTATCACTGTGAGCAGTAAAGAGTGCGTAAAGGCTTTTGTGTCTGCGTTCAGGCTGAAAGAAGATATTGTAAAGCCCCTTGGCGTCAGCCGTACGGACGTGTTCTTTGATGAAAGCTACAACGAGCAGTGCAGACGTGAGTTCTTTGAGAGATATCCCGACTATAAGGGCAAGAAGATAGTGCTTTATGCGCCGACGTTCAGGGGGAATGCTTTGGATTGTCATTGCGTGGGCGAGGAGTATGCCGCAGAGCTTGAAAAAAAGCTTGGGGAGGCTTGGAAAGTCATTATAAAAATGCACCCCAGACTTCACAGCGGGCTGACTAACTGCGATATTGCTACAAACAGGCTCATGCCTGTGGCAGACGTGCTTGTGACGGACTATTCGTCGCTTGTGTTCGAGTATGCACTGTATAAAAAGCCGTGGGTGATATTTGCCCCTGATATTGAGAGCTACAGCAAGGGCAGGAGCTTTTATCTTGATTATAAAGCAGATATGCCTGCGCCTTTGGTGACGGAGGGAGAGAAGCTTGCACAGGCTGTGCTTGACAGTGAAAAGAGCTTTGACCGTGAGGGCGTGGAGCGTTTCACGGAAAAATATATGTCTGCCTGCGACGGCAGGTCAACAGAAAGAATAATCGACAGCGCTTTGGAAAAAGAGCGTTTTTGACGGAGATGATAAAAATAGAAGGAAAAAAGTTTGATTGGTTCGGGCTTACCCAGATATTGAAAGAGCATAAGGGAAAGCTCAGACAGATAAGAATGTTGTCGGTGAACGAACTGAAGAAGAAGTATAAGGGTGCAGCGCTTGGCCCATTGTGGGCGCTTATAAAGCCGACCTTTACCCTGTTTATACTGTGGTTTGCCTTTGAGATAGGTTTAAAAAGAAACGGTGGAGTGCATTTCATTAACGGAAAGTATACTCAGTTCGTTTTCATGCTCACTGGCTATGTGCCGTGGTTTTATATTTCAGAATGTATCGTTGGAGGATCGAGGTCAATAAGAAGCAACAAGCAGTTTGTAACAAAGCTGTCCTTCCCTGTTTCAAATATCATGACCTTTACCTCACTTTCGGGACTTTATATCCACATTTTGCTGTGTGCTATAATGTATGTGGTGTTGTTGTGTCTGGGCTTTGGACCGAGTATTTACAATCTTCAGTTTATCTATTATGCGCTGATGATGTATTTTTTCTTCCTTGTGCTTTCGTGGATGACTGCTCCTCTCAGCGCGTTCAGCAAGGATTTTGAAAATCTTATAAACTCTGTTATAACAGGACTTTTCTGGCTTTCAGGTATATTCTGGAACACATATGATATCTCACCTTTGTGGCTGAGAAAGCTCATGTATTTCAACCCTATAAACTATTTTGTAAACGGCTATAGAAAGAGCTTTCTTACAGACACGTTTATTTTTGATTCTAACTATACCACCGAAACTATAGTGTTCTATGCGGAATTTATCTTTATGATATTCCTCGGAGCGCACACCTATAAGAAGTTCAGGAAGATACTTCCTGACGTTCTGTAACAAAGGCTGAAAGGAACTGACTTTTAAATGGAAAATCAAGCGACTGAGCCAATTATTGAATTTTTGGACGTAAAAAAAGAATACTTTTTATATAAAAACGAAAAGGCACGCTTTAAGGCTATTTTCACAAAAAACAGGGGAGTAAAGAAGCACCCTGCCCTTAAAGGCGTGAGCTTCAAGATATACCCAGGCGAGTCTGTGGGAATTATCGGAAAGAACGGTGCAGGAAAATCGACCATTCTGAAAATGATAACAGGCGTAAGCTTTCCAAACAGTGGCACTATCACTGTAAGAGGAAAGGTTGCCGCATTGCTTGAGCTTACAGCAGGCTTTTCACTGGATATGACGGGTATGGAAAATATCTATCTAAAGGGCTATCTACTCGGTCTTAATGACGATCAGATAAAGGAGATAGAGCAGGATATAATTGATTTTGCAGATCTTGGAGAGTATATCGACCAACCTGTAAGAACATATTCAAGCGGAATGAAAATGCGTCTTGGCTTTGCTATCAATATAAATATCAAGCCTGATATCCTCGTTGTTGACGAGGCACTGAGCGTTGGCGACGCAGACTTTCAGAAGAAGTGCCGTGACAAGATAAATGATGTTATCTCCACTGGTGTAACGGTACTGTTCGTTTCCCACTCACGCAAGGCTATCGAGGAAACTTGTACAAGGGCGATATTCCTAAAAGACGGCAAGGTGCAGGTGGACGGCACTGTTGAGGAAGCCTTTGACGCTTACGATAAGAAAAAATGATCATGAAAGCTTTTCGTTTTTTGACGGGAAGCTTTTTGTTTACTCTTGTTATAGTTGATATTTGATAAGTGTATACAATTATCAATATTTAATTTTGTATAATAAATCATAGTCAAAAAGCTTTACAAAATCGCAAAAATGTGTTATAATAAGATATTATCGAAAGGAATTGATATTATGAATTGGGTTGAAATGGATATATATACCACAACAGAAGGCATCGAAGCAGTAACGGGAAGTCTGCTTGGAATGGGTATAAACGGCTTTGTTATCAAGGACGCAAAGGATTTTCAGGACTTTCTTGATGATAAGGACGGCAACTGGGATTATATAGATGATGACCTTATGGGACTAAAAAACTGTGAAACTACGGTGACAGTTTATCTCCCTGAGAACGCTCAGGGTCTTGAAAATCTTGAAGCTATGAAGCTGGAGCTTAAAGCGCTCAAAAAGCGTGACGTGAACAATGAGTTCGGCAGGCTTGAATATGAGCTTAAAAACGTCAAGGAAGAGGATTGGGCGAACAACTGGAAGCAGTATTTCAAGCCCCTTTGCGTTGGCGAAAAGCTTCTTATAAAGCCGTCATGGGAAAAGGTCGCTGAGGGCGAAAAGAGAAAGATACTGGAAATAGACCCTGCCTCATCTTTCGGCACAGGTCAGCATAACACAACCCAGCTTTGCCTGGAGCTTGTGGAGAAAAATCTCCATGAGGGCGACAGGATACTTGACCTTGGGTGCGGAAGCGGAATACTTTCTATCGGTGCATTGCTCCTTGGTGCTGAAAGTGCAACAGCGGTGGACGTTGACGAAAATTCTGTTAAGATAGCAAAGGAAAATGCAGAGAAAAACCATATAAGCGCAGAAAAGTATACAGCTTACTGCGGAAATATCATAGACGATAAGGCTCTGGTGGAGCAGATAGGCATAGGCTATGACCTGCTTTGTGCAAATATCGTGGCAGATGTTCTTATAGGCATGAGCGGGATTTTCGGCGGATTTATCAAAGACGGCGGAACGCTCATAGTTTCAGGTATAATCGACCAGAGAAAAGACGAGGTGCTTGACAGGCTTAAAGCAGAGGGCTTTGAGCTTATTGAGATAAGAGAAAAAGAAGACTGGGTGGCTGCGTCATTCAGGAAATAAGAGATGAAAGGACGGATCAAAATGCAGTTATTGTTTTTGGTTATCAAGAGAATCGAGTTAGTAGACGAAATCATGCGTTCGCTGGCACAGGCAGGCATAAGGGGCGGAACGGTCATTGACAGCGTGGGAATGGCGAAATCTATTTCTACAATGGATAATCTGCCTATGATCGGCGTTCTGAGATCTATTCTCAGCGGTGAGGACGCTGCACAGAAGGGCAAGACCATTTTCGTTGTCGTTGCAGACGATCAGGTAGATGTTGCAAGAAAGGCGATAACTGACGTTACAGGCGACCTTTCACAGCCTAACGCAGGCGTGCTTTTCGGTGTGCCGATCAGCTTTGCAGAGGGCGTAAATTAACACTTTATACAAGATAAAAAGCGTTGCACTTTTCACAGTGTAACGCTTTTTTTGGTGGATCAGTTTATTTTCATTTATGAAACTCTTAGAGAATAAAACAGATAAGTCCCGAACAGCCCTCGTTTATCATGCGCTCGATAGTTTCCTTTATCTTCATGCGTGCGTCCTCAGGAAGCTTTGAAAGCTTTGTGTGCAGACCCTCGCTCACAAGCTCGTGGAGTGACTTGCCGAAAATGTTTGACTCCCATATCTTTTCAGGTGATTCCTCAAAATCGTTGAGCATATAAAGCACAAGCTCCTCAGATTGCTTTTCCGAGCCGACGATAGGTGCTACCTCGGTGTTGATAGTGGTTTTCAGCAGGTGAATGGCTGGTGCAGCGGCTTTGAGCCTTACGCCGTATTTTCCACCCTGCTTTATTATCTCAGGCTCATCAAGGGTCAGCTCGTTCATTTCAGGCATAACGATTCCGTAGCCTGTTTTCTCCATTTCATCAAGGGCAGAGCTGAATTTCGAGAAACGTTCTTTTATCTTCACAAGCTCCAAAATCCTCGGCATAAGGTCGTTTTCGTCCTTTATCTCAAGCCCTGTGGCTTCGCCTATTATCCTGAAAAACAGTGCAGGGTCAAGCTCCACCTTTATGACAGCCGAGCCTTTTCCAAGGTCTATCTCAGCCACCGAACCAGATGATACCTGCTCACAGCAGCATATCTTTTCGGCACAGTCTGAAATGTCACGAAGATTTGTCACAGCCGAAGCCGCTTCCTTGATATGTCCGAAAACCGCTTCTTTCAGCCAGTGACCCTTGTCAAGAGAGTTTATCCATGAGGGCATTGAGATGTTTATCTCTTTCACAGGGAAAGAGTAAAGAAGAAGCGTAAGTATTTCTTTTATCTCTTTTTCCGAAAGCTCCAAACAGTTTATAGGCATAACTGTAGTGCCGTATTTGTCGGAAAGCTGTTCGCAAAGGTCTTTTGTCTGCTGAGAGTAAGGCTCAGTTGTGTTCATAAGCACCACAAACGGCTTGCCTATCTGCTTCAGCTCGTCGATTATACGCTCCTCACATTCCTCGTATTCTTCACGGGGCAGGTCAGTGATACTGCCGTCTGTTGTCACCACAAGACCTATGGTGGAATGTTCTGTTATGACCTTTTGCGTTCCCACCTCAGCCGCCATGTTGAAAGGTACTTCCGTGTCAAACCACGGTGTGACCACCATTCTCGGGGCTTCATTCTCAATGTAGCCTATGGCACTTGGGATTATGTAGCCCACACAGTCTATCATTCGCACGTTGAAGCTTGCTCCGCCCTCCAAGGTGATGTTCACAGCTTCCTCAGGAATGAATTTAGGCTCGGTGGTCATGATAGTCTTGCCTGCGGAGGACTGGGGCAGTTCGTCAATGGCACGCTCCTTGCGGTAGTCGCTTTCAATGTTCGGTATAACGAACTGCTCCATGAACTGTTTTATAAAGGTGGATTTTCCCGTGCGGACAGGACCTACAACGCCTATATAGATATCGCCCCCCGTCCGTGTGGCAATGTCGGTGTAAATATCGTTTTTCATGTGTCTGTCCTCCTAGTTCATTAATGGGATAAGCAACATTCCCTGTTTTGATATTTTATCGTCGGTAAGCTCGTTTTCTTCAAGTATGGCTGTTATGGAAGTTGAATACTTTTTCGCTATCTCCCAGATGTCGTCGCTCTCATTGCAGTAGCATATTTTCAGAGCGTATTTGTCATTTTTCTCTTTCGGCTTATCTGTGAGTACCCTAAGCTCTGATATCATAGTCCCTGTCTGTTGAATAGTCATTTCGCCGCCTATCTTGATATCGGCTTTAAGCTCCGCTGTTGTTTCGTCTGCAAGATAGTATGTGCAGTTTTCTATGCACAGGTCAGGGGATATGGATATCTCACCATTGACATTCTCCGGAAGGGGTATCTCATGCTCAAAAGGCGAATCGTTTTCAAGATAAAGGGGAGTGCCGTCCTCGTTTCTGCCGATAATACAGAACGTCACGCTTCCTGAAATGATAAAGGCTTTCTTTTCCTCGTCAAGCCTTGATGTCACATTGGAAAGGGTCGCCCAACTGTCGTGAACACAGCGTATCTCGCCATCCTGGCAGGAAAGCTTTGCAGTAACACTGTGGCTGTCAGATAACTTTATGCTTTCGCTGTCAAGCTTGCTTTCACACCTTTCAGCCTCGCACTCAAAGCAGGTGGAATATGCGTCCGTGACGACCTCACAGGTGGAAAGCTTTTTGGCAACGCAGTTCACAAGAAGCACAAGCTCACATTCAAGTGTGCCGGAATCGTCAGACTTTGGTATGATATCACACCCCGCAGGGGTTATCCTCACGTCTGCGGTGAAAGTATCGTCAATGCCGTCTATGTCGATTATCTGTGAGAACGGCAGAGTAAACCGCATTGTTTCGGCGGTTTCTTCTCCGTCGGTAGTTACGCAGGAGTAAAGCATCATTATCTCAGCGTCGCCCTTTGTCACAAGCTTACCTGCTATCATCTTGTGTTCCTGTGGGATAATGCGGCAATCTGTCCGCAGGATAGTGCCAACAGGGGCTTTTGCCGCAGAAAGCTGCAATTCCTCTATTAGTGTGATACGCTTTGCAGCGGTAAGACGTTTTGCAGGGTATGTAACAGCCGCTTTTTTTAGCTGTATTCCGCAGCCGAATGCGTCTGTGACTATAGGCACAGTTGCTTCGCCCGTCACATTTGCGTGGATAGTCACAGCACCCCTGATATCAAGTCTGCGCTGATTTACCACACGGCAGTTGACATAATCGCATTTTGGCATGAGCCATATCATAGGGTCGCCGCAATCCCCTTGCAGGTCGAAAGACTTTGTGTAGTTCATTTTCTGCTCGATGCAGTTTATCCGCTTGTCGTTCTGGCTGATGTAAAGCACTCTTATGAGCACTGCCATGTCAAAGCTGAGCTTTCCGCCGTTTATGGAATGGCTCTGTACTGTTGGTGTGATAACGCATTTTAGTACCCTGAAAATATCGGGATAATAGTCGGGCAGCAGAAAATCCTTTTCCACAGCCTGCTCGCAGGAGGCGTCAAGGATAGTCCGTGTCATTGACAGCATCTCTCTGTTAAGCTTAAGATCCATAGTGTTCATCTTGTCTGTTTCCTCCTAAAAATAAACTGATCATACGATCGTAAAGGGCTTGTAATGCCCTGCTGAGAACATTATATTCACTTGGGACGGGTCATATTCTGAAAATCTCAGACAAATTTAATGTATTTTGTCGGCAGAGGCTTTTTCACACAGCGTAAAGGCTTTTCATAGACTAAGATATGTCATTGTATCTGACATAATACTGTCTGAAAGGAAACATAATAGTATGAATGGTCTACTTTGGGCTGCGGCAGGCACGGGCTTTACATTCTCTATGACGACGTTAGGTGCGGCTGTGGTCTTTTTCATGAGAAAAGAGGGGCAAAGCGAAAAGGTGCAGAAAGCCTTTTTAGGCTTTGCCGCAGGCGTTATGATAGCCGCAAGCGTGTGGAGCTTGCTTATCCCTGCCATAAACGAGGCGGAAGCTCTCGGCAGGATAGGCTGGATACCTGCCGCAGGCGGCTTTGCGCTAGGCGTGCTGTTTCTTATGGGGCTTGACAAGGCAATGCCTTATTTTTTACCTGAGCCTGAAAGGGAAGAGGGCGTCCGCAGGGGGCTAAAGCGTTCGGGAATGCTTATTTTCGCTATCACACTGCACAATATCCCGGAGGGCATGGCAGTAGGTCTTGCCTTTGCACTGGCGGCACATAATGACAGCTCGGTACTGCTGGCTTCTGCTATCGCACTTGCCATAGGCATGGGAATACAGAACTTTCCGGAGGGTGCGGCTATCGCACTGCCGCTGAGGCAATCGGGCATGGGCAGGGCGAAAGCATTCGGCCTTGGCACTCTTTCAGGAATTGTTGAGCCTGTTTTCGGACTTCTCACCGTTCTTGCCGCAGGTGCTATCCAACCGCTTCTTCCGTGGCTTCTTGCCTTTGCCGCAGGAGCAATGCTCTATGTGGTGGTGGAGGAGCTTATCCCCGAAGCACATCTGGGGGAAGGTCACATGGGAACAGTTGGCGTAATGCTAGGCTTCTTGCTTATGATGATACTTGATGTGGCACTAGGATAAAAAGGCATATTTGTTAAAAACTGTGGTGGAATTTTTCACCGCAGTTTTTTTTGTTGTGATAACGCACAAGTATCATGTGTTGACTTTGTGAGTTATTGCTTTGGTCTTTTTGACGTTTTTCGGTTGACAAACGGGGCATGATTTGGTATAATTGAATATGTGTAAAATATGTTCTGCTAAAAAGATAAAAAGAACAAAAAGAGAGCAGCGATAACCCTAAGACAACGAAAGGACAGATGAGAATTGACAAAGATCACTCGCACCTTTATTGCCTCTGCAACGGCGTGTTTACTCGCCATTATGCTTATGACAGTAAGGTGCTTTGCTTATGATTATTCCACTATCACCGGCACAAAAGCCAGTGGAGCGGAAATAAGCGGATATTCGGGAGCGCTTGAAGTGAATGTTGTTGACTTCGGCGCAGACAAAAAGGGAAAGAAAGACTCCTCAAAGGCGATACAGAAAGCCCTTGACTATGCCATTGACAACGGCTCCAACTCTGTGCAGATAAAGGTCGTTGTGCCAAAAGGAAAATACAGGATAGACAAGCTTTTGGAGATATATTCAAACACTTGGCTGTATCTTGAGGACGGAGCGACTATTGTCAGAAATTTTGACAAGGGCTGTATGATAAAGAACGCTCAGGCAAACGGTGCAGGCGGATATGGCAGCGAGAGAAATATCGTTATCGAGGGAGGCTGTTGGGACGGCAACCCTTCGTCTACTTCAAGACCATTTTCTAATATGAGATTTGGTCACATGAAAAACCTTTGGATAAAGAACGTTGAGATAAAAAACAATTACAATGGTCATCATGTTGAGATAGGCGGTGTAAAGGGCATCACTATCGAGGATTGCGATTTTCATGGTTATACGGGAACATCTCAGAAAGAGGCTATACAGCTGGATACCATAAGTAACAGTGATGTTTTCCCGGCGTATGAGCCTTTTGATGATACCCCTTGCGACAATGCTGTAATAAAGAACAACAAATTCCATGACCTTATAAGAGGTCTTGGCTCACATTCAGCTTGTCTTGGTGTATATTATACTAATACACTTATATCAGGCAACTCATTTTATAATATGAGCGGAACGGCTATCGTACTTATTAATCATAAAAAATGTATAATCGAAAACAATACTATGAAAAACGTTGGCTGTGCCATAGATTTCAAGTACATGACCGATTATGAAAATGCAAATTTCCATGTGCCTAATTCAGGCTATGCAGGCATAAAGGATCGTCTTGACGATAATGCCAATACCATAATAAGAAACAACGACATAACCGTTGTGGGTACATATTATTATCCCCAGCCGTATGCTATCCAGATATTCGGCAAGAAGCTTGAAAAGTCATACTCACACCCTGATTACAATTACACTGTAAAGGGCGTGAAGATAGTAGACAACACTATAAAAACAGCTGGTTCGGCAGTAAGGCTCACGGATGTTTCGGGAATTTTCATAGGTTCTAACGATATAAGCTATGACTATGACAGATATAATTATTCTATGGATCTTATATGGCTCAGTGAATCGTCACAGGTGACTGTGACCAAAAATAAGCTTACAGGCACAAAGCAGAACAGCGTTTATATAAGCGGTGGTTCAGGCAATGAGGTAAGCTCAAATACCGTTAAAAAGCCAGGCGTGTCGGGAGTTTATGTTTCAGGCGGTTCTGATAAAAATACCATATCAGGCAATACTATAACCTCCGCAGGCTCCAACGGCATAAAGATAACCAAAGAAGCTAAGGCAGATGTGAGAAAAAACACTGTTAAGAAGTCTAAAAATCACGGACTTATATTCACCGCCGGAAGCGGTAAGGCTTCTGACAATATCCTTGAAGAAAACGGTCTTAGCGGTCTTATGGCTGACAACAGCGCTTCTGTGGAATTTTTCAACAACACCTGTAATAAAAATAAAGGCTACGGAATAAAAGCTAATAAGAAATCTCAGGTTAAAATAAGCGGAAACAGCTTTGCTGACAACAGCAAGGGCGATATTTACGTCACAGGCAGTGCGGCAGTGCTTCTGAACGCACCTGATAACGTAAAGTCGCAGGATATCTGCTCTGATAAGCTCACTTTAACATGGGACGAGGTGTCGCAGGCTGACGGCTATTATGTTTACAGAAAGACCGACGCTGAGGACGCAGAGTTTGAGCAGATAGCAACTGTAACAGACGGCACTTCATTTACAGACTATGGACTTGTTCCAAAAACAAGATATGTTTATAAAGTGAAAGCTTTTCTTGACACTGTTGACAGTGTCCAAGAGGGAAGCGACAGTGCAGATATGAGCATAAAAACAAAGCTCACTATTGTGGGCTGTACCACAAATATGCGTGGCTCTATGTCATACACTGGCAAGGAGAGAACACAGATATTTGACGTTTTTGTAGACGGAGAAACGCTTATTCCTGACGTTGATTACAGAACAGTTTACTCTGACAACGTGAACATTGGAACTGCAAAGGTGACGGTTATAGGCATTGGTCAGTATTGCGACTCGGCTGATTTTCAGTTTGACATAATGCTAAAGTCTGACAATGTGATGGTCATAAAGCCGCAGGAGCTTAACCGCAAGTCTATCGTTACGGGCAAGCCTACAATGAAATCACAGGGCTATGAGGTAGCAGAAGCGGTCAAGGATAAGCTTGACCACACATCTCACAGAGAGCCTGCCATAGTGGTGAACTACAATTCACCTTCACAGGTCATTGCAAAGGCGAGAGCAGATATGTTGGATCTTAGAGTGCGCTCATATCGTGAGCTTACAGGGGAAACTATTTACGGCGCTTGGCTGTAAAATATAAAAATTGGCATAATAAAACACGGCTGATACTTTTTTCAGCCGTGTTTTTTTGTATGTCTTTATTCTTTCCTTACTGTGGTGTCTGCTGAACGTCCTGCATTTGCGGAGCAAAATTTGCAAGGGAATAGAGCCTGTTCATGAAATCACCGTCAACAAAGAGGTTTTTCACAAGCACCTTTGTGTCAGGATTTTTGTTCTTAGGGTTGATCGTCTGCTGATAAACTGTTAGATAATTCTCATTGCCTGACTTGCTCACATAGCAATCTATCACCATATATGTAGGCAGGAATTGAGTAACAGCCGTCTGATAATCAAAAAGCGTGTAAGGGCTTTGCTCCATTGAAACCTTAAATGACTTTATGTCCTCAGGCACCATGAATTTGTATGCATCCTTGAGGTTTTTGTATTCTGCCCAATCGTCCTCAGACTCTATAAAAGGCTCTTTTGACTTGATTCTCACACCGCCCACAAGGAAAGCCAGCAGAAGGATAAATTCACTGCCCCATACTATCCACAGGATCGTGCCGTTCACAAGCGAGCCGTTATCTCTTGATGAATGTGATGACTTGTAAGACCAGCGACCCTCCTTGTTGATAGACTTTATATCATTCCAAAGGTCAGACGGGTGTGCGATTATGTCAAAAAGACCTGTCTTGTCATACTTCCTGAAATCGTAGGTGTAGTCATATGCGTTCATGGTGTATGACTTTTCAAGGCTTTTCTGTGCGGATTTTTTATCCTTGCCAAGAAGCTTGTCAAGCTCGAAAAACTGCCATACAGACTTTTTCTGCATCGTGGCAATGTCCTCGTCTGTGAAATCGCCTGTTGAATCGTTGCTGAAAAGATCATATGCCTTGGTCTGGTGATAAAAGTCATAATAATCACCGAAGCCGTCTGTGTTTTCATCAAAAAGCATATTCAGCTCGTCATAATAATCATAGGCTGTGTATTCACCCATAAGCTCATAGCCATATTTTTTCAGATCGTTGTAATCATACAGCGCCCATTTAAAATATGAGGCAAATAAAAAGCCCACCACTGCACAGGCAACTGCCACAACTGTGTTTCGCATTTTGAATGCTCTGACTATCTTTCCTCCCACAAAGCCAAGTGCGCATGACACCGCTATCGCAGCGATAACGTTGAGATAGATGATAGTGCACCAGCCCTCAAAAAGCAGATAGAGCCAGAAAAGCAATCCGCCGCATACTGCCGTTGCAAGCACCATGAGCACTGCTCCAACTGGGCTGAATTTGCCCGACTCTTTGTAATGTTTGTGTTCTCCCATTTAAAATACCCCCTTATATACTTCAGGCATAAGCCATGAAGAAATTATATCACAAATTTAAAGATTTTTCAATAGTTTTGCTGAATTTATGCAGGCATAAAGAGAAATTTTTGTGGGAAACTATTTGCAATTATGAAAGGAGCGAACTTAGATGATAGAAAAGGATACAATAAAGCTTCTCAGGGAGTGCGATGCAGGAATAAAAATGGGTGTGCAGTCTATTGAGGATTCGCTGAAATACACTTCAAACGGAGAGCTAAAGCGAACGTTAGAGAAAAATCTTGCAGGGCATGTGGAGATACAAGAGAAGCTTCAGGGACTTTTAAATTCATATCATGACAGCGGAAAAGAGCCGCCTGCTATGGCAAAGGGCATGGCATGGCTTAAAACCAACTTCAAGCTTGCGGCAGAGAGCAGTGACGACGCTGTGGCAGATTTTATAACAGACGGCTGTAATATGGGCGTGAAGTCCCTGTCTGGATATCTCAACAATTATAAGGCGGCAGATGAGAAGTCCAAGAACATTGCCAAGGAGCTTATATGTCTTGAGGAACGCCTTTCTGTAGACATGAGAGGATATCTCTCTGCAAAATAGGCATGAAAATGGCAGCCGTGGAGTAGTAGCAGTTTTTTTTGTGGTATAACCCGACTTTTACATTTGGAGCCGGTACCAAAATGGAACAGGCTTAACCTGTCTTATGAAGAGCGTACTGTTACGTCGGTGATTATCACTCATATTGTTAAAATAAAAAAATAATTGTCGAAAACGTTTAACTAAGCTGTCAGCTTAACAAATCGTGGAAACAAAGTGCTATAATATATGTATATAGGAAGCTTTTTTTGATCAATTCAGACAAAATAACACAGGAGTGAGTAATATGGCAGTATTTAAATGTAAAATGTGCGGAGGCACGATCGAATTTACCACGGGAGACACAGTTGGCGTATGTGACAGTTGCGGAACAAAACAGACTTTGCCCAAGTCTAATGATGATGTTATCGCAAACCTTTTTAACCGAGCAAATAATCTTAGACTTAAATGCGAATTTGATAAGGCGGAGGCTATTTATGAAAAGATCGTGGAACAAGATGACAGTGAAGCAGAGGCGCATTGGGGCATAGTTCTTTGCAAGTATGGTATCGAATATGTTGACGATCCCCTTACAGGCGAAAAAGTTCCGACTTGTCACCGAACAATGTTTGAAGCCGTTACGACTGACGCTGATTATCAAGCGGCCATTGATTATTCTGACCCTGCACAGCAGATCATATATGAAAAAGAAGCCCACAATATAGACCACATCCAGCGAGATATTTTGTCCATAGTAGAAAAAGAAGAACCATTTGATATTTTTATCTGCTACAAAGAAACGGACGAAAATGGTAAGCGAACTGTAGACAGCACAATAGCAAACGAAATATATTACCAACTAAAAGAAGAAGGCTTTAAGGTATTTTATGCGGCTATAACCCTAGAAGACAAGCTAGGTCATGAGTATGAGCCGTACATATTTGCTGCGCTTAATTCGGCAAAAGTTATGCTTGTGATCGGTACCAAGCCTGAATACTTCAATGCGGTGTGGGTAAAAAACGAATGGTCAAGATTTATAAAGTTCACGAAAAATGATCGTTCAAAAATGCTTATACCATGTTATCGTGACTTTGATCCATATGATCTGCCAGAGGAATTTGCTCATTTGCAGGCACAGGATATGGGCAAAATAGGGTTTATAAATGACGTTGTTCGTGGAATAAAAAAGGTAATAAACAAAGATATCTCTGAACAGCCTTTAGTGGTAAATACAGTAGTTACAGAGAAAAATTCAAATATCGAGCCGTTGCTTAAAAGAGTAAGTTTGTTTCTTGAGGACGGAGATTTCGATAAGGCAGATGAATTTTGTGAAAAAGTATTGAATAAAGACCCAGAGTGTGCAGAAGCATACATTGACAAATTGCTTATAGAATTTAAATGCCACACAAGAGATGAATTATCTGAACAACCAATCGAGATAAGTAACAGCAAAAATTATAACAAAGTTATACGTTTCGGTAATGAATATGAAAAGAACTTTGTAATAGAAGCTAATAAAAAGATAAATTCATTACAGAAACAATTGCTCGAAAACGAAGAAAACGATGAACAATCAGACGATCTAACATTTGATGATGATTATAATATTGATGATGAAACTTTTATTGATGTTTATTGTCCAAATTGTGGTGAGGTATTGTCATATACAGAAAAGCAACTCAAATCAAAACAATTATTGTGTCCATACTGTGATGAAACATTTCATTTCAATAATAAAATGTTAAAGCAACCATTATAATTTATTATGTAATATCAGATAGGAGGACTTTATTATGTCACAGATAGCAGAAGTTATAAAATACGAAGGCGACAACAGCACTTTTATTTGGAAGCACCCAAGTGAGGATTTCAATAGCTTGACACAGCTTATCGTTCACGAAAGTCAGGAAGCTATATTCTTTATGAATGGTCAGGCTCTCGATCTTTTCGGCCCTGGCAGATATACCCTTGAAACTCAGAACATACCTAAGATAGGCAAGGTACTTAACCGTGCGACAGGCGACAAATCACCTTTCCACTGCGAGGTTTATTTTATAAATAAGACCGAACAGATGTCCATTAAATGGGGTACTGACAGTAAGGTACAGTATGTTGAGCCGATCTATGGTTTCCCTATATCCATAGGTGCAAGCGGTGAAATGAGCCTGAGTGTGGGAGATTCGAGAAAAGTGCTTATCAAGCTTGTTGGCACAGAAAAATATCTTGGTCAGCAGAAATTAGTAAGCTTTTTCAGAGCCTTTCTTATGACGAGAGTAAAAACATATATTGCACAGGTCATAAAAGCGAATGCGATAAACATTTTTGAGATAGACGAAAATCTTGCCACATTTTCAGAAAACATACATAAACTTCTTATCCCCGATTTTGCAGAATACGGCATAAACCTCGAAAGATTTTTTGTCACAACCATTGTAAAACCTGACGATGACATTCAATATAAGAAATTCAAGGAACTGCATTTCCGCCAATATGCAGACATTGCAGAAGCAAAGTTACGTCAGCAAACAGACCTTATTTACGCTCAGACAGAAGCCCAGAAGCTTGTGATAGATTCTCAGGCAATGGCAACCAAAAGAGCGCAGGAGGGCTATACATATGCTCAAGAGCGTGGCTTTGATGTTGCAGAAAAAGTCGCACAAAATGAAGCCGTCGGTCAGTTCACGAACATGGGAGTAGGACTTGGCACAATGGTAGGCGTTGGCGGCGTTGTGGGCACTGTTGTTGGAACAGCAGTGAATGGTGCAATGAATGACTCTGCAGCTGCGAATACTACACCGACTGCTCAGCCGCAGGACGATATGGCGGCATTTAAAGCAAAGATTGAAAAGCTTACGATGATGAAAGACGCTGGTCTTATAACAGAAGAAGAGTTTGGCAACATGAAAGCTAAGCTTCTGTCAGAAATTTTTTAAAGGGGGAATTTATCATGAAAAAATTATTTAAGTACTATGTTGCTGTATGGGCTGTTATGTTTGTTATTTTCAACGGAGTATGCTTCTTTACTCCTAAAAATTTAGGAGATCTCGATAAATTCGGTGGTGCATTCTGGACGGGATATGTTTTTATCACTCTTGCATTTATAGGACAGCTTGCTTGTGCATATATTGCGCTTAAAGATAACTCATCTCAAAAACTATTTTATCATCTGCCGCTTATTACCATAAGCTATACTGGACTGATCGTAACTTTGATATTCGGCTCACTCACAATGATAATACCAAATTTGCCTAACTGGGTGGGCATCATCGTTTGTCTGCTGATATTGGCATTTTGTGCAGTATCAGTCATAAAAGCAGGCGGTGCGGCTGAGGCTGTTGCGCAGACAGACGAAAAGATAGCCGTTCAAACCTCTGTTATTCGCAGCATGACGGCTGACGCACAGGCGCTCATGGCTTATGCTGACGATACTCAGATACAGGCTGACTGCAAAAAGGTATACGAAGCGCTTAGATATTCTGACCCTATGAGCAATGGTGCACTTGTGGAGATAAACAACAGACTTTCTGATAAAATGTACAAGTTTTCAGAATTTGTAAAGGTGAATGACGTTGATAATGCGAATGCTTTGGCAGACGAGATATTGCGCATAATAAACGAGCGAAACATCAAATGCAAGCAAAGCAAGCAATAAGTAAGGAGTGTATAAATATGTCAGTTTTTAAGTGTAAAATGTGTGGCGGCACGATCGAATTTTCTGCGGGTGATACTGTCGGAGTATGCGATAGCTGTGGAACTAAGCAGACCCTTCCACGTCTTGATGATGACAAGAAGGCTAATCTCTATGACCGTGCAAACCATTTCAGAAGAAGCAATGATTTTGACAAGGCTATGAGTATCTATGATAAGATACTCAACGAGGACAGCACTGACGCTGAGGCTTATTGGTCATTGGTGCTTTGTAGATATGGTATCGAGTATGTTGAAGACCCGTCTACTCACAAGCGTATCCCGACAGTAAACAGAGCACAGTACACCTCTATTTTTGCAGACGAGGACTATAAGTCTGCACTGCAATATGCTGACGCTTCTCAGAGGGAGATATACGAAAGTGAAGCGGCTGTTATCGACAACATTCAAAAAGGTATTCTTGAAATTTCAAGTAAGGAAGAGCCTTTTGATGTGTTCATATGCTATAAGGAAACAGACAGCAACGGCAGGCGCACACATGATTCTGTGCTTGCAAATGACCTGTATCATCAGCTTACACAAGAGGGCTTCAAGGTATTTTTCTCGAGGATAACACTCGAGGACAAGCTGGGAACTGCATATGAGCCATACATATTTGCGGCGCTGAACTCTGCAAAGGTAATGGTAGTCATAGGAACGAGACCTGAGTATTTCAATGCAGTATGGGTAAAAAATGAGTGGAGCAGATATCTTGCACTTATCAGGGGCGGCGCAAAGAAAATGCTTATCCCTGCCTATCGTGACATGGATCCTTATGATCTTCCTGAGGAATTTTCACATTTGCAGGCACAGGATATGTCAAAACTTGGCTTCATGCAGGACCTTATAAGAGGTATCAAAAAGATAACCGCTGTGGACGAGCCGAAAACTGTTGTTAAAGAAACTATCGTAAACAGCGGAAATACCAATATCCAGCCGCTTTTGAAACGAGTTTTCATGTTCCTTGAGGACGGCAATTTTGCGGAAGCTGACGAATATTGCGAGAAGATACTTGACATTGACCCTGAGTGTGCTCAGGCTTATCTTGGCAAGCTTATGGCTCAGCTCAAGGTAAAGAAGCAGGAACAGCTTATCGAGTATCCAAAGTCGTTTGATGACAACAACAGCTATCAGAAGCTACTTCGTTTTGGCGACAATAAGCTTGTGGAAGAAGCAAAAAGTTGGATAACTGCTATCAATGAGCGCAACGAATTGGCAAGGCTTACGGCTATATATGATAATGCCACAGAGATAATGAACAAAGCCACAAGTGAAGAAACATTCAAAGACGCTGCCATGAAGTTTGAAAGTCTTCAGGACTTTAAAGATTCAAAAGAATTAGCTGAAAAATGTTTCGAGCAGGCGGAAATAAGTCAAGAAATATGTCGAAAAAACTCTGTATACGCACTGGCAAAGGGATACATGACGAGTTTTACTTGGCAGACTTGTTTAAAAGGCGTAAGCGCTTTCCAATCAATATCAGGTTGGAAAGACTCAGATCAGCTTGCGGTTGAATGTCAGAACAAAGTCGATGAATTAAAGCAAAAAGAAAAAGAAGAACGTATTGCCGCTGAACGTGTAGCAGAAGAGCACCGTCTTATGGTGGAACGTAAAGAAGAACAACGAAGAAAAATGCAAAAAATAAAAAAAATCGTATTTATTCCAGTTGTGTGCGTTGTTATAGTTGCGACACTGCTTTTTATATTTGTTATAAACCCTATGATGAAATATAACAAGGCAGTGAAATATTACAATAATAGCGAATATATGGAAGCAAGAAAACTGTTTTATCAAGTTTATGACTATAAAGATTCTAAAAAATACTTTGATTCTATAGCTTGCAAAGCAACGCAAGAAGTTTATGTAAATCCTGACGGCTCAGTAAGCACTAACGAGTACGAATATTCACCTGAGGGAAATTTACTAAAAGAAATCGATATAGTTCAAGACGGAAGTTTTAGCTCTCATAAATATACATATGATTCAAATGGTAATGTGACTAAGGAAGTTGACACAGATTTAGACGGAAGCGTAGATACATCTGAATACACATATGATTCAAATGGCAATGTGACTAAGATAGTTTGGACATATGTTTCGACACATTCAGACGAAATCATAATTATTTATGAATACACATATGATTCAAATGGTAATGAAACAAAGGTTAATCGCACAAATTCAGACGGAAGCATGCTCACTTCTAATAGTACATACACATACGATTCAAATGGTAATATAACTAAGAGAGTTTATACAGACTTTGACGGAAACGTAACAACCAACGAATATACGTATGATTCAAATGGCAATGTGACTAAAAAAGTTCATATTGATTCAGACGGTAAATCTACGATTTCTGAATGGACTCTTGATGATGTTGGTAGATTGACAAAAGAAATCTATACTAATGAAGACGGCGAAGTATCAACAAATGAATTGAAATTTAACAAATATAATCAGATAACAGGCAAGGTAAAAGGCAATGACACAACCACAAGAAGTTTTGATAAAAATGGATTTATAACAAAATCCGAAGTGTCAGATTCAGACGGAATTAGCACTTGTGAATACAGAAATTATGTTTGCTTCAAAAAAGAAGAAAAAAAGGACGATGATGTTGACGAAAAGAATTGGTATATAGATTCATCAGCTGGTGATTGGGTGTATGAAAACATCTATGAATAATGAGCTTTTATTGAATTGGTGCAAAAAGCGCTGTAAAAACTAGCAATAAAAAAGACTGCTACTACCCCAAAAGTGATATGTAGCAGTCTTTTTTTATCGCTCGTTTTTTTACAGTTCCTTATCTTATTTAGATACAACGCAGTTTTTGCCCTGATTTTTGCCCTTGTATAGCAGCTTATCCACTTTTGAGATACCCTCGTCATAGTTTTCGTTCGGAGTCACTGAGTAAACTCCAAAAGTCATGGATATATTGAAACTTCGAGAATTTTCCTTAAATGTACACTCATGTATTTTCTGGCAAATGCTCTTTGCTATCTTCTCACAGCTTTCTGTGTCTGTATTTGGAACAACGAATAGTATTTCCTCACCGCCCCAACGGCACACATAGCCCTCGCTAGGCACATTTCCAGCTATAACATCTGATACCACCCTAAGTACCTTGTCACCGACTTCGTGTCCATATGTGTCATTAACGTGCTTGAAATCATCGATATCGCCCAAACACATAGAATATACGCTGTTTGTCCTGCGGCTGTTGCTTTCTATCTTTTTGATAAAATCCATCATGGCACGGCGGTTGAAAAGCTGAGTGAGTGGGTCGATAGTAGCGAGCTTTTGAAGCTTTTCGTTCTGTGCTTTTGCTTCACGCTTGTTATGCTCATTTGTGAAAATGTATATGGAAGATACATAGATTATTATAATAAAGCTGCATAGAGTATTGTAAATGTATAAGATATTCTCTCTGTTGGTATCAAAGCTGTAAGGTGCGACCCTGTTTGTGACTATGATACGCATGACTATGAACACAACAACATCAAAGGACGAAAGTATATATGGTATCGCTTTCCTGTTTTGTACAATGAAAAATGGAATAGGTATTATACACAGCATTATCTGCGTAAATCCTGCTGACCAGCCTATGTAATAAGCACCCATGCAGGCGTGTACTATTATCTCGCCAAGCACAAGGTAAGTAAATGACATTTTGCCTATCTTCTTAAAATGAAGCAGGAAATACATCACTGCATAGAATGCTACGCTGAAATAGTTATAGTATACCATTTGGTATACTCCGAACCGATAAAACAGCGCAAGATATATTATATGACCTAACAGCAGTATGATATCACCATAGCGATATATTTCCTCTGCGGTGAACATTCCTGCAAAGAGGTTTATTTCTTTTTTTATTTTCATACATTTGTTTCTTTCTTTGATATTTGGTTTGATATTATAAACAAAATCACTTTACTTTAACAGATATATTATATACTATTTTAAACGTTTTTGCAAGACTAAATTTGTACAAATTATCATGATGAATTTTGTAGGTGCTAGTCTAAAAAGTGCGAAAAATGGCACTTTTTTGTTGCTTTTCATAGAGCGCGTAAATCATATTATATTGATATGAACAATATGAAAAAATATAGTGAAAAAAATATTGCCGGCAAGCCATGGGCTATTGAAAAATCCTGATGGATATGTTATAATAATGTTTGTGAGTATTTTTTTAAGAGGGTTTTATTATGCAGGGTTGTAAAAAGGTTGTTTCCATTCAGGATATATCAGGTCTTGGTCGGTGTTCGCTAACAGTGGTGATACCTGTGCTTTCCGCTATGGGTATTCAGGTGTGTCCTGTGCCTACGGCTGTGCTTTCGGCACACACCGGCTACAGCGAGTTTGTTATGAGAGATCTTACAGACTTTATGAAGCCTGCATTGGAACACTATAAAAAAATGGATATGAAATTTGACTGTGTGTACAGCGGGTTCCTAGCTTCAAGCGAGCAGATAGACCACTGCCTTGAGTTTTTCGAGGCTTTTCCTGACGCCCTGAAGGTCGTAGACCCTGTTATGGGTGACGGCGGAAAGGCATATAAGACCTACACAAAGGAGCTTTGCAGCCGTATGGTCGAGCTTGTAAAGGTGGCGGATATAATCACGCCTAACCTCACAGAGGCGGCTATACTTCTTGGTGAGGAATATCCTACGGCTTCAATGCGCAGCTCTGAGATAAAATCATGGCTTGTAAGGCTTTCAAAGCAGGGCGCAAAGATCGTTGTTATCACAAGCGTAAATCTTGCAGACGGCGGAATGTCAACTGTTGGCTATGATAAAGAAAATAACAGCTTTTGGAAAATAAAGAATGGTTATGTTCCTGCACACTATTCAGGAACGGGAGATATGTTCACAAGTGTTCTTATTGGAGGACTTCTCAAGGGTGACAGCCTGCCTATCGCAATGAACAGAGCCACAGCGTTCACAGAGCTTACTGTCAAGACTACATACAGCTATCAGACCCCATGGACAGACGGTCTTATGCTGGAGGGTCAGCTTCCTTGGCTCACAAGCTATCAGGAACTCAGGGACTATACGAATTTGTGATATCGGGAAGAGTGATCGCAGATGAACAGACTTAATATCGTGCTTGTAGAGCCGCAGATACCGCAGAATACGGGAAACATTTCAAGGACTTGTGCAGTGACAGGTGCGGTGCTGCATCTTGTAAAGCCTTATGGCTTTGAGATAAGCGACAAAAAGCTAAAGCGTGCAGGGCTTGATTACTGGGATAAGCTGGAGATACATGAGTATGACGACCTTGACGACTTTTTCTCCAAAAACAGTGGTGAGTTTTACTTTTTTACCACAAAAGGCAGAATGGTACACTCAGATGTGGATTATCCGCAGGATAGGGAAGTGTATATAATTTTCGGCAGGGAGGACAATGGTCTGCCTGAGAAACTGCTTTATGAAAATCCCAAAAGCTGTGTGAGGATACCAATGAGGAAAACGCTCAGAAGCCTTAATCTGTCAAACTCAGTGGCGATAGCCTGCTATGAGGTGTTAAGACAGTGGAATTATCCTGACCTTGGCAGAGAGGGCAAGCTGACGCAATATACATGGGACGAATAAAATAAATAAAAAAACGGAGGGTGAATTTATGGCAAAAATAAAATTTCTTACCGACTCAGCGAGCGATATCACTGAGGAGCTTGAAAAGAAGCTGGATATCCAGATAATGAATTTCAAGGTGGCAATGGGTGATGACAGCTACACATCAAGGATAGATTTCGACAACGAGAAATTCTACAAAATGCTTGACGATTTTGACGGCATACCTGTTACATCGCAGATAACAGCCTTTGAATATCAGGAAACTTTTGAGAAGCTCTACAGCGAGGGCTATACTGATGTTATAAACACTACCATAAACTCAAAAGGCTCGGCAACATACAACAATGCTGTTATTGCGGCAGAGGAGTTTTATTCCGCTCACCCTGAGTCAAAGGGCAAGTTCACTATATACAATATAGACGGCGAGAGCTACTCAGGAGCGTATGGCTATGCAGTAGTTCAGGGCGCAATGAAAGCCACAAAGGACGTTCCTGCGGCTGATATCGTGGCATTTATGGAGGACTGGATAAAGAACTGCGTTATTTTCTTTGCACCATATACACTCAAATATGCAAAGAAGTCAGGAAGAATTCCGTCTGCGGCTGCTTTTGTGGGCGAGGTAATGGGTCTTAGACCTATCATGAGGATACATGACCATGCTATCGTTACAGAAACAAAGGTAAGAGGCGACAAGGCTATTGTGCCAAAGATACTTGACCTGACTGTAAAGGAAATGATACCGCAGACACCTTACTGCATCGTTTACGGCAATGACGAGAGCGTCAGGGACGAAATGGCACAGGCTATGACGAAGAAGGTGGGCTATCCACCTGTGGAGTGTTTCCAGATAGGTGCGGCAATTGCAATAAACGCAGGTCCAAAGGTGACGGGCGTTATCTTTAAGGCACAGAACAAGTAAATTTGATATGGATATAAAAAGACGGACGTTTCGCTTTGAAACGCCCGTTTTTTGTCAGCTCATGTTGTTATTTGTTTTTGCGTGATCTTCTGCCTGCAACTACAAGTCCGCTTCCAGCTATAACGAATGTAAGCAGTATACCGCTTACATTATTGCCTGTGTTAGGGTTTGTGCTTCCTGCGTTGTTCTTGGTGGGGGTCTTGCTGTCAGTATTTGAGTTGCTGTTTGTATTTGTGCTGTTGTTTGAACTTGTGTCTTTGCTGTCTGAGTTTGTATCGCTGCTGTCAGAGCTTGTATCATTTGCCTTTGGCGTCATAGTAAGGTCAGTGATGACCCACAAGGTGCCGTCAGAGCCGTCGCTCGTATCATTTTCATAGCGTTTGTAATTCACAAATTCGCCGTTGATTTTCAGCTTAGTATCAGGTCCGAATATGTAAGAGGTATTTTCACTCTCAACAAAGCCCACAGCTTTCACATACACGCCGTAATGATATGTCTTTCCACTTTCAAAAGTGGTTATCTTATTTTCATAAGCGCCGCTGAAGAAATCCGCAGAGATCGCACCTGTCTTGCTGTCCAATTCCCACCACTCGCAATTGTATGCATACTTCACGCCTTCAGGACTCTTGCCGGTGAATACGGGTTTGTCGCCGTTCTTGAAGTTGATGGTGACATCATTTATCTCCACCACGTCAATAACTTTCACGGTGGACGGCGTCATGGTCAATACATTGCTGAACCAAATGGTCTCGCCGCTATCATCCACATCGATCTGATCGGGTGTCAGGGTGATTTCTTCGCCGTTGATATAGAGCTTCGTGTTCTGATCGAAGCGGTAGCCCTCTTCCATGCCCAAATCGGAAATCTTGAAATATACGCCATAGGTATAGCTTTTGTCGGCTTCAAATTCCGTAATGAGCTTACCGTTATAGCGTTCGTTCCAGTAGTCGCTGGAGGTAATGCCATAACCGCTGCCGTCATTGGCGTCCCACCGCTGATGATCGGTGTCAACGATAGGGTCAATGACACCGGTGCTGAAAAGCGGTTTATCTCCGGCATTAAAGTTGATAATGGCATCAAGTCGGATCTCTTCAACAGCCTGACCGGGTCGCAGCTCTGTTCCATATTGAATGAGGCAGGTCTTCCCATCATCCATCACCATGACCCACGCGCTAGACGGCAGGCTTGCTCCATTCAGTGTAACATTTTCATTTTTCAAATTGCGATCGAAGGTATAGCCGTCCTTTGCCTGAAGTTTCACGGAATATATATACCTTCCGCCCTTTTCAAAGGTATTGAATCGAACGTCGTCGTCCGAATAAACGCTTTCATCAGAATACCAGTAGCCAACCGTGTGCATGGTGTCGTCGGCACTCTTTTCCTGCTTTTCCCAGCACTCAAAGAGAATATCATATTTATCCTGATTAGTGCCTGTTCGCTTGGCCGATGCCTGCGGGGCATTGCCCGGCTGATAATCGAGCTTCACGTTTTCGATATCGATCATGTTAATACTGCTTAAAGTTGCCGCAGGCGTCCAATGTGCTTTTAGAGTAATATTCCCAGTGATCTTGGTATCAAAGGTATACTTTGCATCATTTAGATACCACCCAGCAAAATCATAGCCGTTCCTCTTCGGTTCATTTGGCTCGATCGCAGAAGTATTCAATACCTTTTGCTCTGACACTGCACTTCCGCCGTCTGAATCAAATGTCACTGTGAACTCATCAAAAGACCATGGAAATACACCACAGTTCTCGATCGTACCTCCAGAAAAGACAACGATCGCCGTATTGTTTTTGCCATATACTGCATTGCCGAGACCTCCCAAGTCTACCTTGCAGTCCTTAATTGTGCCGCCGGTCATGGTGAAGCTGCCATTTTCGTATATGTTCACTGCACCGCCATTATTGCATGCAGAACAGTTTTCAATCGTTCCGCTGTTCATCACGAAGAAGCCGCCCTGCTTGACAAATACAGCACCGCCGTCGTCCTCCGCTCTGCAGTTGCTGATCGTACCATCGTTCATTGTAAATGTGCAGCCCATGCCTATATCCACAGCAGCGCCGTCATCACCTGCTTTGCAATCCTTAATAGTACCGCCGTTCATAACGAACTTGCCGTACTTGACCGGAGTTTCCGTTACACCAGTGTTGGATACATCCACTGCGCCGCCGTCTCCGTCGGCATCCGTGCAATTCACGATACTGCCGCTCTCTAGAGTAAGCGTTCCGCCCTTGACTTCAAATCCGCAGTTCTTGTTCTGCCCATCAATCTTGCCATTGGTGCCGCTGTCCTTTACTGTTAGGTTTCCGCTGCTGCGCACCCGAATTATATCCTCATCTGTCGAGCTGCAGCTCAGGGTATATCCGTTGAGATCAAGAGTAACAGTGCGCTCCACATCTAGTTCCCAAGTGGTCTCAATGTTTCCGCCCAACTTGATCTCTGCAAATTCCGTATTTTCCAATGCCGACTTCAGTTCCGTTTCATTACTGACTGTAGAATTTTCAGCAAATGTCAACATAGACATTTGTGGTGCTGCCAAACATAGGGTAAGGATAAAAGCGGTTATTCTCCCTTGCAGTGATCGTTTTTTCATAATATACATCTCCTTTTGATATTATATTTTTTCTCATGTTCGTTATTATCCTATAAGCACACCTCCATTACTTTGTATTTTCCCTAATGTGATATCCTTTATCACATTATAACAAATCTATGAATAAATTTGTGATTTATTTCATAATAGTCATATGCCAATTCTGAAATTATATATCGTGGGGGACTTCCTTTTTTGATAAATATGATATATAATTAACGTAATACCATATGACAGTGGGAGGGATCGTTAAAATGAAGTTTTGCGAACAGCTTGGTAAGTATATAGAACAGCTTTCCTGCACGGCAAAGGAGCTTTGTGAGTTGTCAGGGATATCTCCCTCAACATTTAGCAGATACAGAAGCGGAGAGAGAATACCTGAGATAGACACTGTGGCGTTTGACGGGCTTTGCAACGCTCTTGAGGCTGTGGCAAGGGAAAAAGGCTATGGCGATATGACAAGGGAGAACATAAAAAGAGCCTTTCTTGACTGTGAAGATATCATACCTGCCGACAGAGAGTCTATGCGGCAAAATTTCAATACCCTTATCTCAGCCCTTGATATAAACATCAAGCGTATGTGCAAGGAGATAAATTATGATGTTTCCACCGTTTTTCGTATACGGAACGGTACTAGAAAGCCCGCCGACCCAGAACGCTTTGTCGCCGCAATAGCAGGCTTTACTGCAAGGGAGCTTAGAACTCCCACAGAGATATCAGCGGTCGCACAGCTTGTGGGCTGTAATGAAAGTGATATAGAGGATGTGTCACAGCGTTATGAAGTGATATGCAAATGGCTGTTCAGCGATCATGTCAGACAGAGCAGAGAGATAAAAAGCGGTGGAATTGAAAAGTTTCTTGATAAGCTTGATGAGTTTGACCTGAACGAATACATAAAGGTGATACGTTTTGATGAAATGAAAGTACCTGCATTGCCTTTTCAGCTTCCTGTGTCAAAAAGTTATTTTGGCATCAAGGAAATGATGGAAAGTGAGCTTGATTTTCTGAAAGCCACAGTCTTGTCACGTTCTAATGAGCCTGTGATAATGTACAGTGATATGCCTATGAAGGAAATGGCTGATGATCCCGAATTTCCGAAGAAGTGGATGTTCGGTATGGCTCTTATGCTTAAAAAGGGTCTGCACCTTTGTCAGATACATAATCTTGACCGCTCCTTAGATGATATGATGCTTGGTCTTGAAAGCTGGATACCGATGTATATGACGGGGCAGATAGCGCCTTACTATTTGAAAAACGTACAGAATAATGCTTTTTTGCATTTGCTGAAGGTATCAGGTGCGGCGGCTCTTTCAGGGGAAGCCGTGGCAGGCTTTCACAGCGAGGGCAGATATTATCTGACCAAGTCCAAAAAGGAGCTTGGATATTATCGTAAACGTGCCAATGATCTGCTTTCAAACGCCTGCCCGCTTATGGAGATATACCGAAGTGACAGGGAAAAAGATTTCAGCGATTTTCTCACTGCTGACTCTCACAGACGTGGCGGACGCAGAAGTATTTTATCTGCTCTGCCTGTTTATACTATGGATAATGATCTGCTCAATAGTATACTTGACAGAAACGGTATTGACGACCGCCGGGGCAGAGATATAAAAGTTTATGTCAGCGAGCGTAAAAAGCGAGTTGAGAGCATACTGGAAACCATGACCATAGAGGACGAGATATGCTGTCTTTCCCGAGAGGAATTTGAAACACGTCCCCATGCCCTTGACCTGTCGGGTGTATTCTGTGACAGTGATGTTCTTTACTGCTATGATGATTATTCTGCACATTTAAAAAGTACAGAACGCTATGCACAGATACACGAAAACTATAGCCTTAAATATGCTAAGCGGCAGACCTTCTGCAATTTGCAAATACTGATCCATGAAGGTCAGTGGGCGATGATATCAAAGGGAAACGCGCCTGCTATACATTTTGTTATACGACACCCGAAGCTTCTCAGCGCCTTAGAGAATTTCATTCCGCCTGTTATAGAAGATCAATAAAATGCAGGATCACACTATCCCCTTGGTGTTCCTGACGAAAAAACGGACGCTTCCGATGGAAACGTCCGTTTTTATAGCCAAAAGAAATATATTCGGTTATTATTCTTCGTCCTTTGCGGCAAATCTGTTGAAGATAAATGCAAATATCGCAAAAATAACATATCCTGCGGCAATGACAGTAAGAATGTTCTTTGTCATTTCAACGCCTGTTGACGGATTTACTTTTGAGCTGTCAGCCTGCGATGAGGCCTCGTCAACTATCTGCTGTATCTTTTCTGTTGCCTGTGATCCTGTAAGCTCCTGCGAACTGTCGCCCTCGCTTACTGTAGTAACAGCCGCACCGACATTTGCAGGCTGTCTGGCTGCTGTTGTGGTTGTGCTTTCAGGCTGTGTGTTTTCGTCAGCCTTTGGCTCTGTGCTTGCTGTTGTAGTAGTTGTGGTCGTTGTTTCGTCAGCAGGCTTTGGTTCTGCCGCTGTGACCTTTGTAACGGCTGATGTGTCAACTGCTTCCTTGACAGGTGTTACTTCCACGGAAGCTATCTGAAAATCTGCATTTGCCTTTAAGTAATAAAGCTGTACGAAAACCTCGTCGCTTGTTCTTGAAGGGTCAAGGTCTGAGTATATCCACTGTGTTTCCTCGCCGCCTGTGAGCTTCGTGCTCTGTGCAGACCAGCTTCCGTCAACCAACGCACCGATCGCACCGCTTGCGTTGCCTGATGACTTTACGTTGACCTTTACATTGTAATGCTGAGAATAGTCTGTTATGTAGTCAGAAAGCTTGAAACCGAACTGAAGGGAAGTTTCGCTGTTGAAGTCAGCGTCACCCTGCTTGTGTGTGAAAAGCGGTTCGGACTCAGGCTGCACAGATGTTGCGGTTGTAGTGGTCTGAGTTTCGCTCTTTGCTGTTGTAGTCGTTGTGATGGTTTCAACAGGCTTTGTTGTAGTTGTTGTAACTTTCTCAGACTTAGCCGTAGTTGTGGTAGTCGCTTTGGACTTGGTCGTAGTCTTTGCTGTAGTCGTCGTTGTAGTTGTGGTCGACTTTGATGTAGTTGTAGTAGCTTCAGCCTTAGATGAAGCAGTCGTAGTGGTCGTTGCAGGAGTTGTTGTGATCTCCTCCCCTGCACTGACAGTGAGCGGTGACCCCTCTGTAGGTGCTGAGTATGAAACTGACTTGTATCCACCGTCAGCTTCCGCCACCATTGTTTCAACCTCTACCCAATAGTTTATCTTGCCTGTTACGCCGTCTTTTACCTTGAAAGTTGCAAGGGCAAGGTCTGTGCTGTCCTTTATGTTAGAACCCGTGAGGTTTGCACCGACTATTTTTATAGTGCCTGATGAAGCAACATAGTTGGTTATAACGGAAAATTTGCTTCCCACATTGTATGTACTCTCGCTCTCCTCATCGGTCGGCACATATACTGTTACCTTTGACGGGTCATAATGCAGGTCTATAGTGAAGCCTGCAACGCCTGTTTTATCAGGGTCAAGGCTCGCTTTTACGTTTATGCTGTCGCCTGCCTGTGCAAAGTTCTTGTCGCTTGTTAGCTTTATCTCGTTTCCGCCTGATGCACTAGCCACTGTGGAAACAATGCTCGTGAGCATAAGAAACGCTGTTGCCACCGACAGCGCCATCTTGTTTATTTTCAGTTTTTTCATTTGATACCTCCGTTGCAAAATCGTGTTTTTCTGTCAGTATTTTGCTCTTAATTAATTTTGTTTACCATTGTTTTGTCTTTAATTTGTAATATTTCATTATAAAATATTACAAGTTCTGTTACCTTTGTCGTAATAGGATTATATCACAATATAAAGTAACACGTCAATAGTCAAAACAGCGAAAATAAGCATATTTTTTTGGATATATTTATAATGAGAGCATTTGTGTCACAATATGTATGTACCGATCAACAGCAAAGCCACTAAATAGGCTGTAATAAATCTGTAACTTTTAAGTGAAAGCTGCATTTTGCTAAATGTAAATTTTTTATGAATCAAAAAGACTGTTGACAAAGCCCAGAGAAATGTACTATAATGAGGGTGAAGTTTTGTACTTGATACAGAAAAATGTACAAACCAATGTGTGTAAAAATAAGGACTTATACATAGGCGTGCCTTGTTGCGGTATAGCCTATATCTTCTGAGGTGAACGAGTTGATAAAAAAGATGATTTCATATATCCTGTCATTTGCTATTGCAGCGTCAATGGCGGCTTCATGTTTGACGGTTTCAGCGGCAAATATGATGGGAAGCTGTACGGCAGACGTTCTGAACGTTCGCAGCGGTGCAGGCACAGGCTATTCTAAAACAGGCACAGTAAGCTATGGCGACAGCCTGACTATACTTTCCGAAACCACCGACTCAAGCGGTGCAAAATGGTATAAGATATCGTGCGGCAATGTGACGGGCTATGTTTCTGCTGCGTATGTTCAGCTAACATCAAGCGGTTCACAGGGCAGTTCTGACGCTGATTTTGAGAGCTATATGACAAAGCAGGGTTTTCCTGAAAGCTATAAACCATATCTGCGAAAGCTCCATGAACAGCACCCAAAGTGGATATTTACCGCTCAGAAGCTTGGCGTGGATTGGAACACTGCGTTAAAGGAAGAATGTGTTGTGGGCAGAAACCTTGTCCATTCTTCGGCACTTGCATCGTGGAAGTCTATGGAAAAGGGTGCATATGATTTTAACGGCGGTTATTGGTATGGGCTTGACGGCTCATGGGTGGCGGCTTCAAAAGAGATCATAATGTATTATATGGATCCGAGAAATTTTCTCAACGATACATACATTTTCATGTTTGAAAATCAGTCATATGATCCCTCGTATCAGACGGAAAGCGGTGTAAAAACTATTCTTGCAGACACTTTTATGAGCGGAAGCTACACTTGTCCTGACACAAAGAAAAAGTATACATATTCGCAGACCTTTATGGACGCTGCAAAGAAATCGGGCGTTTCACCTTATCACCTTGCTTCAAGGTGCAGGAACGAGCAGGGCGTAAATGGTGCGCCGCAATCCCTTGGTACTGTGAAAGGCTATGAGAATTATTTCAACTTCTTTGACATTCAGGCTTATGCGACCTCCACCATGACAGCCGCAGAAATGGGCTGTAAGTATGCAAAAACTACTAATCCGACCTATCTTCTTCCTTGGACAAATCAGTACAAGTCCATAGTGGGCGGCTCGATATTCTTAGGCACAGGCTACATAACAAAGGGTCAGGATACCCTTTATCTGCAAAAATTCGATATGGTAGACGGCGGAAACGGGCTTTATTACCACCAGTATATGACCTGCGTTTTCGGTCAGGCGAATGAAGCCATTAGCCTAAAAAACGCCTATTCTCAGGATATTTTGAACAGCGCAATGGAGTTCAAGATACCTGTTTACAACAATATGCCTGATAAACTTTGCCCAAAGCCTACTAGCAGTGGAGATAACAACAATTATCTTAAATCTCTCAGCGTTTCAGGCACGAGTATTTCACCAAAATTCGATAAGTTCACCGCAAGCTATACTGCCAAAGTCAATGCGGAGGTTTCTTCTGTTACTGTTAATGCAAATCCGCTGGGCAAAAGTGCAAAGGTGTCTGGAAAGGGCAAGGTGAGCCTTAAAACCGGCGAAAACACTGTCAAGGTCACCTGCACAGCGGCAAGCGGTGTGAAACGGACATACACCATAAAAATAACAAGAAAAGCCGCTTCACAGACCTTGCAGCAGGGAGATGTGAACGGTGACAAGTATCTGACAGTTGTGGACGCTTTGCTCATGCTGCGTTACAATGCAGGCAAGACACAGCTTGATTCCGCTCAACTAAAGCGTGCGGATATGAACGGTGATGGAAAGGTCGATGTTATCGACGCTCTTACGCTGCTGAAAAAGATAAGTCAGAGTTAAAAATGCAAAAAAACAGGAGCGTTACCACCATGGTACGCTCCTGCATGAGGGCTATTTCATCATCATTGAAATGCCGTCCATTACGTCACCGATAGCTCTGATAGCACGTCCTGTGCGGCTTTTGAGCATTTTCTTTTCGCTTGATGTCGCCTCTGTGACTGCATAAGCCACTGTTCCTGCGGCTATCGCCATTGAAACGCCTGTTATCATTGACTTCATCTTCATTGCTGTGTCCTCCTTTTTTCTTTGTAATATTATTTTTCGCAGTAAGAGAACAGCTATGCCATGCAAATGAAGTCAAGAGGGCTGACGGTATTTTCCCGTGAATGTTCGTATTTTGTGATATTGTGAAGGATATTTCAGTTGATGTGTAGTGCTATTGTACAAAATGTGATTAAAATTTTTGCAATTTATATGTAAAAGTAAAAGAGATATGTTCATATCTCAAACGTTTAGTATAAATATTATTCATAGATATATAATAAATATGTATTTGCATTAACATCAAAATAGTGGTATAATAAATGGGTATAAAAAATAAAGGATCTTGGTAAACTCTGAGATCTAATAGTAAGGAGTAATATTAAATGGGTATGACAATGACTCAGAAAATTCTGGCAGCCCACGCAGGTCTTGACGAAGTCAAGGCAGGTCAGCTTATAATGGCGAACCTTGACCTGGTTCTCGGCAACGACGTTACGTCCCCTGTGGCTATCAACGAGTTCAATAAAGCGGGCTTTACAGATGTTTTCGATAAGAATAAGGTCACAATGGTCATGGATCACTTTGCACCTAACAAGGATATCAAATCCGCTACACAGTGCAAGACCTGCCGTGACTTTGCTTCAAAGTATGACATAAAGAATTATTTCGACGTTGGCGATATGGGCATTGAACACGCTCTGCTTCCTGAAAAAGGACTTGTCGCTCCAGGCGACTGCGTTATCGGTGCTGACTCACATACTTGTACATATGGTGCACTTGGTGCATTCTCAACAGGTATCGGCTCAACAGATATGTGCGCAGGCATGGCAAAGGGAAAGACTTGGTTCAAAGTCCCTGCCGCTATCAAGTTCAATATCGTAGGCAAGCTTCCAAAGTATAGTGCCGCTAAGGACGTTATACTTCATATAATCGGCATGATAGGCGTTGACGGCGCACTTTACAAGTCTATGGAATTTTCAGGCGAGGGTCTGAAAAACCTTTCCATGGAGGACAGGCTTTGCATGGCTAACATGGCTATCGAAGCAGGTGCAAAGAACGGCATATTTGCAGTTGACGATGTTACACTTGATTACATCAAGGATAAGGTAGACAGAGAGTATAAGATATACAAGGCTGACGATGACGCTGAGTATGAGGCTGAATACACTATTGACCTCAGCCAGATAAAGCCTACAGTCGCTTTCCCGCATCTGCCTGAGAACGCAAGAACATTTGACGATATCCCGGAGGTCAAGATAGATCAGGTTGTTATCGGCTCATGTACGAACGGCAGGATAGAGGATCTGAGATGTGCCGCTGAGATACTTGACGGCAAAAAGGTGGCAAAGAACGTTAGATGTATCGTTATCCCTGCCACACAGAAGGTATATATGCAGGCCATGAAAGAGGGTCTGCTGGAGATATTCATAAATGCAGGCTGTGCGGTTTCTACACCTACCTGCGGTCCATGTCTTGGCGGACATATGGGTATTCTTGCAAAGGGCGAAAGAGCCGTTGCAACAACAAACAGAAATTTCGTGGGACGTATGGGTCACCCAGAATCAGAGGTTTATCTGGCTTCACCTTACGTTGCCGCCGCTTCAGCTGTGACAGGCAAGATCTCACAGCCGTCGGAAGTTATGTGATATTCGGGGAGAAAATCAGCTGACAGATCTTGCGTTGGGGGAATAATTGATATGCGGTATGACCGCATATACGACTTGGGAGCGAGAACAGATGAAAAATTATCTTAGGGAAATATTCTCCGATATACTTCTTAGTATTGTTACAAAGAAGTACGGAACTTCACTAAATGACTATCAGCGTGAGGAGAAGGCTGACGAGATCATTCAGGAACTCCATGACAAAAATACATTTACCGTGGAAATGACGCAGGCTCTTATTGACAAGAAGGGCTTCAATACCTTTTATACCTCCAATATCGGGGGTACACCTGTGTATGCTCTCGTTAAAGAGGGAATGTTCCACAAGGTAAAGATCTGCTATTTTATTACAAGAAACAAGGATACTATAGACGGCCCGTATCTTGAAAAGATATATGAAGAGCTTAGAAAACAGGCGATAGGAGAAAATATATTCCATTCGTCAGAGTTCAAGCAGGGCTGATAAAGTTTGACGAAAGGGGTTTTCATAATGAAAGCTTGCGGAAAAGTACATAAATACGGGGATAACGTAGACACAGACGTTATTATCCCTGCAAGATACCTCAACACACCTGATATGCAGGAGCTTGCACAGCACTGCATGGAGGATATTGACGTTGACTTTGCAAAGAACGTTCAGAAGGGCGATATAATGGTAGCAAAGAGCAATTTCGGCTGCGGTTCATCAAGAGAGCATGCGCCTGCTGCTATCAAGGCGAGCGGAATATCCTGTGTTATAGCAAAGACATTCGCAAGAATATTCTACAGAAACGCTATAAATATCGGACTTCCTATCATCGAGTGCGAGGAAGCTGCTGAGAAGATAGATAACGGTGACGAGGTGGAGATAGATTTCGACAGTGGCGTTATCACAAACAAGACCAAGAATGAGACTTATCAGGGTCAGTCATTCCCTGAGTTTCTTATCAATATCATCAACAGCAATGGTCTTCTTAACTCACTTAAATAAGATATTTTGAAGCTTTAAGGGGGATCTCTCAAAAGAGGTCGCCCTTGAACTGTTTCTATGAAGGGGTGAAGCTATGATAGCTAAAAAGCTATTTGCGGCACTTGCAGCAGGGGTAATGCTGGTGTGCAGCGCAGGCTGCTCGAAAAAAGAGGAGAGCAGTAATAAATTTGAATACAGCAGCAAGGATTTTCTGCCTTTTATGGTAATGGTGGACGGCAGCAAGATAGACCTGACCCTAAGCTCTGCAGAGATAAACAGAAAGCTTGGCGGCAGTTTTGCAAGGGAAACTGCTTCAAACAGCAGTATAGTGCTTGTGGAAAAGGACGAAAAGACCGATAAAAAAGGCGTTACAACAAAGACCTTTGCCTGCAATAAGCCTGAGATAAATGGTGCTGGATTTTCCACTTTCAACGGACTTTGGGCGAATATAGACGAAGCAAGCATAGACAGCACTGTTTCACCCAACAGCATAAAGATCAAAGGCTCTGACGGTTTGTCTTACTACTGGTCATATTATATGGACGGCGAGGAGATAGACTATAGTCAGGTGAACTTTGACGGCACTGACACGGCGGACAGTTATATGCAGTATCAGCTCAAAGGCATGGCTGCTGACGATTATTGCAAAAAGAAACTTATTGACGGCGAGTGTTCGGTCTATACAGGCATTTTGTTCATGACAGCCGAAAAGCAGAGCTATTCCTGCGAGATAAGCGTTTCGACTTTAAATTCTGAGGAGGAAAAATAACATGGAAAAGAAAATAACAGTTATAAAGGGCGACGGGATAGGCCCTGAAATAGTAACAGAAGCACAGAAGGTCCTCGACAAGGTTGCTGAAAAGTTCGGTCATAAGTTTGTTTATACTGATATCCTTATGGGCGGCTGTTCTATAGATAAATATGGCGTTCCGCTTACAGACGAGGCTGTCGAGATAGCAAAGAACTCAGACGCAGTTCTGCTTGGCTCTATCGGCGGAAATACTTCCACTTCACCATGGTATAAGCTTGCTCCGAACCTCAGACCTGAAGCCGGACTTCTGAAAATAAGAAAAGAGCTTGGTCTGTTCGCTAATCTGCGTCCTGCAAATCTTTATCCTGAGCTTAGAGAAGCTTGCCCCCTTAAGGACGATATAATCGGCGACGGCTTTGACATGATGATAATGAGAGAGCTTACAGGCGGTCTGTATTTTGGTGCGAGAAAGACAGAGAACGTTGACGGCGTTGAAACTGCCGTTGATACTCTTACATATAACGAGAACGAGATAAGAAGAATTGCTATCCGTGGCTTTGACATCGCCATGAAGAGAAGAAAGAAAGTTACAAGCGTTGATAAGGCAAACGTTCTTGATTCTTCAAGACTTTGGAGAAAGGTAGTAAACGAGGTAGCTAAGGATTATCCAGAAGTCGAGCTTGAGCATATGCTCGTTGACAACTGCGCAATGCAGCTTGTAAGAGATCCTAAGCAGTTTGACGTTATCCTTACAGAGAATATGTTCGGTGATATCCTTTCAGACGAAGCCGCTATGATATCAGGCTCACTCGGTATGCTGGCTTCCGCTTCACTGAACGACACAAAGTTCGGTATGTATGAGCCTAGCCACGGCTCTGCACCTGATATCGCAGGACAGGATAAGGCTAACCCTATCGCAACTATACTTTCAGCTTCAATGCTTCTGAGATTTTCTTTCGATATGGATAAGGAAGCAGACGCTATCGACAATGCTGTCAAGAAAGTCCTTGAAGCAGGCTACAGAACAGGAGATATCATGTCAGAGGACATGAAGCTCGTTGGCTGTAAGGAAATTGGCAGTCTTGTTGCAGATATGATATAACAGCACGATACCAGTTTTCAGACGGTGATAATAAATGTATTATTATATTTTCGGAATAACAGACAAGGGAAATTACCGTGAACAGAATGAGGACTGCATTTTAATAGACCACGAGGTCATCAACAGCGGCAGCTATGAATCAACTGTCGCTGCTCCTTTTATTGCAGCCGTTTGCGACGGCGTTGGTGGAGAAAATGCAGGAGAGGTCGCCTCGGAGCTTTGTTTAAGGCATCTTTCCATTCTTGAATATAATTCAGGGGTGGATATGAAAAGAACGCTTATCGATGTTCACAACAAAATAAAAAAGCAGGGCGTAAGGGCTGAAAACGCTGCAAATATGCAGACCACCCTGTGTTGCCTTGCAGTGGACGAGGAAAGCAGAGCAATGTGCATAAACGTTGGCGACAGCAGAATGTACCGCTATGTGAACGGCACTATCAGACAGATATCTGTTGACCAATCCTATGCACGATATATGTATGAGCATGGCAGGATAGAAGATGTGTCAGAGCTTGAGCCACAGTATCAGAATGCCATAATATCTTCTATCGGCAGCACTCTCAATGAACCTGATGTGGCACAAACACCATTGGTGGCTGATTTTGGCAAAGAACCTGACGATATGATAATCATAGTGTCAGACGGCGTGTCAGATTACGTTTCTGAGGAAGAAATGGTGGTGGGGCTTGGTCTTGACCTTTCTGTTTCTGAAAAGCTAGGCGCTATAATGGAGCTTGCTCTCACAAACGGCGGAACTGACAATGTTTCCGTTGTGGGCATAAAGCCTTATCTTGACGATCATGAGCTTAAAACGCTCACAGCAAAAAAGGCTGTGGAAAAGACAGTGAGCGTGCAGGATATGCTTGAAAGTAAGAAGCCTGAAAAGGCGGAAGCAGTAGAGGAAAAGAAGCCTGACGAGCAGGCAAAGCTTTTCTCTGATACGGTGGACGAGCTTATGAGCCAAATGAATGAAAGTATTGACTTTTTAAAGCAGATATAGTATAATCATATATTGATATATTTTTATGATCTTAGATGTATTTTGTAATTTGGAGGAAATAAAAAATGTTGAAAGAGTTACGTGGCTCAGACGTTATAATTGAATGTTTGCTGGAGCAGGGCGTCGATACAGTGTTCGGCTATCCTGGCGGAGCAGTTCTAAACATATATGACTCGCTGTATAAATATTCTGATAAGATACACCATGTTATCACCGCCCATGAGCAGGCTGCCTGCCATGCGGCTGACGGATATTCAAGAACAACAGGCAGAACGGGCGTTGTTATCGCAACTTCAGGTCCAGGTGCTACGAACCTTGTAACAGGTATCGCCACAGCTTATATGGATTCTATCCCTATGGTGGCTATCACAGGAAACGTAACAAGAGATCTGCTTGGTCTTGACTCTTTTCAGGAGGTAGATATCTGCGGGATAACAATGCCTATCACAAAGCATAACTACATTGTGAAAGACCCTGCGGAGCTTGCTGACATTATCAGAGAAGCTTTCTATATTGCAAACGAGGGCAGAAAGGGTCCTGTTCTTATAGATATTCCAAAGGATATCACAGGCGCACTTATGGTCTATGAGAAGAAAGAGCCTAAGAAGGTAGTAAATCACAATCCTGAAGGCATAAACGAGGAGATAGCTGCTGCGGCAGAGCTTATAAAGAATGCTGAGAAGCCTTTTATCTACGCAGGCGGCGGAGTTGTTTCCGCTGACGCAACAGAAGAAATGGCTGAGTTTGTAAGAAAAGTGGACGCACCTGTTTCACTGTCACTTATGGGTCAGTGCGCACTTGACAATACTAAAGACTGCTATATCGGTATGCTTGGTATGCATGGCACAAAGACAGCCGCTATGACGCTCAGCGAATGTGACCTTATGATAGTTCTTGGCTCGAGATTTTCCGACAGAGTTCTTTGCAACGCTAAGACATTTGCAAAGGATAAGAAGATCATACATATTGATATAGACCCTGCCGAGATAGGCAAGAATATCGACGTTTACAGCCATGTTACTGGAGACGTTAAGTATATCCTTGCAAAGCTTTGCGAGCTGCTTCCTGATATGAAGCACGAGGCTTGGATGAATACTGTTATGGATTGGAAAAAGCAGTATGCACTGAGAATGGTGCCTATCGAGAGCGAGGACGAGGTGCTTCCGCAGGACGTTATCGAGGAGCTTGACAGACTTACAGACGGCAAGGCTATCATCTCCACAGAAGTCGGTCAGCATCAGATGTGGGCTGCACAGTATTATAACTTCAAGTGTCCAAGAAGCTTTGCTTCAAGCGGCGGACTTGGTACAATGGGCTACGGCTTTGGCGCAGGAATGGGCGCAAAGGTGGGCAACCCTGACAGAACAGTAGTAAACATCGCAGGCGACGGAAGCTTCTTCATGAACTGCAACGAGCTTTCTTCACTTGCAAAGCATAAGATACCGCTTGTTGAGCTTGTTTTCGAGAACGACGTTCTCGGAATGGTAAGACAGTGGCAAAGACTTTTCTACGGCAAGAGATTTTCTCAGACTAACATTGAAAGAGGAACAGACCTTATGAAGCTTGCCGACGCATTTGGCGTTGAGGGCATAAGGATAACAAAGAAATCCGAGATAAAGCCAATGCTTGAAAAGGCACTCAAATGCGGTAAGCCTTGCCTTGTGGACGTTATCATCAACAAGGATATAAACGTTCTTCCAATGGTACCTGCCGGCGCAGACGTTTCACAGCCGATAATGAATATCGAACTTGATTAAGAAATCGAAATATAGGGGGTAATAAAATGGTAAAATATCCAAATGCCGCAAGCGGTATCAAAAAGGTGTTTCTGGCAAAGATCATAGGTGTTATAGGAGTTCCGCTTGCTTTTATACCGGGAATAGGCGCACTTCTTTTGATGACTTGTACCGTAGCTGCAACTATTTTCAACGTATGGGGAATACTTGAAGCTTCAAAAGACCATAATGGTTATCAGACAGCTCTTGTTTTCACAGTGGCTGATCTTATCTTTTCAATAGTTGACACATTTATTGACAATAATGCGATATCAAGTGTTCTGAGTTTTGCTGGCAATGTAATGAACATAGCGGTGCTTTACTATATCTGCAAATCAACAGGCGACCTGCTGAGGGACGTGAAGAACTACGGACTTGCAAACAAGGGCGACCATGTGTGGAATGTAAACAAGACCTGCCTTATTGTCATGGCAGTGTGCCTTGTTGTGGCATTTATCCCGATACTGAACATTCTCGCTGCAATTACATCACTGATAGTCGCTGTTGTGACTATCTATGCGTCTGTGGTATATCTGATCTATCTCTATCAGAGCGGACAGTATCTCAGCCTTAACACTAATTTCTAAGCGATTTGAGAGCTGTATGGCAAAGGCTGTACAGCTCGTTTTTGTAAGGAGAAACTAATGAAATTTACAAAAAAATTCAAAGAAAATGCAGCCCTTGTGGTTCTTGGCGTAGTGCTTTTTTGGGGATTGACCAACTATGACAAGTTTTTTAGACTTCTGGGCGTAATGATCGGGGTCTTGAAGCCTGTTATATTTGGCTGTATAATCGCATTTATCCTGAATGTGCCAATGTCAGGCATTGAAAAGAGGCTTTTTAAGAAGCCTAAAAAAGAGAAATATGCCAAAACTGTGGAAACGCTGAAAAGACCATGCTCGATAGTGCTGACCTTTCTGCTTTGCCTAGGCGTTGTGGCACTTGTGTGCTGGCTTATTATCCCTGCACTCATAAAGACTTTCTCTCAGCTTTCAGACGATATCCCTGTGCTTATTTCAAATATTTCCAACAAGCTCAACAATTCCCCTGAGATAGCAGGGTGGCTTGACAGAATGAATATAAGCACTGCTGATATTATCGATAAGGTTACAAGCTGGCTGAAAGACGGCGTTGTGATCTTGAACACACTCAGTTCAACAGTAAGCTTTGTGACAGATCTTTTCTCAGGTCTTGTGAACTTCTTCTTGGGAATCTGCTTTGCAGTCTATATGCTTGCCGCAAAAGAGCGGCTCAAAGACCTGTGCAAGCGCATAAGCTGTGCTTTTCTCAGCAATCGTATCACCGACCGCATAAGCCGTATATGCCGTCGCTCTATCGACACTTTTGCGAACTTTCTTGTGGGTCAGACCACGGAAGCCATTATCCTCGGCTCCCTTTGCGGTATTGGAATGGCTATCTTCCGCTTCCCGAATGCGGTGCTTATTGCCATACTCGTTGCCTGCACTGCACTTATCCCTATTGTGGGAGCTTTTCTTGGCTATGTGGTGGGCTTCCTGCTTATATGCGTGACGGATTTCAAGCAGGCTGTGCTGTTTTTGTTGTTCATGTTCATTATTCAGGCTATTGAGGGCAATCTTATCTATCCAAAGGTGGTAGGAAACTCGGTTGGTCTGCCGTCACTATGGACACTTTTCGCTATCACCATAGGCGGAAACCTCTTTGGCATATTCGGAATGTTCATCGCTGTTCCTGTGTTCTCTGTTATATACTGCACTCTTGGAGAGGTAGTCAACTACAGAAATGAAAAGAGAGCTGTCAAGGTGGAGGATATCTCGCAGTAATCATGCCACTTTTCTACAAATGACCTAGGTCGTGTTGACACTAAGCCTAACAACGCATCTTTTCGGCAAAATTTCACGCATCATGCTTTAAATTTATGCTCAAAAATCTGCATATTATCTTAGTGTCAACACCCCCTAGATACATTGTTATATGTAGGGGCGACCTCAGGTCACCCCTTTATTATAGTTCTTCGACACACAAAAAAGGCTGCACAATTTCGTGCAGCCTTTCGCTATTTATGCTATTTTGTCATTTTACGTAGCTTACATGAAGCAGTTCATGCTCTCTGCCCTTGAGGATGCCCTCGTAAAGCTTATCCATAAGCGGATTTTCTTCTGAACGTTTCAGCGTGCAAAGCTTATCAGCATTGTAAAGATTAACACTGCGCTCTTTCTTCTCGTCGATAGTAGCCTTTGGCTGACCAGCGCCGCCTATACAGCCGTTTGGACAAGCCATAACTTCGATAAGGTCGAAATGCTCGCCGGCTTTCATTCTGTTCATTATGACCTCAACATTGCGAAGTCCGTTTACAACGCAGACCTTGATAGCCTTGTCGCCAAGAGGTACTTCAAGCTCCTTTATGCCCTCGAAGCCTCTTACGCCCTCGAATGCAAGATTTCTCAGGGAAGCGAGTGACTTGTCTGTGGAAACTCGTCTGATAACTGCTTCTGTTACACCGCCTGTTACACCAAAGATAACACCTGCGCCTGTCATAGTGCCGAACGGCATATCAACAGCTTCCGGCTCTATCTCGTTGAACACGATACCGGCTTCTTTTATCATCATGATAAGCTCCTGAGTTGTGATGACAAAATCAACCAGTGGTTTGCCGTTCTCGTCCTTGAACTCATCTCTTGCGGCTTCGCCCTTTTTGGCAGTGCAAGGCATAACAGCAACAGAAAGTATCTTCTTGCCCTCGCCCTTGAACTTCTCGTTTATTACGGAAGCAAACATCTGCATTGGTGAGCGGCAAGTGGAAATGTTAGGCAGTATCTCAGGATACTCGTTCTCAGCATACTTTATCCATGCAGGACAGCATGATGTGAACAGCGGGAGCTTTCCGCCGTTTGCAAGCCTGTCTGCAAACTCCTTTGACTCCTCCATAACAGTGAGGTCTGCGGCTGTAGATGTGTCGAAAATGTAGTTGAAGCCTATTCTTCTAAGTGCTGCAACTATCTTGCCCATAACGTTCTCACCGTTGTAACCGAACTCTTTTGCCACTGCAACTCTTACAGCCGGAGCTACCTGAGCCACTGCAATAGTGTCTTCCTGATTAAGCTCTTTCCAAAGCCTGTGGCTGTCGTTCTTTATGATTATAGCGCCTGTTGGACAGACTGCCGCACACTGACCGCAGCCAACGCAGTTTGAATCGCCTATAGGCTTGTCAAATGAGCAGGCTACCTTCATTTTTGAACCTCTGAATGCAAAATCTATTGCACCAACGTTCTGTACTTCGTTGCACACTCTTACGCAGTCACCGCAGAGGATACACTTGTTGGCGTCCCTGGTTATAGATACAGAAGAATCATCGATACAAGGCTTGGACTTTGGATTGTCAAAACGTACCCTGTGGATATCAAATCTTGCGGCAAGCTCCTGCAATTTGCACTTGCCGTTTTTATCGCAGGTCGTACATTCGCCGCAGTGATTTGAAAGAAGAAGTTCCAATATCATCTTGCGGTATTTTCTCAGCCTTGGTGTGTTTGTGTATATCTCCATACCGTTTCTCGGAGGAGTTGAGCAAGCGGCTTCCATGCCACCCCACTTGTTTTCCACCATGCACATTCTGCAAGCACCGTATACTGAAAGCTCAGAATAGTAACAGAATGTAGGAAGCTCGATGCCTGCCTTTCTGATAAGCTCAAGCAGATTTTTTTCACCGTTTATAGCAACGGGGATATTGTCGATTATCATAAACTCTTTATTCATAGCTAAAATTAAACCTCCTTGACAGCTTTGAAATGGCAGTTGGAAATACAAGCTCCGCACTTTATGCACTTAGAGGTGTCGATCTTGAACGGCTTTTTGATCTCACCGCTGATCGCACCCACAGGACAGACTCTTGAACACTTTGAACAGCCCTTGCATATCTCAGGGTCGATCTGATATGTCACAAGCTTCTTGCAGTTGCCTGATGGACACTTCTTATCTCTTATGTGAGCTTCATATTCCTCACGGAAGTTCTTTATCGTAGATACAACAGGGAATGCAGCCGTCTTTCCAAGACCGCAGAGAGCAGTTGAGGAGATAGTGTCGGCAAGCTCAAGAAGCAGTTCGATATCCCCCTCCTGACCGTTACCATTTACGATACGCTCAAGTATCTCAAGCATTCTCTTTGTACCCTCACGGCACGGAACGCACTTTCCGCAGGATTCGTTCTGGGTGAAATTCATGAAAAATCTTGCAACTTCTACCATACAGGACTTATCGTCCATAACAACAAGTCCGCCTGAGCCGATCATAGCACCGACTTTTTTCAGCGAGTCAAAGTCAAGCTGGATATCGAGGTTAGGTGTAACAAGACAGCCGCCTGACGGACCGCCTATCTGAACAGCCTTGAACTTTCCGTCACCTCTCATGCCGCCGCCGATATCGAATATTACCTTTCTGAGAGAAGTTCCCATTGGCACTTCAATAAGACCGGTGTTCGAGATGTTGCCCGTAAGAGCGAAAGCCTTTGTTCCAGGGGAGTTCTCAGGACCTATGCTCCTGAACCATTTTGCACCGTTGTTGATGATAACAGGCACGTTAGCCAGCGTTTCAACGTTGTTGAGAACTGTAGGCTCGTTGAAAAGACCATGTTCAACAGTTCTTGGCGGCTTAACTCTAGGCATACCACGCTTGCCCTCGATAGAAGCCGTCAGGGCAGAGCCTTCACCGCAAACAAATGCGCCTGCACCACGGTTTATATGTATTCTGAATGAGTAATCTGTGCCGAGTATATTGTCACCAAGCAGACCAAACTGCTCAGCCTGGGCGATAGCACCTTTAAGACGTGATACTGCCAGCGGATATTCTGCACGAACGTAGATATATCCCTCTTTTGCGCCTGTTGCGATACCGGCTATCATCATGCCTTCAAGAAGTCTGTGTGGGTCACCCTCCATGATAGAACGATCCATAAATGCGCCAGGGTCGCCCTCGTCACCATTGCAGACTATGTATTTTGTAGGGCTTTTCTGCTTTGCAACGCTTGTCCACTTTCTGCCAAGAGGGAATCCTCCGCCTCCACGTCCACGAAGATTAGATTCTGTCATTTCGTTGAGGATATCCTCAGGTGACATATTGAGAAGTGCCTTTTCAAAGGCTCTGTAGCCGCCTATAGCAAGATATTCCTTTATGGAAGTAGCGTCAATGTGACCGCAGTGTTCAAGGACGATACGCTGCTGCATCTTATAGAATGGTATTTCTGACTGCTGGCGATATATTTCACCGTTTTTCTTGTAGCACAGTCTTTCAACGCACTCGCCATTGCAGATAGTCTTGTCAACTATCTCGTCAACATCGTCAAGCTTCACCTTGGTGTAAAGCCAGCCCTCCGGCTCTATTCTAACAAGTGGACCCATTTCGCAGAAGCCGTGACAGCCGCTTCTTTTTACGCCGATAGCGCCATCGTGGATATCATCATCATGTGGCTCGTCAGCAAGTGCCACCACGCACTCCAATCCCTTTGCGGAGATAGTTTCTATAAGCTTCTGGTATATGTTCAGCGAACCGCCTGCAACACAGCCTGTACCTGCGCAAACAAGCACTTTTCTAGCCTGCTTGTCAACAAGCTTACCATACTGTTCACGAGCGTTGTCAAGATCGTATTTCGTTTTCAGCAGCATATTATTCAGCCTCCTTTTCTCTCAGTTCCTTAAGCAGAGCCGCAGCCTTGTCAGGATTCATCTCAGGGTGAACAACATCGTTCACAGTGAGAACAGGGGCAAGTCCACAAGCACCAAGACATGAAACAGTTTCCACAGTGAACATCAGATCGTCAGTGGTGGTTTTCTTCTCGCTAAGACCAAGCTCTCCTCTGAGATATTCGAGAATAGGTATAGATTTTCTTACATGACAGGCAGTGCCGTCACAACATTTGATAACGTATTTGCCCTTTGGCTCGAGAGAAAAGTTCTCATAAAAGGTCGCAACGCTGTATATTCTTGCTTCGCCTGTGCCAAGCTTTTTTGCAAGATATGGAAATATTTCCTTTGGAAGATAGTGATATATCTCCTGAATATCCTGCAATATGGCTATGACCGCTGTTTTTTCATGATTTTCAAGAATTTTGTCGATCGGTGAATAATCAAATTCTTTTGTCATAAAATTTCCTCCATATAATTAAAGTTAAATTTGATTACAAAGTCAATAATCAAGACATACTGTCAACTATAATTATATACTATATGACACAAAAAGAATAATGTTTTTATTTACATGGGCTATATATAATTAGAATAAGTATTGACTAACTTGTAGAAATACACATAAACGAAAACGTTTATATAGTTATAATGCACAAAAAATCGAGCCATTTCTCAATGACTCGACCTGATGATACTATTTGATAAACTGAATTAATTATAAAAAATCATAGCCGTTTATTTCGTTAGATATACCTAACATTTCGTATGCTATGTTAAGCCTTGCGAATACTTATCTCTCCCGAGGAGATATATTCCTCTCTGCCGTCCTCATATCTGACGTGCAGGCGACAGTCCTCGTCAGCCCCAAGCATTGTGGCAGGAGTTTTCTCACTTCCTCTTATTACGTTTATCTTCTCGCCTACCCACAGCAAGCGTTTTCTGTATTCGGGGTAAAAGCTGTTTTCTTCAAAGCTGTCATAAAGCCGCATGAAATTGTTTATTATCTCTGCGGCTATCCTGTTTCGCATATCGTTTTTTCTTTCGTGGAATATCGGTCCTGCGATATCTTTTATTGCATCTGGAAAACCGCCTTCCGGCTCGTAGGTGTTCACACCGATACCAAGCACGGCGTAGTCAAGTCCGCCGCTTTCCATGCTGAAAGAAGCCTCCGTGAGTATTCCGCATATCTTCCTGCCGTTTATGTATATGTCATTCACCCACTTTATGTCAGGCTTTTGGTCACTGACTTTTTCCACAGCGAGCGCAACAGAAACCGCAGCGGCAGTGGTTATTTTCACAGCGTCCGCCGCAGCCATGTCAGGACGGAGAAGAATGCTCATGTAAAGTCCCGAATCAGAGGGAGAAAAGAAGGAACGTCCAAGCCTGCCACGCCCCTGTGTCTGCATACCTGCAATGACTATCCTGCCCTCGGGCACACCCTGATTTGCATAGTCTCTGAGTACCAGATTAGTGGAGCTTACTTCCTTGTATACCTCTATTTCAAGCCCCTGACGGTCAGGGTCAAGATATTTTTTTATGCCTGCAAGGGAAAGTATATCGGTGTTTTCATCAAGGGAATAGCCCTTGTTCGTCACCGCAGAGATAGGGTAGCCGTTTTCCTGCAAAGCTTTCACAGCTTTCCAAACAGCCCCTCGGGTGCAGCCCAGCGTGTCAGCAAGCTGTTCGCCTGAAAGATATTTGCCCTTGTTATGGTCGAGAAGTTCCAGCACTTTGTCTTTTATTGCCATAAAAATGCCTCCTTAATGAGATAATTATAGCACAAAATAATGTTTTTTTCAATCTTTAGGAGCAAATATATTTTTTCATGATAATGTATTTTGTAGTGTACTGTGTTGACAATATATATAAATGATGATATAATATAATTGAAAGATAAACACATACATTTTAATATATTTGGAGGTGTTTTGTATGGCAAAAAATCAGACTTTAGTTCAATTCCGTGTTGACAGTGACCTTAAAAATGAGGTAAGCGAGATATACAGTGCATTAGGTATGGATCTTCCTACAGCTTTCAGAATGTTTATGGTGCGCAGCAAAATGGTGCGTGGAATACCATTTGAAACAGTTCTTCCTGAAAATGCTGTTACAAGAGCAGAGGGACTTGAAGCGTTTGAAAAGCTTAGAGAGCAGGCAACTGACGTCCCTGAAATGTCTTTGGACGAGATAAACGCTGAAATAGCAGAAGTGAGAAAGAACAGGAGAAAATGATAAATGAAAGTCTGCGCTGTTATTGACACAAATGTTATCGTATCTGCTCTTATCACTAAAAATTCGCAATCTCCGCCGTGTATGGTGCTTCGTGAGGTGCTTGGCGGCAGGATAACGCCGCTGTTTCATGATGACATAATAGATGAATATGCGGAAGTCTTGAACAGACCTAAGTTTCATCTAAAAGCTGAAACTATCCAAACAATGATAAATTCTATTATTTCACATGGAATTAAAGTTGACCCGAAACCGACAGGGGAGATACTCGTGGATATGGACGATCTTATTTTCTACGAGGTAGCAATGGAAAAGCGTGATAATAATGCTTATGTTGTCACGGGAAATAAGAAACATTATCCCATGAAAGATTTTATTGTTACGCCGTCCGAAATGATGAACATATTGAATGAAACAGAATGAACCTATGCACAGTCTTATATGGGCTGTGCATTTTGTTTTGCTTGGCACTTACCTTAAATTTTCCACATTAAGAAACCATTAAGAAAAAATTGTGCAAAATGACGGATAATAATATTTGCATTTTGCACAGCTATGTTGTATAATATAATAGTATATGTATGAATTGAAACAGAAAAGGACGATGACAATGTTTTATAACCTTTTGGCTAAGACTAATAATACTACATTGGTGCTGCTTGTGCCAATGCTGTGCAGTTTTCTTATTGCTTTTTTCAGCCTGAAATTCTTCAAACGCATTTTGCCTAAAGATCAGGGCAGAGCGTTCGCTGTGAACGGTGCTCTTTCTGAGGGCAAGCCTCGTGGCGCAGGAATTATCTTCGTGACTTCCTTTACCCTTTGCACAGCACTTTTTTATCCTCTCGATATCGAGAACATAATCTATCTCGTGCTTGTGTATGCCGCCATGCTCAGCGGATATTTTGATGATGCTGCTGAAACTCCTTGGGGCAACCTGAAAAAGGGTCTTATCGACCTTGTTATATCTTTTGGCATTGCGTTTACATACTATTTTTATAACGGCTCGCAGGTGAAGCTTTATATCACAGATTCCACCTTCACTATCCCTGCACCGCTGTTCATCATCCTTGCAGGCGTTCTCGTTTGGACGGCTATAAACGTTACAAACTGTACAGACGGCGTTGACGGGCTATGCGGTTCATTGGTCATGACAGTTCTTCTGCCACTTGCATTTATGGTGACAAAGAGTGGTGCGGCTGATATGCTCCTTCCTATGATAATGTTCGTGACGCTTGCAGCTTATCTGTGGTTCAACTGCTCGCCTAGCCAGATGCTCATGGGTGACGCAGGTTCGAGAGCGCTGGGCGTTTTCCTTGCGGTGATGTTCTTAAAAACTGCCGCACCGTTCACATTTATCCCTATGGCTATAGTTATCATACTTGACGGCGGACTTGGACTTCTCAAGCTTTCTTTCAGACGTTTCCTGAAAATAAAGAATTTTATGGAGGGCATAAGAACTCCTCTTCACGACCATGCAAGAAAGAACAAGGGCTGGTCTGATACTCAGGTAGTAATAAGATTTACAATTTTGCAGATAATAGTAAATCTGTGCTTTATGGCATTCGTGCTGTAAAAAATATGTGTGGGACAAAAACGGTCTGACCTTTTAATGGACAGGCTGAAAATTCGGAGATGATGAAAATAAAAAAGAACCTGAAATATGTTCTTAATATATTCTTTATTGTGGTCATAGGCTGGCTGACAGTCAGACTGCTTTTCAGAGGAGAAGAATTTTCCGACATAGTGGCGGATCTTCATCTTGCAAAGAAAAGCTGGCTTGCAGTGGGTGCTGTGTGCGTGTTCTGCTATGTGGCAGGGGAGTCGGTCATAATAAAGTATATGCTGAGACTTTTTGAAGTAAAAACTCCTTTCAGGCGTTGTTTGAAATATTCGTTTATAGGCTTTTTCTTTAGCTGTATAACGCCGTCTGCTTCCGGCGGACAGCCTGCGCAGATGTATTACATGAAGAAAGACGGCATAAAGATAGGCTTTTCCACCTTGATAATGCTTATCATCACCATAGCTTTCAAGGCTGTGCAGGTGCTTCTTGCAGTGGCGTTCCTGCTTTTCAACTTTGGCTTTATAAAGCTTCATGTGGGACGGCTTTGGTGGCTTCTGCTTATCGGCTTTATACTGAATATCGCCTATATCGCAGGGCTTGTGTTTATTTTCTATAAGCCTTTGTGGGCGAGAAAAATGGGCATAAAGCTTATAAATCTTCTGACACGCATAAGGATACTCAAAGAAAAGAACAACGAAAAATACATAAACAAAATAAAGCGTATCTGCGACAATTACATGATCGGTTCGGAATATATAAAGAGCAATGTGCACACTGTGATAAATATTTTTCTTATCACACTGGTGCAGAGACTGTTCCTGCTGGCTGTCACATGGATTGTGTATAAGTCCTATGGCCTTAGCGGAACAGGTTTTTGGAATATTATCGCACTTCAGACTATGATAGGCGTTGCAGTTGAAATGTTGCCATTGCCTGGTGCGGCAGGCGTAACAGAGGGCTGCTTCACATATATGTTCATGGGCATTTTCACCGCAGAGCTTGTAAAGCCTGCAATGCTACTGAGCCGTGGACTCAGCTTCTATTTACTTCTGATAATGAGCGCATTGGTAACATTCGTGGCTCACTTTATCGTTATGAGGAATGATAAGAAGGATGGTCTTGAGGGGTCGCAGGAAGTTAAAAAAGAAGTCGAAAAAGAATGAGAGGAAAAGAAAAAATGATCGGTTTTTATAATTATTCGGTAATACTCACATACATAGGACTTGTTTCGTCAGTGTTCGGCATTACACAGGTCTTTGAAAATCATATGTCCATAGCCTTTCTCTGCCTGCTTCTTTCGGGTATCTGCGACCTTTTTGACGGCAAGATAGCAAGAAGCATGAAAAACAGAACAGAGCATGAAAAGGTGTTCGGCATACAGATCGACTCACTGTGCGACCTTGTTTGCTTCGGTGTTTTCCCTGCTGTCATAGGCTATCACTACAATTCAGTTTATCCGCTTCGTCTTATCGCAAGCATTATGATAGTTCTGGGCGCTGTTATCAGACTTGGCTACTTCAACGTTATGGAGGAAGAGCGTCAGAGAAACACAACAGAGAACAGAAAAGAATATAAGGGTCTGCCTGTTACAACAGTTGCTATGATACTTCCTCTGCTGTTCATGGGTCAGCACAATATACCGAGAAATATTTTTCCATTTGTTTTCCATAGCTTTATGATACTTATTTCAATACTCTTTGTATTGAAAATAAATGTCAAGAAGCTTTCCATGAAGGGCGTGCTGATACTCTTTACTATAGGTGCGATAATCCTTCTCGGCTATCTTAAAATGCAGCATATAATCTAAGATAAAAGTTACCTGAATGGGAAATGTTTTTGCCGGACAGGTGTGTGAAAAACAGGACGTCGGGGGTGTCGTCCCCTACAATAATGTAAACAAAAGGAGAGAAACAGATGAAATATCGTGACAGACAGGGCAGAGAATATGAACAGACCACATCTCAGGATAGCTTTCTTGCGGCTGCCTACAGCTCGGCAATGGGCAGGGCGCTTATGAAATTTCTCGGCTGTCCGATATTTTCAAAGTGTGCAAGAGTGATACTTGACAGCAAGTTCTCAGTGCCTTTTATTTTCGGCTTTGCAGAAAAAAACGGAATAGATATGTTTGACTATGAGGAAAGAATGTATCGCTCATTCAATGACTTTTTCACAAGAAAAATAAAGCCTGGCAGACGTTTTATCACTAAGGACAAGAATCTGCTGGTGTCACCTTCAGACGGCAAGGTGACTGCTTATAAGATAACACAGTCTGATACCTTTATTATAAAGAACGCAGTGTATAATACTGCCTCGCTTCTCAGGGACAGCAAGCTTGCAAAGCGTTATGAGGGTGGCTATGCAGTTATCATCAGACTTTCAGTGGACGATTATCACCGCTATTGCTATTGTGCAGACGGTGTAAAGAGCCACAACAGAAAGATAAATGGTATTCTTCACACTGTGAACCCAGTGGTGAACAATTATCTGCCTGTTTTCAAGGAAAACTCCAGAGAATATTGCATGATAAGAACGGAGCAGTTCGGAGATATTATTCAAATGGAAGTCGGTGCTCTTATGGTGGGCAGGATAACTAATCTGCACACTGAGGGCGGTGTAAAGGTCACAAAGGGCGAAGAAAAGGGATATTTCGAGTTTGGCGGCTCAACTATCCTGCTGCTTCTTGAAAAGGACAAGGTAAAGCTTTGCGATGACCTGCTTAAAAATACGAGGGAGGGCTTTGAAACTAAGCTTCTTCAAGGCTCGGTGCTTGGCGAAAGTCTGAAGTAAAAATATCTAAGACGTAAAAAAATATAGGCAAGGGGCATGGTTGATGTACAGATTGAATTATGAACAGTTCGACAGAGATAATCAATATATAGGAAACGATCTGGGTGCGGTCATGAAAGAGGGCAAAACTGTGTTCAAAACATGGTCGCCGCTTGCAACGGGAGTTTATCTTAATCTGTATCTTGACGGCGAGGGCAAAAGCCGTCTTGAAAGCCTGCCTATGGAAAGGCTTGACCACGGTGTTTGGTATGTGGAGATACTCCGTGACCTTGACGGTGTTTTTTATACCTACACATTTGAGTTTGACCACAAAACAAGACATGAAACTATAGATATCTATGCAAAAGCCTGCGGAGTCAACGGAAACGTTGGTGCGGTGGTGAATTTCAAGACCACCGACCCTGAGGGTTGGGATAAGGTCAAGAAGCCTAAGTGCAGAAACGCCTGCGACGCAGTGGTGTATGAGTGCCACGTCAGAGATTTTTCTGCGGACAGTTCATCAGGCGTTGCTCCCGAGCATAGAGGTAAGTATGTGGCTTTTGCCGATAAAGGTACGAAATATCAGGGTGTGAACACCTGTATCGAGCATCTTAAAGAGCTTGGCATAACCCATGTTCACCTGCTCCCTGTGGAAGATTATGCCACCGTGGACGAGAGCAAGCCTTGGCTCAATCAATATAACTGGGGTTATGACCCTAAGAACTTCAACTGCCTTGAGGGGTCATATTCCACAGACCCTTATGACCCTAAGTGCAGGATAAGAGAGTTCAAACAGCTTGTTATGGCACTTCACGAGAAAGGCATCGGCGTTGTAATGGACGTGGTATACAATCACACTTACTATACCGAGGAGTCAGCTTTTGAGCGTTCTTTTCCATATTATTATCATAGAATAAGAAATGACGGCTCATTTTCAAACGGCTCGGGCTGTGGAAACGAAACGGCTTCAAACCACATGATGATGAGAAAATTCATGATAGATTCTCTCAGATTTTGGGCAACGGAATATAAGATTGACGGCTTCCGCTTTGACCTTATGGCGCTTCACGATATTGAAACTGTGAACATCATAAGGGACGAGCTTAACAAGATAGACCCTCAGATACTAATGTATGGCGAGGGCTGGACGGGAGGAGAGTCACCGCTCCCTGCTGACAGACTTGCATATAAATGGAACTCATATCAATTTGGAAGAGTTGGACTTTTTAACGATAACATCAGAGATTCCATTAAGGGCGGTACTTTCAATCCATATGACAAAGGCTTTGTCAGCGGAAACAGAAATGCGGCTTCTACCCTAAGGCGTGGTATAGCCGGCTCTGTGCCACACTATCAGATAAATGACGCAAAAGAAGCTTGCTGGGCATTTGAGCCTACTCAGGCGGTGAATTACTGTGAGGCTCATGACAACAATACTTTGTGGGACAAGCTTTGTATTTCTGCGAAAAATGACAGTGAGGACGTAAGGATAAAAATGGACAAGCTTGCGGCGGCGATAGTGATACTTTCACAGGGCATGCCGTTCATACAGCTTGGTCAGGATTTTCTTAGGTCAAAGCCGAGGATACTCAAAGAGGGCGAAGCGCCAAACGATGTGAATATCTATTCCCATGACAGCTACAATGCGCCTGACTACACTAACTCTATAAAGTGGAACAGAAAGCTTGAATATAAAGAGGTTTTTGAGTATTACAAGGCTCTTATAAGGCTGAGAAAGGGAAGTCCGCTTTTCCGAATGTATACTAAAGAGGACGTGAACGCACATCTTCATTTTATGCACAATGACGATTGGAACTGCGTAAGTTGGAAGCTTGAAAAAGACGGAGAATGCTATGTTATCGCACTTAATCCTTACTACGAGAACAGGGGCTTCGGTCTGCCTGAGGGAAGCTTTTATCTCAGGCTTGATGAAAGTGGCAAGATGAACAAACAGCCTGTTTCAGGCAGTTTTGTCTGTCCACCGCTGTCGGCTGTGGTTTATAAGAGGATAAAGAATATCTAACAGTCCTGTTAATAAAATGACGAATAAATATTAATAATAAATTAATGTATATATCTTGCAGATAGAGTATAATTAAATTATTGGATCGAGAAATATTAAGGCAAAAGATACAAAAAATTAAACAACGGAGGAAATCATAGTATGAAGAAGTTTTTGGCAGGCTTCTGTGCTGCGGCAATTGCAGCAGGCTGCATGGGAATGACAGTCATGGCAGACACGGAAGCAACGGACAAGCTCACCTCTTATGAGGCAACAAGCGACAATGTTAAGCTTATCGGTCGTACTTACAGAAAGGGCGACACAACGATACTTGGCTATTCTGCAAGCGGTATCGAGTTCAAATGCACAGGCACAAAGGCTGTTTTCAATGTAAACGGCAGCGTAGGTGAGGCAAGAATTGGCGTATTTGTAAACGGCAAGCTTGTTAAGCAGGGCTACATAAAAAATAAGAAGACAAACGCAGTTGAGGTAGAGCTTCCTGAGGGCGAAAGCACTGTCAAGCTCATAAAGCTTTCAGAAGCTGCACAGAGCGTTATCGCAATTGACAGCTTTGAGGTAGACGGCAAGCCACAGCCAACAGAGGCAGCAAAGCATTCTATCGAGTTTATTGGTGACTCTATCACTTGTGGATACGGCGTTGACGATCCACTTGGAAAGTCATTTTCTATCTACAACGAGAACGCCGCAAAGACATATGCTTACAAGGCAGCACAGAATTTTGGCGCTGACTACAGCTTTGTATCAGTAAGCGGAGCAGGTGTGATCTCTGGTTATTCAGGCAACGGCAAGATAAATGACGCACTGCTTGTGCCAAATTTCTATGATAAGTTCTGCTTTACATGGAGCTGGTTCGACGGTGAACAGACAGCTAATTATGATTGGGATTTCTCACAGTATCAGCCTGAGCTTATCGTTGTAAATCTTGGTACAAACGATAACTCATACACAAAGGGTGACCCTGATAAGTGTGCTGAGTTTGAAAAGGGCTATGTAAATTTCCTCAAGGAGATAAGAGCTAAGAATCCAAATTCTGAGATACTTTGTACACTTGGTATTATGGGACAGGAACTTTATCCTTCTATTACAGATGCAGTTGACACTTATAAGACTGAAACAGGCGACAGCAAGGTATCAGTTTTCCAGTTCAGCGTTCAGGACAGCGAAAACAATGGTTATGCAGTTGACTATCACCCATCAGCTGTTTCACAGAAGACAGCAGCTTATGAGCTTACATATGCTATTGAAGGCATTTACGGCTGGGAGAGAGTTGAGTTGGTTAACGACGGCGTTGACGAAATGACAAAGGACGACGACGTTGAGTTCAATAACGTTGTTGAGGAGTCGTCAAGTGATGAGAGCAGCGAGAGCAAAGCAGAGGAGTCATCTTACGAGGCTTCTTCTGAAGCAACAAATGACAGCAGCGCAGCGGCTTCATCATCAAAGACAACGACAAATCCTAACAGCACCACAAACCCTAATACAGATGCGGCAATGGGCATAAGTATAGGTCTAGCAGCACTTGCAGGTGCAGCTATGGTGGTTTCTAAGAGGAAGTAATAAAGTAGATATTTACACCGCACAGAGGTAAGACTTTGTGCGGTGTTTTTTTTATTGTCGGTCGTAACATTTCAGGGTGGCTTTGCCGACAAAATGTACGCTTTAACGCAAAAAACTCCCCCATGCAGAAAAACCTCTGCATGGGGGATATTTTCATAAACGATAAAAATTACTTCTTAGTAGTAACACTCTTTGAAGCCGACCAAGCGCCGTAGTATTTCGTACCCTTTACAGTTGTGTACGAACGAACACGAACGTAATATTTCTTGTTGCCCGAAAGCTTTGAAACAGTGGTCTTGTCGGTCTTTTTATTTGTTATTGTGACTTTCTTTGCACTTGTAAACTTAGAGTTGGTAGCGTACTGAATCTCATATCCAGTAGCAGAGCCTTTCTGTGCCCAGTCCACAAAGAAAGCCTTGCTCTTAGCCGTGAGCTTCTGTATCTCCTGCTTGGCAGGATTTATCTTGAACGTCTTTGTGACAGTGCCTGAGTAATTGCCCTTGCCTTTGATAGTGACCTTTGCCGTGCCGACTTTTGTGTTGTTTGAATAGGTCACGCTGTAATCTGTACCATTCTTCAAAGTTTTGCCGTTTAGCTTGACCGTTACACCAGGCTTCTTTGCCTTGCCGTCATAAGCGTAGGTCGAAGTGGAAAGTGTCACGCTTGCCTTTGAAATGCTAATTCTTGAAAGTGCAGGAATTTCAGCCGTTTCAAGAACTTTCTTGCAGACTGTACATTCCTTGTGTTTTGAGCCTTTAACTCCGATAGAAGCCGCCTTGTCGACTATCCAACCGCTTGACTTGTGACCTGTGGCTGGGATAGTTTCGGTGTAGGAGTCACCGCATGAACAGGTGTATTTTACTGTGCCTGCGGTGGTGCAGGTGGCATTGCTGAGAACAGTTTTTGTATAGCTGTGTTCATGATAATCGTCCAGCGCATATGGTGAGAGCTTGTAAAGGGTCGGTTTTGAATTATTTGTGACATACCATTTTACCATGCCGTCACTGCATACAACAGGTTGACAATCTGAAAGTCCGAAGGAGTGAGAAACGGCTTTGGAAATTGTTTTGCCGTTTGAGTCAACTGTCATTGTCTTTGTGGTGGTCTTGCCTGTGGAACTGTTGTATTCTTCCCACATAACAAGGAACAGATTGTCATTTATCTTGATAAGCTGAGGGGTGCGGCAGGTCACTTTGCTTGATGTGCCGTAATTTGTGAGGGCAATGTTCTGTGTGCCGTTGAAAAGCTCGTCTGTGACGCTTATGTAAACATTTCTTGTCTTGCAACTGCTTGAAACGTCTTTTGCATAGGCTATCAGACAGTTTCCGCTGCCAAGCTCAAAACCGCCTATTGAAGAGCCTGTGTAGTTGCTTTTGTTTATATCGAACTTAACAGGGATAGAAACGCTCACGGCTGTTGATTTTCCGTCTGCCTTATATTTTGTGAGGGTAATGCCGTTCACAGAGAGGTAAGAGCCGTTCATCATATAGTTGCTTGACTCTGAGTGGTCAACTCTGTAGATGTATTTTCCGCCTTCGTCTGCCTTTATGAACTGATTGAACGAGTGGCTAACATAGCCGTCTGTAAGATTTGAAACGTCATACATTGAGTCGGTCAGGGTCATTGAGGATTCGTCAATGGTGAAAAGCATATTTGCCTGATGATTTATGCCGTCGCTGTCTGCATACATCTCATGGCAGGTGTAAACATAAAGCTTTCCGCCCGCTTCTTCCATTCTCAGTGAGCCTGCCGAGAACGGCTTTGTTGTATTGACACCTGAGATACTGCATGAATTTACCTTGTTCCAGCTCTTGGTGTATTTGACTACTCTTACAACCTCCTTGCTGTCGCTTTCAGAAGTGTTGTTCTGACCGAACACGAGATAGTTATAGTCTTTTCCTGAATAGAATCCACCAAATACGTTAAGCTCTTTTGAAATAGTGCGTTGTGAGATAAGCTTTTTGCCGTCTGCGGAGTAGTTTTCTACCACAATGCCGTTTGATGTGTTTTCAAGCCTTGTGAGCGTTCCGTCGCTGTTTTGTACAAGATAAGAGTTTGTGACCGATGACCATGTGTTGTAATGGTTATCTGAAGCATTGTCTGTTGCACGTCCGCTGAGTATAGTGGCAGAGCCTTTTGTGTCGCTATCCATAGGCGTAACTGTCACTGTACAGCTTGCTTTCACACTGTTGTCGGTGGTAGCGGTTATTGTGCATACGCCTGCCTTGTTTCCGTACACCTTGCCGTCTTTTGTAACCGAAGCCACAGAATTATCACTGCTTGACCATGTGAAGCCGTAGTCTATATCGGAATTACTCTTTGCAGAAAGTTTAAGGCTGTCGCCCGTTTTGAGCGTGGCAGAAGAATTTGAAATCGTAACACTGCTAGGCTTTTTCCAAGCAATATTCTCTGAGTAGAAATTGCCGTCAGTATCACGCTCTATGGCTGTCACAGTGCCGTTCGTATAATACAAAGCGAAAACAGGATAAGCTGTTTTATATGAAGCCACCTGCTTGAAATCATTGTTGAACTCCATAAGAGTGTTGTTGTTTACATACATGATAGTGCTGTCATTTTCGCCGTTGTATACAGTTCTTGTTCCAACGCTGTTGTAGAGATCATTTTTGTTTTCATGTTCCGCTCTTGAAACGCTTCCAAAGAGAGATAATGTATTATCTGTTGATGTATGAAATTTGGCAGATTCCACGATGTTTACAGTGCCGCTTGCAGAAGAAGTCCACGCAAGCTTGCCGTTGTCAAGCATTTGTGCGTTGTCATAATGATAATCGTAATATTTCTGATAGAAATAGTCGATAGATTTATCAGACACGGTTATTTTGTTATTTGAAATATTTCCAAAGCCAAGGGCGTTCATTTTGTGAGTATAGCCCCAATAAACGTAATCAGCGTTTCTTTCAAAATAGAAGTTTCCGTTTGTGCTGTCAAAGCCTGAGAACTTTGTTATGGCAACTTCGGTGCTGCAGGAGGACAGCTTATTTCCGTTTGAGTCCAGCAGAAATAGATTATCGCCTTTTTCAGCACCGCTGCTGTCTGTTACATAGTAATATATCCTGCCGTTATTGTCAACGCCAAAACAGTTTGGGTAATTTAAAATACCATTGGGCGTATACTTGCTCACATTAACGCTTTTGGTCACCTTTTCCGTATCGGTGTCAAAGGTCTTTATGTAATAAGAATATGACGAGCCCTTCACGCTGGAATTGTATGTGCTGGTATCTCTTTCGATATAATAGATCTTGGAGTTATTGGCATATACATTTATAATGTCACCAAGCGTTGCTACAGTTCTCACGGAGTTGTTGGAAAAACTATAGAATTTAATTAGCTTCTTGTAGTTTTCCACAGTATAATAGTATAGTCCGTTTTTAGTGGCAGAAACCATGTTTACGAAAACCTGATCGGAGCTGTTAAAAGTCAGAAAATCTGACGGCATTTTTACGGCGCCGTTTGCAGAATAAGCCTGAGCTGATATAGCGGTGTTCCCCAATATGCCGTTAATGCTTTCTGGAAGCGGAAGCAGTGCGGCAGAAGCTGTTATAACAAAAGCTGTAAGTCCGGCGGCGATCTTTTTAGTCAACATATTTATCCCTCTTTACTATGATCTTTACCCCGACCCTATGTGTATATTATACTACTTTTTTGCCTGATTTCAAGTAAAAAGCTCCGCCACAGCGAATGCCACGGCGGAGTTTTTAGGGCTTTTGGGAGAAATTACTTGTTGCCTGTTGTCTTGTAAGCGTCGATCATCTTCTTGACCATCTGACCGCCTACAGAGCCGACCTCACGAGCTGTAAGATCGCCGTTGTAGCCCTGCTTGAGGTTTACGCCAACTTCGTTAGCTGCTTCCATCTTGAACTTGTTGAGTGTTTCTCTGCCTTCCTGAGTTGTGATACCTTTCATTTTCGTATCTCCTTTTCATTTGTTTTTCGGGTTTGCAATAATATTATATGTCTGCATGATTTGATTATAAGAGGTAATTTATAGAACGAAATGGGGCGGTTTTTGGAATGAAAAAAATTAAAAGCTAAAATTAGTATGATTTTAAACGGAGCAAAATTCAAAAAAAATCATTTACATATAAATTATACTTCTTTTGGAAATTGTGTGATTTTGTATAGTCACTGTTTTCAATTGTCAAAATACCACTGGACACAGTGATTACATGCCATGCACTGCTGCTGCCATATTTCAGCACATAACCGTTGAGATCAAGGGTGACGGTGCGGTTGACCACTAATGTGGTGTAAATGGTAATGTCTGACGTCAGTTTGACTGTTCCGTATGAAGCTTCTCTGATTGCTGAAACCAGTTCCGCCGCTGTGGAAACTTCCGCCGTCCCACTCGCTGCCATATTATCCTCGGCAAATACACTTGTCGACACAATGCAAAGAACCATACAAAGGGTGAGCAGGATGCTGAGTATTCGTTTTTTCATTTCTTGCTACCTCCGTTTTGTATATGTCGGCTCAATCAAGAGCAATGATTGTAATATTATAGACAGCACCGTTCAGCTGTGTGCCGGGGGTCAACTGGATAAATTCATATTGCAGCACAATATCACTGCCGGCATTGTAGATGCGGTTGAATGCAAACGGCATCCACACTCGTGAATTATCTGCATCGTTCATATACCTTTCGATCAATGTATCATTAAGAATGCCTTGTCTGCCTTTCAATACTACCGAGTACCATCCACCCATGTCGTGAGAAATGCAGACCGAACCGCTGAATGAAATACTGTATGTATGTCCGGCTTTCAGCGTTACGGTTCTATTGGCTCGATCCCATACAAAAAGTCCTCCGGAATTGCAATCTTCAAACAACTGAAGCGGCTGATTGAATGAAGCGCCGGTGCCGCCGTTTGAGGCGTGAAAATACCCCGAACAGCTGCCGTTCTGACCGGCATCGCCCTTGTCGCCTTTATCTCCTTTGTCGCCCTTTTCTCCGGCATCACCCTTGTCACCTTTATCTCCCTTGTCACCCTTTTCTCCGTCTGTGCCGTCAATGCCTGCCGCTTTTACGCCGGTGTCGGTTTCTCCAATCCACCAGTTGCCGTTTTCACCAATGAAGGGGGTGTTGCCGTCCGTGCCATCGGAGCCGTTTTGTCCGTTTGTTCCGTCCTTGCCGTCGGCTCCGTCTTTTCCGTTTATACCATCCTTGCCGTCAAGACCTTTCAAAACCGAAAGATCGTACAGGTTCAGCCATATTTCATCGCCGACATAGCGCCACTGCAGGGTGTTTTCGCTTACACGGAACTCCGGTGTCTTTCCGTTTGCTCCGTCTGCACCTTTCTGCCCGGTGGGGCCTGTGATGTCGGCTATCGCCACAAGGTCCTGCCACTCATCGCCCTCGTAACGCCACTGTATGTGGGTTTCAGCTCGCTGCACCTCTATGCTTTTGGCATTAATGCCGTCTTTACCGTCAACTCCGTTAATGCCGTCCTTGCCGTCGGAGCCGTTAATGCCGTCTTTTCCGTTTGTACCGTTTATTCCGTTCTTGCCGTCAGAGCCGTCTTTACCGTTTTTACCGTCTGTTCCGTTTTCTCCGGCAGCGCCCCGCAGCTCAGTAAGCGCCACAAGGTCGTGCCAGTCGGCTTCGTCGCTGTATTTCCACTGAATCGCCGTGCCGTTGTTTCGCACCTCCGGCAGTGCGTCGCCTGTTTTTGCCGCCTTGCTCCATCCTATTGCAAGCACGCTGCAAAGCACCAAAAGAGCGGTGCAAAGCGCCAAAAGTGTACCTGTGAGTAGTTTTTTTTCTGTTTTCATCTTTTTTCCTCCGTTCGGAATTGTTTATCACGGCGGAGCTTTGCACCGCTGCCCACGCCGTAAATGAGCGGCGGTCGATAGGCTTATGCTTGGTTTGCTTTGTACTTATCCACAAACAGGGCGACCCCCTGTTTTAAGACCTCCATCTGGGTTTTCAGATAATATTCATCCTCAAACATCGCATAATGAACGCAGGCGCGGACGAATATAAAGATCAGCGGCGTGATGACCGTATATGGAATGCCGATCTTCGGCTCAAGCCGCTTGGCGTACTCGGTATAGCGTTCGTTCACGCCCTCAAAGAATTTCTTGCCGTGCTCGATATACTTCGGGTGCGTATATATCTGATACATCAGGCGATATTTTTTTCCGTGCTTTTTTGCTGTCCAATACGGGACCTCCTTCACAAAACGGACAACATCCTCGGGGTCGGTGGGTGCCATCTCCATAAAGTCGTCCTCAACCTTTTCCATACAGTATGCCGTTGACTCAATGATCAGTTCATCAAGGTTTTTAAAATACGAATACAAATTTGCTTTCGTGCATCCGCACGCATCGGCTAGTGCTTTAATTCCTGTGCCTGTGAGCCCGTTTTCCGCATAGCACTCGAAGCACTTTTCCATTAGTTCACGTTTCCGCTCATTGTGCTGTTGCTCAGTTGTTTTCATGTTGCTTCGCTCCTTTTATGCGTACCGACCGTTCGTTTATGATTAGTATAACACAGATTTGCAACAAAGTCAAGAATTGTTCAAAAAATGAAGAAAATAAAGTTTCAACATGATCTTATAAAAAAAGTCCTTACAGCAGAAAGAAAATAGCGGCTTACCTCAACGATCAAAACCGTACTAATAAATATGTCTATAAGACTTATGGAAAGATGGGATAGGCTTATTGACTTTCCATGTTCTCATATGATATAATAAATTCATATTAACACAACATTTCTGTTTAGGGGGTATATCAAATGAAAAAGCAAAATGCAGGGCTTATCGCTCTGAGTATCGTTTTTATTCTTATGGGTGGTTTCTCTACTATCTATAATCTCAGCAAGTATGTTTCAAACAGGGTTTTCATGTCAAGTGCTGAGAAAACCACAGGCTATGTGAAGTGGATAGACCATGAGCTGAAAACTTGGGGACATAACAAAAAGGCAAGCAACAAAGCTGAAACATATTACATAACTGTCGCTTTTGATGTTGGCGGCAAGGAGTACACAAGAGAGATCTTCACAGGCACATATTATGTGAGTCAGAACGAAAAAGTGAACGTGTATTACAACACTGATAAAAATGGTGAGCCTGATAAGGTCGTGACCGATATTGATAATGATAAAAGACCGTATCTCACTTGGCCGCTGATACTTTTGCTTGGCATTGTGCTGCTTGTGCTTACTAAGAAAAATATTATCTCAGTGGGGAGAAAGAGATAAAAAAGTAATCATTAAAATAGTAACCAAAAGAAACTTTGTGCAACTAAATAACAGAAAAGCAGAAAGGAGATCTTTATGAAGGTGATCTATAAATGTGCCGCCATTTTGACGGCAGCGATATTGTCAGTGCAGTTTCCTTGCGCAGCTTTTGCGGATATGGAGCATGGCGGAGATAATGACAGCCCGAAATTCAAGATGGGCAGGATAATTTTTACTGATAATGGTTATGGCTACGAAAAGGAAGGTCTGGAAAAATCGGAGATCGCTGATGAAGATCTGGCCGATACGGACGACGGGGGTTCACCTTATGCACAGAAGGCAACGGCTTCGCTGCCTGCGAAATATGACCCCAGATCTAAGAATACGCTGACGACTATCAAAAATCAGTTCCAGACAGGCACTTGCTGGGCGTTTGCGGCACTTTCCTGCACTGAGAGCAATCTTATCCAAAAGGGGCTTGAAAATCAAAACGTGCAGTTTTCTGTGCCGAGCCTTGCCCTCTCTACATATGCTAACGGCGGATTTGACGAGTCAATATGGGATTGCGGCGGAACGTGGATGGATTCGTCCCTTGCAATGGCGGCTCATAGAGGACTTTGCTATGATGAATATGAGCCTTTCGTGTCCGACGGAACGGAAGCCACTATCGTATCTGAGGAGAAAAAGGGCGTTTGCGAATATCAGCTTAATTACGCTTCCACTATCACAGGCGGACGAAACGCCATTAAAAACAAGATAAAAGAGCTTGGCGGAGTAATGGTGAGCTATTATGCAGACGACCTGTATATGACCTTTGATAACAAAAGCTATTACGATCCGGAAACTACAAAATATAGTGGAATAAATCATGCCGTAAGCGTAGTGGGCTGGGACGATAATTACAGCAAGTCAAATTTCCTTGCAGGCTATCAGCCAAAGAAAAACGGGGCATGGCTTGTGAAAGGCTCTTGGGGAGTATCCAGTGGCACGGACGGTTATTACTGGATATCCTATGAAGAGGCAGAAATGACCGATTGGGTGGCGTTCGACCTCACTGAAAGCTGTGATAATAATTACCATTATCCTGCTAATAAGGATAATTCTATATTTTATGTTAGCAATGAAAACAAAATGAGCGGTGCTGATGTTTTTACAGCAAAAAAAGACGAGCTTCTTGACAAAGTGGGCTTTATGTATCTTGGCTACACTGGAAAGTCTGACTACACCGTGCAGGTCTACACTTCTGTTTCAGACAGCACTCCTGTGGGGATACTTGAATGTGAGGTCAGCGGAAAGGTGCAGAGCGACGGATTCTATACCGTGGATATCCCTGATGTTGAGCTTGACGAGGGTGAAAGATATTCTGTCGTGATGACATTCAGCGGTGATGACGGCTCAGGTTATGTGACCGTTTATGGCTATTCAGACGGGGTCATGAAGCCTGGTCAGGCGTATATTTCCAATGACGGCGACAGTTGGACCGACGTTACCGACAAGGACGCTTATACTGGTCAGCCTATAATATTTGCCTATACCGATGATATAGATAAGTCTGATAAAAGCGAGCTTGAAACACTTGTGGCAAAGTATGAAAAGCAGAGCGGTTATGAGCGTGAGGTCAACAACGGCAAGAAAGTTATTGCAGATGAAAACGCTTCAAAGAACGATATCACCAATGCCAAGCTTCTTATAAAGGCAAAGGCGAAAGAGATAAAGGAACAAAGCCTTGTTATAAAGACAGCGACGGATTGGAAAAACTTCGCAAAGCGTGTATCAGGCGGTGAAAGCTTTGCAGGAAAGCGTGTTGTGCTTGAAAAAGACATCGACTTCGGTGGTGCAAAGATATCGGCAGTAGGAACGGCTTCAAAGCCTTTTTGCGGATATTTTGACGGAAACGGACACGTTCTGACAAACGCTGTTATCCAAAACAATTCTTATGCAGGTCTGTTCGGCTATGCTGAGGACAGAGCGCAGATAAGAGATCTCAGTGCTGAGAAAATAACTGTCAGCGGTAAGTACGCAGGCGGGGTCGTTGGTGAATTTGATGCGGTATCTATCCAACGCTGTACGTTCAGCGGAACTGTCAAGGGTACAAGTTCGGCAGGCGGAATCGTGGGCAAAGCAGGTGGTCTGACCCTGACAGAGTGCGCTTCAGACCTTGCAAAGTCAAGCAGTTCAAATGCTAAAGCTATGGTGGGCAGTATCGATAATGACGCTTTTTATTATGGACAGCAATCTGCCGGTTGCTGGTATAATAGCAACTTTTCTGACAGCAAGGTAAAGAAAACGGCTTTGTCTAACGTTACAAGCTCTGCAGCTTATTCGCTGAATACCGTTGGCGGAAAGCAGACAGACAGCGGCAGGTGGACAATGGCAGGCGGCAAAGCAAGGCTAACTCGTCCTGGGGAGCAGGCTTCGCACAAGATAACATTTGAAGCTCCCGACGGCAAGCATTATGCCTGCACTGATAAGGACGGCAAGGTGAAATATCCTGCTGTCAAAGTGCAAAGCGGTTATGCTCTTAAATGGTACAAGAACGGCATTGCTGTCGATGCAAACACAGTTTATACTGCTGACAGCACAGTAAAGGCAAAGCTTGTTGAAGCAAAATTTGTCATTATCGACTATGTTTTAAATGGCGGCACGAACAGCACAGGCAATCCAGAATACCTCAGCAAAGGCGAAAGCGTGACGCTTTCCGAGCCGACAAAAGAGGGTGCAGACTTTGCAGGCTGGTATGATAACGCTGCACTTTCAGGTGAAAGAATAGAAAGCATCTCATATTCAGGCGGCGCAAAGACCCTTTATGCCGCATGGAAGCCTTATACATATAACGTTACGTTTGTGGATAAGGACGGCAAGGTGATAAGTCAGCAGACAGTGGAATATGGTAAGTCTGCAAAAGCTCCGAAAGCCCCTGCTATAAAGGGTCTGCGTTTTACAGGCTGGGATAAGGACTATAAAAACGTCACAGAGGATATGACTGTCACAGCGGAGTATTCTGACAGCAAGCTTATTGCAGACTGCGAGATATCAGGCTTCAAGAACAGCTTCACATACACAGGAAAGAATATTGAACAGCCTGACGTAACGCTCACATATGAGGGCAAAGAGCTTAAAGAGGGCGTGGATTACACTGTTTATTATAAGACCAATCTTAACGCAGGACCTGCAAAAATGACCTTTGTTGGAAAAGGCGAATACAGAGGCTCTGTTGCAAAAAGCTTTACTATCCAGCCAAAGGACGCTTCCAAGTTCAAGATTTATTATGCTACACCGCTGTCGTTCACCGGCCAGGCGATAACACCTGATGTGCTTATAAAGGACGGAAATAAGACCCTAGAGCGTTATATTGATTATATGGTGATGTATTTCTCAAACGTGAACGTTGGCACGGGCAAGATAACAGTTGAATTTTACGGAAACTATAAGGGCAAGCAGACCGTTTCTTTTGTTATTAATCCTGCAAAACAGCAGATACAGGTGCTTGAAACAAGATACAAGGGCTTTTTTGTGGATTTTGTGCAGAAAGGATCTGCAACAGGCTATGGGGTCCAGTATGGCACAAAATCTGATTTTTCAGATGCTTCCACATACAGATCCACCACCAACAAGACGGATAAGATGACGGTACTTGGATTAGGGACTTCAAAGACATATTATGTAAGAGTTCGCTCTTATACTGTCAAGGGCGGAAAGACCTATTACGGCAATTGGTCAGACGCTAAAAGCATAGTGACGGCAAAGACTAATTTTGCAAACGCAAAGGTCAGCGGTATTTCTTCAAAAAGCTTTACCGGCAAGGCGATAACGCAGAAAATCACAGTAAAATACGGCTCAAAGACCATTAAAAACGGCACAGACTACACTGTGAAATATTCTGCAAACACAAAGGTCGGCACCGCAAAGGTGACTATCACAGGCAAGGGCATTTACGGCGGAGTTATCACCAAAAGCTTTGCTATCTATCCTGCAAAGCAGGTGATACAAAAGCTTTACGGCACATATGCAGGCTTCTTTATAGATTATGCACAGAAAGGCTCTGCCACGGGATATGAAATATCATATTCACAGCGTTCCGACTTCAAGGGAGCAAAAAGCGTAAAGGTAACAAACAACCGCACCGATAAAAAGACAGTTTCTGGGCTTGCAAGATATCAAAAATATTATGTCCGTGTAAGAAGCTACACTGTCAAAGGCGGAAAGACTTATAACGGAGCGTGGTCCGATAAAAAATGGGTCTATACTCAATGATCCGACAGACGATAAAAATGCCCCTGATCATTTTCTGGTCAGGGGCATTTTTTATGCTCAGAAAAGTTCTGCTTTGTACTTGATAGAATCCTCCTCCGTTATCTCACGGATAACTCTGCATGGATTTCCTGCCGCAAGAGAATTTGGCGGTATGTCACGGGTGACAACGCTTCCTGCACCGATAACACAGCCCTCGCCTATGGTTACGCCGCCTGTTATAACAACATTGCTTGCTATCCAACAGTTGGAGTGAATCGTGATAGGCTTGCCGTATTCATCATCATAAACAGTGCCGTCGGACTTTTTCTTCATGTTACGCTCCTGCCACCTAAATGGGTGAACAGGCGTTGCAATGGTGCAGTTGGGACCGAAAAACACGTTGTCGCCAATCGTCACAGGGCAGGTGTCAAGCACTGTCAGATTAAAGTTAGCATAGCAGCCTGAGCCGAACTTTGTGAAAACGCCATAGTCAAAATACACAGGGCCTTGGAGAAAAAATCCCTCGCCATGGTCGGGCAGAAGCTCGTCAAGGATAGCGTTTCTCCTCTCATCATCTTCATACAAACTGCTGTACTGCTGTGAAAGCTTGTGAGCCTTTGCCCTCAATTCTGCAAGCTCCTTGTCGGAGGAGTCATATATCTTGCCAGCAAGCATTTTTTCTTTTTCAGTCATTATAAAACGCCCTTTCTGTGTGTAGTTTCATTTGATTTTGTTGAGAGTATAGCACAAGTTTCGGGCTGTGTCAATAGTTTTTTGGGGGTCGAGTGATAGAATAAAAAATGGTATACAAAAGTGGAGAATGCTTATGGGCAAAGCACTCTCCACTTGATGAGTATACTATTTAAAAAGCTTGGCAGGATAGAAAAAGTTATAGGTAAAATCCCTGCATATAATTTGTGTAAATAAATGTGTCCTCGTCATCAGCGGTATTGTCACCAGCGGGCTTTTTTCTGCCACTAACACAAGAAGCCAAAATTATCAGACCGCCTAGAACAATTGCAACGCTCACTCCAAGGGCTACCAAAACCGCACAGAAAATTTTTACTATCATAAACACCGCTCCAATCATATTTCTCATACTTCGCCATAATTACTATTATGATTATATGCTGGTTTTGCCTGATAATCAATAAAAGCCGTGTAAAATGCAGATAAAAATCAAGTCAGCTTTTGTCTGGAACAAAAATCTTGTGGTAAAAATATTATTCAAAACGTTTCATGATTTAACAATTTTAAATGAAGAAAATTATAGCTTTCAGCTTAGTATAAAATTGCACAAACTGAGCTTTTTGTAAATGGTTAGCATTGTATATTACACTGAAAATGTACGATTTTTGAAAAAATATACATAAGTATGGGGTAAATACTTGACTGGATTAAAATTTTGTGATAAAATTATTAACGTGAATAAGTGTAATTATGGTTACTTATATGAAGTAAATATGGAAGAGGGAAAAATAATGGGAAAAATAGAACCCTTTAAACAAAAAGTATGGCTTGCGTCACCTACAATGCATGGTGAGGAGCTTGAATATGTTACTGAGGCTTATAATACCAACTGGATGTCTACAGTCGGTAAGAATATAAATGAGGTCGAGAAGATAGCGGCGGAGAAGTCTGAAGTCAAGTATGCTGTTGGTCTTTCATGTTGCACGGCTGCGCTTCACTTGTGTTGTAAGCTTGCTGGCGAGAGGCTTTATGGAAAGCCTGCGATATCTCATGGTGCTCTTGAGGGCAGAAGAGTTTTTTGCAGCGACATGACCTTTGACGCTACTCTCAACCCAGTTGTTTACGAGGGCGGTATCCCTGTTTTTATCGACACTGACAGAGATACTTGGAACATGGATCCTGTGGCGCTTGAAAAGGCTTTTGAGATGTATCCTGAAGTCAAGCTGGTAGTAAGCGCTGAGTTATACGGTTTTCCTGGAAGAATGGACGAGATAAAGAAGATATGCGAGAAGCATGGTGCGCTTTTGATCGAGGACGCTGCTGAGGCTATGGGTGCTACCATTGACGGCAGACAGTGCGGAAGCTTTGGCGATTACAGTGCTGTAAGCTACAATGGCAATAAGATAATAACAGGTTCTAGCGGCGGATGTTTGCTGACGAACAGCCTTGAAGATGCAAACAAGGCTCGTAAGTGGTCAACGCAGGCTCGTGAGAATGCGGCATGGTATCAGCATGAAGAGGTCGGGTACAACTATCGTATGTCGAATGTTATTGCAGGAGTCGTTCGTGGTCAGTATCCGCATCTTGAGGAGCATATTGCGCAGAAAAAAGCAATATACGAGAGATACAAAGAGGGACTTAAAGGGCTTCCCGTTAAAATGAATCCTATCGTTGAGGGAACAGAGCCAAATTATTGGCTGTCTGCACTTATCATAGATAAAGACGCAATGTGCAAGCAGGTCAGAAATGACAGTGAGGCTTTGTACATCAAAGAAGCTGGCAAGACTTGTCCTACTGAAATTTTGGAAGCGATAGCAAGCATAAATGCAGAGGGAAGACCAATATGGAAGCCAATGCATATGCAGCCTATGTACAGAATGCACGAGTGCGTTGGTCGCAACGGCAGTATCAGATGCCGCACAAATGCTTATATTGCAGGCGGTGCAGAAGATGTAGGCGCTGATATCTTTGACAGAGGCGCTTGCCTGCCTAGCGATAATAAGATGACTGAGGAACAGCAGGAGAGAATTATTCGGGTTATCAGGAGTTGTTTTGAGTAATGTATGCGAAATACATAAAGAGAATACTTGACTTTGTTTTGAGTTTAATGGCACTTATCGTGCTGTCTCCGCTGTTGGTGATATTGATAATTCTTGGTGCAGTGTTTATGAGGGGCAACCCGTTTTTTACTCAGGCACGACCTGGTAAGAACGAGAAGATCTTTAAACTCATAAAGTTTCGGACTATGGACAATCGCAAGGACAAGGACGGAAAGCTTTTGCCTGATGATGTGCGTTTGAATAAGTATGGAAGGATACTTAGGAGTACTTCGCTTGACGAATTGCCAGAGCTTATCAATATTTTGATAGGGGATAGCTGTATAATAGGTAAAACCAAGAAAGGTCTTGGTTTTACAAGCGTTGTCACGGTATAAGTCAGCCCTGTTCTTAGGGTTTGTGCGAATTGGGTGGAATAGCGGTTGAGAACGGTGAAAAGTCAAAATGGCTTCTTGATTGCTTATTTTGACTCAATCTGATAAGAGTACGAAACTTGATAAGGAGGTTGACTTAACCGAGACGTGGTAGCTTTACCATTCTCGGCTAATTGTCGTGTTATAGCTCAAATATGAACCTGTTAACTTAGATGATATTGAATGCGAAAGGTAGAAAAGAAGAGATGTTGATTGATCCGTTTATCACACGAGAAGTCAATGGCAGAGCCAAAACCAATGCCTATATCGAAGGTGGTAGTGAGCATGTGGGCATGGACATTTTTGAGAGAGGTCTGTGCCTGCCGAGTGATAACAAGATGACTGCTGAGGAGCAGGATCAGATTATTGAAATTATTAAAAAGTGTTTTGAAGTATAGGAGATAAACATGAAGCAAACACAGTTTGACGGAGCAAGAACGCATATCCCTTTGGAGAGAAAGTGCGGCTACTATGAATTGTATATCAAACGGCTGATGGATATTGTCTGCTCAGTTGCAGCTATTGTTGTATTTAGCTGGCTGTATATCATTGTGGCAGTTTTGGTTCGTGTGAAGTTGGGGTCGCCGGTACTGTTTAAGCAGCCCCGTCCTGGAAAGATTGATCCTAGAATAGGGCAGGAAAAAATTTTTTATATGTACAAGTTTCGGTCTATGTCAGACGAACGGGATGAAAATGGAAATCTTTTGTCGGATGAGATTCGTCTTGGAAAGTTTGGTAAGGCTCTGAGAGCTACATCTTTGGATGAACTGCCAGAAGTTTTCAATATATTACGCGGGGAAATGACCCTGGTGGGACCCCGTCCCCAGTTAGTTCGGGATATGGTCTTTATGACGGATGAACAGAGAATGCGCCATACTGCGAAACCTGGATTGAGTGGACTGGCACAGGTGAATGGGCGCAACGATATTACTTGGGAAGAAAAATTGAATTTGGACTTGAAGTACATCAAAAAAGTGAGCTTTCTTGGTGATGTGAAGATCATTTTTCAGACAGTTATGAAAGCCTTTGTTAAGCAAGAAGGTATCACCGATGGTGATATGGCTACAGCATATGATTATGGTGATTGGTTGCTAAAGAAAGGAAAAGTGACCAAAGAGGAGTATGAAAAAAAGCAAGAAGAAGCTAAAAGCCTGTTAAAAATGTGAGGTGATGTTGCTTGAAGAAAGTGTTAATTGTCGCAAGTGTTGTGTCTTTTATTGAATGGTTTAATAAAGAGAATGTAGAATATCTCAGAAATGACTTGGGATGTGAAGTACATATTGCTTGCAATTTTGATTATATGGATGACACCGATGAAGATAGGACAAAGGTATATTTAGATAGAATTTGTGCAGAAGGAGTAATTCTCCATAATATTCATTTCGCACGAAGCCCTTTGAGCAAGGATAATATTGCCGCATATTTAGAATTAAAAAGAATAATAAACAGCCAAGGATTTGATCTGATTCACTGCCACACACCGACTGCTTCAATATTAACTAGGTTAGCTGCACGGAAAGCAAGAAAAGCTGGCTGTGTAGTAATGTATACTTGCCATGGATTCCATTTCCATAATGCGGCACCAAAGAAAAACTGGTTGATTTTTTATCCAATAGAACGCTTTTGCTCTTATTTTTGTGACTACATTGTCACGATTAACAAAGAGGACTTTAATAGGGCAAAACACTTCCATGCAAAAAATGTCAGATATATTCCGGGTGTAGGGGTAGACATTGGGCGCATTAAGGAAACTAAGGTAGATAGAAAATTATATAAGAAAAGTATCGGTATTCCTGATGATTGCATCATGCTATTGTCTGTTGGGGAAATGATAGATAGAAAAAACCATGAAGTAATCATTCGTGCATTAGGTACTTTGCAAAATAAAAATATATATTATGTGATTTGCGGAAAGGGACCACTGAAGGAGCATTTACTAAATTTGGCAGCAGAATTAGGTGTTGCAGATAATGTTGTGTTTTTGGGATTTAGAAAAGATATTCCTGAGCTTTGTAACACTGCAGATATTAGTGCATTTCCGTCGAGGATTGAAGGCCTTGGTTTAGCAGGAATCGAAGTAATGGCTGCAGGAGTACCACTGGTGTCATCGAATGTTCATGGAATACTCGACTACGTTATTGATGGAGAAACAGGTTATGCTTGTGATCCAGATGATGTTGAGGGATTTGCAAAAGCGATAGACAGACTGGCAAGCGATTCCAAACTGCGTGAGAGCATGAAGACGAAGTGTATAGAGGCTGTGAAGCCATTTGAACTGAATAATGCTTTAAGGGTTATGTGGGATATATACGATGAGATTTTACGGTAAATACGGAGAATGTACTATGGGACTGGATTACAAAAATAAATATGTAAAGATTTTGACGGGAATTGTACAGCACTATAATCCATAAAAGTATTGGAGAATGAGAGAATTTGTGATTTCCGAGAATTCAGGGGAGGTACTGAATAAGGTAATAAAATATTGGTATCTATATAGAATAAAAAAAATGGACGCATTCAATAATGCGAGTATGGGAACCAATATTGGATTTGGAGCGAGATTTGAAAGCGTTCCTAAATTTCCACATGGATTAAATGGAATAATTGTCTCTCCATATGCAACTATAGGGAAAAATGCGTATATTTTTCAGCAAGTAACAATCGGAGACGATGGGATCAATAAGTATAATGCACCAGTTATTGGAGACAATGTGACATTATATGCTGGCTGTAAGATTGTTGGGAAATGCCATATTGGCAATAATGCAAAAATTGGAGTTAATGCAGTTGTTTCGTTTGATGTCCCCGAAAATGCAATAGTTGTATGTGAAAGGCCAAAAGTAAAAATGAAACAGTAGGAGATAAGAAATATAATGAAATATACTTTTGAGGACATAAAGTCATCACTAACAAAAAAGAAGAATAGTCGTAGTTCTTTGTGGGTGCAATTATGGGTAAGGAAGGCATCATTTCCAGTTACATATTTATTTATTAATGCTGGCTGGACAGCAAATATGGTGTCGGTTTTATCCTGGATTGTGATTTTTGTTGCTGCGGTATTGCTTAGTATTGACAATTTTGGATGTATGCTAACAGGCGTAATTCTGACAAATTTTTGGTTGGTTTTAGATTGTGTTGATGGAAACATTGCACGAGTGAAAAAAGTAAAAACATTCATGGGAGATTTCTATGATGCAGTTGCTGGTTATGGGCCGTTCTCTTTTACAACGGTTGGGTTAGGTGTGGCAGCATATCATACTTCATTTCTCATGCCTGAACAATACAGACACCTATTTATTCTTATCGGGGCAGTAGGAGCTGTTGCCAATGTATATATGAGACTTGTTCATCAAAAATATCTTAATTGTTACTTCGCTGGAAAAAAAATACTCGGTGAACTTGATGAGATTACATTACAAGATACAGAAGATAAAAGGAGTTTTGCTTATATCAGAGAGCAGATTGACAAGAACTTTGGCGTTGCTGGTTTGTTTATGCCTTGGTTGTTTGTAGCATTATTTACTAATACTTTTGATATTATGCTTCTATGCTATACAGCATATTATGTCCTTTCTTATCTTGCTATTTGTGTTTTGTATTGTAAAAAAGCAACCGCTTTTGAAAAAGATGCACAGCAGAAGATGGAAGCGAAAAATAGTGAGGAGGCGTAAGCCGTGATTGTCGGTTATACAACAGGTGTGTACGATATGTTTCACATCGGGCATCTGAATATCTTAAAGCGAGCCAAAGAACAATGTGATTACTTGATCGTTGGAGTGAGTACAGATGAATTGGTTCAGCATGATAAAAATAAAACACCAATTATTCCATTTGCTGATCGCTGTGCTATTGTTGAATCAATAAAATATGTTGATCAGGTTGTGGCTCAAGAGAATAAGAATAAGTATGAGGCGTGGGAAAAATACCATTTCAACAAAATGTTTGTGGGTTCTGATTGGAAGGGGACGCCGCAATGGGGTGGATATGAAAAGCAATTTTCTCCTTTAGGCGTTGAAATTGTCTATTTAGATCACACAGATGGAATTTCGTCCACCATATTAAGAGATAGACTAAATAAGGAGTAAACGATGGAATTGTTGTACATATCTTGCTATCAATTCAAAAAGAGTGCGGGGATGGAAAGTCTTCTTGCATATGGAAGTAAGTTTTGAGAAAAGTATCTTGATGTATTTTCTAAGGTTCATGTATTGGGCGAGAATATAAAAGGTTATCTTGATAATGGCACGACATCATTAATTACAAATCTTAATGTTCAAGTGGATATTATTCCCGGAAATACAAATCCTAAAGATTTTGTGAATGATAGGATAATAAAAGAGATTCTTGAAAAAGAGATATTAGAAGCAGAAGCTATTCTGATCAAACCTTCCAATAGAAAAGGAATGATGGCAATTAGAATAGCGGAAAAATATAAAAAGCCATATATGGTAGAGCTTACAGGTGACCTGAATCTGACATTACGAATGCATCGGAATGTTTTGAAAAGAATGTATGGACCGATTATTCATAAGCAGATTCTAAAAACGATAAAAAATGCACCTTTCGGGTTATATGTAACCGAAGAGTACCTACAAAAAATATATCCTATTGGCGGAATACAATGCAGCGCTTCAGATGTTTTTATTGATAATGTGTCAGTAGATGTACTGGAAGCAAGAATAAGAAGAATTTGTGATATGGAACCGAAAAAGACATTAAACTTTGGTTTAATAGGTTCCTATCACTATAACAGAAAGGGAATTGATACAGCAATTCGTGCAGTTGCAGCAATAAATCAAAAGGTAATCAATATTTCACTAAATATTTTGGCACTTGGAATTGAGAGAGATAGAAAAAATGGTATGATTATGCGACAAAATACAATGTCTCAAGTCATCTGCTTTTTCCTCCATCATGTGATTCAACTCAAAAAGTATTGGAATGGATAGATACGCAGGATATTGTGGTATTACCCAGCAGGAGTGAGGGACTGCCACGTTGTATTGTTGAAGCAATGTCCAGAGGTTGTCCATGCATAACAAGTAACGTTTGTGGTATGCCTGAACTAATCAATAACAGATGGTTACATGAACCAGGGGATTACAATAGGTTGGCGACCTTGATTGTAGAAATGGCAGAAAACAAGGATTTGATGTTTGGCTGCACAAGAGAACTATCAGAATTCACACAGTTTTTTACGTAAAAACATCAATGAACGCAGAAATGTTTTTTTTCTTGAGTTTAAGAACTATTGCAAAAAAGAGGAAGGAAAGAAATAGAATGCAGCTTTTGTATATTAGTACATTTATGTTTCATAAGATAGGAAAACAAACATTGGCACTTCCATCTTGTGCTGATTCGTTTTTCGAGAAGTATCTAGATGTATTTGATACAGTCCGAGTGTTGGGGGAAGATACTAAGAGATATCTGGATCAATCTTCTTTAATTGAAATGAAAAATCCTAATATACAAGTTGAGATTATCCCTGCAAATACAAACCCCAGAGACTTCAAAAATGATTTGGTATTGCGAAAGATATTAACTGATGAAATATCAAAAGCAGAAGCTATTCTAATAAAGCCATCAACAAGAAGAGGGATGATGGCGATTGGTATTGCGGAAAAGTACAAAAAACCATATATGATAGAAATGACTGGAGATATACATAATGCCCTTTTACAGAATCCAAGTCGTATAAGAAGAATGTATGCGCCTGTTTTATATAAACAGATAAGAAACAGAATTCAGAATTGCGAATTTGGATTGTATGTGAGCAATAATTACCTTCAAAATAAATATCCAATCAAAGGGAAAATGTGTGGTTGTTCAGATGCTAATATTTCTAAATTAAAACCAGAGATATTAGAAGAACGTATCAAGCGGATTGATGATACAGAGTTAGAAAAAAGAGTCAATTTGGCACTGGTTGGGTTTTACCAAGGAACAGGAAAAGGAGTAGATACAGCAATCAGAGCACTATCCAGATTAGATGAAAGATATCATTTGAATATTTTAGGAAATGGAACTGAGGAAAACCGACATTATTGGATCGAATATGCAGAGAAGAGGGGAGTTATCGGAAGAATACATTTCCCCCAACCTTTATCATCTTCCAAAGATGTAATTGAATGGCTCAAATCTATGGATATTTTTGTTTTACCCACACGCAGCGAGGGATTAAGCCGAGCTATGTTAGAAGCGATGTCAACAGCATTACCATGTATAGTTACTGATATTTGTACGATGCCTGAATTAGTTTCAAAAGAATGGTTGCACCCTCTTGGCGATGACAAACTGTTGGCAGAAAAAATTGGGGCAATGGTTTCAGATAAATCATTGATGAAAAAGGCTGCTAAACAGAATTTTGATAGAGTAGCAGATTATGAATTTGAAAAACTAAGAATAAAACGGAATCTATTTTTGAAGGAATTCAAGGATTACTGCATCAAGATGGATGAAAAATAGATTTTTTTACCCATGGTACTATTGGGTAGTTTGAAAAGTGCATGGGAGGCGGATAAATAATGAAAATTGTTTTTACTATATCGCAACTTGGAGGCGGTGGGGCTGAAAGAGTTGTTGCTTTATTGAGTAGTAAATTGAGTGAATTAGGTCATGATGTATCACTTATTACGTTATACAAACAGGAAATTGTTTATTCTCTAAATCCTGATGTTAAACTCATAGAGCTAAATTGCAAAAAAAGTAGAGTTTTCGGCTCCATTCAACAAGTAAATTCTTTGCACAAATGTTATGTTTCTGAAAATCCTGATGTAATAGTTTCCTTCTTGCCGGTAGTAAATATGACAGCTATTTTGGCTAAAAAAGGAGTAGGATGTAAAATAATTGTTTCTGAAAGAAATGATCCATATCAGAATCCTCGAAAAAAAATAGTGAGAGTGATGAGGGATTTTCTTTATCATTTATCAGATGGATTTGTTTTTCAGACAATGGATGCAAGAGATTATTTTGGAAAGTATGCTATTGAAAGAGGTACTGTGATTGCAAACCCACTCACAGGAAAATTACCAGAACCATATAAAGGAATACGAAAAAAGAAGTTTGTTACAGCAGTTCGCTTAGATCCCCAAAAGAATCTTGAAATGCTGATTGATGCTTTTTCGAGGTTTGAAAAACTATATCCGGATTATACATTGGAGATATATGGAGAGGGTTCCCAACGTAGCTATCTAGAGAATAAATGTAAAGAGATGAATGTGGAAAAAAAGGTGGTTTTGAAGGGATTTTCAAAAAATCTGCATGAAAACATCTTAGATGCGTCAGCTTTTATTATGTCATCGAATTACGAAGGAATGTCTAATTCTTTGCTTGAAGCCTTGGCATTAGGAGTCCCTGTTATTTCTACTGATCATCCGATTGGTGGGGCAAGAATGTTTATTAAGAATGGAAATAATGGCATTCTTACAAAAGTCGGAGATACAGATGAAATGTTTAATGCTCTACTGTTTGCAGCTAATAATCCAGAAAAAATGCAAGCAATGGCAGATGAAGCAATAAGAATTCGGCAGCAAATCTCAGTAGAAAAAATCGTTAGCCAATGGATGAGCTACATTGAAAAGGTGTGTGGATAGGATGAAGATGACAAGGATACTTAGGGCAGGTCAAAGGTTTCTGACCAGTGCCAATTATCGTTTTATATATATGGCGAATTTGGGCAGATATAATACGATGCCTGATGAAGAATATCTCAGAAGAATGTTTAAGGCAGTTATGGGAACTGAATTAGACCTGGAACATCCGGTTACTTTTAATGAAAAATTACAATGGTTGAAATTGTATGATCGCAATCCTCTTTATACTACAATGGTCGATAAGTATGAAGTAAAAAAATATGTAGCTGATATTATTGGCGAGGAGTACATTATTCCAACGCTTGGTGTATGGGACGATCCAGATGAGATTGACTTCGAAAAACTTCCAAATCAATTTGTATTAAAGTGTAATCATAATTCTGGACTTGGAATGTGCATCTGTAAAGATAAAAGTAAATTGAATTATGACAAGGTCAGAGCTGACTTGAGGAAAGGTTTGGCTCAGGATTATTACTTACTAAATCGTGAATGGCCATATAAAGATGTTCCACGGAAAATCATAGCTGAAAAATATTTGTCAGATAATTTGGAGACCGAACTTGCGAATTATAAGGTACATAATTTTAGCGGCATTCCACAAATGATTTTAGTGTGCCGTGATCGGTTTGCTGAAAGTGGATTGACAGAAGATTTTTTCGATGCAGAATGGCACCATTTGCCCATTTTGAGAATAACACACCCGAATGCTTCAATACCTGTCAAGAAGCCGATAACTTTTGATAGGATGTTGGAGTTAGCAAAAAAACTATCGAAGGACATACCGTTTTTAAGAACTGATTTTTATGAAGTTGGAGATAAGCTGTATTTTGGTGAATTGACACTATACCCCGCTTCAGGTTTTTCAAAATTTGAACCTAATGCATGGGATAAAAAGTATGGCGATTTGGTAGAACTCCCAAATAATATCGGGGGGTACCTTGTAAGAAATGATAATTTCTGCTTGTGGATGCATATTATGCCGATTCACGAGCTTGTGTGTGATGATCAGCAAAAGAGAGAAATAGGTACAGAAGGCGAGTTAACTGATTATAAACTTATGTGTTTTAATGGAAAAGTGAAGTGTTCCTTTGTATGCTCAGAACGTTTTTCAGGATCAGGCTTAAAAGTTACTTTTTTTGATACAGACTGGAATATAATGCCGTTTGAGCGCCATTATCCTCAGAGCAAGAACCCTTTAAAAAAACCAAAAAGCTATAACACAATGGTTGGACTTGCAGAGAAACTGGCAAGGGATATCCCATTTGCTCGTGTTGATTTTTATGAGGTACAGGGGAAAATCTATTTTGGAGAAATAACATTTTTCCCTGGAAGTGGTTTGGAAGAATTTACACCATCTGAATGGGATGAGCATTTAGGAAAATGGATAAAGTTAGACGAAATAAAAAGTTGAAACAATATGTGAATTACAGAGAACTAATAGGTGATAGATAATGGTGAAATCCAATTTTGACAAGTACTTATATAGAAACTACATATTCTTGATTGCTGGTTTTGCGATTATTTGTTGCCTTATGAGTGGAAACCTAAATCAATATATGTATGCAAGTGTGGCACTTTTGTGTGTTAGTTTTTTGCTTCGGTTAAGTGTATCGACAATAGTAAATAATAAATGTACTACATTTCAAATGTGGATAATTCTAACATGGGGCTATATATCGATAAATGGATTCTTTATTTCGGAGCAATTTTTTGGTTGGAAATCTATTTTGGTTTATCTACTTCCGGCACTGGCAATTATGCTGTTTTATGCTCCGTTTAGAGACAAGGACTTAGTTTTTGACATTTTCTGCAAAGGCTGTGAATTTGGAGCTGTTGTATCCATCATATATATTGTTATCAATGAATTACCAACTATTTTAGCGGGCAGTGCCCGGATTGGTTGGAGTGCATCTGGAAATGTTAATACAGTTGCAATGAATCTCAGTGTTTTTGCACTAGTAATCTATTATGAGATTCTATTTGAGCAGAAGAAAAAGTTATGGCCTTTATTTGTGATTTGCGCACTATTTATCCTTCTTACCGGCTCAAAGAAGGGTCTAATGGGAATAGCACTAGCAATTATTCTGCTGAGTATATTCAAATATAAATGGAGAGCGTATAAATATGTTTTGCCGATTTTGCTGATTGGCATTATTTTATACATACTAAAGAACAGCCCTTATTTTTATAGTATTATAGGTCGAAGGATCAATGCTTTTATTGTATCATTGGAAACAAATCAAACGAATGGCTCGACTGGTGAGCGTATAGGTATGGTTGAAATAGGGTGGCAGTTATTTAAGCAAAGCCCAATATTTGGAAACGGCTACGGTTATTTTGCAAATAATACAATATATGGTACATATAGTCACAACAACTATATTGAGATGTTAGTTTCATTCGGATTGTTGGGAACAGGACTATATTACAGTCTATTTGTTCAGTTAATCATTCGTGGTGTAAAAAAAGTCGCAGAAGACTATCATATAATATTGTTTATATGTCTTATTTTTATGCAAATATCCTTTGATTTTGCATCTGTAAATTTTTATAACAATGCGATGATGTATGTTGTTTTGTTTTTTGCAAGTAAAATAGTGTTTTCATGAGGTAGTCGGTATGAGAAAAAAATCATTGGCATTAACAACCATCTTCTCTCTAATATATCAGGTAGTGGTTGTAATTTGTGGGATAATTCTACCAAAGTTATATATGAAATACTTTGGATCAGAATTAAATGGGTTGGTTACATCTATTACTCAGTTTCTTGGATTTATTACATTATTAGAAGCCGGTGTTGGTAATGTCGTACAATCATCTTTATACCGTCCTCTTGCGCAAAAAGATGATGCAGAAATTAGCAAAATAATAATATCGTCAAATCGCTTTTTTAGAAAGATCGCTTTAATTTTAGCAGTATATGTTGCGGGTTTAATGGTTTTTTATCCGTTCCTCGTGTCAAATCAATATGATTGGGTATTCACGGCAACGCTTATACTTATTATATCCATTAGCTCTTTTGCACAGTATTTTTTTGGAATATCTTACCAGATGTTATTGAATGCAGACCAGAAAGGATATGTGCGACTTGTTTTACAGATTGTGACGCTTATCTTAAATACTGTCGTATGTGGTATTTTGATGAGCTTGGGCTTTTCGATACATATCGTAAAGTTATCTACAGCAGCTATTTTTATACTCCGTCCATTAGGAATGAATTTGTATGTAAAGAGACATTTTAACTTGGATTTATCTCTAAAACTTGAAGGGGAGCCAATTCAGCAGAAATGGAATGGATTAGCACAGCATATTGCGAATGTCGTTCTGATTAATACGGACGTAACGGTTTTAACTCTGTTTTCCAACCTAATAAATGTATCTATATACTCAGTGTATCATAATGTGGTGTACGGAATACAAAATCTGGTTACTGCTTTTACAAGTGGTTTACAGGCATTATTAGGGGATATGTATGCAAAAAAAGAACGTGAATTATTGGTTAGTACCTTTGAACGGTTTGAATGGCTAATTCATGTTTTAATTGAAATTGCGTTTGGCTGTGCATTGGTATTAATTATTCCGTTTGTTAAAGTTTATACCGCTGATATTACAGATGCCAATTATATTAACATTCCATTTGCTGTTTTGATTACGTTGGCACAAGCATCATATTGTTTACGTTTGCCATATAACATTATGGTAATGGCAGCAGGCCATTATAAACAGACGCAGGCGAGCGCAATAATTGAGGCTATTATTAATGTTGTTGTTTCTGTTTCCTTTGTTTTTCGCTTCGGGATAATTGGAGTAGCAATAGGAACGGTTGCAGCAATGACATATAGATCAACATACTTAGCATGGTATTTGTCACACAATATTTTGAACCGGAATTTATTTTATTACCTTAAGCACATTGCAGTTGATGTTCTCGTTTTTGCTTTGATATACACTATTTGCGGTGTTTTTCCTGCTGATATTTCAACATACTTTGAATGGATTATGCTGGCAATAAAATATGCTTTGATTTCGATACTAATTATTGCTGTTGTAAATATATTGTTTTATTTTAGAGAGTGCAAATCATATGTATCAGGTGCTGTTAATAAGAGGGAGGGGAAAAAGTGAAAATATTGATCTTGACAAATTATGCTTCTGTGTATGGTGGAAATTTTATCCCATCTATGGAAGCTTTCGCCCAATATAGTATTGATAAGGGTAATGAAGTGGGTTTTGCTTTAGATATAAAAGCCAAAGAGCGTATTTGGTGTAAAAGCATACAAGAAAAATATCCGATTTACTTTGTCAAAAATAAAGGAAGTAGAAAAGATGCGAAAGAACTAAATCAGTACATTAAAGAAAATGGGTATGATTGCGTATATTCTCATTTTTCCTATTTTTATATTGCTTGTATATTGTGCATGATTAACCCACATTTGGCTGTAGTTTGTCATAAACACACAGATATTGGCAGTGAACTGACTCTAAAGAGAAAAATCCGCTTGGCTATAAAAAAGAGAATTTTTTATAGAAATATGTCACTGATTTTTGTGTCAGAAAGACTGCGGAAGATTGAACTTATGGAGGGTAAGGCAAACAGTTACTGGTTGCCCAATGCGTTGGTAACAACTAGATTTCAAAAGACAAAAAGAGAAACATTTAGGCAAGAACTCAGAAGTAATCTAGGCATCAGATTAAATGATCCTGTGGTACTTATGTTTGGATGGCATACTCAGGTGAAAGGTGTAGATATTGCCTTAAAGGCATTCAAGAATTTGTTGCACCAACATCCGAATGCGCATTTGTTGCTTGTTACCAGCTCGGCACAAGGTGAGGATGGTACACGGAAAATTGCAAGGGAGTTTGTTGATGATGATACGTTATCAAAGGTCATTTTCCTGCCACCTTCACAAGAAGTGGAAAAATATCATGCTGCTGCAGATATTTTTCTTTCCAGTTCCCGTTCTGAGGGATTTTCCTATTCAATCTTGGAAGCTTTGTATTTAGGAGAATTGGTAGTATCAAGTGATTTGGATGGTGTGCAGTGGGCTAAAAAATATAGGACAGTTGAGTTTTTTCCGTCCGAAGATATTCAGTTATGTTCAAAAATGCTTGACAAGAGCATAAACAATATTACTGCAAAGCAATCAGATATCATTGAAACCAGTATGCGAGTTGAAAATGATTATGAAATCAGTGAATGGGTTGAAAAAGTCTATCGGATTCTTAGCCTGCAGTGGCAAAAGAAAAACTAAGGAAGTGATAGTGTAATGAGTATATTGCAAAGATTTGAGAAATTGTGGGTCAATAAAATACATCCAAACATATGAAGGAAAAAGAAAATACTTAATTAAGCAGGGTGCAAAGATCGGTGTTGGAACTCGACTTAACTGCTTAACTGGTGCGTTTGGGTCAGAACCGTATTTAGTGGAATGCGGAAGTGATTGCTTGTTCGCATGGGACACGCATTTTGTGACCCATGATGGTGGAATTAAAGTTTTGAACAGCTTAGGCAAATTTTCATCGGGGGGTACTCCCATACGAATGGATAAAGTGGCTCCCGTTAAAATAGGAGATAATGTTTATGTTGGTATGGGTGCATACATCATGCCTGGAGTAACCATTGGAAATAATGTTATAGTGGCAGCAGGTGCAATCGTAACACGAGATGTTGAGGATAACATTATTGTTGGTGGAATTCCGGCGAAACCTATTTCAACGATTGATGAGTATTATGAGCGAGCAAAGAATCGGGTGGAGTTTACAACGCAAATGACGCCTGATGAAAAAAAGAGGTTTTATCAAGAAAAATACAAATTTAATGAGATTTAGTTGTTGACTTTGTACTCTTTGATAAGTAATAGCAATATTGAGATCGTCCTATGACAACATAGCCCAGCAGACAAATTTATACGAAGGACTTATTATGAGGTCTTTGAAAGAGAGGAAATAGACAGATGGAGGAAGTATTAATAACGAATAAAAAGATTTTTATAACCGGAGCTGCTGGCTTTATCGGTTCCAATTTGGTTATAGAGCTTTTGAATACGCAGTCCCCGCTCACAATTATCGGAATCGACAGCTTGAACGACTACTATGATGTGTCTATAAAAGAGTGGCGTCTGTCTGAAATTCAGAAATGTGCAGAGAAACATCCAGATTCCACATGGACTTTCATTAAGGGAAGCATTACGGACAAGTCATTGATTGATTCCATTTTTCATGACTACAAGCCGGATATTGTGGTAAATCTTGCAGCTCAGGCAGGCGTTCGTTACAGTATCACAAATCCTGATGCATATATAGAATCAAACATCATAGGTTTCTATAACATTCTTGAAGCTTGTCGAAATCATCCCGTTGAGCATTTGGTTTATGCAAGCTCGTCAAGCGTATACGGAGGCAATAAGAAAGTGCCTTTTAGTACAGATGATAAGGTGGATAATCCTGTAAGCCTTTATGCAGCGACAAAGAAAAGCAATGAACTTATGGCTCATGCATATAGTAAACTATATAATATCCCATCAACAGGCCTGAGGTTCTTTACAGTATATGGCCCCGCAGGTCGTCCTGATATGGCGTATTTTGGATTTACAAATAAGCTTGTAAATAACGAAACTATCAAGATCTTCAACTATGGAAATTGCAAGCGTGACTTTACATATGTTGATGATATAGTTGAGGGTGTAAAGCGTGTCATGATGAGTCCACCTGAAAAGAAAAATGGTGATGACGGACTTCCTGTGCCTCCTTACAAAATATATAACATTGGAAACAATAACCCTGAAAATCTTCTTGACTTTGTGCAGATCCTCAGTGAAGAACTTATCCGTGCAGGAGTATTGCCGCAGGATTACGATTTTGATGCACATAAGGAGCTTGTTCCAATGCAGCCAGGCGATGTACCTGTAACATATGCCGATACAAGTGCATTGGAAAATGACTTTAGTTTTAAACCGAGTACAAGTCTTAGAGAAGGACTTAGAAAATTTGCTGAATGGTATAAAAATTTCTATAAGATTTAAAAGGGAGAGATCTTTTATGAAAATTGCAGTAGCAGGAACAGGATACGTAGGACTGTCAATTGCAACATTGCTTGCACAGCATAATACAGTAACAGCAGTTGACATTATTCCCGAAAAGGTAGAACTTATCAACAACAGAAAGTCACCAATCCAAGATGACTATATCGAGAAATACCTTGCAGAAAAGAAACTTGACCTGACAGCAACTCTTGATGCAGAATCAGCATATAAAGACGCCGATTTTGTAGTTATTGCAGCGCCAACTAATTACGATAGTAAGAAGAATTTCTTCGATACAAGTGCAGTTGAGGCTGTTATCGAACTGGTCATGAAGTATAATCCAAATGCAATTATGGTCATCAAATCAACGATCCCTGTAGGATATACAAAGAGTATTCGTGAAAAGACGGGCAGTGAGAATATCATATTCAGCCCTGAATTTCTGAGAGAATCAAAGGCTCTTTATGATAATCTTTATCCGTCAAGAATTATCGTTGGCACCGATATGAATGACGAAAGACTTGTGAAAGCTGCTCATACATTTGCAGAGCTTCTCCAGCAGGGTGCGATAAAGGAGAATATTGATACGCTGTTTATGGGCTTTACAGAAGCCGAGGCCGTTAAGCTTTTTGCAAATACTTATCTCGCACTCAGAGTCTCATATTTCAATGAACTTGATACTTATGCTGAAATGAAGGGACTTAATACTAAGCAGATCATTGACGGTGTATGCCTTGACCCAAGAATTGGTACACACTATAACAATCCAAGCTTTGGATATGGTGGATATTGTCTGCCAAAGGATACGAAACAGTTGCTTGCAAACTATGATGATGTACCGCAGAATATGATGTCTGCTATAGTTGAATCTAATAAAACAAGAAAAGACTTTATTGCTGACAGAGTTCTTGATAAGGCTGGCTATTATAGTTCAAATAGCGAATGGAATGCAGATTTTGAGAAGAAGATCGTTATTGGAGTATTCCGCTTAACAATGAAATCCAATAGTGATAACTTCCGTCAGTCTTCAATACAGGGTGTTATGAAGCGTGTTAAGGCTAAAGGTGCGGAAGTCATCATATATGAGCCTACGCTAAAAGACGGAGAAACTTTCTTCGGAAGTGTCGTGGTGAATGACCTTGCAAAATTCAAGGAAATGTCTGACGCAATCATTGCAAACAGATACGATCCTTGCCTTGATGATGTTGAGGACAAGGTATATACAAGAGATATATTTAGAAGAGATTAAAAGGAGACACTGTTATGTGCGGAATTGTTGGATTTACTGGAAATAACGAGGCAGCCCCGATCCTCTTGGACGGCCTGTCTAAGCTTGAGTATAGAGGCTATGACTCTGCCGGTATCGCTGTAAGAAACGGTGACGCAGAGCCTGAGATCGTAAAAGCTAAAGGCAAACTGAAAGTCCTAAAGGAAATGACTAACGACGGAAAAGCTGTAAAAGGTGCTTGCGGTATAGGCCATACCCGTTGGGCTACCCATGGCGAGCCGTCAACTGTAAACGCCCACCCTCATTGCAGCGACGATGAAAATGTTATCGCCGTACATAACGGTATTATCGAAAACTATCAGGAGCTTCGTGAAAAGCTTATCAAAAAAGGATATACCTTTAAGTCTGAAACTGATACAGAAGTTGCCGTAAAGCTTATCGACTATTATTACAAAAAGTACCTGGGTACTCCTGTTGATGCTCTTAATCATGCCCTCGTCCGTATCCGTGGTTCTTATGCCCTCGCTGTTATGTTCAAGGACTATCCTGGTGAGATATATGCCGCAAGAAAAGACAGCCCTATGATAATAGGCGTTACAGGCGGCGAAAGCTACCTTGCTTCTGACGTTCCTGCAATACTTAAGTATACAAGAAATGTCTACTATATAGGCAATATGGAGCTTGCAAAACTTACAAAGGGCGCAGTTGCTTTCTACAATCTCGATGGCGAAGAAATACAGAAAGAAATGAAAACTATCGAGTGGGACGCAGAAGCTGCAGAAAAAAGCGGATATGAGCATTTTATGCTCAAAGAGATACACGAACAGCCAAAGGTGATAAAGGATACTATCAATTCTGTCCTTACAGATGGAAATATAAGCTTTGAAAGTGTCGGACTTTCTGACGAGGATATGAAAAATATCCAGCAGGTGTATATAGTTGCCTGCGGTTCTGCCTACCATGTTGGTATGGTGGCTCAGTATGTTATCGAAGAGCTGACTTCACTATCTGTCCGTGTGGAGCTTGCTTCTGAGTTCAGATACAGACAAATGAAGCTTGCAAAAAATAGCCTCGCTATCATCATAAGCCAGTCGGGCGAAACTGCCGACAGCCTTGCAGCACTCCGCCTCTGTAAAGATAAAGGAGTAAAAACTCTCGGTATCGTAAATGTGGTTGGCTCATCGATCGCAAGAGAAGCCGATAATGTCTTCTATACCCTCGCAGGTCCTGAAATATCCGTCGCAACAACTAAAGCCTATAGCTGTCAGCTCGTTGCCGCATATCTCCTTGCAATGCAGTTTGCAAAAGCAAGAGGGGAGATATCCGACGAAAGATTTGCTCAGCTCGTTGAGGCGATCAATACTATCCCTGAAAAGATAGAGAAAATTCTCGAGGATAAAGAGCGCTTGCAGTGGTTTGCTTCAAAGGTAGTGAATATAAAGGACGCATTCTTTATCGGCAGAGGTATCGACTATGCAGTAGGCATGGAGGGAAGCCTTAAACTCAAAGAAATAAGCTATATCCATTCCGAAGCCTATGCGGCAGGTGAGCTTAAACATGGTCCTATCAGCCTTATCGAGGACGGAACTGTCGTGTTCAGCGTGGTAACTCAGTCTGCACTTTATGAAAAGACCATAAGCAATATGGTCGAGGTAAAAAGCCGTGGAGCAAAGCTTTTCGGACTTACTACCTATGGAAACTATGCTATGGAGGACGTTGCTGACTTCACAGTTTACACTCCAAGGATAGATAACCTTTTTGCGGCAAGCCTTTCAGTAGTACCGCTTCAGCTTTTGTCATATTATGTATCAGTAGGAAAGGGCTATGACGTTGATAAGCCGAGAAATCTTGCAAAGAGTGTTACGGTGGAGTAAAAAGAGAAAAATACTTACATCGCTGTTTGCAGTGTACATCTTTGCCGTCCTCTGGCTCACACTTTTAGACCGACAGTGGGGAGAACGTCGGGCGGAGCTTGTGCCCTTTTGGGAGGTGGTAAACCTTTTTGAGAACATAAGCATCAAGTATCTGCGGGATTTTTGGCTGGTACAGATTTTCGGTAACATTGCAATGTTTATACCTTTGGGTGTTTTGTTGCCGTATCTTTGCGGTATCACAAAGTTCAAAAGCGTTTTCCTTATGTCCCTTGCCTTTTCGGCAGGTATCGAGATAATGCAGTATATCACAGGCAGAGGGCTTTGTGAATTTGATGATGTTTTCAACAACACTCTTGGGGCATGCGTGGGGTTCACATCTTGGCGTTTAAAGATGAGATACAATAAAAAATACAAGAATGAGCAAAGTCCGTGGTGAACAGGCTTTGCTCTAAGGCAATATATTTTAGTATTGCCTTTTTGCAAGCATAGTACAATGGTCAGTATACAAGCTTCCCAAGCTTGGGATGCGGGTTCGATTCCCGTTGCTTGCTCCAAATAGCTGAGCAGACGTTTTGCCACGTCTGCTTTTTCTGTATTCGGTTATTGATTTTTTACAGATTTTATAGTATAATTAGGATTGTAAAAATAATTGCTATCAATAACTTGGTTGGACTTTAGCACGTTCACTTCGTGCAGGCGATGTACTTGTTCTCAGCAATGGCGAACTTGTAACCGTTGAATGGGTTCAGCACGAAATACTTGAAAAGTCTGTAAATGTTTATAATCTTGAGGTTCAAGACTTCCATACTTATTTTATTGGTGAAAGTGGAGTTTGGGTTCATAATCAAGGTTGTAAAAATGAAAAGACATATCAAACATACACTAAAACAAATCCTGAAACTGGAGAAGTATACTCTAGCAGAACAAGTGGCTATGGGACACCTAAAGAAAATGTTTCAAGGCGAGATAAGAAGCATCATATGAATGACAAAGGATTTGGACCAGCGGCGCTTGATAAATCAAGTACCAATAAAGATGCTATCCGTGGTCGAGAGCAGCAGTTGATAGACTCTAATGGTGGTGCTAAATCTCAAAGAGGAACATCAGGCAACGCAATTAATGGTATTAGTCCTAATAACAAGAAAAAGAATCGATACATGAAATCTGCTACAGATGAATTTGGTGAGTTGATATGAGGAGAATAGTTGGGAATGTCGGAGCTTTTAAGCTTCCAAATGGTGAGTATGGATTCGGAAGAATTTTCAAATATGCTGATGTTGCATTTTATAGGCATATTGGTAAGAATGAAAAGGATTTGCCGAAAACTGAAGATTATGCCTTTATTGTGGGGGTTTATAATAGTTCTGTTTCCCTAATGAAGTATGTTGAAAAAAGACCATATGTGACTGAAAGTGAGGTAACTTCTCCACCGACATATATAAGAGATTGTATATCTGGTGAGTATTCCATTTACTATGCAAACGGTGATATTGTTCCATCTACTTATGAAGAATGTAAGAATTTGGAGGTCTGCGCAGTTTGGGAATTAAGCCACGTTATAGATAGATTAATGGGGGATGACAAATGGCAAAAATGTATGGCATTATAAAGATAATCTTTTCTTAATCACGCTTCATTAAGAATTTAGAGCAGTATATTGTAGATTACTGTTCTAAATTATCCCTATAATAGATATGGCTTTATCGTAGTAAACGGCGAAACTATTTCTGCTACGCCGACACACCCATTCTATGTTGATAAACTTGGTTGGACTTTAGCACGTTTAAATACAAAAAAAGCAAAGCCCATAATGAACAGGCTTTGCTTTTTGCACATATAAGATGTTATTTCACCAAATAATGCAAGATAGTAGTATCTGTGCGGAAGTGGTGGAGTATGAACAAGCTAACATACATCGCCGCAACTCGATCGTAGACAATTGGCTTGCCTATTGATAATGCTGCTTCTCTGTTATAGCCTCTGAGGCGATAAACTTTGTCGAGATTCTCCTTGAGCTTTCTCTCGCAGCGTTTAAACTCATCCTTGATTTCTTGAATATATTTGGCACGCTTTGCAGGATCATTTTCCATTTCCTGCAAAACGGCATTATATGTAATCTGTGCGCACATAGCCCTGCAATAGTGGAGTCCATCTGGGACGTGAGCTTCTGCCTTTGTCAACAAAAAATCATTATTCATTTTCTCTGCACGACTAGTATATTCTTTTAGCTTTGCCACTGCGACTATTCCTTTCAACACTGTACGATTATGTTTGCCGCCTTTTCCAATACTAAAAATGTGGACAGTTTCGCTGTCAATGAATTTAATATCATCGACTTTTAAGTGGCCGAGCTCGCGGCGTCTTAAACCTGTGGTTAATGCAACATCACGGGTTGTTTCACCACTTTTAGTATTATATTTATTTGGATCGTCTTTAAGACAAACACCATGGCGAGGAGGGTGCTCATAATCACCCCTGTACTTTCCAAAAGTCTTGCAAACAGAAGCTAAGTAATCATGGATAGTGTTGCTACTCAGGTTTCTTTCCTTTAAATCATCGACAAACTCTTGGATATGCTTTTCGGCTTCTTTTAAAGTCAAATATGAAGTCTGATATTTTTTCTCGAGAAAGTGACAAAACTGAATGTAGCCTATTTTTGTTCTTTTTGCGAAAATCTTCCACTTGAAGTAGTTGATACGGTTGCAGATCTCATTAATCTCTTCTTTTGATTTCCCCTCCAACGCAAGTCTTTCCCTAACATTTTTTCGTTTTGAAATTGTCCAAATCTTGTACTGGTGTTTGCTTTCCTTGAAAGCAGCCATTCCATTGAGTTTCTTGATTATAAGTGTCCTCAGCGTGTACGTACCTACTTCTACCTTTATATTTTTACCCTCGACGCAAACTGTGATCTTATTAAATTTATTCATAATAAAAACTCCTTTATTCTTTAGTAAAATAAAAAGCACTTGTTAAGTGGCTCTGAATGCCAAAACTAGGATGTTCCCAGTTCAAATGAAGCAAGATATCAATAAGTGACATCTTCTTTAAGTGCCTTCAGCCTTGACTCAATGGAGGCTGTGTCCCATTCAACGCTTGAAATGTGTTGAACCACATGACTTCTTTGCAGCGGAAGTCGCGCTTGCGTTTTCCATATGGGAACGCATCCCATTCGACCTTTGTAGTGAGCCGATCCACTTGGCTTCGTTGCGGCGGAAGCCCTCGCCCGCATATGCCTGAAGAAATATGCGTTTCTTTTTTTAATATTTCAAATGTTATAGTCTTTTTTTGTTTTATAAAAAAACTCGGTATTCTTATGTTTGGTAATTTCAAAAACATAAGCAAGATAGATCTGCAAATAAATAATGAGATTAGTTTCAATACTTTCAACTGGTATAATCTGAAGCACTCTTTCAGATTATACCGAAACGTTCAGAAAGAGCTAGTGTTATTATATCTAAAAATCTCGAATTCTCAAAATTGACTTAGCTTTTTGAAAATGAAATGATGCTTGCATCCCTCATAGACAGAGTCACTTTCAGATCCTTAGTTCTGAATATGAACTGCAGCTTGTTTTATCGTATTGATCTGACTATGAATAATGATTAGTGGCTCAAAATTTTTTTATCAAAACTGGCTCACTTTTTTATTAGCGAAGTGGCTCAGATTTTTATTGTCAAAGGCAACAATCTATGAAGCGTCTTTATCTTAGCGTGTATATCCATTGTGATTACCACGTTTATTTGCCTCTATAACTTTGATAACATTTTCGCTATCTCTATTATTTTTTAAGCAAATCGACAATTTTCGGGAGGAACAAAAAAGCACACATTTTTAATCATCAAATGTGTGCTTTTTTTATAAAAAAAAAGAGCCCCCACTTACTTAGGAACCCTAAACTTATATTTTTTCTATGTTTTAATAATACCATATTTCAAATTAATTTTCAATTGACAAAACAAACAAAATATAGCATGTTGAATTGTGCATTGTGTTGCAAAAAGATGCGTGCTTTTCAAAAAAATAGTTGGTATAGAGAGAACACATTCCATCTAAGGTCAACACTCATTATATATATAATAAGGAAAAATGCAAATTTTCATTATTAATAGCACTAATAAGATACTATCACTAAATTTATTATTTGGTGATAGTAATTTATTAATCTTGCTACTATTTATGTAGAATTACGTTTATATAAATGAAAACTTGTTGTTTTCTAATGCATTATCTTTAAGATTTACAGCAATATCGCCAATCAAACACTAACACGTTTGTGCGATCCGCTGATTTTATCTTTAAAACTACATGAGCTATTGCTTTTTTAGGGCAAACGTGATACAGAAAATAAACAACTATTATTTGCATTAAACGATATATTTTCTTTCTTTATAATATAAGAAGTGGAACTTTCTTCTTATATTATAATGAGTAGCTTATTCTTATTTTATCTTATAACAAGAATAAGTAAACATACTGAGTATATATGATCAAATAAAACTGAACTACTTATCCTTATTTCTTATTTATTTGCTTACTTATTACAGTTTTATGTTTATATAAATTAAAACTTGTTATTTTATAATGCATTATCTTTAAGAATTACAGCAATACCGCCAATGAAACATTAACATATTTGTGCAATACGCTGATTTTATCTTTAAAACAACTTGAGCTATTGCTTTTTTAGGGCGAATGTGATATGGAAAATAAACAACTATTATTTGAGTTAAAACGATATATCTTCTTTGTTTTGAATATATAATATGTCATTTATTTTCTTGTCTTATAAGTTGAACAAATATATCAAGTAATACAATTTTATTTATAATTATAAACAGTGTTAAGGTGATCTGTCGTGGTGCTGCTTGTATCTTTTTCTGGGTGCCTTTCGTTGATAAATATATATGCTTTCTTTTTTTTGCTATGTCAAAAAGCTTTTGCAAAAATTCTTGGCTATCTTCAAATATCACTTTTTTTGCGTCTTTTTAATTAATTCTCTTTTTGTTATATTCCAGAAATCTGTATACTTTACGGAATATGTATTATACAAAAGTGCAACTGTCCAAATTTGTTCACTTTTAAATTTGACAGATCGTTTTGATGTGTGATACAATATATTTGGCAAATAAATGTCAAAATGTAATGAAGTAAACCTTATATAAAGAAAGGGTTTTTTGAATGAACAATTATTGTTTAACAATGTGGGCAGAAGAACCGATAAGATGCAGTGAATGTGGAAAAGATATTGGGTGGGAAAGAGTAAGTATTGAACAAACACCTGTAAAGATCGTTCCTGAGTTACTGCGGAGAGATATTGGTATAAAAGAGGGCGAAACCACCGAGATAACTTTAAGTAACCAAGAGATAGACGATATCCGAATATATTTTGAGGAACAACGCTCTTGGCATACTTTTGATATATATAGAATGTATGATTATAAAATGACACACCCTGGCAGCAGGATAAGAGCAAGGGTAACGTCTGTAAAAATGGAACTTGTCGAAAGACCAGACTTTGATAGGATACACAAGAGCATTTTAGTTATATGTTCAATATTAGGTATCTTATTTGTGGCATTAAAAGCAGAACGAATTTATTTTATTTTAGCTTATGGTGTTTTGACCGGCAGTATAGCATTTAAAATGTGTCTTAAATGTATAAGCACAATAAAAGAATCAAAGAATGTTCTTCTTTTTGGCGGTGAACGGCTAACGCTGTATGTGGATAAAAACATAAAATGTGACCACTGTGGCTGTGAAATAAATCATCAATATGATCATAAGCACTCTATTGCTTGGACAAGTAATCCTGAAATGAAGCTTATAAAACAAAAGATAAATAAGATATCAAAAACAAAGTGTACGTACGGTATGCTGGACAGAAGAAATGAGCCTAAGCTTTTATCTTGTGAGGATATAGAAGATATAATAAAGCTCCAGCAGAATTTTTCTAAAAAAGAAAGAACCAAAAATGCTGAAGCTTTGAAAAACATAAATGATATGATAAAGAACAATGAGTGTTCGGCTTATCTTGTGTTTGATGAGGATATTAGTGAGTATGAAAAAAGATGATCAACTAATATAAGATGCAACTATTTACATAAAATATAATGTAGCACCGATGTTAAACTGACTTTCTAACATTTCAATCCTACCCCATATCCCAAAAATAATCTCTATCCGTTGTAAACTGTATGACCTTTGAATAACCTTTGGTCGCATAGCCTATAGGCACCAATTCTATCTCCGAGAAAACAGAATCTGTGTCATCTTGGTTATAGTTCGTGTTAAAACGAAATACGTTCTTTGTCATATATTCAATATAGTCATGGTAGTTGAAATTCGCACCATTATATGAAGAATTTGCATTGTGATGAAAAGTTTTTCCTGCAATTATCCCTTCACGCAGTTCAGCCAACGATATGTATTTCCCGCTATCGTCAGTAAAATAAATCCGATAAGTCGGATCGAGCATAATTCTTGTACCAGAGGGCATAAGGCAATCCACTACAACATGACAATCCTCAAATGGTTCTTCATATGGCTTGCAAGTCACTATCCTTGCCCGTATTCCATTCATTCTGAGGGCTTCCGCAAGGATAATAGACAAGCCCCTACAGTTGGTTTTAAGACCATTCTTTTCACAGCTTTTTATGACCCCAACAATGCTATGATCCGACGGTAACGCTGCGTCGCTGGTATGACTAAAATTATCACATACAAAATCCAGCATTGAAAATACTATCGCATCTTTGTTATTTGGGTCAGCTACACAATATGAGCGGTAATTATACTTGTCTAATATCTCAGGGGCAGGTCTAGTCAGCACCATTTGCATAGAATGTTTTGGTATTTCCTGTTGGCTCTCATAATCGCTGTATCTTCTTAGAATATCAATACGGCTTTCATCAGGAACAGGTTTCTTAACTCTTTTATTAAGCGTTTTGAAGATAAGCCCGCAAATAGAGCCGAAAACAGCTCCTACGCTCACTGCAAATATAATTCTCAAAACCATGTACTTACCCCTTTAACTATTTTTAATGTCAGAATTATTATATCATACCACCTCACAAATTTCAACTATTTAGCGCAAAATATCAAACCATGGCATGTAGTGCTACAATAGATATTGGACAAAATTAAGAAAAAAGAAAAGAGAGATAGG
>OLXW01000007.1_pt1 | contig 191139 bp, 167 predicted proteins | sample 1673551 | NCBI WGS metagenome assembly OLXW01 (sample SAMEA103958114, study PRJEB25191) | human gut metagenome | reverse complement strand
TGGCGCGTATGCCAAAGCGGCAGCCTTTCGGCTGCCGCTCTTTTTTTGCCCATCGGCTTCTTGAATTTCAACTATGTCAATATCCAAGTGCCAGAATCATACAATATATAGTATATCCACATGAAATTTTCGATATATCTCGATCATAACTTGACAAAGTTATAATTTTCCGACAAGATATAGAAGTAATCAAGAAAAGAGAAATCATACCATGTCGATTTTAGTGAAAGAACATCTACTCTAATGCATCAATACGGATTGAATCAAAAAGATTTGGCAAAAATGGCTGGCGTTACAGAATCTGCCATGTCATACTACATTAAAGGTGAACGCACACCCCGGAGCGATGTGCTAACAAGAATTGCGAAGGCACTCAATACCACTACCGATTACTTACTGGGAATCACAAACACATCTGCACAATCCGAGAACAAGGAATTACATTATTTACAGCGCAATCTCGAAAAATTAGATCCGGAGCGCCTAAAGAAGGCGGAAAATATACTAAAAGCCGCTTTTGATGGTATTTTTAACGACGATGAGGAGGATTGATCCTTTTGACAATACCGACAAAGCCTGATTTTGCAAAGGCTTATCAAAGTACTAATGAAATTTTAGTAACATCTTCCGTCATTACAAAATTTCCATTTTCCACCAAAGAATTGGTAACAAAACTATTTGCAAATCAGGCTCCACTTGTGTGCCGCTCGTATCAGAGGCAAAAAAATATGGACTGGAAATCACTGATCTTGGCAGTCGATCAGCACTTCTTACCCAATACGGTAGCCGTTACATTATCTTTTATGACGATTCAAAGCTAAAAACACATGCCCGGTTTTCAATCCTTCATGAACTCGGGCACAAGGTAATTGGCCATGACTTATCTAACAAAGATAAAGCGACATACTCCAAATATGAAATTGAAACCAATTATTTTGCGGCACAATTACTTATGCCCGAACAACTATTGCGAGAGTTGCAAAAACGCCAGGTGGACATCTCTCCACGCTTTTTGCAAACAACATTCGGTGTATCTATGGAGGCAGCAAACAAGCGCATAGAAACATTGGCAAAAACAAACGCAGAATGGAAATCGCGCGCCGAAAAAGAGTTTGATGACATCATTCTAAATCGGCACACTGATTTTCTAAATAAAATTCGTCCCGCGTATCAGACCTATGATTTTGAAGACGATTATGCTCGCCAATGTGAAAGAGACAGGTGGATGTAACGAAATGTGGGAAAAGGATTGGAGGCGATGCTTATGCTTGTAAAACAAAAAAAGCATTTCGTAAGTTGTGCCCGCAACAAACGAAACGCTTACTTTTGCCGGATATGCTATGATAACCGACTGCAGTATAGTCATTTTAGCATATCCTTTCTGCTTTGTCAATTTAGCAAAAAAAACAAATAAACAGAAAGGAGCATCTTAATATGCTAATTTTATTTTATGATGGCTTTAACTCAAAACTCATTGAAACCGCATTCTTTGACGGCTCTCTTGAAATACCAATTTTAGAGCCTCACAAAGAGATGATTATTCCATCCGTTGCTGTACCGTTTTCTAAAAGGAAAGCAGTCACCGATCCGAAAAAGGAAATGCTCGTTTTTTATGAGCAGGATCCTCTGTTTAGGGATTTTGTCAGTGTGCCACAAAAGTACATAGATGAATTAAAAAACATTCATATTGTATCCACACCGGACTGCTCTCTCTACAGAGATATGCCTCTGTGGGAGCAAATTGCAAATATTGGAGTGAGCCGTTCCGTCGGGTACTACTTACAACAGCAAGGAAAATATGTCATTCCAAACGCACGATGGGGTGATGAAAGAACCTATACAAATAACACTTTTGGCTTTGCACCCGCCTTTGCAGGTCTACCTCACAACAGTGTTGTCTCAATCGGAACCTACGGTTGTAGCAAGAAAAAGGAAGACAAATACTATCTTGAAGCCGGCTTGGATGCAATGTTAACAGAACTCACGCCTAAAGTCGTTATCGTGTACGGATCTTGCAATCCTCATATCTTTGGAAAGTATGCGGCATGTGCGCAATTCGTAAGTATTCCGGATTGGACAACTTATAAACATTCAAATTCGGAGGTGGCTTAATGGGAACCAGTCAAAGCGGACGATATCTCAACACACACGGTACTGGCCGAAGTGTTAGTGATTTTGCTCTTGTACATTCAAATGAAGGTTCATTTACTCGCAGCCAAACTCGCATGAATGGAAAGATGGTTGTCAATCTCAGACTACATAATGGTGGCCACGGGCAAAAAGGCATGGATTTACTTGATAAATACGGCATAGAATATCATGTTATCAAGACTTATACCAACGGCGTAAGGATAGGCAACATTCCAAATCATGTGAACAAGAACAAAAGAATTGGTACGCAGCAAGCCTGGTTTCCAGAGACCTGGACTGAAAGAGACATTCGACACGCAGGCGAACATGTTGCAAGTCTAAAAGCCAACCGTCATTTGCCTGACGGAAAACCTGTATACGGCGTTTATAAAAATGTTCGTGTTGGAGTCATAAGAACACACGGTAAAATTGCAACTGTGTTTCCGGATAGCGACCAACACACTGTTCTAAGGAGGAAAAAGAGATGATAACAGAAAAAATCAGAAAAGCAATCGCGCAGAGAGCCACTGTCAATGACGAATGGGATTATGGCGTGCAACAAAGTCAAAAAGCCATATTGTCTATTATCTCAGAAAGTCCCGACGACACGATTCACTTTATAGAAAACGAGTGTACTGCTGATGAATTATCATGGTTAAGCGAAATATACGACCAGATGATTGACATTTTCCCCTCGCAACGACTGATCGAAGCACTACGAAAGGCAGCCGATAAATACCCGGAGGAAGTCAAAAAATACAATCTCGATACTTGTATTGATGAAGCCGAAGGTCACCTTACCTTTGTCTTAGGATCCGAAACCGATTCCACAGTCAATTAGGCCAAAGCAGCGATCTTCTACAAAAGCAGAATTGAAATATGCAACGCGCAAAGCGGCAGCCTTACGGCTGCCGCTCTTGTTTATATTTAGTATTTGGTTTTACTTTTTGCTCAGCTTCACGGTGGCCTGATAAGTGCCGTAAGCCCAGGTGCCGTCCGCCTTTGCAATGCTGACGGTCACCGGCAGTTGACGGGTGCCGGTCTTAATGCTCTCGCCCTTCTTGGCAGTCAGATCGCAAGAGAGCACCACATTCTTGGCCTTTAGTCCGCGAATGGCGCTTTTCGGTCCGATGATGGTCACTGATTCGCTGTTCAGCGCTGTTACCTTGGCAGTGTAGCCCGCCGGCACATTGTTCAGCTTAACCCCGGTGGCAGACACATCAATGTCCTTGCTGGTGTAATCCGAGGGCACCACCACTCGTACGGTGACTTTCTCTGTATCGTCCAATACGGTGATTCCCTCCAGCTGGGTGGCGTTAAAGGTAAAGGTGTTTTCCCCTACCCGCAGGTCAGCAAAGTGCACCTCGCCCAGTTCGGCCGCCTTAATATCCGTTCCGGCCAGTACGCCGGCGCGAATGCTGTCTGTACTGTAATAAATCTTGATCTTAGACAGATCCACCGACTCCGGCGCGTCTGTTAAGGTCACATGGGTACTCAACTGCTTCACCTTGAGTACCGGTATGGTCAAGGTCAACTTCTCTGCTCCGTAATTCAGGGAAATGTAGTCCACCTTGTTACCGTACACATCCACGGCCTTTGGCTCAATATTGATGGTGGCAGTCTCCGACAGCTTGTCGTTTAAATTCACATCGGCTACCACCTTGCTGACTCGTGCAACATAGGTCTTGGGGCCGCTAACCACCACATTCGGCTCATTGAGCAGGCTCTCCCCTGCCACAAAGCCGTCTGCCACATAGTCCTTCGTGTTGTAATTCAGCTTAATTTCCATCTCCTGCTCCTCCGGTACATCAAAGTATCCGGTATACACAGTAGGGTAATAGCTCTCAACGGTAAAATCGCCGCTGTCTCCGGCGCTGACACTGATGGGAACCTCGTGGATGCCGGTGGTGGTCACCGAACTGGTTTGCAGCTTCACATCCAAATCGTCGGCAGAAATATCCTTAGCCAGGTACTTCTTGGCTCGTACGGTCACATTCACCGTCATACTGCTCTCGCCGTAGCACTTAAATCCCAACTCCTCCGTCACCGTGTCGGAAAAGTCAATCTTCAGCGGAACAGAAATATTCTTGGTGGTCTCCGGTGACAAATTCATCGAGGTGGCAATCCAAATGCACACCGCCGCCAGCAGAGAAATAATAATTAAGTTCTTATCATTATAGATCAGCTTGCGCAAAGAAAAGCGCTTTTTTGGTTTTTGCTGTTCACTCATTTTTTCATCCTCCTTACCAGACGGGAGATAATTTTATCGTCTGAGGAGGAACCGCTGGGCAGAAACTCCGTTTTCAAAATATCGCGCAGATCGCCGTCAGACACATCGTGGTTCAGCACACCGCCTATAGCAACGGAAATGGCGCCGGTTTCCTCGCTGACGATCACCACCACAGCATCGGACTGCTCCGTCAGACCGATACCCGCACGGTGGCGGGTGCCCAGGGCGGAGGACACACTCTTTTTGGTCAGAGGCAGAATACAACCGGCTGCGTACAGCCGCCCGTCCCGAATCACAAGCGCGCCGTCATGGAGCGGTGATTTGGGAAAAAACACATTCTCAATCAACTGGCGAGAGGCCTTGGCGTGCAGTTCCGTGCCGCTGGCAATAATATCGCCCAGCATAGTCTCGTTCTCAAACACGATGAGGGCGCCCACATGCTGGTCGCTCATATCCGAGCAGGCCTTACAAGTGGCCTCAATACAGTCGCCGATCTCCGCCACATCAATGGCAACTCCCGGGTGAATGATCGTCTTTAGGCTCTTACCGGTGGCGCCTTTACCCACCTGCTCCAAAATATTCCGCAGCTCCGGGCTGAATAGAATAACCGCCAGCAGCAAAATATTGGAAAAAATGCTCTTAAAGATAAAGCTGGAAGCCTCCATGTGCAGCAAATTAACAATGCCATACATCACCAGCAGCAGCAAGATGCCCTTAGCCAACTGCATCGCCCGCGTTTCACGAATAATGCGAATGCAGCCATAAATGATTACGGCCACAAACAGAATATCCAGTGCGTCGCTAATGCCAAAGGTGGAAAACACGCTGAGTATCTTATTAAAGAAGTCGCCGATGGCACTCATACATTCACATCCTCACTTATACAATTCCTTATACTGATTGTAACATACTTTGAAAGTCAAATAAAGGGTTATTCCCGGAATTTTACAGAATTCAGGAAATATTCACATTCGTTCATCCCGGTAAACACGCCGGGACTGACCCGCACAGTGCCCCGCTTATCCGTACCAAAAAACCGATGGGCACAAGGGGCGCAGTGATACCCGCCACGCACAGCGATCTGCCGGGCAGCCAAATAAGCCGCCGTTTCCTCCGAGGTGCGGTCGTCCACATTAAAGCTGAGCACCGGCACGCCAATATGCTCCGGGGGCGTGTACAGCTTTATCCCCGGACAGGCGGCCAACTCCTCATACAGCCATCGGGTCAGGCGCATTTCGTACTCGTGTATTTCTGCCCGACCGGTCTTTTCAATAAATCGCACACCGGCACCCAGAGAGAGAATACCCGGGTTGTTCAGCGTCCCCGCCTCCAGCCGATCCGGCAGATCCGGCGGCATTTGCGGGTCAAAGGAGTGGCTGCCGGTCCCCCCTTCGGTCAGGCTGTCCGGTGATATGCCGTCAGCCAGCGCCAACACACCAGTGCCCATGGTGCCGAACAGACTTTTATGCCCGGGGGCGCACAAGGCGGAAATATGCATTGCCTGCATATCAATAGGCAGAATGCCTGCGCTTTGGGCGGCGTCTACCACAAAAAGCCAGCCCTTCCGGCGACAGTAGTCGCCGACAAGCCCCAGCGGGTGCACCACCCCAAACACATTGGAAGCATGGAGCATGGCCACCATCGCCGTATTGGGCTGCTCCAGTGCCCGGATATTCTGTAAAAAGCGGTCCGGGTCCGGGTGATACGGCACTTGATCATAGGTGATACGCCCCTCCCGGGCCAGCTTGTAGATGGGTCGAAACACCGCATTATGCTCCAAGGCGGAGATCAGCACATGATCCCCGGGCTTCAGCAGTCCTTTCAGTGCCGTATTAACTGCAGTCGTGCAATTATTGGTAAACACAATATTCTGCTCCGGGCAATGAAAAAAGCGGCCCAGGCAGTCCCGCACGGCAAAGATCTTTTCTGCCGTTTGCACAGACTCCCGATAGCCGCCACGCCCACTGTTATACGCATACTTACGATTGGCCCGGTACACCGTCTCCAGCACGGAAAACGGCTTGGGATAGGTAGTGGCCGCATTGTCTAAATAAATCATACCTGCTCCACCCCGGTGATCCGCACCCCATGCTGCCGTAGCAGCGCCAGCGCCTCCCCATCGCCGTCCTCCAGCCGTAACTGATACCCGCATCCGTCCGCCGGGCTGGGGCGCAGCTGCTTGTGCACAAACACACGGTAACCCGCGTTTTTCAGCAGCTTGGCCCCCCTTTGTGCGTTGGTCACAGAACCAACCTTGATCTCATAAATCATCATAAAAACCCCATTTCCTGTCATAGTTCATCCTATGCGGAAATGGGGTTTTCGTTATGTAGGGTTTACTTTTTGATTACTTGCGCTTCCTGGCAGCCTTCTCGGCCTTGCGGCGAGCCAGTTCTGCCTTTTCTTCCTCCAGGCGCTTTGCCTCTTCCTCTGCCTCGGCCTTTTCATTGGCTTCCACATTGGCCTTTGCCGTATCGTAAAGCGCGGCAATTTCGTCAAAGTGCTTGAAGTTCTCCTGCTGGGTCAGCAGTTTCTTAGCATCCACATAGGGCTTGGCAGCGCGATTGAACTGGGCGTGCTTATCCATTTCCTGTTTGGAAAGTTTGCGTACTTTCTTGCGCTCCTCGGACAGCTCTTTGATCTGCTTTTTCAGCCGCTGCACTTCGTCACGATCCTTGTCTTTCTTGGCGATGTGCATCATCTTGGCCAGTTCTTCAATCTGGTCATCCAAACGGTCTTCCTCATTGAAATACTTTTCAATGCTGTCAAAGCCTAACTCCACAAACTCGTGGGCAGAACCGTAATACTTCTGGAAAGACTTGATGGCAGAGATCTGGGTCTTGGCAACCTCAACGTAGAACTTACGGATCTCTTTTTCCTCCGCAGTGGACTGAGACATAGCCTTTGCCTTTTTCAGCTGCGCCTTTGCCTCTGCCAAAGAAGTGTTCTTGATACCGTCCAAGCCGGCATTGAAGATCTGGGTGTACACCTGAATCTGGTGCTTGCCCAGCTCAGAATCGAACTTGGACATCTCATCCATCACGAACTGAGAGATCTTGATTTCCTCATTGAACTCCACATCGGCGCGGTACGCCTTTTTGGCTTCCTTGCGGGCAGCCTTATCAGAAATGCTCTTGTATGAGGATTTATCCAGCTTTTTGGGCGTGGCAACAGCCATTTCGCGGGCGTTGTTCACCAGATCAATCATCTCTACAATATCCTTATCCTTGAGCGCCTTGTTGCCGTAGTCCTCAAAGACGGCACGCACCTTAAGCACACGCACATAAGACTTCTGCTTCTGCTCAGTCAAATCGTAGAAGAAGAACGGGATTACATTCATGGTGGCACCGATGGCAGCAACCAACACCAGCACGCGCAACAGCGGGAACAGCACGCCGTTTACATCATACAATGCGGAAGATGGGTTCACAAAGTTATCCTGTCCGTTGGCCAGCTGCTGCTGCAACATTTGACCGATAGTCTGGGTAGAGCCGGGCAGCACTCTGGACATCAAGGAGCCGTCAGCGGTCACGCGCTCGGCAACCGCAGCGGTCATACCGTACTTCTCCTGCAAGGCAGGCAGCACACCGGCGGTGATCAGAGTGATCACATTACCAATCGCGGTCACGGCAGCGAACATACCGTCAATACGCTCGCCGGAGCGGTACTGCTGGTAGTCGCGGATATCCGCCTGGATGGACGGATTCAGAATATGGGCAAAGGCGCCGACTACCGCATTCAGATACAGGCAGGCCATAACGGCCCAGATCACATAATTGCGCATATTGCCGTCCGATCCGGAAGAGCCGGTAAAGAACGGAAACATACAAAGAATAAACAGGATATTAAACAGGTTGGTGACTACCTGCACCTTCTTTTTACCCCATCTGCGGATACAAAACGGTGCCAGCAGCATGCCCCAAAGGGAGGCGTTGCCGTAAATGGTGGTGATCACTGCGTATGTAGGCTGGGAGCAGGCGCCGCCGTAGTTGCACAACCAATACAGAATATTGGCATACGCTGTCTCCAAAAAGCCCAACCAACCGGCCAGGGAGATAATCCAGAAATACTTGTTCTTGGCTACCTCACGCAGAGCATCGGTAAACTTGATCTGAATCACATGGGTCTTTGCCTGAATAATTTTTTCCTGGGTATTGGCATATACCACGAACACCAGCAGCGTACCGATCACACCGATTACCGGAAAAGCGATCCGGTACACACGAATATCCGTCTGGTTTACACCGATAATACCGGCGATCAGCGGGATAATGATGTTATACACCGTGGGTCCAAAGGAGTAAATAATGCTCTTAACGGAGGCCACATCTGCACGCTCCTGAGAATTTGGAGAGAGCACATGGATCAGGTTCTCGTACGCATCATAGAAGAAATAATAGAAGAACTGCAAGGCAATGTTAAACGCCATAACCACGGCGCACTTTGCCACATAGGTAGCGGATTTGCCTAAGATCATGCCGCTGCCTACCAACAGACCCAGCTTGTCATACGGGAACCATACCATCAATACAAAAATAATGGAGCAAGGAATGCCCATACGCAGCAGATACGGTCTGTACTTACCGGCCTTATTTCGCGTGTTATCAATAATATTGGCACGCAAGCCGGTGAGCGGAATACCGGAGAGTACACCGATCACATACATAATGTACATATCCGTCATACCGATGCCGATGGTCCCGGACAGGAACACATTGGTGGCACCTAAGATACACGGAATACTCATACATACGATCAGGTATGCACCAATACCGCCAAACGCATAAGAAGCCACTTCCTTAAAGGACATATACTTGCCCTTGGGTGGCTTTTTCCAGTAATATTTAATGTTGTCGATGAGGCCTGTGGCTTTTGCTTTCAGGCCGGTTTGTTCTGCCATTGGATCTCCCCCTGTGTCATATTTCTGCAATATTATAACAAATCGGTTTATCAATTACAACCAAAAAAGAAATTTGTCCGCAGAAATTTTCTGTGCAACTTGTAATGTCCAAAATATTTTTAGACAGTTTTCTATGTTTTTGTCTATTATTTCCAAAAATGTGCAGAATTCATAGACAAATGATACAAAAAAGCCGCCGAAAGTTTTTCGGCGGTTCCAATGCGGCGATGTCGGGTTACACATCACTTTCACACGGTTGTTCAATTATCACCTTATAGGGTAAAGGTGGCGGTCTTGCCGCTGTATAATGCGGCGGTCAAGGTGTTGCCCTCCAGGGTAAAGTACGCACAGGAGCGCAGAGCGGCATAGGGGTTCTTTTTCATCTTCACTGCCGGTGCCTTTTCATTATCCGAGTAGGTAAAACCCTTTTGCAGTCCGCCGGCTTGCAGTTCCTTGTCCGTCATAGCAAAGCAGGTCAGCCCTTCCCCTTTGCGCACAGACAGCTCCGTTGCCACATCAAAGTTATACACCGTGTCGCCCAGGGTACAACGGGTAAAGTACCAGGGATTACCGGCGGCGTCCTTGCCGACGATATGCCCGGCATCCACCCCGCCCTGTTGCAGCAAGAACTCAAACATACCGCTGACGGCGGCACTCATGCCCTTGCCTTGCAAAATGGCGGTGTAAGCGTCGGTCACACTGTCATCATAAGTCGTGTGAGTTGCCACATAGTGATACACATTGAGGAGATACACATGATTGCTCACCGTGCCCTTGCCGCAGGCTTTCAGAATGGTATTGACCTTTTGAACAAAGGCGCCCACCAGCCGGCGATGCGTATCCGTATCGTTTTTATATTTGATGGTCACGCCGGAATTGTCGCTGTTCACCGAAACCGTGTCCACCAGCGCCATCAACGGAAAGCCGGTGTACAGCAGCCGGTTCACATCGTCCATCATATCCGTATTCACCCGCACGGCCACACCGCCCTCTGCAATGGCTTTGGCGATCTTCTCATACGCCCGCACGGCACTGGGGTCCGTCTGCGCATAATGGCTGTCATACGTATAGGCCAGGGTGTAGGCGGCAGGCGCAGCCGTGGTCGTCTCCTCCTTGCCATCCTTTGAGCAGGCAGAGAACAGTCCCACCGTCAGTACCAGTGCCAGCAGTACAGAAATCGTCTTTTTCATAAAACACCTCAACGCAGTTGAGCAAACAAATGCTCCGTATTTGCAAAAAAAGTTTGGTAAGCCCGGCAATAATCCGTGCCCACGCGGTTGCGCTTGCAGCCGCCGCCCCGACAAAGCGTGAACCAGCGACAGGTCTTGCACGCCGGGGGCAACTGAAAAGAATTCTTTAAGAATTCCACCATCTTTTCACTATGGAAAAAGCCGTCAAAATCCCCGGCACAGATATTGCCCAGGTACCAATCATCGGTACAGTAAAAGTCACAGGGGTAGGTACTGCCGTCCGCCTCCACCACAAACTGGGTAGCGCAGGTGCCGTTCATACCGCACTGCTCTGCATTCTGCCCCCGAGCCAGCAGCAAGTAATTGTCAAACATACGCACAGACACCGGGTTACCCCGCAGGGCATCGTTGGCATACAGCTTGAACCCCTGCTGCAAAAAGGCGGCGTAGTCGTCATCGGTCATAAACAGATCCTCCGGCGCATCCATGGCAAAGGGGCGCAGGCAGGGTATGTACTGCAAGTGGCGCAGCCCCTGCTGCTTAAAGAAGCGATAGGACGATCGCACATGGGCAGCGCCGTAAGCGGTGAGCACCGAGAGAATATTAAAAGGCACCCTGCGCCGGGTCAGCAGCTGCACACCGCGAAACACATCATCAAAGGAGCTGCGTCCGTCCGGGTACACCCGGTAACGGTTGCCCTCCCGGTCACCGTCCAGAGACACGCCCACCAAGCAGCCATATTCCAAAAACAGGTCGCACCATTCGTCGTCCAGCAAAGTACCGTTGGTCTGCACGCAGAACTGGACGGTCACGCCGGGGCGCTGCCGTTCCTTGCAAGAGGAGAAGAAAAAGCGAAAAAAGTCTTTCCCCGCCAGCAGCGGTTCCCCGCCCTGAAAGGTAAAATATACCGGTCCGTCCCCGGCAAAAGCCAGGGCCTTGTCCATCACCTGCAAGGCGGTATCCCGGGTCATATAGCCCTTGTTCTCCGTCTGCCGGGTAGCGGCCAGGTCGTGGTAAAAGCAGTATTTACACCGCAGATTGCAATTGCCGGAAGCCGGCTTGAGCATCACTGAAATGGGCATAAGCGCCTCCGTTAGCGTACTTGAATTTGGGACAGCACCTGCCCCACCTTTTGGTGCAGCACCAGGTCTGCCAGCTTGTCCGCCGGGGTAGGATCCCGGTTAATGAGCACAAAATGATCCCCCTGAAAGTAGCGGATAAAGCCCGCCGCCGGATACACAGTAAGAGATGTACCCGCCACGATCAGGCAGTCCGCCCGGGCAATGGCATGTACGGCGCCCTCTACGGTCTGTTGGTCAAGTCCTTCCTCATACAGCACCACATCTGGCTTGATGATTCCACCGCAAGCGCACCGGGGTATACCGGCAGCCTCTGCCACCGCCTCCACACCGTAGGCTCTGCCGCAGCGCATACAGCGATTACGCAGCACGGAGCCATGGAGCTCATATACCGTGCGGCTGCCCGCTGCCTGGTGCAGGCCGTCAATATTCTGGGTCACCACAGCGGTGCACTTGCGTGCTTGCTCCAGCTCTGCCAATTTGTAATGGGCAGCGTTGGGCTTGGCATGCGGACACAGCATTTTGCTGCGGTAAAAGCGGTAGAATTCCGCCGGGTTCTCGTCAAAAAAGCTGCGAGAAAGGATCTGCTCCGGCGGATAGTCGTATTGCTGGTGATACAAGCCGTCCACACTGCGAAAGTCCGGAATGCCGCTCTCGGTAGACACCCCGGCGCCGCCAAAAAAGACGATGCGCCGAGAACGATCTACAATTTCCTGTAAAGTCATCCTTTGATCCTCACTGCGGTGCGCGCCACGGGGCTTTGAGCAGTCACGCCGTTTGTTTTGGTTTGCGCCACCAGGCGATAGGCGGCGGTTTTGCCCCGCTTGGGGGCTGTGTCGATATAGCGGGTGCCGGTGCGCGTTGCCACCCGGCGGTATTTGCCGCGGATGCTGCCGTCTCTACGGTACAACACATATTGCTTGGCGCCGGGTACCGCTTTCCATTGCAGGGCGATCTTGCCCTTATATTTGCCACGGCGGATCCGGCCGCCTACCAGGCGGGTACTGCCTATGGTTGAGAACTTCATATTCTTGCTGCCCTGAGCGATTCCCTGCCCCTTAGTGTTGCCGGTAAGCCGATCGCCCACGGTGGTCAGGGCAGTTCCCGGCTGGGAACTCATCCCATAGCGACGGCAGCCGCTGATCCGATTGCTGCCGGTGGCGGCAGTGCTCTTCTCCGCCAGGCAAATGCCGTTATGACCCATTGCCTGAATGGTATTGCGCAGCAGGCGCGCCTTTTTACTTCGCTGCACAAAAATGCCGTTGGTGGCCCCGGTGCGAATGGTGTTTTCCGTCACCTCTACCCCGTTGCTGTCCACAATGCAAACGGCGCTGGAGCGACTGTTCGTTACCGTGTTGCTCCGCAGCTCGTTGCTGTGGGAGGCGTCCATACACTTCAGCCCGTTGTGTAGGGCGGTGCAAGTATTTTTCTCGATCAAATTACCACTGCTGCCGTGAAGGAGAATTCCCACAGTGGTCTCCGCCGCCGCACCGGTATGGGTAATGCGGTTGTCTGCAAGCGTGCAGTTTTGCAGATCGGTGCCGGTGATCCCGCCGCCGGTGGTGGTAATGGTGTTACCACTGACCGTCAGGTTATAGACCGCATAATTTCCGGCAGGCATTTTGCCGGTGGCCTTGCCGCCGTACAGGAACATACCCCTGGGCTTGTCCATCTCCGCTGTTTGACAAACGGAGATGGTATTGTCAGTAATGCGGCTGCCGCAGTCCGTATTGCGCTTACCCAGCACCTTGCCGCTGCCGTCGGTGAACACATCGGTCACGCCGCTGTTTTTGCACATATAATAAGCCACGCCCCGACCGCAGTCGGTGATGGTGTTCTTCTCGATCACTGCGTCCACATAATTGGTGCACACAATAGCCGTGCCTTGCAGGCGCCGAAAGGTGTTGCCACGAATGGTAACGCCCTTCTGATACCGCCCGGCAAAGGCGTTGCGGGTGCCTACCCCGCAGATCAGGTCCTGAAACGTGCAGTCCTCTACGGTGATCTTTTGGTTCATCGTGCCGTCATAGGCCGGAAAGTTGGCAAAGTGCCGATTTTTCTCTAAAATATCAATTTGCAGCGCCTCCGCACTGCTTTCCGTTTGATTGGTCTGACCGGAGAACAGGCAGTTTACGAACCGCACATTGTACCCGGCGGCCAATTCTGCGTGGTGAGAGTCTGTGTTGTTGAGAAATGCCGTGCCGTCCACGGTCACATTCTTGCAATGCGCCAGGCGCAGCAGGCAGGAGCCGTTGGTATTGCCCGGCGCATAATCCAGCGTGCCGCCCCGCAGCGTGCAGTTCTCCAACGCAGAATATCCGGTATAGTCCTTGCCGGTACGGTCCCGATTGGGTGAGATAAAGATGTTACCCTTGCCTGCATTGGCATTGAGTAGGGTCACCCCTGTCAGGTTCAGGGTCATATCAGACGCCAGCACAGCGCTCTTTGTCATTCGATATTCCCCGGGGGTGACGGTAACCGTGCAGGTACCGTAGGCGCCGCTGCGCACCGTGTCCAGCGCCGATTGCAGCGCCGGGCAAGCGTTCTCCGGATCCATGGGCGCAGCGTAGCGCACCTGCCCGCTGCTGTCCCGCACAGTCACGCTCTCCCCTGCATAAGCAGCAAAGGGCGCGCCCGCCACCGCCAGTAGCAGCCAAAAGGCCAAAAACAGCGGAAGACACCGGCGAAAAAAACGCATTTTTTGCATAAAAACTAAAAACTCCCTCTTTACTTCTATTCCTGTATATATTAGTATAGTAGACTGAAAGTGTCAAGAAAGCAGGTGCGTTTTTTTGAAAAAAGCATTGATCGCCATGAGCGGCGGCGTGGACAGCTCCGTGGCCGCCAAGCTGATGTTGGACGCCGGGTACGACTGTATGGGCGCCACCATGAAGCTGTTTGACAGCGACGATATTTTGATGGCCCAGCGGGAAAAGGCCTGCTGCTCCCTGTCCGATGTGGAGGACGCCCGCAGCGTGGCCCGCCGACTGGGTATGCCCTATCAAGTGTTCAATTTTAAAGGTGACTTTAAGGAAAAAGTCATTGATAAATTTATTGCCACCTATGAGGCAGGCGGCACCCCCAACCCCTGCATTGACTGCAACAAGTGCTTAAAATTTGACACCCTGTGTCGCCGCGCCATCACCCTGGGCTACGACTATGTGGTCACCGGCCACTACGCCCGCATTGACTGCGTGGACGGCCGCTATCGGCTGCGCAAGGCGCTGGACGACAAAAAGGATCAAAGCTATGTGCTCTATAATCTATCCCAGGAGCAGCTGGCCCACACCCTGTTTCCCTTAGGTGAGCTGCATAAGGACCAGGTGCGCGCCATTGCAGAGGAAAACGGCTTTATCAACGCCCATAAAAGAGAAAGCCAGGACATTTGCTTTGTGCCGGACGGGGACTACGCCGCCTTTATTGAAAGCTATACCGGCCGCCACTATCCCCCCGGAGATTTTGTAGACACACAGGGGAATGTGCTGGGCCGCCACAAGGGCATTATTCGCTACACCATCGGCCAGCGCCGCGGGCTGGGTCTTGCGCTGCCGGCGCCGCTGTATGTGTGCAAGAAGGATCCGGAAAGCAACACGGTGACCCTGTGCCCCAACGACCAACTGAACAGTACGGTGGTGCGGGTGACCGAGTTCAACTGGCTGAGCATTGCAGCGCCTGCCGAACCGCTGCATGCTGCTGCCAAGATCCGCTACAATATGCACCAGGCGCCCTGCACCGTAGAGGTGCTGCCCGGCGGCGATGTACAGCTGACCTTTGACACGCCGCAGCGAGCGGTGACCCCCGGTCAGGCTGCCGTTATTTATGACGGCAACACGGTACTGGGCGGCGGACGCATTGTGTAGCTGTAATTTATCACTTTAACTTGCTAAAGAATTTCGTTGACAAAGCCCGCCTGCGGTGCTATAATTTTCACACAGTCCTATAAGAGGATTATAAGTTAGCCAGGAAGGACCTAAATCCTATGACGGATTATTCCATTACCCTGCCGTCCTATTCCATCGGCGAGCAGGTTTACAAGCAAATTCCAACGGTGTGCGCTCCCTTTGGCGCCACAGCGGTGGTGATCGGCGGACACAAGGCCATGGCAGCGGTGCGGGAGCGCCTGCTGGCCGCGATCCAAGGCAGCGCCGTGACCATTACGGATTTTGTGTGGTACGGCGGCGAGGCCAGCCGGGAGAACATTGCAGCCTTGGCAGAGAACCCGGCAGTGGCGGCAGCAGATATGATCTTTGCTGTTGGCGGCGGCAAGGCACTGGACACCGGCAAAGCCTATGGGGAAGAAAGCGGCAAGCCGGTATTCACCTTTCCCACCATTGCCTCCACCTGCGCGGCCACCACGGCAGTATCGATTCTGTACCACGCAGACGGCACCTTTTTGGCGCCGGATTTTCACAAAGCGCCGCCGGTGCACGCCTTTATTCTGCCCTCGGTGATTGCAGCCGCCCCACGGCGCTACATTTGGGCCGGTATGGGCGACACTTACGCCAAGTATTTTGAGGCGGAGATGAGCTCCCGAGGTGAAGCGCTGGTGCACTACCATGCCCTGGGTGTAAATGTGAGCCGAATGTGCTTGGACCCGCTGCTCACCTACGGTGCACAGGCCATGGCAGATATAGATGCCGCGCGCTGCACCTATGCAGTGGAGCAAGTGATTCTAGCAATCATCGTCACCACCGGCATTGCCTCTATTTTGTTGACGGCAGAGCATATTGTGGATTACAATTCCGGCCTGGCGCACGCTGTGTTTTACGCACTCACCGCCTGGCCCCATATTGAGGCGCGCCACCTGCACGGTGAAGTGGTGGGCTTTGGCGTGCTCATTCTGCTGCTGACCGACGGCAATTTGGACGGCTTCCGCCAGATGTACGCTTTCAACAGAAGCGTGGGACTCCCCACCGCCCTCTCCCAAGTGGAGATGACCGGTGCCGATGTGGAAAAGCTGGTGCCCCTGGTAGCCAAAATGCCGGACATTGCCCACAACCCCTACACCATAACCGAGGAAATGCTGCGCAAAGCCTTTGCAGACCTCGATTATTATAATCAACACCAAGCGTTTAAGGAGAATGAATGATGAAAAAGTTTTTTGCCACCCTGCTGTGCCTGGCACTGGTTGCCGGCCTGTTCGCCGCCTGCTCCGGCAGCAAAGATAACAATGCCAAAGCAGACAGCAAGAAAGTGGGCATTGCCGTGCTGTCCGAGAACGGCGCCTTTACCGATATGCGTGCCGGGATCGAGTCTAAGCTGAAAGAGAAGTACGGCGACAACGTGACCTGCGTGTACAAGAACGCTGCCGGTGACGCCGCCAGCCTGAGCACCATTATGTCTGACTTTGACAATGGCGATTATGACGCAGTATTCACCATCGCCACCCCGGCCACGCAGGCGTTTGTGAACCTGGAGTCTGAAACCCCTTGCTTCTTCTGCGCCGTGTCCGACCCGGTAGCTGCCAAAGTGATGACCGCGCTGGACACCCCGGACAAAAACGCTACCGGTACTTCCAACGCCATTCCGGTATCTGAGATCATTGACATGGGCTACAAGCTGACCCCGGATGTAAAAAAATGGGGCTTTATTTACTCCACCAGCCAGGTGAACGCCACCTCCACCGTTAAGGCAGCCGAGAAGTACCTGGACAGCAAAAAAATCGCTTATGCGGAAAAGACCGTGGAAAACTCCGCCGATGTGAAGTCCGTCACCCAGTCCCTGATTGACGGCGGCTGTGATGTAATCTTCGTACCCAACGACTCTGTGGTACAGGACGGTGTGTCTGCCCTGACAGAGCTGTGCCAGGAGAAGAAGATTCCCACCTACTGCGCCTCTGCCACCACAGTTGCCTCCGGCTGCACCGCCACCCTGGCCATTGACGACAAGGGCATCGGCGAAAAGACCGCAGAAATGGCTATTCAGTATTTTGACGGCAAAAAGGTAGCGGAGATCCCCGCCCAGGTGTGCGGCATCGACTACTGCTCCGTGAACAAGACAGCGCTGGCTGCCGGCGGTTTGGCTACTCCCACCAAGGATACCGTTGGCTATGAGGTCAAGGTGCTGGAAGCAGCAAAATAAGCAACAAAAATCACAAACCGGCGGGCGCGCTGCAAGGTGCGCCTGCTGCCATTTTTTCATACCCAAAGGAACAAGAACTTATGCTTTATCTCACTGCCCTGCAAGAGGGCTTACTGTACGGACTGTTGGCGCTGGGCGTTTACATCAGCCTGCGGGTGCTGGACATTCCCGACCTGACCACCGAGGGCAGCTTCGGTTTTGGCTCTGCACTGGCCGCCGTTTTGGCTGCCGGGGGCCACACCTATCTGTCCCTGCCCATTGCCTTTTTAGGCGGCATGGCCGCCGGGCTAATCACCGGGCTGCTGCAAACCAAGCTGCAAGTACACCCGGTACTGGCCGGTATCATCACGATGAGCGGACTGTACTCCGTTAACTTGATTGTTCGGGGCGGCCCCAACCTGTCCATCGGCGCCGCCAATCTCTTTAAGCAGTTCTATAAGGCGCTGCACCTGACCGGCGATCAGCGCAAGGTGGCCGGTGCGCTGCTGGCGCTGGCGATCTGCCTGGTCGTGACCCTGCTGCTGATTGTGTTCTTTAAGACCCATGTGGGCCTGTGTATCCGCGCTACCGGCGACAATCAGGATATGGTGCGCGCTTCCTCCATCAATGTGGACGCCACTCTGATCCTGGGGCTGTGCATCAGCAACGGGCTGATCGGTCTGGCAGGCGCACTGGTGACCCATTATGTAGGTTACAGCGACACCTCCACCAGCAACGGCACTCTGATCTACGGCCTGGCCGCCGTCATTATCGGCGAGGCGCTGTTTGGCAAGCGGGGTGTCACCGTGGGGCTGATCTCCGCCGTGTGCGGCTCCGTGATCTACAAACTGATCGTCACCTTTGTGGTGGATATTGAGCTGTTTGGCACCAACAGCGCCAATTTGATGAAGCTGATGTGCGCCGTGATCGTGGCTGCCACCTTTATTATCCCGGCTGCTAAGCGCACCGCCCGGAACCGCAAAGTAAAGAAGGAGGCCCGCCGCAATGCTTGATGTAAAGAATGTTTCCAAGACCTTTGCCAAGGGCACCGTCAATGAACACATTGCCCTGGAGAAGATCAATTTGCACCTGGATCGGGGCGAATTTCTCACCATTGTTGGCTCCAACGGCGCCGGCAAATCCACCCTGTTTAACCTGATCTGCGGCACCTTTATGCAGGACAGCGGCACCGTTACCCTGGACGGGCAGGACATTTCCTTTCTGCCGGAACACAGGCGTGCCAAGTTGATCGGCCGGGTGTTCCAGGACCCGATGAAGGGCACCGCACCGAATATGACCATTGAGGAAAACCTGGCGCTGGCTTACACCCGCGCCCACTCCAGCGGGCTGGCGCTGGCTCTGTCTAAGAAAAAGAGCAACTTTTTCCGGGAGCAGGTGTCTCGCTTTAATATGGGGCTGGAGGACCGAATGAAAACCAAGATCGGTCTGCTGTCCGGTGGACAGCGGCAAGTGGTCACCTTGCTGATGTGCACCATCTGCACCCCCAAGCTGCTGCTCTTAGACGAACACACCGCCGCGCTGGATCCGGTCACCGCCAAAAAGGTGATGGACATTACCAACGAGATCGTGGCAGAAAACAACATCACCACTATGATGATCACCCACAATATGTCCTCTGCACTGGCCACCGGCGACCGCACCATTATGATGGACAGCGGCCGAATCATCATTGACCTGGACAAGGAGCAAAAGACCCATATGACCGTGTCGGACCTGCTGGCACTATATCGGGAAAAAGAGACCAAAGAGTTTGACACCGACCGCATTTTGCTGCAAAAAGAGGAGCCGACCCAATGAAATGTATCAGCTGGAATGTAAACGGCCTGCGAGCCTGTATGGGCAAGGGCTTTGCCGACTTTTTTGCTGCGGCAAACGCGGACCTATTTTGCCTGCAAGAAACGAAGCTGCAAGCGGGACAGATTGACTTTGCGCCCCCGGGCTACCACGCCTACTGGAACTATGCGGAGAAAAAGGGCTACTCCGGTACCGCCATCTTCTCCAAGCAGGAGCCGCTGCGGGTGCAGTACGGCATGGGCAAGGAGGAGCATGACCGAGAGGGGCGGCTGATCACCCTGGAATTTCCTGCGTTCTACTTTGTCACCGTTTATGTGCCCAATTCTCAGCGAGAGTTAACCCGGCTGGACTACCGTATGCAGTGGGAGGACGACTTTCTTGCTTATCTGCAAACCCTGGATCAAAACAAACCGGTGATCTTCTGCGGCGACCTGAATGTGGCCCACCGGGAGATCGACCTGAAGAATCCAAAGACCAACCATAAAAACGCCGGTTTTACCGATGAAGAGCGAGGCAAAATGACCGCCCTGCTGGGTAGCGGATTTACCGATACTTTCCGCTACTTTTACCCGGATGCCACCGGCATATACAGCTGGTGGAGTTATATGTTCCACGCCAGAGAGAAGAACGCCGGCTGGCGTATTGACTACTTTATCACCTCTGACCGGCTGCAACCTAAATTGCGGGACGCCAAGATCCACACAGATATTTTTGGCAGCGACCACTGTCCCATTGAGCTGGACATCAACCTGTAATCCACAACAAAAAGACCACCTGCGCAAGCAAAACCTGCGTAGGTGGTCTTATTTTTATATCATTATATATGCGTTATTCCTGCACTTCGATGGTGTCGATCACCACATCATTGACCGGTTTATCTCCGGGGCCGCAGGGTACGGCAGCGATGGCGTCCAGCACATCGGCACCGTCGATCAGCTGGCCGAACACCGTGTGGTGGAAGTCCAGCCAGGGGGTGCCACCCACCTGCTTGTACTGCTCTACCACTTCCGTAGGATAGCCCTGGTCAGACAGCGCCTCCATTTGGTCAATCAAATTGGCGGGTACAGACTTAGCCTGGACCACAAAGAACTGGCTGCCGTTGGTGCCGGGGCCGCTGTTTGCCATAGACAGAGCACCATAGTAGTTGCGGGCGTCCAGCGCGAACTCATCCTCAAAAGGTTTGCCCCAAATGGACGCGCCGCCGCAGCCGGTACCGGTAGGATCGCCGCCCTGGATCATAAAATCCTGAATCACCCGGTGGAAGATTAGGCCGTCATAATAGCCGTTCTTGGCGTGGGTGATAAAATTCTCCACCGCCTTGGGCGCCGCTTCGTCCAGCAGCACAAAGGTCATATCGCCGCGGTTGGTTTTGATCACAGCTTTTTTGCCGTCTTTCTTTTCTAACTGATTCATCTTAATACTTCACTTTCTCGTTGATTTTTTGCAGCACCGCCGGGTCGATTTTCGCCACCTGGCGGTCATAGGTCATCAGACCGTTGATCTCGTCCTCCACATCCGTCACCTGTGTATAAACGGTGGCAGCCAGGCCGGTTTTGATCTGGGGAATGATCACCTTGTTAAACAGTTTTTGGTACGCCGCCGTCAGCTTTTCCTTGCTGGGATAAACGCGGTAGCCAAAAGTGCGTTCGTTCCAGGTGTGACCGGGCGTTTTCAGCGCATAGCCGCCGAACTCTGTCAGCAGCCAGGGCTTGTCGCCGGCGTGCACCCGAATGGGGGTAAAATAAATGTGCTTGCTGATCACATCACTGTCGCCGCAGGGGTGCCATCCGCTGGCGGCGTCCACCGTGCGGGTGGGATCCCATTCTTTCAGCAGATTGTAGGCCACCGTAGAATCAAACTGACCCCAGCCCTCATTAAAGGGCACCCACATAGCAATACAGGGGCAGTTATACAGGGCGTCCACCATCTCCCACAGTTCCTGATAGTACAGCTCACGAGCGGCCGCGTCCGTGCGCTTAAAGGTCTTATACTTCCGGTCATCCAGGGTAATACCCACAAAGGGAATAGCGGAGATCTCCAGCCCGTAGTGCCCGCCGCCGTTGATCATATCCTGCCACACCAAAATGCCCTGCACATCGCAGTAATGATACCAAAGAAGCGGCTCCATTTTAATGTGCTTGCGCAGCATATTAAAGCCGCAGCGCTTTACATGGGTCACATCATACGCCATAGCTGCATTGGCCGGTGGGGTCAAAAAGCCGTCCGGGTAATATCCCTGGTCCAGCAAACCGTTATGGAAATAAGGCTTGTTGTTCAAAAACAGACGGGGCAGACCGTCCAAGTCCCGACCGACAGAGAACTTGCGCATACCGAAATAGGAACGGATCACCTCGCCGCAGGCCTCAAATTCCACCTGATAGAGAAACGGCGACTCCGGGCTCCAGGACTTAAAGTCCGGCAACGGCACATCTGTGTCCGTCGTGTCGGCCACCAAAGTCTCGCCGTCATAAATGCGGGTGCGTACATGGTCGGTGCCAAAGAATTCAAAGTGCACGGCGGCGCCGTCATAATTCGGCGTGATCCGCACTTTCTCCAGGAATTCCACCGGCGTGGACTCCAGCCAAACGCTCTGCCAAATGCCGCTTTGGGGCGAATACCAAATACCGCCACGCTTGGTCTTTTGTTTTCCCCGGGAATACTGGTTTTCGTCCGTAAAGTCCTGCACAGATACTTCCAGCTTGTTCTCCCCCGGTTGCAGAGCCTCTGTCAGTTCCAAAGTAAAGGGTGTGTAGCCCCCCTGATGGCCGCCCACCTGCACACCATTTAAGTACACGGTGCACATTTGGTCCACCGCGCCAAAGTGCAGGAACACCCGCCCCCGGTTAAAGTTCTCCGGCAAAGTAAAGGTGCGCCGATAGTGCAGGTACTCACCGGGCTTTAAGGTGCGCTCCACCCCGGAAAGCGGCGTCTCCGGCGAGAAGGGCACGCAAATGGCCGTGTCCATCTGTACCGGCACGGTGCTGTCCCTGGTAAAGGCACACTGCCACATACCGTTTAAGCTCAGGTACGAATCCCGCACAAATTGCGGGCGCGGATACTCGGGCAGCGGACAACTTTTGTCCAACTGCTTTCCCCATTCAGTCAGCATCATAAGTTCTCTCCTCACTTACAATTTTGCAGTCCTCAATGCGTACATGTTTATTACAGATCCGCAGCGCTGCCTTCTTATGAGACACAATAATGCAAGTCACATTTTGCAGCGCTTTCAGATTTTTCAAAAAGCGATGTTCTGTTTCCTCGTCCAGCGCGGAGGTGGCCTCGTCCAGCAGCAGCACCGGGGATTTGGACAGCAAACTGCGGGCAATGGCCAGCCGCTGCACCTGCCCCTCGGACAGGCCCATACCCCGCTCGCCGATCACGGTCATCAAGCCCTGGGGCAATTCGTTGATAAAGGTGTCTGCGCAGGCGATCTCAACGGCCCGCTGCACCTCTTCATCCGTAGCGTCGCTGTTAATGAACTTCAAATTATCCAGTATCGTGCCGGACAGAAGCATATTCCCTTGGGGCACATAGGCAAACAGCCGGCGGGTGTGCTTGTCTGCCGGGATATGGGTGCCGTCCGCCATCTCCAAGTAAATAGAGCCGTCCTGGGTAGGGAACACGCCCAGCAGCAACTTCAGCAGCGTGCTCTTGCCGATGCCGGAGATGCCGGTGATGGCCACAAAGTCCCCTTTGTTAATGGTCAGTGAGGTATGATCCAGAATCACATCCCGGTCATAGCGGAAGTCGATATGATCAAACTGCAACGCCCGCAGATCCCGATAAGCGGACGGTACATCCACATCGTCTGCGTTGCTGCTCTCCTCCTCCGGCAGATTTTCAATCTCCATCAGTCGCTCCGCAGAAGCAATGATGGCAAAATACTTGGGCATAATACCGGACAAAGAAGCAAACGGCCCCTGAATTTGGTTCACCAGTTGGAGCATGGCGGTAACTGTACCGTAGTCCAGCCCGTTCAGCAGCCGATAGGCGCCAAAGGCCAGGGCGAACACATAGCCGATATTAAAGGTGGTAGACAGCCCGGCGTTGGCGGCAATACCGAAGAAGCGCCGCTTCATACGCGCCACATAATTCTCCTGTTGCAGCACATCCGTCTGCTGGTTGATCTTGTCCTCCGCCACAAAAGTCTTGATCACCAGCAGGTTGCTGATGGTCTCTTGCATAAAGGAGCGGGTCTTGCCCTCCGTTTGCTGGACCTGCTTGTGCAAACGCTTTAAGGTCTTGCGAAACATACGGGTAGACAGGAACACAAACACCCCGCCCACCAAAAAAGCAAGGGCAAACACCTTGTCAATAATCACTAGGTAAATAAAGGCACTCAGCAGCTTGACGATAAAAAACACCACATTGGGCAACAAGGTGGTATAGCCGTCTGTAATCACCTGCACATCGTTAAACAGCAGATTATTCAGTTCGCCGGTATGGTACTTGGACACACTGGCGTAGTCCTTTTTAATGAGCACCTGGAGCATATGCTTTTTGAAGATCATATCCAGGCGCGCCTTGCATCGCTCGGAAAAGCTGCTGCCGATTAGATTCAGTGCCATCTGCACCATGATCAGGATCAGCAGATAAACGGCATAGCGCACCACATAACCCCAGTCCTTGTATTCGGTAGCACCGTTAATGATATGCTTGGAAAAATTGGCAAAGCACACAGACAGCGCCGCGCCCAGCGCATTGGTAAACAGCAGTACCGCCGCTTTTGGCAGCTGGCTCTTGCCGATGGCAGTCATCCAGCGAATGGCAGCCCAATCGGAGCGAGAGGGTTTTCGTTTGGTACGGTTCAGGATCGTTCACCTCTTTTAAAAATATGGCGACGGATCCAGCCGCAGCCTTTATGGACAAACATGATCAGCGGGCGCACCGGGTACAGCGCCACCCACACCCGGCTGTACAGCCGGTAGCGGCGACTATTTTGGCAGTCCACATATCGCTTTCCGTCCTTATAGAACCCGGCCAGCACGCCGCAAATGCTGTCGTCCGTAACATATTCCTTTTGAAGCCGATTGTCGCCGATAATTACATAATCCTCTGGGCGCACCCGCACAATACGATGCATAATGTACTTGCCGCCGGGGGTACGATACACCGGCACATCGTACTTCTTTAGCCGCCCCCGGGGACGCACGATAATAATATTGTCCCGCCCTTGATGAATCAGCGGCCACATAGAGGTTCCACGGGTCAGCCCGGTATAAATGCCCTTTTCGGCAATGATCTGTTCAATGCTGTCGTACATATTTGTGAAAGCTCCATTATCTTAAAACAAAATATATCTATTTCAGTATAACAGATAGCGGGATTTTATGCAACTGTGTTGACCCAAAGAAAAAAAGGTGTTATACTGTAAAAAAACAAATAAGCCGCGGTTCCCGGAAGGGATCAAATCGGAAGCACGGTGCAACGCCGTCACAACCGCCATTACCGTGATCGAGTTTTGCTCTGCACAGGCCATTGCGCAAGCGAGAAGGCGCAGAGTGAGTATATCGTAAGTCGGGACACCCGCCGCAGGCTTAGATCGCAATCACACTTTTGGGCTTAAGGGAAAGATGTGGAGGCAGCGCTGGTATAACTGCGCCCTTTTCTGTCCCCTGCCCACGGCAAGGGACTTTTTATTTTGCAAAGAACACGAAAAAGCATTGCACTGCTGATGTTGGCGCTGGCGCTGTTCTTTACCGGCTGCACAACCGGAGCCAACGAACAGACCGGTACCACTCCGCAGAGTCAAACCGTTACGGCAGCCGGCAAAGCAGATACAACCGCCGCCAAGGGCAGTTCCAATACGGTCACCGGCGCCACAGCCAAAGGCGCAGCGGCAGCCGGCACCACAGCCAAAACCGATGGTGCAAAAAGCGGCACCCCGACCGGCAGCACAGCTGCCAAAGCAAAGGGCAGCAGCGGCAAAAGCACAACCACCAGCCGCGCCGCAAACAGCGCCAAGTGGCAGGGCGGCTCCGCCGGCCTGATCCCCACCGGCGGTACCACCCGCAAACAAACCACTAAGAAGCACACCACCAAGCGGCACACGACTCCCCAGTCCAAAACCGTGACCTGTACCATTACGGTGGAATGCAAGAATATTCACAAGCACATGAGCCAACTGAAAAGCGGCCACGAGCGCTTTGTACCGAACGACGGCTACATTATCCACGCAGAGAGTCACACGGTGAATCGGGGCAGCACTGCCTACGATGTGCTGAAGCTGGCTTGCAACGCCCACGGCATACGCCTAACTGCCAAGAGCACTTCCTACGGTGTCTATGTGGTGGGGATCAACAACCTGGATGAAAAGGACTGCGGCAGCGCCAGCGGCTGGATGTACAAGGTCAACGGCACCGCACCTATGACCTCCTGCGGCAAATATAAAATGGACAGCGGCGACAATCTGGTATTCTATTATGTATGCACCGGAGCCGATCGCTAAAACGATATTTGCAGGTTTCACCTGTTCAAATAAAAAATAAAACGGAGGACAAAACAATGAAAAAACTGATGAGCACCTGCACTGCGCTTTTGCTGGCTGTGTGTATGCTGCTGCCGGCTTACAGCGCTTTTGCTGCAACCGACAACGACAAGATTGGCGAACGCCTGGAAAAGGTGACGAGCCAGACCGAGGGCGCCACCAACTACCTGTACAAGGATAAGGACTTCGGCGTGGCCGACGCAGTAGACATGCTGGCTGCTGTGCGCAACTACGATCCCAGCGATGCACAGGTGGAGGGCTTTATGGCTGCTGTGGAGAAAGAGCTGAAGGCGAACGGCGGCAAGCTGTATTACCCGGTTCCGGTATATGATGACAACTATACACAGATCGGCACCAACAACACAGAGGAGCTGGAGCTGTATGCTGCCGTCATCTGCGTGTATGACGCCCTGGGCAAGGACTACACCGATGTGGCCGGCTATGACTTGAGCAAGCTGATGCAAAACTGCGGCACCGCTGTTTATGGCACCAATTACTACCTGTACCGTCTGGTGACGGAAGCCTGTTCCATTGTGGACGCGCCCCAGAGCTTTGTGCAGTCTGTGATCAAGAACCTGACCGATTTGTACAAGATGGGCGAGGGTCCGGACTTTTGGGGCGGTTACGGCGCATCTGCCGACGACCTGGGCGCATTCCTGACTGCTTTGGCCCCCTATGCTGACGATTACAAAGCCTACATTGATGACGCTGTGAAGCTGCTGGAGAAAAATGTGACCGACGCAGGTTACACCAGTTGGGGTTCTGCCAATGCAGACTCCACCGCTATGGCACTGATGGCTTACAGCGCCTTGGACGATCAAGAAAAAGCGGACAAGGCCTATGACCTGCTTTGCAAATTCGAGTCCAAGACGACCGGTGTGTTCACTTACGACGGCGAGGAGAATTTGCTGGCCACCAAGGACGCTCTGACTGCACTGGGCTACTACACCGACAACCTGATCGGCCGCATTGTGATCGATCCGGAAGATCCGACAGAGCCGACCACCAAGAAGAACGCCGAGAAGACCACTGCAAACAAGAACACCAAGGAAACCACCAAGAAGAGCACTTCCAAAAAATCCCCGGCCACCGGCAACAATGCCGCTGCCGCCGGCGTGATGGCCATTACCGCTGCCGGCGCTTGCCTGCTGCTGGCCAAAAAGCGCAAATAAACCGTTCTAAACACAGACCGCACCTCACAAGGGGTGCGGTTTTTTCGTTGCTTTTTTTACCGCAAGTGTACGCAATTTGCGTATATCCTAACTCAAATCTTTTTGTTGTATCGGATTGACAAAAGCACCAATTCACACTACAATATAAAGTATATGCGAACGGTGGCGAACCGTACGGAAAGGGAAAGAATAATAGATATAATGATAGAGAAGAACTGTCCCCATTGCGGGGCGGCCATGCCGGAGGAGGCGCACTACTGTTTGCAGTGCATGACCCCCTGTACCCCGGCACAGCCCAGTACCGCCTATTTGAAATCCTGCGCAGAACATAGCCAAAAGCGTATCAACCGCAAGCAGATATCCTCTGTGCTGGCAACGATGATTCTGCTGGTGGTACTGATTCCCAGCGCGCTGGCGGCACCGCTCCACCAGCAAAATGCCGCCACCGCAGAGGGTGCCCTCACCGGCACCGTACAGGCGGCGGAGACGGAGGCGGAAGCGCAGCCAAAGACACTGCTGGGCAAAGTGAAAAAAGCCGCGAAAAAAGCGGAGCAAAAGATACAGAGCGCCACCGGCAAGATGAAAGAGGCGGTGGGCATTGCCCCCACGGCGGAGGAAAAGCAAGCCATGGTCAATGAGGCCGCGGAGCAGGCCGCCGAACAGGAGGAAAGAGACAACAGTTCCACCGGGAACCGGGGCAATACCGGCAACACAAACCATCCGGGGAACGGCGGTGCAAGCAACGGCAGCGGTCACAGCACCACCGGCACCACGACTCCGTCCACAAACGGTACCACCAAGCCCGGCAGCACCACCACAACAACAACCACACAACCGACCACCCAGCCGGAAAACACAGCCCTGCCCAAGCCGGAATATAACAAATACGAGTACACCTTGGACGGCGACTATGCCAAGGTGACCAAATACACCGGCAACGCCAAAGTTGTGGTACTCCCTGCCGCCATTGACGGACACCAGGTGAAATACTACTGTACCGGCACCTTTACAGATAAGGATATAGAACTGGCCGTTTTTGAGGATTTTGAGGTCTACCACACCTTGTGGGTACAAAACGCAGTTTTCAAAGACTGCAAAAAGCTGAAAAAGGTGGTATTTCCCAATCACGCTGACCTGGGCATTCTTCCCAACTTTGCCTTGGGCTGTACCGCTTTGAGCAAAATTGAAATCGACAACTGGCAATATAAAATGCAGGACGGCGTGCTGTACTACTACAACACAAATAGCTGGGCTGCTCAATACTACTGCGAAGGCTACACAGCCACCCGCTGGAATGTAGCGGAATACTGTACGGCTATCAACTGTGAAGCATCCTTAAAAAACAATGCCCATATTCACGAGCTGCGGCTGAATTCCTATGTGAGCTGCCCCGCCGGTTACAAACTGCCGGAGAGCTTGCAGGCCATCTATGTGGCAGAGGATAATAAGCAGTATTTTAGCAAAGACGGTGTGCTCTACTATGGGCCGAACACCAACAACCCCAACCGCCTGTTTTGTTATCCGGCCGACAAACCAGCCGTCACCTATACCATACCGAACAATGCAGTCTTCGATATGGGATCCGTCAAGAACAAACACTTAAAGACCTTGGTGATTCCCAAGAGTGCAACGGTATATGACAGCACGCTGAAATACATTTGCCGCGGCACGGTATTTCCAAATTTGGAAACCATTAAAGTACAGAAAGGCAGCCCCCACGAGGATTATATCCGCACCACATTCACCGGCAAGGTGATCGTATATTAAGGAGAACCGTATGGCAAAAAACACCAACGATCTGCTGGATCAGCTGGCAGACAACAACTGCTCCATTGACGACTACCTGGAAGAGAACCGGGAGGATATGATCGTTTTGGCAGCCAAGGATTTTTGGGAGGCAGCCATTGAACGCAGCGGAATGTCCAAGTGCAATATCATCAACAAGGCAGACTTTAACTACTGCTATTTTTACGATATTGTCAATGGGCGCAAGATCGCGTCCCGAGACAAGGTGATCCGCCTGATCCTCAGTATGCGCCTGACCACCGACGACTGCCAGGAGGCGCTGCGTATCAGCGGCCGCTCCGCCCTGTATCCCAAAGTACAGCGGGATGCACTGCTGATCTACGGGATTGAGAACCGCTACACCGTGGATGAAACCAACCAGCTGCTTTCCGCCCATGGGGAGGATACGCTCCGATGAGCAAAACAGAGAAAACAGAGATCAGCGACCTGCGCCGCTATATGGAGCAGTCCCTGGCAGAGCACTACACGCAGGTTATTACATTTAAGGATCGGGAAGACAGCTTTGTGTCTTTGTACGCCCATAAAGACACCGGCCAAAAGATGCTGCTGCGCCGCTCCGGCAACCGCAACGACGGTGTGTACCGCGCTCTGCGAGGCAAGCGGCTGTGTAATTTGCCTATGGTTCTGGAAGTGTGCTCTGAAGAGGCGCACCTGCTGGTGTTGGAAGAATATATAGAAGGGCGCACCCTGGACAAAATTCTGGACAGCGGCCAACTGACTCCGGCGCAGGCGGCAGCCTATACCATTGACCTTTGCCATGCACTGGAAGAACTGCACAGCCTGGGCATTGTCCATCGGGATATTAAGCCCGCCAATGTGATAATCACGCCGGAGAACCGAGCGGTTTTGCTGGATCTGAGCATTGCCCGGGAAATCAGCAGCGACCAGCAGGACACCCGCAGTCTGGGCACCGTAGGCTATGCGGCGCCGGAGCAGTACGGCGTGGCACAAAGCAACCGCGCCACGGACCTGTACGCCTTGGGGGTACTGCTGAACACCATGATCACCGGCGTGCACCCGGCAGTGGATATTCCCCGCGGACCCATTCGCCACATTGTGCAAAAGGCCACGGATACGCAAATCTCCAAGCGGTACAAATCTGCCGCTGCTATGGCTCGCGCCCTGCGTCCTTATGTACGGTTATAAAAATCAAGAAGTGCCCGATTAAACGTCGGGCACTTCTTTACTTTTGTCTAAAAATTGTCACCCCTGGCACAATAAGCGCATAGACTGGAAGGGGTGATACTTATGTTCTCTGCGCTACTCTCTTTTTTAAGCGCCAATGTACTGCTGTTTATTCTACATATTGACAGCAGCAGCAGTTTTCCAAAGCCTTTATCCGCCAAAGAGGAGCGGGCGGTACTGGAGCGACTGCAAGACGGTGACCCGGCGGCGCGAGCCACGCTCATTGAGCGCAATCTGCGGCTGGTAAGCCATATTGTGAAAAAATACTACTCCCGCACCAACGATACGGAGGATTTGGTAAGCATCGGCACCATTGGGCTCATCAAGGCCATAGACAGTTTTGACCCATCCAAGGGCACCCGCTTGGCCACTTACGCCAGCCGGTGTATAGAGAACGAGATCCTGATGTACTTCCGCGCCCAGCGCAAAACCAGCGGCGAGGTGCACCTGGGCGATGCCATTGAGATAGATAAAGACGGCAATCCCCTGACCCTGCAAGATGTGATCCGCGATGAACGGGATATGGAGCAGGAGCTGGAGCAAAAAATCCGATGGGAAAAGGTGCGCCGCTACATTGAAGCCATGCCGGAGGGGCGGGAGCGGGAAATTTTGGTGCTGCGCTACGGTCTGGACAATCAAAAACCGCTGACCCAACGAGAAGTTGCGCAGCGGTTAAATATCAGTCGTTCTTATGTAAGTCGCATTGAAAAGAGCGTACTCACCGCCATTCGACGGGCGGTCCAGCCGGAAGAAAACGGCAAAAAGCAACGCAGCCGATCAACGATCAAATAAATTGCTACCGTCACAGGCAATAGCCACTGTTAAAGGGAAATCGGCAAATTCCAGTTCCTTTACCGACTCGCAACCCAGATCTTCATAGGCGATCACTTTGCAGGTCGTAATGCACTTGGAAGCCAGCGCACCGGCGCCGCCAATGGCACACAGATACACAGCCTTGTTGCGTACGATCGCGTCACACACGGCAGCGTTACGCTCGCCCTTGCCTACCATAGCCACCACGCCGGCATCCAACAAACGGGGGGCATACGGGTCCATACGGCTGCTGGTGGTGGGGCCGCAGGCACCCACGGCCAAGCCCTCCGGCGCAGGCGTAGGCCCGGCGTAGTAGATCACTGCGTCTTGCAGATCATAGGGCAGCGGCTCCCCGGCGTCCATGGCAGCCACAATGCGCTTATGCGCCGCATCACGAGAAGTATAAACACGCCCGGACAGCAGCACCCGATCCCCGGCGTGGAGCCGCGGGGCCATTTGGCGCAGCTGGGCGCAATTCAATTTATATTCCATTACTCTTGCTCCTGCAACCGGGCGCGCAGCGCGCGATTTTCGCTTTCCAGTGCTTCCAGCACGGCTATATTCTGCCGCAGCTCCCGATTGGCTTCTTTTAGTTGAAAGTCCAGATTTTTATTGACGATCTCCAGTCGCTGGCATTCAAAATTCACATCTTCCAGCGCAGCCATCAAGCGAGAGATCTCCGCTTGCAGGCGCTCTAAATCCGTTTGCACCGGACACTCCCCCTCTCTTTAGGGACAAACAGGAGGCGAAAAACCGCCTCCTGCAATGATCTGTTACATATCAATATCGGTGTCGATCTCAAAGTAGCGAGAGCCGAACCAATGCTCCTTAATGGAGTAGGATTTCTCCAGCGCCTTGGTATCTGCGGCACCGTCAGAAGAAGCCATGGCCTGCTGGGCAGTGTACTTCCATGCGGGCATATTTGTCTGCTTCACAAAGTACATAATATGATAGCCGTAGTCCGTCTGTACCATGGCCACATCGCCGCTCTTACGGCTGCTGTCAAAGCACCAGTTGCCAAAGGAATTCACCATCTGACCGGGATATACATTCTCGTACAGGCCGCCGTCGTTGGCGTTGTTGTCCGCAGAATTGTCCTTCGCCAGCTGGGCAAAGGCGTCCTCGGTCTTCTTGCCGCTGTTATACTGGGCCAAAATCTTCTCGGCCTTCTTCTTGGCGTCATTCCACTGCTTGGTGGTCGCCTGAGCGGCGGAAGTGTTTTTACTATTCGTCTCCGGCTTAATGAGAATATGGCGTACATTAACGGTCTTGGTCTCAGACAGGGCCACCGGGCGCAGAACATACACCACAGAGGTGCTGTACTGCTTTACATCACCGGCCTTGCGGTCCTTGCTGTACAGCCAGTCCAAACCGGGATACTTGGTGCTGTCCTTGCTGTCCGCAGTGGCAATGGCCATCTGCTGGTTCTTCAAGGTGGTCTTGGTCACATCCAACTGGGTGGAGTAACCGGCAGCCTTATAGGCTTTCTTGTAGAAATCGGAGGAGGCATAAGCGCTGCACAAAGCAGTGAAGTTGGAGCCGTCGCTCTTCAACGCCTTGGCAAAGGCCTTAGCATCATCCTCGGTGTCGCACTCAAAGGCACGAATGCTTACGCTCACCAAGTCGTCCCGATTTTCTTTGAGATACTTGTTATAATCGTCCTCGGAGTAGGTCTTGCTGGCCTTTTTCTCAGACAGGTCATTTTTATAATTCTGGGCAATGTAGGCGATCTTGGCCTCCTGGCGGAAAGTCTTTTCCGTTACGCCGCGACCCATGGCCTTTACAAGATATGCGCTTAAGGTATAACCGTACTTATGCGCCTGCTCCTTGTACTGTTTCATAGTATCATCGATGTCGCTCTGCTGCTCATCGGTGATCTTCGGTTCTTTGCCGTCGTTGGCCTTTACAGCCTCCAGGTAGTACATATAATTGGACTTGATGGTCTCCAGCACTTCGTCGTGCAGGTACTCCAGCCAAGTGACTTCCTTATTGTCGTCATTCTTGGTGGTTTGCTTAGATAGGGGCTTGTCAAAGTCCACATCCAGGTGGTACTTGCTCAAATCCAGGCCGTACTTCTGGTACTGGCTCTGCTGGCTCTGCATATTGTTGTAAGTCGTAGCAAAGTAGTAGTTGTATGTACTTACTTTAATATTGGCCTTTTGGTCCTTGCCGTCGGTAACGGTCAGCGCCGTCACCGTCTGGGCCGGCCAGCCCAGGTAGCTGATAAAGCCCTTTCGCACGGCACCGGTGGCCACATAGGTCACCAGCAGCGCCACCACAACCACCACCGCAATCACAGAGGTCGCGATCTTCTTGGTGCGCTTAGCCATCTGCAAGGCGGCCTTTTTGCTGCCCAGTGCAGCCAACTGGCTTTGCAGTGCCTTGAGCTTTTGCTGCTCTTTTTCTTTCTTCTCGGTGTCGCTCTCTGCGGCAACGGCGGCCTTGGCGGCCTCGATTTCCTTTAAGAGCTTTTCCTTCTTAGCAGCCAACTTAGCTGCGTTCTTTTCTGCCTTTTTCGCAGCGGCCTGCTTTTTCTTCTCTGCCTTTTTGTTGTCGGCGTCGGAAGAAAGGGTCTTGCCGCCGGTCAAAAGATCGTCGTCCAGTTCTTTTTTGTCTTTTGCCATTTGTCAATCATCCTTAATTCGTTAGAATTTACTAAAAACAATACAAAGATATTTTACACTACTTGCTAAAATATTACAAGGGTTTTTTGTTTTTTTTCAATAAAATATACAAAAAAGCAGGCGTTCTCCGGAGAGAGCGCCTGTTCCCTTTTGGTTTTGGAATTATTCGCCGGTGGTGCCGGAGGCAGCAGAGCTGCCGGCGGTGGTGGTCTTCTCCGGCTTAGCCTGGGTGGCCTTCTTCATCACCGTCTTGTGCTCCTTTACGGCACAGCCGTCGACCATCTGGGTCTCCCGGTTGGAGAAAATGTCCTTTTTACAGTTGTACTGGTACTGGGGGCATTTGTCAATGAAATACATAATGTGGTAGCCGTACTTGGACTTTACAATGGCCACATCGCCGTACTTGCGGCTGTCGTCCATAGCCCATTTCTCAAACTCGGCCACCATGGCGCCCTTTTTGGTGCCCTCAATCATACCACCGAAAATGCCCTGACCGCCTGCGGAGGTGGAATTGGTATCGGCGCTGTTTTCCTCCGCCAGCATGGCAAAATCATACTCGGTCTTGTCCGTCTTGTTGTACTGTGCCAGCAGTTTTTCAGCCTTTTCCTTGGCAGCTGCCCACTCTTTTTTGGTGTACTTCTTCTCGGTGGAGGAGGTACTGCTGTCCTTGCTGTCGTCCCCGGGGGTCACCAGCAGGTGCCGCACGGAGTACACGGTGGTCTCGTCCAACTTAGGTGTGCCGGTCTTGATAAACAGATAGATAAATCCGTTTTCCTCGTCGCAGTAATAAGTGGTGTCGCCCACCTTAGTGCTGTCGTTAAACAGCCACTTAGTGGTCTCCTTGCCATAGGAGCTGTCCTTGGCGGTCATGGTGTTCTCCACATACTCGCTGAGTCCATCCACAGCCTTGGCCTCATTCTCAAAGTAGCCGCCGGCTACATACTGCTTGATCAGATCCGCACACACGGTGGGGATCATCTTTTTCATATCCTTTACGGAATGGATCTTGGTCAAGTACTCCTTCGCCTTTTTCACCGACGCTGCCTTGGTCTCTGCGCTGGTGGTGTCATAAGTCATCTCAATAAAGGCAAAGGCGCAGTTGTAATAATCCTTACTGTGTTCCTTATAGAACGCATTGTATTCCTCATCGCTGATGTTGGAACGGGTCAGCGTGTGGCGATAATAGTTCTCAGCAATATATGCCTGCTCCTGCACGGTCTCCAGCGTGGCAGCGGTGCAGTAATCGCCGAATTCTTTCTCAATATAATCGTCCAGGGACTGATTGGCCTCGGAGGCGCTGGACTTTAAGCTGTCCATCTGCTCCTTGATGCTCTTCTTCTGATCCGCCGTCAGGGTAATACCCGCTGCCTGCCCGGCCTCATAATACGAGGTTACATACTGAATCTGATCCACGGTCTTGTCCTTGAACATTTGCAGCCATGTAATCTTCTCCCCATCAGAATTGGTCACATACTGCTTGCTGTAATCCTTGGTTGAGTCCAAGTCATAGTAGCCGTAATTGGCGTAGTTCAGGTAGTTCTGAACGATACGGGAATAATAGTAGTTGTATGCGCCCAGGGACACTTTTGTCTCACCCACCGTCAGGGCCGTGCCGCCGGGATTGAGCATTTCGCCCTCTTTGCCGTTAGGCACGGTGTAGTAGCGTACACCTAACACTGCCAATACAGCCACCACGGCTGCAAACAGCAGACAAAACAGAGCGATCTTCAAGGGTGCCGTACGCACAGTGACCTGCTTTTCGCCGCTGTTTGCCGCAGGCGCAGCTGGTACAGACTCTGCCGGACGAGGCTTCTCCGCCGGCATCTGAATCTCAAACTGATCATCGGCCAGGAAATTGTCATCCAAGGTAGGCGCCTGCGCCTCAAATTCCCAATTATCGTTTTCCTCATAACGCACAGAGGGCTTGGTTGCTTCCGGCGGTGCCGTATCCTTCTGCGGCTCATCACCGGACCATTTTTTCTCGTCGTCCATAGAACAATGCTCCTTTGTTTCAATGTCTTATCAATTATACTATACTTAGACTGCGGTTGCAACCTTTCTTTGCCGATGAAGGTGTAAACAATCTGTAAATCCCCCGCCCTTGCAAAATTCGCTGTCTTGTAGTAATATAGGGGCAGAAAACGCCAAGAAAAGTGCAGCCCCCTGCACGGAGAGTGTATATGAAAGAAAAACTTGCCGCGCTGAAAATCGAATATCGCACCAACCCGGGCTGGTGTTGGCTCCTTGCCATCCTGTTTCTCTTTCCCCTGCTGCCGGAGTATGTAAGTCCCTTTATTCTGTTTGCGGGCTTTATCGTCTTTAAGGTGCAATGGAGCCGGGAGGGGCGAAAGGCCAAGGTGGGCACCATCGGCAAAATGATGATGCTGTTTATGGGCTATGCCCTTCTCAGCACCCTGTGGTCCCCCACGTCATTTTCCACTTTTTCCACCGCTGCGCTGTGGTGGGGTATGTTTCTGCTCCAGGTGATGATCTACAACTTGGCCCGCAGCCGAGACAAGATCGATGCGCTGCTGCAAACCTGCACCGCCAGCGCCTGCGTCAACGGCGTGATCGGCACCTTGCAGATCTGCGGCTACACCCTGAACCGCTACGACTGTATTCCGGACGGCGCCGTGCTGGTAACCCCGCTGTACAAGGGACTGGACAAGTTCGTTTACACCCACCTGCCCTTTGCTATCAGCACCAAAACCTTTGACTCCAGAGCCAGCGGCACTTTTTCCAATCCCAATCTGCTGGCCACCCATATGGTGATCGCCTATCCCATTTCCATTTACCTGTTCTTAAACGCCAAGACAAAAAAGCAGAAAGTGCTGTGCTTTCTTGCCAATGTGCTGATCAGTGCCGGGCTCAGTTCCACCCTAACCCGCGCCGGCTGCGTGATTGCTTTGGCCGGCTGGGTCTTTATGTTCATTGTACTGTGCCGCCGGTACTGGAAGCAGATGCTCACCATCTTCCTGCCCACCATTGCAGTGATCGTGCCCTCCATTCTCACCCGGTACGGCATTATCTTCTCCTCCGGGGGCAACGGCGAGGCCAAAAAGTCCTCTGTGGCGCACTTTAATATTTGGGAAAGCCTGATTGATTATGTGCTCTCCCACACCCGGGCATTTTTCATCGGCACCGGCTTCGGCTGCGAGGAAACCGGCAACATTCTCAAGTATATGTATAATCTGGACAAACCCCACGCCCACAATTTTGTTATTGAATTTTGGGTAGAGCTTGGGGTGGTCGGTATTATTCTGCTGGGCATTCTCCTGATCTGGAGCGCCGGCAAACTGCTGGAAATCAACACCAACAATTCCAGAAAGCTGACCCTTGTGTTTTGCGTGTTCACCTCCCTGGTGCTGTACCTGGGTTTTGGGCTGTCGGACTTTATCTTCAACTCCCCCAAGCAGATGATCTTTTTGTTCCTGCTGCTGGGGCTGACCCAATCCATCAGCTATTGCTACGACAAAACCGTCATCACAGACGCCCGCACCCTGGAACGGGCCGCCCGCAAAGAGATCCGCAACACCTTAAACCAATAAGCAAGAGCCGTCTGCCTCAGGCAGACGGTTTTTCATTTTAATTTTTAGCAAAGGTATATTGCAAATCCCGTATGAAAGTGGTATGATTTGGGGCAGTATAGGTTTGTAATTCTACTAAATCTAATTAAATGAGGAAAAAGAATGAATATTATTGTTGTTGGCTGTGGTAAGATCGGCTCCACCCTGGTGGAGAGCCTGTCCGCCGAGGGGCACGATGTAGTGGCGCTGGAAAAGGACGCCCACGTTCTGGAACAGATCACCAATATGTATGATGTGATGGGTGTCTGCGGCAACGGCGCCGACTGTGAGACCCTGGAAGAAGCAGCGGTAGACAAGGCGGAACTGGTGGTGGCAGCCACCGGCTCGGACGAGATGAATATGCTGTGCTGCTTTTTTGCCCGCAAAATGGGCGCCAAGCACACCATCGCCAGGGTGCGTAACCCGGAGTACAACGACCGTTCCCTTGGCTTTATGCGCCAGCAGCTGAACCTTTCTATGTCCATCAACCCGGAGCTGCTTACCGCGCAGGAGCTGTTTAATATTCTCAAAGTGCCCTCTGCGGTGAAGATTGAATACTTCTCCGGGCGAAATTTTGAAATGGCAGAGTTGCGCCTGCGAGAGGACTCTATACTGGACGGCATTCGCCTGATCGACCTGCAAAAGAAGTACCATACCCGGGTGCTGATCTGCGCCGTGCGCCGGGGAGAACAGGCGTTTATCCCTGATGGTAACTTTATTCTCCGCGGGGGCGACAAAATCAGCCTGACCGCATCTCCCGCTGAAGTTCAAAAGCTGCTCAAACGCCTGGGCGTGCTGCGCAAGCAGGCCAGAGATGTAATGATCCTGGGTGGCAGCCGCACCGCCTTTTACTTGGCCAAAATGCTTTCCAACACCGGCAACAATGTTAAGATCATCGACCAAAATCGGGCACGCTGCCGGAATCTGTGTGAGGCCCTGCCAAACGCTGTGATCATTAACGGCGACGGCTCCCAGCAGGAGCTGCTGTTGGAGGAGGGGCTGCGTTCTATGGACGCCTTTGTAGCGCTCACCGGCATTGATGAGGAAAACATTTTAATGTCTTTGTTTGCTGCGTCCCAGAATGTACCCAAGGTGATCTCCAAGTTCAACCGCAACGAACTGGGCGATATGGCGGAAAAGCTGGGGCTGGACTGCCTGGTGTCGCCGAAAGACATCACCTCCGATGTGGTGGTTCGCTATGCCCGTGCCCTGCGCAATTCCCAGGACAGTAATATGGAAACGATGTATAAAATTATGGACGGCAAGGCGGAGGCGCTGGAGTTCAAAGTCTGCGGCAGCTCTGCCATAACCCAAACGGCGCTGAAAGACCTGGCATTAAAGCCAAACACCCTGATCGCCGGGATCATTCGTGGCAGAAAAACCATTATTCCCACCGGCGAGGACAAGATTATGCCCGGAGACAAAGTCGTGGTGCTGGCTGCCAATCGCCGCTTGCACGACCTGACGGATATTATTAAGTAAGGATTAGAGGAACAGAAACCATGAACCGAAAAATGGTATTTTACATGATCGGTAAGATCGTTCTGGCGGAGGCAGCCATGCTGCTGTTGCCGCTGGTGGTGGCGCTCCTCTATAAAGAAACGCCGCTGCCCTTTCTCATCACCATCGGCATAGCCCTGGTACTGGGTATCGCCCTGTCGCTGATTTTTAAGCCGAAAGACCGGGTGATCTACGCCAAAGAGGGCTTTGTAATCGTGGCCTTTGCCTGGATTGCCCTGTCCCTGATCGGTTGTATTCCCTTTGTGCTCAGCGGCGCGCTGCCCAACTTTTTTGACGCTTTTTTTGAGACAGTCAGCGGCTTCACCACCACCGGTGCCTCGGTAATGGCCGATGTGGAATCCATGCCCCACGGGGTGCTGATGTGGCGCAGCTTTACCCACTGGGTAGGTGGTATGGGTGTGCTGGTCTTTATTATGGCCATCATCCCCTCGGTTACGGACCGCTCCATTCACATCCTGCGAGCGGAAATGCCCGGTCCCATTGTGGGCAAGCTGGTACCCCGCGCCAAACAGACCGCGCGGATTCTCTATTTGATTTATGTTTTTCTCACCGCAGTGGAAGTCATCTTACTGGTATGCGGCAAAATGCCCCTGTTTGACGCACTGGTGCATTCCTTTGGCACCGCAGGCACCGGCGGCTTTGGCATTAAGGCAGACAGTATCGGCAGCTACTCCACCTATTGTCAGGTGGTCATTACCATATTTATGCTGGTGTTCGGCGTCAACTTTAACCTGTATTATCTGGCGCTGTTGCGCAACTTCCGCTCCCTATTCAAAAGTCAGGAATTGTGGTGCTACCTGGGCATCTTCGGTGTGGCTACGGCGCTAATCACCGCCAATATTTACAATCTGTACCACAGCGTGGGCAAGGCATTGCAGCTGTCCACCTTTCAAGTGGCGTCTATCCTGACCACCACCGGCTACTCTACGGCAGACTTCGACCTGTGGCCGGATCTGTCCCGTTCTATTTTATTCCTGCTGATGTTTGTGGGCGGCTGTGCCGGTTCTACTGCCGGCGGACTGAAGGTCTCCCGCGTAATGCTGCTGTTTAAACTCATACGCCGGGAACTGCGTCACATGCTGCACCCCCGCTCCGTAGGCGTGGTCAAATTAGAAGGCAAGCGGGTAGACAACGCGACCTTAAACGGCGTCAGTGCCTACTTTCCCATTTATTTTGCCTTCATCGCCGGGATCTTTCTAATCCTTTCGTTGGAGCCGAACTTTAATATAGAGAGCAACCTGTCCGCCACTGTGTCCTGCTTTAACAACATCGGTCCCGGCCTGGGGCTGGTGGGTCCGGTGCAAAGCTATACCGGATACTCGAACTTGTCCAAATTTGTTCTGTCCATGGCAATGCTGCTGGGGCGGTTGGAAATCTTCCCGCTTTGGTTTGCACTCTCTCCCTCCACCTGGTCCAAAAAATAAAAAGCGCAAGCAAAAACGCACAAGTCCATAAAGACAGTCAATAGAAAAGACCCTCTTGATGTAAAATATGCACCAAGAGGGTTTTTATATTTTTTCCCGCTTTGCGCACACTAAGAATATGGAATCGCAAAAAATGCAAGCGCTGCGTCTATCCCTGGAGATCGGTGCGGCTATGATGGAAAGCGGTGGCGAAGTGCGCCGCACAGAAGATACAGTCACCCGGATCAATTATGCCGCCGGTGCCACAGATGCCCAGGTGTGGGCTGTGCCGGGCATACTCACCGCCACGGTGATCCTGGCGGACAACACCACCCACACCGGCACCAAGCGCTTGGGATCGGAGGAAATTGACCTGGCAGAGCTGGATCGACTAAATACCCTGTCCCGCCGCCTGTGCAGGGGCGAGACGGTAGACTGGACAGTCACCAAACGCCGGATATACAGCAGGCGCACCCGACTGCTGTGCACCTTTTTGGCCACTGCCGCCTTTTGCATTTACTTTGGCGGCACTTGGGCAGAAGCGATGCTGTGCGGCGGATTTGGCATTTTAGTGTCCGGCTATCGACCGGCACTGCAATCCGGCTTTACTGCCGTGCTGCTGGACGCCACGGTGGCCGGGCTACTGGCGTTTACGCCGCAGGCATTGGGACTGCCCCTACGGGGCGCCAACATACTCATTGGCACCATTATGTTGCTGGTGCCCGGGCTGACGGTAGGCAACGCGCTACGAGATATGATTGACGGTGATCTGCTGGCCGGACTGCTGCAACTGGCAGAGGCAGTGCTGTGTGCCCTGGCTATCGCCCTGGGCTGTGCCTTTGCCCTTTGGCTGCCGGGGAGCGTGGGGCGGTGAGAGAGATCCTCTCCGGCACCTTTGGCACTTTCGCTTTTTCTGTTTTAATGCAGGTGCCACGGCGACTGCTGTTCTTTACAACTTTTGGCGGTCTGCTGTCCGGCACTGTATATCGGTTTGCCGAAGAAAATGGCATGGGGGCTTTTGGCGCCACCCTATGGGGCATGCTGGCCGTTGCCCTGTACGCAGAGCTGCTGGCGCGGGTGCTGAAGACCCCGTCCACCGTACTGCTCTATCCCTCTACCGTGCCCCTGCTGCCCGGCAGCGCCATCTACTACGCCATGCAATACCTGTTGTGGGGCCAGCCGGATCAAGCCGTTGCTTATGCTTCACAAACCTTACAGATCGCCACGGGTATGGGGCTTGGCGCTGTGCTGGTGGCGGTGCCCATCCGCCTACTGCGCGCGCATCGAGAACAAAAATAATGCACCCTACCGGGATGGACCCCGGGCAAGGTGCATTTTTATATTCTTTTTAATGGCGGGTATCATCCGCAAAGCATTCGCAAAACCGCGCGGCAAACGCCGGCGGCTCCCCCGCCGCATACAGGTGGGACAAATCGCCAAACTGCTGCACACGGAAAGTGGCAATTCCTTGCTCCCGCTCCTCGGTCACCACTGTGGTAACGGAGGTGGGCAGCGCCACAAAATTGTGCCAAAGGGGCATCGGCGATACAGAGAGCAGGTGGCTGAGCAGCACCGCCTCTACGCCAAAGTGACAAAACAGAACAATGGTATCATGATTGCCGTCTACCACATCAAACACTCGACCGTTATGCCGGTAGCCGTGCCGCGCCAGCAGGGTGTCCAAATTGCGGCATACATAGCGATACTCTTTCTCCACATTTTTGCTTTGCATCAGCCGCGTGTTCAACCACGCATCGGCCGAATAGTAATTGTCCTCCCTACACCAGTAAGAAGGCAGCCGATCCCAACAGCCCTCCACTTTCAGCCCCCGACGCACCTGGCCGCGGAATTCTTGCAGCCAATCCAGAGTCTCCGCGCTGCGCCCCAATCGCTGCAAAGTGGGTCGTGCCGTGTCCTGCGCTCGACCCAAAGGTGAACAGTAAAATGCCTTTACATCCAATTTACACAGTCGCTCCGCCAACAGCTCTGCCTCCCGGAACCCCTTGGGGGTCAAAGAGTCCTTCTCATAGTCCGGATCGCCATGGCGCACAATTAAAATTCGCATATCGTCACCGCCTTTCTTACGCCAGTATAACAGAATTGCAACCAAAATTCAAATGTGGTACAATATGGCTATGAAGATTTTAATTGACGCTGACGGCTGCCCGGTGGTGGATCTAACTCTGCAAGCAGCAGCCGAACATGGGCTGGAGGCCATACTCTTTTGCGACACCAGCCATGAGTTTAAAGAGAAAAACGCCCGGGTCGTCACGGTGGATAAAGGCAGCGACAGCGCAGACTTTGCCCTAATTCGCCAGGTGAAGCCGGGAGACATAGTAGTGACCCAAGATTACGGACTGGCAGCCATGGTGCTGGCCAAGCGGGGCTATCCCATTACCCAAAACGGCAAGCGGCTCACCGATGCCAATATTGACACGCTGCTACTCACCCGCCACGCAGCCAAGAAAGCCCGGCGAGGCGGCTACCGGCTGAAAGGGCCGTCCAAGCGCACGGCCGAACAGGACAAAGACTTTCAAGCGGCACTCAGGAGGTTGATTGAAGATGCACATTCTCATTGCGCCGGATAGCTACAAAGGCTCCTTAACCGCCCGCCAGGTGTGCGATATATTGGCGCAGGCGTTGCTGACCCACCCGGGGGTGACGGTAGCCACCCTGCCCCTGTCCGACGGAGGCGAGGGATTTGGCACCTGCTGCGTTGACGCCTGTAAGGGCGCTATCCTTTACACAAATGCCGTTGACCTATATGGCAATACAATACAAGCACCCCTGTACACCTGGGGCGATACGGCGCTGATCGAGTGCGCCGCAACCTGCGCTTTACAGACGAAAAAGGACATTATGGCCGCCTCCTCCTACGGCGTCGGTATGCAGCTGAAAAACGCCATAGACCTTGGTTTTCACCATTTTATCATCGGCCTTGGCGGCAGCGGTATGTGCGACGGCGGCGTCGGTGCGTTGGCCGCTCTTGGCGTGGCATTTTATGACCGAAACGGGACTTCTATTCCCCACCCGACCGGCGGCGATCTTCAGCGGATCGAGCGGTTGCAGATCCCGTCGGATTTTCAACATTGCGTAAAGGGTATGCACTTTACATACGCCTGCGATGTGACCAATCCTTATACAGGCGAAAACGGTGCCGCTGCGGTGTTTGGTCCCCAAAAAGGCGCCACTCCGGCGCAAGTACAACTGCTGAACAACGGTATGGCGCACTTGGCGGCGCTGTTGCCTAATGCTGTCAGTGCTTTGCCCGGTGCCGGTGCAGCCGGCGGACTGTGCGGCGGCCTGTACGGCGTACTGGGCGGCACCACCCAAAGCGGTTTTGATCTGCTGGCGGCGCTGGCCGATCTGGACAGCGCCATTGCCGGGGCCGACCTGGTGATCACCGGCGAGGGGCGCACGGATCGGCAAACCTTGATGGGCAAGCTGCCTTATCAGGTGGCGCAACGGGCCAAAAAGCTGGGCAAACGCTGTGTGGTTATCAGCGGCGATGGGGACGGCACCCTGGTGGGTGACAAGGTGATCACCTTAACAGACAAGGACACCCCGCCCCGGGCTGCCATTGCCCACGCTGCCGCCCTACTGGCAGAAAAAGCCGATCTGCTCTTGCAATAATATGTTTTTAATATTATAATGAAGTATATTTTATGGGCTATGCCCGGAACAGGAGAACAGTATGAAAGTCAGACTTCCCAAACACAGAGAGTTTTTGATCAAATTTGCCGACGGTTATGAGAAAGAGGACGAGGCCTGGCAGGCATTGAATCAAATTGTAGCCGACTACTCCAAGGATGGCAAGAGCGTGTACACCCCCACCTTTATTGAGGACAATGAGGACAAGGTAAAGGCTCTGCAAGAGCAGTACGAATTCACCTACGAGATTATTGAGAAATAAGTATGCAAAAGAAGAAAGTATATGCAGTCTCCACCGCCCATCTGGACACGGTGTGGCGCTGGGATCTGCGCAAAACCATTGAGGAATACCTGCCGGATACCTTGCGTAAGAACTTTGATCTGATCGAGCGTTATCCCGACTACTGCTTCAATTTTGAAGGTGCCTTTCGCTATCAACTGATTGAGGAATATTATCCTTTGGCCTTTGCGGAAATTCAAAATTTAGTAAAGCGCGGCAATTGGTATCCCGGCGGTGCCTGCTATGAGAACGGCGATGTGAATATTCCCTCTCCGGAGGCACTTTTTCGCAATATTCTCCTTGGCAATCGGTATTTTCAGGAAAAGTTCGGCGTGCAGTCTAAGGACATTTTTCTGCCGGACTGCTTTGGCTTCGGCCAGGCGCTGCCGTCTGTGATGAAGTATGCCGGGCTGCTGGGCTTTACGACCCAAAAGCTCAGTTGGGGCAGTGCCTACGGCGTGCCCTTTACCCTGGGTTATTGGCAAGGCGTGGACGGCAGCCGTGTATTGGCGTGCCCCAACGCCCGGTCTTACCGTTCCAAATTCAGCGGCGACCTGCGCGGCGAAGTGTCCGTCATTGACGATGTGGCAAAGAACGCCTTTGAAGGCGGTCTTCCCTATGCCCAGCACCTGTACGGCACCGGCGACGTTGGCGGCGCGCCCACAGAGGAGAGCGTGCAAAGCGTGTGCGCCAGCGCGGCAGAAAATGGGCAAAAAGACTTTGATGTGATCAGTGCGCAGTCCGACCAAATTTTCAAGGACATTGATGCCCTGCCGGACAGCGACAAGGACCGTCTGCCCGTCTGGAATAACGAGCTGCTGATGACCAGCCACGGTGCCGGCGGTTACACTGCCCGGGCGATGGGCAAGCGACTGAACCGCCAATGTGAGGTGCTGGCCGATGTGGCAGAGAGCACCCTCTCCACTGCGGAGCTGCTGGGGGTCTATACCTACCCGCAGGAAACGGTGACCAAGGCCTGGGAACGGCTGATCCAGCACCAGTTCCACGACGATCTGCCCGGCACCTCCAATATGGACATTTACAACACCGGGTGGAACGACTACCACACCTCGCTGGTGCAGCTGCAAGGAGAATACACCGGTGCAGTGGGTGCCATTGCCAACCAACTGGATACCCAATGGGTAACGGACTGCGCCCTGATCGTGCACAATCCCCTGCCCTTTGCCAGAACAGAGTCGGTAGAAGCCCATGTACGACTGAATCACAACGGCAAGTACCTGCGGGTGCTGGATCGAGACGGTAATGAGCTGCCCAGCCAGGTAATCCACAAAGAAGGCAAGGCATTTCACATGGCGGTGCTGGCCACCGTACCTCCTATGGGCTACCTGGTATTGGATGTGACGGCGGCAAACGCCCCCTGTCCGTTAAAGACTGACCTGCGTTGCGGCGAGCACATGCTGGAGAACCGCAAGTACCGTCTGCTGCTGAACAAAAACGGCGATATCGCCTTTTTGTATGATAAAGAGCTGGGGCGCCAGATTTTGGAAAGACCCATTAAGTTGGCTGTGCTCCACGACACCGGCGAACTGAACTACCCGGCGTGGGAAATGCGCAAGGCCGATATTGATAAAGCGCCTTATCTCTATGCCAACACACCGAAATTTGAGCTGATCGAAAGCGGCCCCGCCAAGGCGGCTATTAAAGTCAGCCGTCAACTGGGCGTATCTAAGGTGGAACAGATCATCAGCCTGGACGCCGGCAGCAGCTGTATTCGGGTGGAGAACGCTGTGGATTGGCGCAGCCGCCGGTCTATGCTCAAGGCTGAATTTCCCTTTGTTGCCGCAGCAAACGGCGCGGACTACGACCTGGGACTGGGTGTAATCCACAGAGGAAATAATAGCGAAAAGCTGTATGAAGTGCCGGCCCAAAAATGGGCGGATCTGACAGGTAGCGACGGCGACTTTGGCGTGTCCGTCTTTTCCGACAGTAAGTACGGCTGGGATAAGCCGGACGATCACACCCTGCGGCTCACCTGCCTGCACACGCCCGCCGGCGCTTTTATCAAAGAGGCACGCCAGGATTTGATGGACCTTGGGCGCAACCGCTTCGGCTTTGGCATTTACAGCCACAAGGGCGGCTGGCAGACCGGCACGCAAACAGCGGCAGAAGCCTTTAGCAAACCGCTGGTAGCATTCCAAACCTCCGCCCGCAAGGACGGCAAGCTGGGCAGCGCATTTTCCGCGGCCGCATTAAATACGGAGAACGCCTTACTCCGCGCCTTTAAGAAAAGCGAGGATGGCAGCGGTTATATCGTCCGCATTGGCGAAGCTGCAGGCCAAGCACAAAAGGCTGTAACCTTCTCCGTCTATCGGGCCATCGCCGGTGCCACCCTGTGCACCGCAGACGAGCGACCGATTCAACCGATAGAGATCCAGAACGGTCAACTGACCTTTGATTTGAAGCCCTTTGAAGTGAAAACCTTTTTACTCACCTTTGAGACAGAAAAGCTGCCCCGAGAGAAATTTAAAAAAATGGAGCTTCCGGTGAACACCAAGGGCTTAACGACCGACGAGGATATGCGTAACTGCATTCTGCAAGGCGCCGGGTTTTCGCTGCCGGCAGAGTTGCTACCGCAGGTACCCACTTATAAGGGCATTACATTTAAGCTGCCGCAGGTCAGCGACGGCAACGACCTGCTTGTGGCTCGCGGCGAGACTTTGGAACTGCCCAAGGGCTGCACTAAGCTGTACTTTTTGGCAGCCAGCACCGCCGGTGATCGGCAGGCGGAATTTGCCACCGATCGGCGCACCAAGACCCTGACCATTCACAGTATGGCAGAGCTGCCATTTCTGTGGGATATGGCTGGACTGAAGCAGACCGCCCGCATTAAGGATGCGGACATTGCCCTTGAATTCACACACTGCCATCACCCGGAGGGCAACATTGCCGCCAAGAAAGCCTGGTTCTACCTGTATGAACTGGACATTCGCGGTGCCAAGACCCTAACCCTGCCGGAGGACAATCGACTGATCATTATGGCCATGACAGCGGTAAAGAAATACGCCAACACCACCCTGGCTACCCCCCTGCTGGACACTATCAGCGGCGACTACGACTTTGACGATATTCCGCCAATGGAAAAACTGATTGACAAGGCGGACTTTGTCACCATTCGTGCAGGCAAGATCCAGGACCAGGCCAAGGGCGGTAAGGGCAAAGGCTGGAAAAGGGACAATCCCATTACCAACATCATTCGCTCTTATACAAAAAGTGAATGGTAACGGTGCATAAAAATCAAAAGGACCGGTATGCAAATTCTGCATATCGGTCCTTTCTCTTTGTAAGGCACAACGCCTTTACAAAATCACAAAGTGAAAATCGATGTGGAAATCTATGTTCAAACTGTGGAAGTCTCCATTGGTTTGTGGACGAAATTTGCGAAAAACTCGGTGGAAAATGTGCAAAATGTAAAGGCTTTCACTTGCTTTCTCATTATTTTCCACATTTCTATACCACAGAGACGATAAATATACATCCTGCCCACTTTTGAACGATCTGTATAAATACAAAGCGCTCCTGAAAAACAGGAGCGCTTTTTGTATCAAACTTGCTTACTTCTTAAAGAAATCCACAATCTGATCAAAGGCGTCATCGTCGCTATTGGTAAACGCAGAGGGGGCAGCAGTGGTAGGCGCCACAGGCTCGGTTACCGGCGGTGCAACCTCCAGGTTAGCGGTAGTGGACTTGATCTGATGATTGGGGCCTTCGTCACCAAAACGAGTGGCGATGACGGTGATAATCATCTCGTCCTCCAGCTCCTCATCGAAGTTGGCACCCCAAATGATCTCACAATCCGGGTGAACCGCATTGGTCACGATGGTAGAAGCTGCATCAATCTCTTCCAAACCGATATCCGTAGAAGCGGTAATGTTCAGCAGTACGCCCCGGGCACCCTCGATAGAGGTGTTCAACAGCGGAGAAGTGATGGCCTGCTTTGCAGCCACCTCGGCCTTGTCCTTGCCCTTGGCGCGGCCAACACCCATGTGGGCATAACCGGCGTCCTTCATGATCTCGGTCACATCGGCAAAGTCAGAGTTTACCAGACCGGTAGCATTTACCAGGTCAGAAATGGACTGCACGCCCTGGCGCAGTACATCATTCGCAATCTCAAAAGCGTTGAGCAGCGTGATCTTCTCATCGGTCACATACTTCAGGTTTTCATTGGGAATGACCATCAGGGAGTCCACATACTGAGCCAGATCCTCAATACCCTCTTTTGCCTGATTCATTCGACGTTTGCCCTCAAAAGCAAAGGGAGTGGTCACAACGCCAACGGTAAGAATACCCATATCCTTGGCAATCTTTGCTACAACGGGAGCAGCGCCGGTACCGGTACCACCGCCCATACCGGCAGTGATAAATACCATCTCTGCACCGGTCACAGCGTCAGTAATAGCCTCGCGGCTCTCCTCGGCGGCACGAGTGCCAACCTCCGGCTTAGCGCCGGCGCCGCGACCCTTGGTGGCTTTTTCGCCGATCTCAATCTTATGAGAAGCAGCAGACTTAGCCAGAGCCGGACGATCCGTGTTGATCGCAACGAACTCCACATCCTGAATATTACATTTTACCATGCGGTTCACGGCGTTACCGCCGCCGCCGCCAACACCGATTACTTTAATCTGAACAACCTTGTTGTCATCCGTATCAATTTCATAACGAGCCATAGATTATGTATCTCCTTCATTTATTTTGTAAATCCATCAGTTTGTCAGCAGACAACTTTACAAATCATATTGTAACAATATTGTAATCCTTTTGCAACACTTTTTTTGAATATTTCTCAAAGTTTTTGACAATATTTCCGATTTTCAACCGGTTCGCCTTTGTGCAGTTTCCACAAGTGTGCGAAACTTGTCTAAAATATGTACATTTATTTTCTTTACAGCTAATCTTCTGTAAAGTAATATTGCTTTTCACCTGTTAATCGAAGGGTCCCTTTCACAGAAGGGTTATCCTGATCCAACTGTGCACAGGCAGCTAAGCCCTGGTGGATCTTCTTTTCCAGCTTCTCACAGGTGCCCAGCTTAAAGACGATCCGACCGTCATATACAATAGAGTTGCTGTTCAGTCCTTCGCTGCAAATCGCCGTTGCCTCCGTGAACTGATAATCACGAATGGCCTGTGCCAACTGGGTCAAGCACGCTGCTACATTCTTGTTGGCAAACTGGGCGGTCTGTCCCACCTTGGCACTTTTTAAATTGGCCTTTTGAATAAGAATACTCTCTTTCGGCTTCTTCTGCACCACTTCCAGCACCTTGAACCGATCGTCCATCAAGGTATAGGTCTTGTCCTTATTCTTCACCGCATAGGCCGGTGCAGCGTCTGTCACCTGTATCTGAACGGTGCCGGGCAGCTTGCGCTTAATCTTGGCGCTGTACACATACGGCAGTGCCTGCTGCAACTGCTGGGCTGCCTTGTCCGTATCTGCCAAAAACAGGTTCTCCCCTGTTTCAATGGTACAAACGGAGAGCACCTTTTCCGTGTCATATACCTTACTGCCGGTAACGGTAATGCTCTCAATCTTAAAGAACACGGTCAGACACAGCACCGCCACAATCGCTACCGCCAGCAGCACCAAACCGATCACGGCCAAAGCCCGGCGCACGCTGCGCTTTAACCGGCGGCGTTTATTCTGTTTTTTGCGCCGTTCCTGACGGGTCATCGGCGGCGCCTGGCGCTGCTGTCGGGAAGCGGCTTGCTGCTGCTCCCGACGATACAGCTTCGGCGGCTCCAGCCCATTATCCAAGTAAGCGCTGCGCCGTTGTTCAGGCGGTTCTGGTGTCCTTTGTTTCATGGTTCGTCCTCTTGATATTTGCCCCTACCGCAGTGAGTACGGTCGGCAAGTCCTCATACCCGCGGGTAATATGATGAATTTCGCTGATGGTGGAAGTACCGGCAGCAGCCAATGCAGCCACCACTAAGGCGGCACCGCCACGCAAGTCCGTCGCCTCTGCCTTTGCCCCGTGGAGCGTAGGCACACCGCGAATTACCTCCGTTTTGCCGCTAACAGCAATGTCACAGCCAAAGCGCTGCAACTGGCAGGTATAACGAAATCGATTTTCAAATATATTCTCACAAATCACAGATGTGCCCCGAGCAGTGGCAGCTGCGGCGGCAAGCACTGCCTGGCTGTCTGTGGGAAATCCCGGATACGGCATGGTGGTCAGCCGCTTAAAGGCGCGCAGCCGCTCCGGCGCTGTGATCAATAGATCTGTGCCGTCCAGGCGCAGGTCACATCCCATCTCCTGAAACACCGGCAGTACCGGTGCCAAATGCGCCGTGCGCACCTGCCGCAGCAACAGTTTACCCCCGGTAATGGCCGCAGCGCTCATATATGTTGACGCCACGATCCGATCCGGGATCACGGTATGTGCCGCGCCGTGGAGCGACGGTACACCCTCAACGGTCACCGTGCCGTTGCCATCTACCAGCACCTTGCCACCCACTGCATTTAAGAAGTCGGCCAGATCACCGATCTCCGGCTCCCGCGCTGCGTTCATTAAGGTAGTCACACCCTTGGCAGTACAGGCCGCCAGCATCACGCACTCTGTGGCACCGACGCTGGGGAACGGCAAATGTATGGGGCAACCCAACAGGCCACCGGGCGCCGTGCAGTGCATACAGCAGCCGTCCTCCGTGACCCGAGCACCCAGCAGCCGCAGAGCAGACAGGTGCAGATCAATGGGTCGCAGACCAATATCGCACCCACCGGGATAGCATACGGTGGCGCTGCCTGCCCGACTGAGAATCGCCGGTAAAAACAGCATGCTGGAGCGCATGGTACGCATCATTTCTTCGGAAATACAGGTGCCGCTCATCGTCATAGCATCTACGGTCACTACTCCCGGCTCCTGCTGCACCCGGCAGCCCAGAGACTGCAAAATGGCAGCGGCCGCCGCCACATCAGACAGCGCCGGGCAATTATGTATTTCACACACCCCGGGTACCAGTAGCGTGCCGGCCAAAATAGGCAACGCAGCGTTCTTGGCGCCGTGCACCGGCAGCACGCCACGGAGTTTGGTCTGACCCTCGATTACATACTGTTCCATTCCATCACCCTCGTACTTGCCATACTATGCAAGGAGGGGACTTTGGGTGTATCGGGTTATTTTGCCTTTGCCAGGTCCAGGATTACATCGGCAATGCGGCTGCGAGCGTCAGCCACAGACATAGCCTTGGCGTTACGCTCAATTTCAAACAGCTTTTCTTTATCGGCAAGCAACTCGTCCATCATGGCAGACAAGGTATCTGCGGACAAGTCCTTCTCCTCCAAAATACGAGCGGCATTACGATTTACCAGCGCCATCGCGTTGTGAAACTGGTGATTCTCTGCCACATAGGGCGAGGGAATTAAAATGGATGCCTTGCCCATAGCCTCAATCTCAGACAGAGAGGAGGCGCCGGCACGGCCGATCACCAAATCCGCCGCAGCCATACATACATCCATATTATCAATATACTGGCGCACTTCCACCGTGCCTTTGCGGCCATCGGTGAAGCCCGCCTGCGCAAACTTCTCTAAATATTCGCCGCCGTTGGTGCCCACAGAATGAATATGGTAACAGCTGCCGTCCTCTGCATGGCGCAGAAGAATGGGCAGCATGGCCTCATTCAGGGGCTTAGCACCCAGAGAGCCACCAAAGGACAGTACCAACATTTGACCGTCCGGTATGCCCAGTCCTGCCCGGGCAGCCGCCCGATCGGCACACAGGAGTTGACCGCGCACCGGCAGACCGGTAACCACCGGCGGATTTTTCGGCGTTAAGTGCTTGGCAGCGTCCTCTACCGTCAGCATAACCCGATCCACCGTTTTGGCCAAGGTCTTATTGGTAATGCCCGGGTAGGCGTTTTGCTCGTGAATACAAGTGGGAATGCCCAGCTTCACCGCCTGTTGCAGCACCGGACCGCTGACATAACCGCCAAAGCCCACCACTACATCCGGCTGAAAGTCGGTGAGGATCTGTTTACATTTCTTTTCGCTTTTCATCAGCCAGGCCACCGTGCGCACATTGTGGGCAATGGCCGCCGGTGAAAAGGAACGGCGAAAGCCGCTGATCTGAATGGTCTTAAAATCAAATCCGGCAGCAGGCACCAAACGGCTTTCCATATGGTCCGCCGTGCCGACAAACAAAAATTCTGCCTCGGGATATTTTTCTCTTAGGTAGGAAGCCACAGCCAAAGCCGGGTTAATATGACCGGCTGTACCGCCGGTGGCAAACAGGAGCTTCATTCGCTTACCTCCACTCTTTGATTGTTTTTGCGTGATACGGAGAGCACCACGCCGATCTCGCCCAGCAACAGGATCAGTGCTGTGCCGCCGTAACTGAAGAACGGCAGCGCAATACCCGTGTTGGGAATGGTATCTGTGACCACCATAATGTTCAGCACCACCTGGAACCCGATCTGAGCCATAATACCCAGCACCAGCAGGGAGCCGAACCGATTGGGGCACTTTTTGGCAATATCAACACCGCGCCACACCAAAAGCCCAAACAGAAGAATAATAAACGCAGCGCCTACAAAGCCAAGTTCCTCACATACAATAGAAAAGATAAAGTCGTTTTGCGGCTCAGACACATACAGGTACTTCTGCTTGGAATTGCCCAGCCCGGTGCCAAACAGACCGCCGGAGCCAATGGCATACAGGGAGTTGTTGGTCTGCCAGCGCAGATCATCCGGCGAGTAGCTTTTATCCAGCCAGGCGCGTATGCGCTCGCCGGCGTAATTCTCCAGCAACTCCGGATTGACCACCACCAGCACCGTCACAGCTGCCACAATACCAACGCCGATGGCAAACAACTTCCAGTTGCTGCCCCCGGCCCACATCAGCGACGCACCGATGAGAAAAATCAAAATGGTGCAGGACATGTGATGCTCTAAGTAGATCAGCCCGCAAAATAGGGCTATGACCAAAATGGGATACACAAAGCCGTACTTAAACTTGCGCATTTGGTGGTAGTACCGACTGATGTAATTGGCCAGCACCACCGAGATGGTGAACTTGGCCAGATCCGACGGCTGAAAAGTAATGGGACCAAGGGGGATCCAACGGCGAAAGCCCCGCAGATTTGTGTGGTACACCAGCACCAAACACAGCAGCGCCAATGTGACCAGCAACAGCGGCACAGTAGCCGCCTGGATCACCTTATAATTCAACTTGGATAGAATAAACATCGCCACCAGGCCCACAACTGCAAAAATCAGCTGGCGGCTGATATAAGCATAGCTGTTGCCATCATCATTATAAAAAGCATAGGCATAGGAGGCGGAAAAAAGCATCACAAGCCCGATGGTGAGCAGCAGCAAAGACAGCGCCAAAAAAGGCACATCAAAGGAGCCGGTGACCCAAATATCACTTTTTTTCAGTCGCTGTTTGCCGCCTTTTTGCATCGGCAGCACCCGTTCCCCTTCGCTGTGGGAAGGCAATGCGTTATCTGCGTGGTAAGCCACAGAATGCTCCTTTCTGTTCTTTCTTCAAATCTTATTTTCCGAAGGTGCCCTTAATCAGCAGCACCAAAGCGAGAATACATCCGGCGGCATTTACCAGTGAAAACACAACGCAAATCTTCTTTTCTTTCCAGCCGCACATCTCAAAGTGATGGTGAATGGGCGCCATTTTGAAAATACGCTTGCCGTGGGTGATCTTAAAGTAACCGATCTGGATAATATCGCTCATGGTCTCGCACACATAAACGATACCGAAAAGCAGCAGCAAAATCGGGCACTTGATACAGTAGCCTAAAGCTGCAACCAAACCACCCAGGAACAGGCTGCCGGTGTCGCCCATAAAGGTCTTGGCCGGGTTCCAGTTCCAGCACAGGAAGCCCAACACGCCGCCCAAAATAGCTGCAGCCAAAACGGCCATACCCGTGTAGCCGCAGTACATACCAAAATAGATAAAGGCAATGGCTACGGTGGCGGTCACTGAGGAACAAAGGCCGTCGATACCGTCGGTCAAATTCACGGAATTTACCGTGCCGTAAATGATAAAAATGGACAGCACCCAAAACAGCAGTCCGGTGCCGAAATTGCGCTCAAAGTTCACGGAACCGGCAAAAGGCAAGTACCACACCGTGTTGTGGGAGAACCACAGGGTCGCCACATATCCCACTGCCACAATCAACTGACCCAGAGACTTCTGCTTAGCAGACAGGCCCTCGTTGCGCTTCAGCTTGATTTTGATAAAATCGTCGGTAAAGCCTACAATCCCGTTGCCGAGAGCCAGGCACAAACCCGCCACCAGCAGAATGATCTCCCGCCCGGGGAGCAGTTCGGAGTAGGCGCTCTCCAGCGACTCGCCGGAAAAGTGCAGGGTCAAGGCGCCTACAATAAAGGCCACAATGATCCCGATAATAAACATCAACCCGCCCATATTGGGCGTGCCCTGCTTTTTCTTATGCCACACGGGGCCAATGTCCAAAATGGTTTGACCGAAGTGCAGCTTGCGCAACCATGGAATGATCACAAACCCCAACCCAGCGGTGACGGCAAAGGCCACCACCAAACTGATCAGAACAGATACAATAGACATTACGCCTTCTCCCACCTTTCATACACCGTGTGCATTACATCCTCCAGGTGCATCCCACGGCTGCCCTTAAAGAGCACACCGTCACCGGGTTGTACCTGCTGCGCCAGCGACTGCGCCAGCGCCTCTTTTGTGTCAAACAGTCGGGCGTTTTCCAGCCCCGCCTGCTTGGCCGCTTCTACGATATAGGCAGCGTCTGCCCCATAGGCCAGCACGCCGTCTATGCCATTCTCTGCCGCCATCTTGCCCACTTGGGTGTGTGCCTCCTTGGCGTAATCTCCCAGCTCCAGCATGGCTCCCAGCACCGCATAGCGGCGATGCACCGGCAGCTTGCCCAGGGTTTGCAATGCCGCGCGCATGGAGTCCGGGCTGGCATTATAGCAGTCCTCAATCACCTGCACGCCACCCACCTGCACCAAATTTTGGCGCATACCGGCAGGCACATAGTTTGCCAGGGCTGCCGCAGCAGCAGCAGGATCCACCCCGGTCACATAGCCCACAGCCATAGCCGCCAGGGCGTTATAAACATTATGTATACCCACAGTGGGAATGGTTACCGGCTGGGTAAAGGTGCTGTGGTGCACCGTAAAAGTGGTGGTGCTCCCCTGCTCTGCAATATCCGTGGCAGTAAAATCTGCGCTTTGATCGTCAATGGCAAAGGTCAAAAGCGGACGGTCCCCCAGCTTGACCGTGCGCAGCATATCATTATCAATATTCACAATCAGGGGCGCATCCGGTGCCATCTCCTCCAGTATTTCCAGTTTTGCCTGCAAAATTCCCGCCCGGGAACCCAGGTTCTCAATGTGGGACACGCCAATGTTGGTGATCAGTCCCACAGTGGGCGCCACCGCCCGGGTCAAACGGCTGATCTCGCCAAAATGGTTCATGCCCATTTCAATGACCGCCGCCGTGTGGCTGTCCTCCAAGCGGAACAGCATTTGAGGCACGCCAATCTCGTTGTTCAGGTTGCCCTGTGTCTTTAAGGTATTATACTTGGCACCCAACACCAGAGCGATAAACTCCTTGGTGGTGGTTTTGCCCACGGAGCCGGTTAGACCCACCACCGGCAGCTGAAACCGCCGACGATACCAACCGGCCAACTGGAGCAGCGCCTTGCCGGTATCCGTTACCACCAGCTGGGGCACATCTGCGTCTACCGGGTGATCCACCAGGAGCGCCGCCGCACCTAACTTTGCCGCCTGAGATGCAAAGGAATGGCCGTCAAACCGTTCCCCCCGCAGACAGACAAACAGGCTGCCGGGCTGTATTTTTCTTGTATCCGTGCAAACATCGGCCAAGGTGGCCTGGGCTTGCATTTGGGGCAAGCCTAAGGCTGCCGCCGCTTCCTGTAAAGTAAATGCTTTCATTCTTTCTCGGCGCCGAGGATCTCTGCCACGACTTCTCTTTCGTCAAAATGAATGGTGCCCGTAGGCAAAATTTGGTAGGTTTCGTGCCCTTTGCCCGCCAACAGCACAATGTCTCCCGGCTCCGCGTGATGCAGTGCCCAGGCAATGGCCTCCTTGCGGTTTTCTACAACCACATAGGGCGTGGAGATGCCTTGCATACCCACTAAAATATCTTCAATAATGGCGTGGGGATTCTCGCTACGAGGATTATCCGAAGTAACCACACAAAAATCGGACAACTCTGCCGCAATCCGTCCCATCTTGGGCCGCTTGGTCTTATCCCGATCGCCGCCGCAGCCAAACAGGGTCATAATGCGACCGGTTGCGATCTCCCGCAGAGAAGAAATGATATTCTCCAGTCCGTCCGGTGAGTGGGCGTAGTCGATGATCACCGTAAAGTCCGTGTCGGTAGGTACCACTTCAATGCGGCCCTTTACCCCTTTTGATTTGCTGATGGAGGTGAGCACATCGCCAAACGGCACGCCCAGTTCCAGCGCACAAGTAGCAGCGCACAGCGAATTATAAACGGAAAACCGGCCGGGAATGGGGCAGTGACAGCGACCGATATTTTCCGGCGCCACCAACTCATATTCCACACCGCTGGGCTTAAAGTTCAGGTTCTTTGCCACATAGTCGGCGCTGTTGGTATCCACCGCATAAGTGGTCACCTGACAGGGCAGACCCTCCACAATCTTCAAGCCGTTTTGATCGTCTGCATTTGTGACGGCTTTGTCGCAATTCTCAAACAAAATACGCTTGGAATTAAAGTAATTTTCCCAAGTCTTATGATAGTCCAAATGATCCTGGGTCAGATTACTGAAGGCGGCAAGTGCAAAGTGAAGCCCCTTTACACGACCCTGTGCCAGCGCTTGGGAGGACACCTCCATCACACAATACTGACAACCGGCCTGTACCATCAAAGAAAACAGCTTTTGCAGCTCGTGTGCCTCCGGTGTGGTGTACTTGGCCGGGTAAACCTCGCTGCCCACCATATTCTGCACCGTGCCAATGAGGCCCACCTTTTTGCCTGCATTCTCCAAAATTTGCTTAATGAGGAATGTTGTGGTGGTTTTGCCGTTGGTGCCGGTAAGGCCGATCAGCTGCAACTTCTCTGCCGGGTTGCCGTAATAATTGGCACAAATGGTTGCATAGGCATCCCGGGTATTGGGGGTAATCACCTGGCTGGGCAGCCCCATATCGTGGTCACAAACCACGGCAACGGCGCCCTTTTCCAGCATTTCTGCCGCCACGGCGTGGCCGTCAAAGCTGGCGCCCTTGATGCATACAAACAGATACCCCGGCTCCACCAGCCGAGAGTCCTGGGTCACATCCAGCACCTCCACATCGTTGTAGGTGCCGGTGCAGGGGATCCCCTGCAGCAATTCGGATACTTTCATTGCGATCTTCCCTTCTGTCAGTCTAAAACGGACTCTGTATTTTTGAACGATACAACGACCACTTTCCCCTGGGCAACCATAGAGCCTTGCTTCTCGCTTTGGCGATAGGCTTTTACATTGCCGGAGGACAAATCGTTGCCGGTGATCTCTATATTCAGATTGTGAGCCTGCGCCAATGCCTTGGCCTCACTAACGGAGCAGCCTGTAAAGTTAGGCACCTTTACCTTCTTTTCCTTACCGCTCTCCGTGTACAGCCACACCGTGCCGCCGGCCGGAATCACATCATTGCCGGAGGGACTTTGTGCCACCACGGTTTTGCCGCTGCCCACTACCTTGTACTTGTACTTTTGCTCAGAAAGAGTGGACTTTGCGTTCTCCACCGTTTTGCCCGTAACGGACGGTACGGCGGTAGACAATGCAGACAGTTCGCTGTCGGTATAAACCGGCTCTACGCCCAGTTCCGTCATGGCCTGTTCCACTACCTGAGAAGCGATAGGCGCGCACAGTGCGCCGCCGCCCAGATCCTCATTCGGCTCATCCACAATAATCAGCATAGCAATTTGCGGGTCATCGGAGGGGGCGATAGCGGCAAAGGAGACAATATATTTGTCTTTCTCCCCTGCGGCGGACTCGCCCAGCTTGGTGGAAGTACCGGTTTTGCCGCCTACACGGTAACCGGCCACATAGCCATTCTTGCCGGTGCCCTCATCCACTACGGCCTTCATCATCTTACAGACCTTTTTGGAGGTATCCTCACTGATCACCTGGCGCACAGCGGTACGGCTGTTCTTTTGTACCACTTTACCGTCTGCGTCCCGCACCTCAGACACCACATAAGGCTTCAGCAGCGTGCCGCCGTTGGCAATGGCACACAATCCGGTGCACACCTGAATGGGGGTCAGGCTGTTGGTCTGGCCAAAGGAAGCGGAGGACAATTCCACAATGCCATACTGCTTCTCTTTATAATACTGGGGGCTGGCCTCGCCGGGCAGGTCGATGCCGGTAATATCCGTAAAGCCGAAGCCCTGGAAATATTTGAAATAATTGTGCACGCCCAGCCGCTGGCCGATGGTGATAAAGAACGGATTACAGGAGTTTTCCAGTCCTTGGGTCAGATTCTGTGTGCCGTGACCGGCGTGGTAGTGGCAGTTCATTTTGTAATCTTCTACCTGAATGGAGCCGGTACAGGTGTAGCTGGTGTTCAAATTCACCACTTTTTCCTCCAGCGCAGCGCTGGCAATAAAGGTTTTGAACACGGAGCCGGGCACATAGGTGTCAGACACGGTAAAATTGCGCCACTGATTTTGTACGGCAGCGCTCTCTGCCTCACTCTTTTTGGTCTTATTCTTAATTTTCTTAATGGCTTTTTTGTTCTTATCGTAAGTGAGTTTGTACGGCTCGTTGCAGTCATAATCCGGCATAGAGCTCATTGCCAGCACCGCGCCGGTGTTGCAGTCCATCACCACACCGTAGGCGCCCTTGCTCCGGTACTGCTCCATGGTCTCCCGCAGCCCCTTTTCCAGATAATACTGAATGGTCTGGTTAATGGTCAATACCAGAGAGTCGCCGTCCTGCGCAGCAATCGAGGTGGAATAATCGTCGGAAATACTATTGGATTTGGCGTCCTTAGCCGTGATCAGCCGTCCTGGCGTACCGGTGAGCAGATCATTGTAGTTCTGCTCCAGGCCGGACAAGCCCTGATCGTCTGCGCCGGTAAAGCCGATCACACTGGAGGCCAGCGAGCCATACGGATAATATCGCTTGGTAGACTGCTCCATCCCAATGCAGTTGGCCATTGCCTGCTTGTCAATAAAATCCGCCAGCTGCTTTTTAATATTATTCTCCACCTGCTCCCGCACAATCACATAGTGATTTTTTTGTCTGGTTTTTTCTTCCAACGCCTTGGCTTCTTCTTCGTCCAAGTCAAAGAGCTTGGTCAACTCCGCGATCAGTACCGGACGCTGTTTGTCCTTAATGTTCAGCGGATCCAAATACACGGTCCATACCGTAGCGGACTGGGCCAAAATATTACCGTCGCTGTCATAAATGGTACCGCGCATGGCCGGTATCTCTGTATCGGACAGCTGCTGACTCTCCGCCTTGGCGGCGTATTCGTCGCCCTTTAGCACTTGCAGATAAAAAATACGGGCCACATCGAGAGAAAGCAAAAACAGCACAACGATCCCCAGGATCGTAATGCGATTGTACATCACTTTTCTTCCGAAAATGGCCACAGTTTTATGCTCCTTTCTGCACAATAAGCGCAGATTTATGCCCATTCGACAGGCCGAATAAAATACTTATGAGAGTTGAAGCCAATGCTGCCAACTCTCAATCATACGTTTATGCTTCTTTCCTTATTCCCGCACCACATGGGCATAAGCGCCGGGGGACGGCTGGGTCTTTTGCGCCTTGGCGCGAGCCTGCATATAGGCGTCCACATCCACATAGCGCATTTGACCGGATTGCATTTTGCTCATACCCAGTTTTTCTACGGCGTATTGGTCAATCATCTCCACAGAGACCAAGGCGTCCAGCTGACTGTTCAGCCGTGTGCTCTCGCTCTGCGCTTCGCTGATCTGGCGATTGATGCTTGCCACTTCATGATTGAGTTTATTCTTCTGTGCAAAGGTAAAGAGTACGCCGCCCAGCATACCCAGGGTCACCAGCACACTGACCACCAGGATTGCCGCCTGCTTGGCAGCCATACGCCCTTCGGCGTGCAGCTGCTGCTCGCTTTTCAGGCGGGTGTTCTCGTGCACCCGCAGTTCCCGCTTTCTTTGTCGCCGAGGCGGCTGATAGGCAGGTGCCGCCGCAGTTCTGTGGGCGTTAAACGCCTCCAGCGCATAGGAAGCGTCCGCAGAATACGCATACCGTCTGAAATCGCTGCTGTTTGTCATTTCGGCTCACCGACCTTTCCACATCTTTTATTTTTACAATCTGCTTTAGTATTTTTCAAATACCCGCAACCGCGCGGAACGGGCGCGGGGGTTTTCCTCCAGCTCCGCCGCCGAGGGGGCAACGGACTTCAGCGCCTTGCCCTTGGGCTTATTACCGCACACGCACACCGGGAATTCCTTGGGGCAGGTGCAGCCCTTGCTCCACTGGGCAAAAGCGGTCTTCACCATTCGATCCTCTAAGGAATGAAAGGTGATGATTACCAGCCGGCCACCGGGGTTCAGGCAGTCAAAGGCGTCGTGCAGCGCCTGCTGCAGCACATCCAGTTCACCGTTCACCTCAATGCGAATCGCCTGAAAGGAGCGTCGAGCCGGGTGGCCGTCGCGCATGGCTCGCTGGGGCATACTGGCTTTAATAATATCCACCAGCTGGAATGTAGTCTCAATGGGCTTTTCCTGCCGGGCTTTTACAATATTGGCGGCAATGCGGCGGCTGAATTTTTCCTCCCCATAGCGGTAAAGAATATCCGCCAGCGCAGCCTCGTCATAAGTATTGACCACATCTGCGGCGCTGCGGCCGGTCTTACTCATACGCATATCCAGCGGCGCGTCTTGATGGAAGGAGAAGCCCCGCTCCGCCGTATCCAGCTGAAAAGAGCTGACTCCCAGATCCAGCAGCATACCATCTATGCCGCTCAAACCCCTGTCGGTCAATATGTTTTTAATATTTGCAAAATTGTCGTGTACAATGGTCACATTAGGCAGATCGTCCAGCCGTCGGTGCAACACCGCAATGGCGTCCGGGTCCTGATCCACTGCCAGCAAGTGGCAGCCGCTTTCTGCAATAGCGCGGGCGTGACCGCCGCCCCCTGCCGTACCGTCTACCAGCCATTTACCCGGGGTGGCCTGCATGGCTGCCACCGTCTCTGCAAACAGCACACTCTTGTGCACAAATTCCATCTTATACACCTGCCGTCTGCTCTTCCGAAGCCGGCTTCTCTTTTTTACCGGCATCCATCAGATCCAGGAAGTTGGTATCCGTCCGCAGGCCGTTGAACATGGTGTTGAAGCCCTCATTGGTCCAAATCTCAATGGTGCGCTTGTGACCTTGCATAATCACGGTAGAGCCGTTTTCCATACCGGCATAGTCTTTCAGCCGGGCATTCAGCGTAAAGCGACCCTGTGCGTCCAGCGTACACTCCTCTGCGTTGGAAAAGAAAATTTTGTTTTTCTCATACACTTCGTTAGCGGTACCGTCGTCCAGCGCCTCCACGCAGTGCATAAACTCATCCTGGGGATACAATTTGATACAGGTGCTGCCCCGCAGGTTCATACAAACCATAAAAAATTCCGTTCCCAGGCGTTCCCGCCACTTGGCCGGAACAGAAAGGCGCCCTTTGCTGTCCAGCTTCTGGTCCATATATGTACCCACAAAGATACCTAAATTCACAAGCGGCGCCTCCTTTCAGCTAAGATAAACAGAATGCATTTATGGGAAATCCCGCCCAAATCTCAGGTTTGGTTAGGGACAGTGATGAAAAATGATGGAATTCAGTGGAACTCTCACCACTCGTACTTATTATAATGGGCAGCCAAGGATATGTCAACCCTTAAATGATTTGTAACTCTTTTGTAACTACTCCACTTTTTTCACAAGGTTTGGTGCGTTTTTTAAAATTTGTTGCGCTGGGTGCACTATATATGCTATAATTGTAAAAAATAATGCTCAAAGGGAACTTTGAGTCAAAACAGGAGACTGCTTATGGATGAATACAAGACCACCTGGCGTGAAAAGCTGGGTTACGGCATCGGTGCAGTGGGACTGGACCTAAGCTACGGTATGTTCTACTCGTACCTGTCCTACTACCTGTCAAGCGTACTGGGACTGAAAGAGGGCTTTTTGCTGCTGCTCACCCCGCTGGCGCGCATTTGGGACGGCATTAACGACCCGATGATGGGCACCATTGTGGACAATACCAAAACCAAAATGGGCAAATACCGCCCTTGGATCATCATCGGCGCGCTGTCCAATGCCGTTGTGCTGACCCTACTGTTCACCAGCTTCGGCATGAGCGGTACCCGGCTCTATGTGTATATTGCCTTTATGTACATTCTGTGGGGCATGACCAACACCATGGCAGATATTCCCTACTGGTCCATGGTGCCTTCTTTCACCTCTGACCCGAAGGATCGGAACCTGGTAGCTACCGTAGCGCGCACCTTTAGCGGTATCGGACAGGGACTGATTACCATTCTGACCCCGCTGATCCTGCCCAAACTGTCCGACGGTATCACCACCGACAAGGGGTACAGCGCCTCCGGCTTTTCTCGCTGGGCACTGATCTGTGCCGTGGCGCTGGTATGCTTCTCCCTGGTCTGCGTACTGAGCACCAAAGAGCGTCATGTCATCTACAAGGCAAATAAAGAGAAATTCAGTTTTAAGAAAATGTTCCAAGTGGTGGCGCATAACGATCAACTGGTCATCTTTATGATCTTCGCCATGCTCTCCAACGCCGGCTGGTACCTGACCAGCGGCACCGCCGTGTACTACTTTACCGATGTGTTGGAAAAGCCCACGGCGCAGTCCATGTTCTCTACCATCGGCGCCGTCGGCTCTGCCGTGGGTCTGTTGGTCATTCCGCTGTTGTCTAAGAAATTTACCAAGCGCACCATCTACATCATCTCTCTGTGTATGACCATCTTTGGCTACATACTGATGTATATCTTCGGCCCGATGCTGAAGCTCACCATTGCGCTGGACATCAGTTACATCATCTCCTCCGTGGGGATCAGCTCCATGTTTGTGGCGCAGACTATCTTCCTGGCAGATATTGTGGACTACGGCGAATACAAGAACGGTGAGCGCAACGAAAGCATCACTTTCTCTATGAAAGGCTTTTTGCAGAAGATGGCCTACACCATTCAGACCATCATTCTGTTTGGCGGTCTGGGTCTGATGCACTACAACCAGCAGATCGTCACTGCGCACATCAACGACGCCACCAAGACGGCCATCGGCTTTATCGCCTTTGGCGTGCCGCCCATTCTGGTGCTGCTGGCGCTGATCGTCTTTGTGCGCAAATTCAAGCTGTACGGCGACTTGGCTGACAAGGTGCACGCCTACATCGTGGATCGAGAGCACAAGCGCACAGACGGTGAATAAATCTGAGAAAACATAAAAAGACGGTACAGTCACACGACTGTACCGTCTTTCTTTTTCTGCTTATGATTTAGATTGCGGGTCGTTAATCACCAACCGATCCCCCAAACGCAACACCGTGTCGCCGTCCGGGATTAAAACCTGCGCACCCCGGCGCACCAGGATTACCAGCCGATCGCCGGAGTGGATCCGGCATAAGGGCTGATCCAGCCAGCTGCTGTCCGCATCCAGCGTTTTTTCATACAAATGCACGCCCTCTACTGCTCCCGCAGCCGTGCCGCTCAGGATCAAAATATCTCCTGCCTGCAGCTGCACACTGCCGTCCGGCACGATCCGCCGATCTCCCCGAAGAACTAATACTAAAATGGACGCCGGCGGCAGCACCACCTGACGCACAGCTTGCCCTGCCCAAGGGTGCCCCTCCGGCAGAGAAAAGCGGATGAACTGCACCGGTACCTCATCCACATAGTCGGTAAAGGTTTTCATTACATCGGCGCTGTCGTCGGTCATGCCCAGCTTTGCCGCCACTCGAGGCAAACAAGTACCCTGAAGCAGTACAGAGAACAGCACAATAAAGAACACAATATGGAACACATCGTTTTGCATCACCGCCGGGTGCATGGTTGCCATAATGGCGAATACGATGGACGCCGCGCCACGCAGACCGGACCAACTCACCAGCAGCTGCTGGCGAAGAGGCGCACGAAACGGCGTAAGCAGCAGCGCCACCACTGTCGGGCGGGCTACAAAGGTCAGAAACAAGGCAATCAGCAGCGACCGGGGCGCAATGCGCGGCAGCTGGGACGGAAATGCCAGCAGCCCCAGCAGGAAGAACAGTACCATTTGCATCAGCGCCGTGGCAGCATCAAAAAAGTGTAACAGACCGGACTTGTTGGGGATCCGGCTGTTGCCCAGAATCATACCGGTCAGATATACGCTGAGATAGCCGTTACCGCCCAGCATTTCCGGCAGCACATAGGACAGCAGCGCCACTGCCACGGCAAACGCCGCGTCAAACCCGGCAGAGAAGCGAAAGCGGCCCAGCACCCATCGAGCCGCCAGTGCCAACACCACGCCAAACAGCACACCATAGCCAATCTGTGCCGCCAGCATGGCCGCGAATTGACCGCCGCTGCTGCCACCGTGCATAACAGACAGTACAATGGTGGTGAGCATATACGAAAACGGATCGTTACTGCCGCTCTCCACCTCTAACAGCGATGCGGTATGATATTTCAAATTCAAGTGCCGACTGCGCAGCACGGAAAACACGGACGCCGCGTCGGTGGAGCTGATGACCGCACCGATCAGAAAGCTCTCCCACAGGGCAACCCCCAGCACAAAGTGGCAAAACACGCCCACCAGTCCGGCAGTGAGTACCGTGCCCACAGAGGACAGCAGCACCGCCTGCGCGGCCACCGGCCGCGCCGAGCGCACATTGGTACCAAAGCCGCCGTAAAACATAATAAACAACAGTGCCACGGAGCACACATTTTGTGCCAACTCAAAATTGTCAAAGGAGATCTTCACCACGCCATCCGTGCCGAAGAACATACCCAATAAAATAAAAAAGAGCAGCGCCGGAACGCCCACCTTGCCGGATAGGCGCTGAAACAAAACGCAGCTCAAAATAACAACGGCCGTCAGCCATAAAATCGTGGTCATGGCGGTCAAAAGAAGCACTCCTTTACTTATGAATAAAAAAAAGCGGAGCACCCGCATAGATGGGAGTGCTCCGTTGCCGTTTTTTACGGATTATCGTTTGCAGAGGTATTTCTGTGCTGACTGTTCATAATGTTCTGACGAATACGGCGCACATCGCTCAGGGCTTTGTACAGAGAGTCGTCGATCTCCAGCAGGGTGTCGTCTGCATAATTGTTTACGGCGGTGAGCATCTCACGGCTCTTGTTCTGTGCCGTGGTCACCATCTCGTTGGCCTGGGTAGTGGCTTTGCCCAGCAACTCGGAAGCCTGGTTCTGCGCCTGCTTCACATAAGCCTCGCCCTCGCTGTGGGCCTTGGCAATAATCTCCGTCGCCTCTTTCTGGGCGTTCTGGGTGATCTGATCGCGAGCCACCAGTTCCCGTGCCTGGGCCTGCGCCTCGCTGATAATCTTGGCTGCCTCTTTCTTGGCCTCGTCCAAAATATTGTTTCTGGAGTCCACAATGGCCTTAGCCTGCTTGGTCTCCTGCGGAGTATTCAGTCGAATATCCTCAATAATGGTCTTGATCTTGTCCACATCTACCAAAGATTTTTTGGTCATGGGCATAGAGGTGGCATCGTCCAGCACATCCTCCAGGTCTTCCAGCAAAATATCCGTATTGGTCATATTTAACGCTCTCCTTTACATCTTGCAATAATGTCATCTAAAATTTCTTTGGGCACAAAGGCGGAAATATCCCCGTCCAGACGGCACACTTCCTTCACCATACTGGAGGATAAAAACATATTTTCCCCCTTGGCGGTGAGAAACACCGTTTCCAGTTGCGGACACAGGCTTTTGTTGGTAAGCGCCTGCTGAAATTCGTACTCAAAATCAGACAGAGCGCGCAGCCCTTTTACCACAGCGGCCGCACCGGTTTGCTTGGCGTAGTCCACCAGCAGGCCGTCATAAGTATCAATTTGAATGTTCCCTGCGTGCAGGCAGCGGCGAATCAGCCGGCAACGCTCCTCTACGGTAAAGAGGCCGTCCTGCTTGGCACTGTTTTGCATCACCAGTACCGTCACCTGATCAAACAGGCCGGCGGCGCGTTCAATAATGTCTAAATGCCCCAGGGTCACCGGGTCAAAGCTGCCCGGGCAAATGGCTGTTTTCATTCTGCCAAGTCCTTTCCGCGAAGATACAGGGCGATCTTGGTTTTGCCGTGGCGCCGCTCCCGATCCAGTACAAAAGAGCCTACCTGGGCCGGCAGTTCCTCATCCCGCCCGGACTCGCACACCACCATGGCGTCATCAGACAGCCGGGGCACCAATGCGGGTAGCACCCGCTGCAAAATGCCCTTGCCGTAAGGCGGGTCCAGCAGTACCAGATCATAGGTCCCGCTGCGATTTAAGAACGACAGGGCGTCGGAAAAGACCACATTCGCCTGCTCCTCCAACCGGCAGTGAGCCAAATTCCGCTCCACCACCTGCTTGGCGGCACGGTTGTTCTCCACAAAAGTACAACTGCGGGCGCCGCGAGACAGCGCCTCGATCCCCAGCTGGCCGGAACCGGCAAACAGATCCAGCACACGGCGCCCCTCAATATCAAATTGGATCATAGAGAACAACGCCTCTTTGACGGATTCTGTTGTAGGTCTGGTCACATCTTCACCGGGCAGGGTCTCTAACCGTCTGCCCCGTGCGGAACCGGTAATTACTCGCATCATTGTGCAACATTCCTTAATTTTATACGACTATCATTATACAGTCATCCGCACCGTTCGTCAAGTCGCCCGGCGGGATTTTTACGATTTGTAATAAATGGCAGTGCTTATTTCGCCGCTGTCTCACCGTGGTAATAGGCATAAACGGCCTTGGCATTTTCCCGGGAAATGCCGGGCACGGCAGCCAGCTGCTCTTGGGTAGCCTCCCGCACAGCGGTCACGGTTTTCAGCGTCTTCAGCAATGCCTTGGCTTTGGCGGGGCCGATGCCCTCGATCTGCAATAAAGTGGAATTGAATGCGGATTTTTTGTGCTTTTGGTGGTGGTAGCTGACCGCAAAACGGTGCACTTCCTCCTGAATGGAAGACACTAAAGTGAAGGACTGACGGTTGGCGTTGATTTGAATTTCACCACCGCCGGTAGAAATGGCCCGGGTGCGGTGCTTGCTGTCCTTGACCATACCGAACACCGGCACATCAATGTGCATACCGGCCAGCACCGGCAACACCGCGTGCACCTGGGCGTCGCCGCCGTCCAGCAAAATCAAATCCGGCAGGATCTTAAAGGTACTGTCCTCCGGGTCCTCCCGGTAATGGGTAAAGCGCCGTTGCAGCACCTCCTGCATAGAACCCACATCGTTTTGACCGTCAAATCCCTTAATGGCAAATTTTTTGTACGCTTTCTTCATGGGGCGGCCGTTGTGAAACACCACCATACCCGCCACATTATCCGCTCCAAAGGTGTGGGAAATATCATAGGACTCAATATATTCCGGTGCCTGGGGCAATCCCAGCAGCTGCGCCAACTCCTCCAGGGCGGCGAACTCTCGCCCTAAGCGCCCGGCGTTTTGCGCCAGATGCTCGTTGGCGTTCTTGATACACAACTGCACAATGGACAAGTGCTCCCCTTTTTGCGGGTGGATCAGGCTGACTTTTTTGCCTCGCTTATCCTCCAGCCAGGCAAGCAGCAGTTCCTCGTCCTCGAGTTCTCCGTCCAAAGCGATCCGGGCAGGCACCCGGTCCCGCATAGAGTAGTACCGTTCGATCAGTGCACTGCGGGCGGCAGACAGATCCTCCGGCGGATCCAGCAGCCAGTGCTCGCTGTCTGTCAGGCGACCGTTTTCAAAGCGGATCACCTCAAAGCAAGCCTTTTTTCCGGCGATCACCAGAGCAAACACATCCTCCTCCGGCACATTGATGGACACTACTTTTTGCCGTTCGTCCAAATTACGAATGGCCTTGATCCGGTCCCGCAGCTTGGCAGCCTCTTCAAATTCCATGGCCGCGCTGCACGCCTGCATACGGGCAGTCAATTCCTTCACTGCCTTGGCGCTGCCGCCCTTTAAGAAATCCACTGCATCTGCAATATTGGCGGCAAAATCAGACTTGCTGATCCGACCGGCACAAGGAGCGGAGCAAATACCCATAAAGCCGTTCAGGCAGGGGCGAGACTTGCCATAATCTCGGGGAAATTGCTTATTGCACCGGGGCAATTTGTAAATCTTTAAGGTCTCCTCCACCGCCTGCTTCACGGAATAGCCGGAGGTGTACGGCCCTAAGTAGCTGCTGCCGTCCTCCGTCATCTGCTTGCACTCGCTGATCTTAGAGAACGGCGGTGGCGTGATCTTGATATAATTATACCCCTTATCGTCCTTCAAAAGGATATTGTACTTGGGCTGGTGCTGCTTGATCAGCGAACACTCCAGCACCAGCGCCTCAAACTCGCTGTCGCACAGAATATAATCAAAATCATCGGCGTGCTCCACCATGCGGATCACCTTTAAGGTGTGGTTGGTGTGGGAGCCAAAGTAGGAAGACACCCGGTTTTTTAACGCCTTGGCCTTGCCGATATAAATGATCTTTTTGTTCTTATCCTTCATAATGTACACGCCCGGAGTGGTGGGCAGTGCCATTGCTTTTCTACGCAGTTCTTTCTCAGTCAATGCAGATCACCATAAAAAAATGCGGAGAAAAGAATTCTCCGCATACGCTGTTCGTATTGTGTGGCCGTTACTCGGTAAAGCCGCTCTTGACCAGGGCTACCAGGCCCTCCACAGCTTCTTCCTCATCGGAACCGTCGGCGATGATGCGGATATCCGTGCCGCCCATAATACCGAGAGAAAGCACGCCCAACAGGCTCTTTGCGTTCACGCGGCGCTCTTCCTTCTCTACCCAAATTGAGGACTTGTACTCATTTGCCTTCTGAATAAAGAAAGTGGCGGGACGTGCATGCAGGCCAACCTGATTTTCCACCTTAACATCTTTCACGAACATAGTGATTACCTCGCTTAACTCAAATACACATTTTATGGATTTGGGTCGAAAGCCGTCTCGACCCCAGTACTTTATATATTATACCATTAAAGTCCGTTCGGTCAACGCCTTGGGGAAAACTTCGTCTGTATTGTTAATTAGGCACAAAATTTTTTCACTCCATTTGTGCAAAATTCACAGAATTTTATTTGCTTTCAGCGTTTCCAAAATCTTCTTGTCCGCTTTTGTCAAATCCGCTCGTTCCAAGAGATCCGGCCGCCGCTCCAAGGTGCGCTGCAAGGACTGCTGCCGCCGCCACTTGGCAATGTTGGCATGGTGGCCGGAAAGCAGCACCTCCGGCACCTCTCGGCCCCGCCATACCGGCGGTCGGGTGTACTGGGGGTACTCCAGCAGGCTGTTATAATGGCTCTCCTCCTCAAAGCAGGCTGCGTCAGACAGCACGCCGGGCAGCAGGCGGGTTACACTGTCCGCCAGCACCAGCGCCGGCAGCTCACCGCCGGTGAGCACATAGTCCCCTACGCTGATCTCCTCCGGCTGCAACTCCTCAATCACCCGCTCGTCAATGCCCTCATAATGGCCGCACAGCAGCACCAGATGCTCCATACCTGCCAGTTCTTTGACCCGCTGCTGGGTCAGGGTCTTGCCCTGAGGGGTCAGATAAATCAAATGGTGGGGCACATCCCCCGCCCGCTGGCAAATCGCTTGGTAGCAGTCATATACCGGCTGGGTCTGCATTACCATACCCATACCGCCGCCGTAGGGTGTATCGTCCACATTTCTGTACTTATTCTCTGTATAGGCCCGAATATCCGTGGCCTCGATCTCCACTTTCCCGGCCTTGCGTGCCCGGCCCACAATGCTCTCGTCCAGCACGGCGCGGCACATGTCCGGGAACAGGGTCATAATATCAATCCGCATCAAAAAGTCCTTTCATGGGGCGGATCTTTACCACCCCGGCGGCTACATCTTTCTCCACCACCACATCGTCAATGGCCGGCACCAGTGTGTGCGCCTTGCCCTTCTGCACATCGTAAATATCGCAGGAGCCGTAGTTCTGCACATCGGCGATCGTGCCATACGCGGTGCCGCTGTCTGCATCGATCACCAGACACCCCAACAGATCCTGAATATAGGTGCGCCCCTCCGGCAGCTTGCCGTCTGCTCGGTCGCCGTACAGTACCTTGCCCTTGATGGTCTCTGCCTGTTCAATAGAGGTGATCTCCGCAAAACGGATAATGGCCCCCTGCTTTTGGGGGCGCAGGGCTGTTACATGCAGCGGGTGCTGCCCCTCCGGATCCAAATACAGCACCTGAAAGCGGCGCAAGTAGTCCAGATCGTCACACCACAGGGTGAGTTTCATCTCCCCGCGGACACCGTGGGTATTGTTTAGCAGTCCAACTTCCAAATACTGTTTCATAGCGGCTCCGTTTCTTTTTTTTGCTGCATTTATTATATGCAAATGGCCGCCGATTGTCAAACTGGCGCAAAAAGCGGCGCCGCCGGGCACCGCTTTTGCTTATTTTGTTTGCACTTCTCTTTTTTTGGCTTTTCTTCTGCTGTTTTTCCGGATAGCCGGCTTCTTTATAGTTGGATATCCTTGCTCAACTTGCCGTGGTGAATGGCATTGGCAATGTTGACAGGCGACAGATACACCTTGATCCGCTTGGCCGCTGCGTGCAGCGGATCCTGATCAAAGGGCACATCGCTCAGGCTCTTGACCCGAATACTCTCTGCCAGTTCGCGCAGGGTGCAGTCCGGGTCTGCCGCCAAAGTCACCGTATGGCTTTGACCGGGCAACAGATCAAAATAGTTGTCGCTAAAGGGTAACGAAGTACGGCTGCTCTCCAGATGCACCAGCCGGGCAAACCGGTCGGTGGTCACCGTCAGGCACAGTTGGTCTTTTTGGATCTCCACCTTGGTGTGCAGCTTGGCGCCGGGCAGTTGCAAGCGCTTTTCTTGGTCGAAAAGCACCGTCTTTTGTTGCAGGCAAGCGCCGTTTTGCACCAGCCGCACCGCCAAACCGGTGCGGCGCAGATCGTACTTTTTGCGCAGGGGCGCCATTTCCCGGGAAAAGGCCACCGCATTCTCCACCGGCGGCAACAACAGCTTCTTTTTCTCTTTCTCCAACGTGCCGGTAACAAAGTCGAACAGTTCGTACTCCACCGTCACCGTCTGGCGGGCGTTCAGGTCGTTGAGCACATACACATCGAACCGTTCCTTGCTGTCCTCTACCGACACGGACAAAGGCGCGTTAAACCGCCGTGCGCCGTATTGCAGAGCCTTGTAATTGCCGTAGTAGTCCAGACTGGACCAGGAGCACACACCCCAACAGTCGTTAAACTGCCAATACATAGCGCCGTTGCACTGCCCCTTGTGGCGGCGCCAGTGCTCGGTGGCGTCTGCAATGCAGGTATCCTGGGTCACCTGGGACAGATAGATATAATCCCAAAACCGCCGAGGCAAATGGAAACGAGAAGCAATATAATACACCATCTTGTCGTTGCCGCTGGCGCACTTTTGGTGCAGGTTAAATACCGGGCTGTTCAGGGCGTAATCCCCGGGTTTTGCATACTGGCGAATGGCCTTGGCATCCGGCAGACTCTCAAAGCCGAATTCGCTGCAAAAGCGGGTCATTCGTTTGCGGTAATACTGCATAGGCTGCAAGCCGTGCCACACGCCCCACAGGTGGGTGTCGCCTACATTGTCGCTGTAAACGCCCTCATTATGGGCAATGCCCACCGGCGAACCGGGGGTGTAGGGCGTGTCCGGATCCTCCGCCCGAATTTCCGGCTCCAGGATTTCATAAAAGAATTTTTCCGTCCACTGCACATACTTTTGCATGTGCACCCAGGCCATGTGCATATCCTCGATCTCGTTATTGCCGCACCACACCGCCAAGCTGGGGTGGTGGCACAGCCGCTGCACCTGGGCGTGCACCTCGGTCTTTACATTCTCCAGGAATTCCGGCAGGAAGAAAGGGTACGCCTGGCAGGCAAAGCCAAAGTCTTGCCACACCAGAAGCCCCCGCCGGTCACAGGCGTCATAAAACGCGTCGGATGCATAGTAACCGCCGCCCCACACCCGCAGCATATTCAGGTTGGCAAACTGTGCAGCGTCCAGCAGCGCCTCCAACTTTTTGTCATCAAAGCGGGTAATAAAGCTGTCCGGCGGGATCAAATTGGAGCCTTTGATAAACAGGGGCACGCCGTTTAACCGGAACTGGAAGTTCATACCGTATGGATCCCGCTCCCGGTTCAGCTCAATGGTGCGCAGACCCACACGCTTTTCCGTCCGGTCCAGTTCTTTCTCTTTCGCCGTCAGCACCGCCGATACCGTGTACAGGGGCTGGCGGTCCTTGCCGGACAGCTCCCGGGTCCACCACAGCTCCGGCTTCTCAATTTTGAACACAGCCTCGGTGCCTTTTTCCGTCAGCACCGTGCCGTCCGGGCAGGTCACCTGCAAGGTGCAGGTACAGTCACCGTACTGCTCCACTTGGGCCTTGGCGGTAATCACCGCCCCATCGCCTTGCAGCTGCTGGCGCACGGAAAGCTGCGCCACCCGGGCCGTATCCACAAAATCCAGCCCGATTTCCTCGGTAATACCGCTCACCGGCAGCACCGGACCCCAATCCCAGCCAAAGTGGCACTGGGGTTTACGAATATGAACAATGCCGTTCTGCCCGTTGGAGTTCATAGGGGTCATACACTTTTTGTATGCCGCGCTCACATACTCCACCGGTGAATAAAAGCGAATAATCAGGGCGTTCTCCCCTACCTGCAAGTGCTCTTTTACCGGCACCCGGTAAGGCACAAAGCAGTTTTTGCCTTGCAGCACCCGGTGACCGTTAAGCATCACATCACAGATGGTGTCCAGCATATCACAGCGCAGGTACACTGCGTCCGCTTGTAATTCTTCCGCCGTTACGGTAAACTGCTTTTCATATACCCAGTCGGCGTGGCCCACCCAGCCTACTTCTTTTTCGTTCATACCCACAAACGGGTCCGGGATCTTGCCGGCTGCCATCAGGTCTAAGAAATTGCAGCCCGGCACCTTGGCCGGCATCCAGTCGCCCTGATCCGCCCGGCGAAAACGCCAGTCCCCGGTTAGTGTTTTATACATCGGTATTCCCCCTGTATGTCAAGTTTTGCTATTTCATTATACCTAAGCCTATCTGTAAAGTCAAAGCAGAAATACAGCGCCCGGCGTCGCAACGAGAAAAAGCGCAATTACCGCTACACTTTTGTGACCTACTGCGCCTTGGCGGTGATTCGAGACCGGGTGCAAAGCGGCGCCGGCCAATTCCCGGAATACATTGCCGACTTTATCGTCCAGAACGGCAAAAAAGACACTTTACAGTATGAAATTCACAGCATGAAAAAAGGACCCGTGCCGATGCACAGGTCCTTTTTGTTTTCGTTTTTGATCAGTCAATCTCCACCGCAATTTTCTCGTCGCAGCGGGTGGCGGCAGCGCGCATAACCACGCGAATGGCCTTTGCAATACGGCCCTGCTTGCCGATGACCCGACCCATATCACTCTCTGCAACATGCAGGTGATACACGATCACGCCCTCTTCGTCCGGCTGATCCACCTCCACCGTGACAGCGTCCGGCTGATCCACCAAACCACGGGTGATGGCTACCAATAGTTCTTCCAAGAAAACACCTCCATATTAGTTCTTGCAAATGGGCAAAGAACTAATTATAAAATGCCTTCCTTCTTCAGAATAGCCTTCACAGTGTCAGTGGGCTGTGCGCCGTTAGCGATCCACTTCTTTGCCTTCTCGCCGTCGATCTTCACCTCAGCGGGATCCACCATGGTGTTGTAAGTGCCGATCTCCTCAATGAAGCGACCGTTGCGGGGATATCTGGAATCCGCCACAACTACACGATAGAACGGTGCCTTCTTTGCGCCCATGCGGCGCAGTCTGATTTTTACTGCCATTTTTGTTACCTCCGTAAAAATAAGTAATAATGAATTTATATAACCAAAATGCTTTTGGCAATAGATAAAGTTAGAACCCAAAGGGGTTAGAGCCGCCGTTTTTGCCCATCATACGCTGGGCCATCTCCGGGTTTTGGCTCATCATGCGGCGCATTTTCTTACTCATCTTGGGGCCGCCTTTGCCGCCGCCGAACTGTTTGACCATCTTTTGCATCTGCTTAAACTGGGACAGCAGCCGGTTCACATCCTCCACCTGCATACCGCAGCCGGCGGCGATACGCCGCTTTCTGGAAGGATTGATGATCTCCGGCTTGGTGCGCTCCTCCACGGTCATAGAGTAGATAATGGAGCGGAAGCGGTTAAACGCGCCCTCGTCAATGTCCTCGTCCTTAATCTTGGAGCCGATACCGGGCAGCATCTTAATGGTGTCACGCAGGGAGCCCATGCGCTCGATCTGGTCGAACTGATCCAAAAGATCGTTCAGATCAAATTTATTCTTTGCCAGCTTGCGTTCCAGCTCTGCCGCCTTTTTCTCGTCCAGGCTCATCTCTGCCCGTTCAATGAGGGAGAGCACATCGCCCATACCCAAAATACGGGAGGCCATACGACTGGGGTGGAAAGTCTCCAGCTGGTCCAGCTTTTCGCCGGTGCCGATGAATTTAATCGGTTTGCCGGTCACGGCACGCACAGACAGCGCCGCACCGCCGCGGGTGTCACCGTCCAGCTTTGTCAGAATCACGCCGTCAATGCCTAATGCCTCGTTAAAGCTCTTGGCCACATTCACAGCGTCCTGACCGGTCATGGCGTCAATCACCAGCAAAATCTCGTGCGGGTGAACAGTGGAGCGAATGTTTTGCAGCTCCGCCATCAGCGTCTCGTCCACATGCAGACGACCGGCGGTATCCAGCAGCACATAGTCGTTGCCGTGATCCCGCGCGTACTTTACTGCCTCGCCGGCAATGGTCACCGGGTTCTCCGTGCCCATTTCAAACACAGGTACATCCACCTGGGCGCCTACCACCTGCAACTGCTTAATGGCTGCGGGTCGATACACATCGCAGGCCACCAGCAAGGGTCGGTGCCCTTCTTTCTTCAACTTCTTTGCCAGTTTGGCAGAATGGGTGGTTTTACCGCTGCCCTGCAAGCCGCACATCATCACAACCGTCGGCGGGTGATTGGCAATGGCCAACCGGGACTCCGTGCCGCCCATCAACTCCGTTAACTCCTCGTTGACGATCTTGATGACCATTTGGCCGGGGGTCAGGGACTCCATCACATCCGCACCGATGGCACGCTGGGTCACCTTGGCGGTGAACTCCTTGGCCACCTTATAGTTGACATCCGCCTCCAGGAGCGCCATACGCACCTCGCGCATAGCTTCCTTTACATCGGACTCTGTAAGCTTGCCCTTGGCACGCAGCTTTTTAAATGAATTTTCCAGCCGTTCGCTGAGCCCTTCAAATGCCAAGTTCTACACTTCCGTTCTTTTTATCATTCGCAAAGATAAGCGGTCAGGGCCTTGATCCGGGCCACATTGTCGTTGATCTCCCGGGACAGTGTGTGCGACAGATTATACGCATTAATGGCCTCGGCGCACTGCTCGATTTCTTCCAGTCCCTTCTTCAGAGTCTCGAACTTCTTAGCCAGACCCAAGCGACTCTCCATCTCAAACAGCTGGTTCTCCGCCCGCTTGATAGCGTCGCGCACGCCCTGGCGGGTAATGCCCTCATTCTCTGCGATCTCAGAAAGCGAAAGGTCCTCGTCATAGTAATACACCAAAAAATCGTGCTGCTTTTGGGTCAACATTTCGCCGTAAAAATCCAGCAAAAAAGAAACTTCCAAATTCTTGGCCAAGGACGCCCTCCCCTTTCTTAGTCTCTTGCGCTGTAAAGTGAAAGCTCTTTACAGCAAGGGGTATTATACTAAAACCGGGCCGCCTTGTCAACCGCTCTCTGCATATTTTTTACAACAAAATTTACGAAAAAAGCGCTTGACACAAGCTATGGTACACCGCAAAAGCGCCACCCCACCGGATAGTGGTGTGCGCCGAAAAAGCAAAAGACACGATTTGTTTACAAAATCGATACAAATCATTGACAACCTGTCGCCTAATACTTTATAATAGTCAAAGTCCAAAAAACACGGAGGTACTGTACATGAATCCATTGCATGAATTTGCAGCGCTGTTCTCCAACTTCGGCAACATTGATCCCCGTATGATCGTGATGTGGGTGGTTGGCGGCGTGCTGGTCTACCTTGCCATTAAGAAGGAAATGGAACCCACCCTGCTGCTGCCCATGGGCTTCGGCACCATTTTGGTGAATCTGCCCCTCAGCGGCGCAATTACCCAACCCGGGGCGGAGGAAGGCCCCATATCCGTACTGTTTGATGCAGGCATTGCCAACGAGCTGTTCCCGCTGCTGCTGTTTATCGGTATCGGCGCCATGATCGACTTTGGCCCGCTGCTGAAGAACCCGTGGCTGATGCTCTTCGGTGCAGCCGCCCAGTTCGGTATTTTCTTCACTTTCTTTGTGGCCGGCTTCTTCTTTGATATTAACGACGCCGCGTCCATCGCCATTATCGGCGCTGCCGACGGCCCCACTTCCATCTTTGTGGCCAATACACTGCATTCCAAGTATCTGGGCGCCATTATGGTGGCTGCATACTCTTATATGGCGCTGGTGCCCATTATCCAGCCGCCGGTGATCAAGGCTGTAACTTCCAAGAAAGAGCGCCTGATCCGTATGAAATACCATGCAGGCGATGTAAGCAAGACCACCAAGATTGTGTTCCCCATCGTGGTAACTGCCGTTGCCGGTTTGGTGGCGCCTAAATCCGTTGCACTGGTAGGCTTTCTGATGTTCGGTAACCTGATCCGCGAGTGCGGCGTGCTCAACCAGCTGTCTGAGACGGCGCAGAACGCCTTTGCCAACATTATTACAATTCTGCTGGGTCTGACCGTTGCTGCCAAAATGCACTATCAGGACTTTGTATCCTGGCAGACCCTGATGATCCTGGGTCTGGGTCTGGTTGCCTTCATCTTTGATACCGTAGGCGGCGTAGTGTTTGCCAAGTTCATCAATCTGTTCCTGCCCAAGGAGAAGAAAATCAACCCCATGATCGGTGCAGCCGGTATCTCCGCATTCCCCATGAGCGGGCGTGTGGTCAACCAAATGGGCCTGAAAGAGGACCCGCAGAACTTCCTGTTGATGTACTCCATCAGCGTCAATGTTTCCGGCCAGATCGCCTCCGTTATTGCCGGCGGCCTGATCCTGACCCTGGTATCGTAAGGAGGATATTATATGCAGACTTTATTTGCTTCTCTGCTGGCTGTGGTTACCATGGCCATTCACGCCCAATCCTGGAAAACCACCCTGCCGAATATGCTCTTCGGTATGATCGGCATCTTTATCGTGATCGGCGTGATCATTCTTGTCACCTATGGGCTGAACAAAGCCTTTTCCAAAAAGAAGAAGAAGGACGACAAGGACGAGAAATAAACGAAAATCGAACCCAAAAGCACTCGGCTAATGCTGAGGTTTTATAAGGCTGTATGATAAAACTTAATAAAACTAAGGCATTGCAATGGCAAAATGAGGCTTTGACTGTAAAAGGTCAGAGCCTTTTTCTATATCAGAAATCCACACATTAGTCTTTTCATTTTGTATTCAGTATAATTAAATTATCAAATACAAGGAGGCTTCGATATGAAAACAATTTTTGAAAATAACGGCGGTAGTTACACACAACACCGAGCAACAGAAATTGTTAAAGAACAAGTGATTTATAAATGAGAAAAAGGCACAACTTACGGAGAAAAATTCCGTAGGCTGTGCCTTAATTTTATTTGTGAGATTTAAATGCATAATCTTAGCGAGCAGTGTATTGACTAGCCTAGCTACCAAATACGCTCGTTAGGATGAAATCCTAAGACCTAAGAAACAATTACAGTCTGTCTCCATATGGGAGTGATTTCATATATTTCTCCATCCACTGCCAATCAGGAAGATACCCTTGTTCAGAGTAGCGCTTGCTTTCATCTATAACAGGCAATTTATCCGAATTTCTGACGATTGGCAATTTGATTATTGTGTCCTTGATTCTATCCATCAAAAATGCTCTACCATAGGAATACTTATATTGTTCTTTGTTGAGAATAGATGTTACATATAATCCTAATGGTTTATTTAACCATTCTGCTCGAACAATAACCATATGATCTCCGGTTATGAAATCTTCGTCTTGATAGAAACAGGTTGCAGTAGTATCGCCGATTGAAATTGCATTTTTATCTTGAATGTAAGTTTTATCTACCGTCGAAATATCTACTAATAACTCGCAACCATTATTTTCTCCAGTTCTTGTAATATATCTTATACTATGTTTTTTGTTATTTGTTTCGATTAGGTCATCTTTGTTCAATGCTTTTGATTTGTTTATGCTGGAAATAAGATTTCCAAAGCGAAATTCCTGCCACTCATTCATGTTAAACAGCAGAACATCATCTGTCTTGTTTTTAGTGGTAAGCGGTTTGTGATGTAGCGATTTAATATAATTTTCCATCCATTCCCAATCAGGGACATAACCATCATCAGAATACTTTTTTGAGGTATCTAAATAAATTGTACCATCATCATTTCGTTGCGCAGGAAGCTTGATAATAGTGATATTCATATTATCAAGGGTCCACTTTCGTCCATAGGAAAACTTATATTTTTCTTGCCTTAATACAGTAGCAATAAACAAGCCTATTTGTTCATTAAACTTCTCATATTTTGAATATAATACATTAACATCATCTGTTGCCCAATAAGGATCTTTTTGATAAAATGCTTCTCCCACGGAACCGTTATAACTGAGTGATATGGTATTGCCTTTGTGTATTGGAGCTTGAGATATATGATTAGCTATACCGTTATTTGAATCTATTGCACCAATATAATTGTTGCCTCCATCTTCTTGCTCTGCTGAAGTCAAACGTTTTCCCTTTTTTATAACAAATAATCTTCCTAAAACAAATTCCTTCCACTTCGTTGTATTAAGATTCATAGATTTTACCCTCCTTCATTAAATAAGCAAGGTAATTGTTAAGCGTTTGTTGAAAATCGCTCTCGGAGAGTTTGCTATAATCTGTTTTCATATACGCTTCACATAGCCATTCGGATTTTCCGTCAACAATTGCTGTTGCTGACTTTCCGTCAATAGACTTTTTGTTATTATATAAATTCAACCATTCTTCTTCGATAACTTTCCATTTTGAATTATTATTCTCGTCAAACTGCTCAATTCTTCCAAGATTTTTCTTCTTTTTGAAGCCATCTTCTTTGCAGTAGCCGAAGAAAGTTTCATTTACTGTTCCATCTGCTTTCTTATGTGGCTTGCCCAACGTAAATAGCATACAGCAAGCCGAAGCAGATGCACCGGGATAAAAAATTTCATTAGGAAGCGTAAACACTGCTTCAAGCGTGTTGCTTCTTAACATTTCAATTTTTTCTTTTTCAATAATTGTGTTGGTTCCAATGGCAACAGATGTAGGAAGCAGAACTGCAAGTTTTACAGACTTTAATGGTTTGTTGTTTTTTTCTCGTTCTTTATTCATCTCTAAAATAACATCAGATAAATAGCGAATAAAAACTAAACCCTTTGTAGGATCTCCTGTACCATCTTTTGCTTTACCCCAATTCTTTTTGTATCTTTCAGGAATACCGATAGGTTTGGCATTATACGGTGGATTCATTAACACAATGTCAGGGTTAGCAGACTTAATAAATGCCTTACAGTCAAAGCAACTTCCAAATTTAATATTAGAATTTCCGTCACCATGAATAAGCATGTTGGTTGTGGATAGACCGTAAGCCTTTTCTTCGACTTCTATACCATATATATGCTCTTTTTTTACAATGTCTTGTAATGCCTTTGCTTCGTCTTCGGTTTTATCACGACTGCAATCAGCTAATGCTTTAACCATAGCTTGCACCAAAAAAGAACCACTACCGCAAGTTATATCGAGCACACGCTTTGTTCTATCCACTTCGGTTAATCTGCACATAAATTCCGTTATATGGTCAGGAGTAAATGCCTGATTTTTGTCAGCCTTGCCAGTGTATTTATTAAATGCAATGAAGAACAAATTCAAAATATCTTGTCCCTCGGAACTGTTTGTATCAATATACTGATAAATGTCCATAAGGATTGTATCTAAAATTTTAATCCAATTGGTTATTGTCAGCTTTTTAACTTTTTGGTCGTTTAGAACATTCTTCTGGAGCAATTCGATTTTCTTTGCTTTATTGTCAGAGCCGTCAAGCAAACTATCCAAAGTTGATTCTATTGCTGCACGAAGTTGTTTGCCGTCCATTACAGACCAATGTGTATCAAGCGTATTCTTTAATTCTCCATCAATTTTCTTTGCGCCAAATTTTTCAACTAACTTTTTGAGATATAGAAGTGTTGTTCCGACAAACTGACTGCGAAGCCTTTCGTCAATATCCATTTTATGAAGAAGTTCATTCAAATCATAAGTGTTCTTCAACACCTTTTCTCTGTCATTTTGTTTGCTTGCATCAAACAAACCAACATAATGCTCCATTTTATCAAGAACAGTTTCTTCAGTTAAAATGTGTTCATCATCGACAGCAGATTTCCAAACCTTGATTTCCTCATTATTTGTATTCGCAAGAATAGCAACAATTTTCTTTCCGTAATGTAAAGCACACTCTTGTTGAAGATAATCATTAAGTTGTTCTTCATCGGATTTTTTGAACAACTGCTTTGTTTCAACAAGAACGACTATATCGCCTTTTTCAAAGCGTATATCAAGTTTGAAGTGGGATATACTGCGTCCCAAAGCCTTTTCAAGATTTGCCCTTGACCCCGCCGCCTGAATATAACTATACTCGCCACCTTCAATATTTGATGTCATATATGTATTTCCAATGCGTTCAATCATATCGTGCCTTGTCATTGGGTTTTACCTCCAGCTTCCTTTTCTTTCAAATATTTCTCTGCTGCTTCATTAAACAAGTCAGCCATACTATGCATATCTTTGTCATAAACAATGGTTGCTTTTAATTTGTTAAATATTTCAGGGTCCATTCGGAATTGAACTTGTCTTGTTCGATTAGCTTTATTCTCTTTAACCAAATATAGCACCTCCAAAATGATATCATTAATTCTTGATATAATGATATTATTTTAGCTGTCGAAAGTCAAGATTCATCTATCAAAAAAAGGAAAGTAAACGAGAACAACGGAATTGAACTACAAAAATTAATAAGAAGCATAAAAAGGTGCAACCCCACCAATAATTGGGTTGCACCATAATTCCTTAAATACTGCCTTATTAGCCCGTGGCAAGGCCCGGGCGCTTTTTCTGCGCAAAAAACAGGGTTGCAAAATGCGACGGTCTATTGTATAATATAGGCAAATTCAAACGCTATGACGAAGAAAAGTAGCGCTCCCCCTGCTGTTTAGAGAGTTGCGGTCCCGGCTGAGAGCCGCAGCACAGCAGCCTGCGTGAAGTTCCCTTCCGAGCGGTTTTGCTGAACCACAGTAGGCAAGAACGGTGTGAGCACCGTTATCAGGCTCAAAGAGTGTTTGCTCCGATTGGCACTTGCCAACTTGCAAAAAACAGGGTGGTACCGCAGGTAATTCCGACTTGTCCCTATACGAACGGGGCAAGTCGTTTTTTATTTGCACACTGCCGCGAGCAATACAGAATGAAAGAAAGGATACGAAGATGAAAGCACAACTGGAACAAATCCGCCGGGCCGCCAAAGAAGCACTGGCCTCCTTTGACAGCGCCGAACAGCTGGAAAAAGCCCGTATTCAGTACTTGGGCAAAAAAGGCGAGCTGACCGCTATTTTGAAGCAGATGGGCAAGCTGTCTGCTGAGGAGCGCCCGGTGATCGGCCAACTGGCAAACGAAATTCGCAAGGACATTGAGGACACCATCGCCAACAAGTCCGCAGAGATCAAGAAGGCAGCCCAGGAGAAGCGGCTGGCTGAGGAAACCCTGGATGTGACCATGCCCGGCACCCTGCCCCAGATCGGCTACAAGCACCCGCTGTCCATCGTTCTGGACGAAATCAAGGACATCTTTATGGGCATGGGCTTTGACATTGCCGAGGGCCCGGAGGTGGAGTACGACTACTACAACTTTGAGGCACTGAACATCCCCAAAGACCACCCGGCCAGAGACACCCAGGACACCTTTTATATCAATGACAATATCGTACTGCGAACCCAAACTTCTCCGGTACAGATCCGTGTAATGGAAAAAACACAGCCTCCCATTCGAATCATTGCCCCGGGCCGTGTATTCCGCTCCGACGCGGTAGATGCCACCCACTCTCCCCTGTTCCACCAGATCGAGGGTTTGGTGGTAGACAAAGGCATCACCATGGCAGACCTGAAAGGCACGCTGGAAACCTTTGCCAAGCGGCTGTACGGCGAGGATACAAAAATCCGCCTGCGTCCCCACCACTTCCCCTTTACGGAGCCCAGCTGCGAAATTGATGTAAGCTGCTTTAAGTGCGGCGGCAAGGGCTGTCCCTTCTGCAAGGGCGAAGGCTGGGTCGAAATCCTCGGCGGCGGCATGGTGCACCCCAAGGTGTTGAAAAACGGCGGCGTAGACCCGGATGTATACAGCGGATTTGCCTTTGGCGTAGGCCTGGAGCGACTGGTGCTGTTCCGCTTTAATATTGACGATATGCGTTTGCTGTATGAGAACGATATGCGTTTTCTGTCCCAGTTTTAAGGAGGTGCAAATATGATTTTATCCAGAAAATGGGCCAACGATTATGTGGACCTAACCGATATTGACAACAAGACCTTTTGCGACGAAATGACCCTGTCCGGCTCCAAGGTGGAGGGGTATGAAGTGGAAGGCAGCGACATTGAGAATGTAGTTGTGGGCCAAGTGCTTTCTATGGAGAAACACCCGGACTCCGACCACCTGTGGGTGTGCCAAGTGTCCGTAGGCGACGATCAGCCGCTGCAAATCGTCACCGGCGCCCAGAACTTAAAGCCCATGGACATTGTGCCGGTGGCACTGGTGGGCGCTACGGTGATCAACCGCAAAGACCATAAGTTAGAAAAAATCAAAAAGGGCAAGCTGCGCGGGGTTGCTTCTGCCGGTATGCTGTGCTCCTTTGACGAACTGGGCCTGACCCAAAACGACTTCCCTTACGCCTGCGCCGACGGCATTTTTGTACTGGGGGACGACTGCGACAAGACCCTGGGCATGGATATTCACAAAGCCATCGGCTATGACGACACCTGCGTTGAGTTTGAGATCACCTCCAACCGGTGCGACTGCCTGTCCGTAACCGGTTTGGCCCGTGAAGCAGCGGCCACCTTTGACCGGCCTTTCACCTTGCCTGAGCCGGAAGTGAAGCCCGGCCACGGCAATGTAAACGACCTGCTGCAAGTGCATATTGAAGACGGCGAAAAGTGCTACCGTTACACCGGCGCCGTAGTCGAGAATGTGCGGGTTAAGGAGTCACCCCGCTGGCTGCGGGAGCGACTGCGTGCCTGCGGCGTGCGCCCCATCAGCAACATTGTAGATATTACCAACTATGTGATGCTGGAGTACGGCCAGCCCATGCACGCCTTTGACCTGCGTTACCTGGTGGGCAACACAGTGAATGTGCGTAACGCCAAGGCCGGCGAGACCATCACCACCCTGGACGGCGAGACCCGGGAGCTGACGGAAAATATGCTGGTGATTGCCGATACGGAGAAGCCTGTGGCCGTTGCCGGTGTAATGGGCGGCGAATACAGCGGTATTATGGACGACACCACCACCATCGTATTTGAGTCCGCCTGCTTTAACGGCACCTGCGTGCGCCGCACCGCCAAGGCGTTGGGTATGCGCACCGAGGCCTCTGCCCGGTACGAGAAAGAGCTGGATCCCAACCAAACCATGCGCGCCTTAAAGCGTGCCCTTCAGCTGGTACAGCTGCTGGACGCCGGCGATGTGGTAGACGGCGTGGTGGACTGCTGCAAGAAAGTGAAAGAGCAGGTCACCGTGGACTGGGACTACCAGTGGATCAATCGGTTCATCGGCTTTGATCTCAGCGAGCAGCAGATGATCGATATTTTGAAGAAGATCGACTTTGATGTGCGCGACGGCAAGGTCTATGCTCCCACATTTCGCAACGATATTGAGCACCTGGCAGACCTGGCGGAAGAAGTGGCCCGGTTCTACGGCTTCCACAACATTCCCAACCACATGCTGCAAGGCGCCGCAAACGGCAAGCTGACCCACCGCCAGTCCTTTGAGCGCAAGCTGGGCAACACCCTGCTGGCCTGCGGCTGCACCGAGGTGTCCACCTTCAGTTTTATCAGCCCCAAAGCCTATGATAAAATTTGCTTGCCGGCAGACAGCACCCTGCGCAATTCTATTGTAATCCTGAACCCCCTGGGCGAGGACACCAGCATTATGCGCACCACCATCCTGCCCTCTATGCTGGATGTGCTGTCCTTTAACTACAACCACAAGACGGAAGCCGCTTGTATGTACGAGATGGGCACCGTTTACACCCCCACAACCCCGGACAAACTGCCCATCGAGAGCCAAAAGGTCACCATCGGTATGTACGGAGGCGGCGCAGACTTCTTTGCGCTGAAAGGCATTGTGGAGAAGCTGCTGGACTGCCTGCATGTGGATCACTACGATGTGGAGCCGGTAAAGGATAATCCCACCTTCCACCCGGGTCGTACCGCCGCCTTTACCATAGACGGCAAGGTGCTGGCAACTTTGGGCGAGGTGCACCCCAATGTGGCAGAGAACTACGCCATTGGCACCCGGGTTTATCTGGCGGAGCTGGATGTGAACACTGCTTATGAGAACGAGAGCGGCACCCGCACCCACAAGCCCCTGCCCAAGTATCCGGCCAGCAACCGGGATCTGGCCTTTGTTTGCGACAAGGAGATCCCGGTGCTGAAATTGCAGCGTGCCATTGGCGAGGCTGTGGGCAAAACACTGGAGAGCGTTAAGCTGTTTGATGTGTATCAGGGCGAGCAGATTGAAAAGGGCAAAAAGAGCGTGGCGTTTAACATTCGTATGCGCGCACATGACCGCACCCTTACCGATGATGAAGCCGACGCTGCCATGAAGCGGGTGGTCAAAGCCCTGGACAAAATGGGCATCAGCCTGCGGAGTTGACCGAAAAAACGGACAACTGCCCGGTAATTTGACCGGAATATCGGAATTTTTGCATTTTAATATTGTAATTATTTCAAAAAATGTATATAATGATGTGTACGGAGGTGACTTTACCGTGACAGATAAGACCATGACATTTAGAATCGGTGATGAAAAAGAGGATGTTATGAAGGATACCTTAACCCAGGTGTTTGACGCCCTGCGGGAAAAGGGGTACAATCCCATTAACCAGATCGTAGGCTATCTGCTGTCTGAGGACCCCACCTACATCACCACCCACAACAATGCCCGTAGCCTGATCCGCCGGATCGACCGGGACGAGTTGTTGGCCGCTATGGTAAAGTCCTACTTAGATTAAAACGAAGGAGGCGTTCCCTTGGCGAAGAAAGGCGAATTCTTGGAATACAAAGGCAGACCGCTAGTACGCTGCGGCAACACCATTTACTACGGCAGTATGGCCGACCCGTTCGTTGTGTGCCTGAAGGTACAGAGTGAGAAAAAGCAGGGCGACCAAACCATTGCCGACAAAGTGATCATTCAGCTGCTGAATACGGACGAGCAGATCTCGCCCAAAGAGCAGGTGGTCAAAAAGAGCGAAAAGACCGGCCTGTTCAACGCGCTGGATCTGGGTGCCGTTTGGCTGGAAAGAGCCTTAAAGAAAAACGCGTAATCCCAAGTAACCAAAAGAACCGAGTGCAGTTTGCACTCGGTTTTCTTTATTGCCTGTTTCCGACGGCCTGCTCTTATTGCGGATTGCACAAGGGCGAGGGCGTTTTTTTATGCAATATGTGAATTGACTTCACCGGATCGACAACTTATAATTAAGATAAGGGTAATTTTACGCACTTTTGCAACGAAAGGGGCAACTGGGATATGAAGAAGAATTTACGCAGCCTATTGTGCGGTCTGCTGGCACTGGTGCTGGTGTGTTCCTGCGCCGGCGCGGCCTTCGCCAAGGACAACGGCGCCACACCGGTAATCTCTGTGCACGGCATGGGCGGCTCCGGCCTGTACCTAAACCCGGGCACGGAGGATGAGCAGCAAGTGGGCGTGTTTGACGCCAAAAGTCTGCTCAGCCGCGGCGGACTCATCCAAAATGTGCTGGCTGCCGTCGGCGGCAAGCAAACGGACCCGAACGCCGTCATTGACCAAATCGCCGATCTAATGAACGACTACCGCAACATCGCCTGCGATGAGGACGGCAACAGTCTTTACAATGTAGGCATCGCCAACTACTGGACCGACAGTCTGAAAAACCACCCGGGCTACCTGTCCGGCACCAGCAACGAGCCGGCCATTTGCCGCCAAGTGGCGCAGAATATCGGCGCAGACAAAGTGTATGCCTTTAACTACGATTGGCGACTGGACGCATGCGAAACGGCTGCCAAGCTGGCAGACTTTGTGGATCAGGTTAAAGCCAAAACCGGTAAAAAGCAAGTGACCCTGGTCGGCAGTTCAGAGGGCACGGTGATCCTCAGCGCCTACATAGATCAGTACGGCGATCGGGGTGACATCCGCCGTCTGGTGATGATTGACGGGGCGCTCACCGGTGTGTCCGTCACCAAGCTGTTTTGCCAGGATCTTCTATTTGACGCGAATGTGGTCAAGAAATATTTAGACCGGGTGACCACCTCTTACCACAACCCGGACTTTGACTTTAGCCAGCTGAACCGGCTGGCAAACAGCCTGAATGTGGGCTACCTGTGCGACTTTTTGACCCAAGTAGCAGAGGACCCTGCACTGGTGGAACGTGTGTATAATGAGATCTTTTACCCGGTGTTCGGCTGCATTCCCATGTTGTGGGAGTTTATCCCCTATGATGATTTTGACGACAGCGTGGATGCCATGACCGCCATCGGCTTTTTAGACCAAAGTAGCGGCCTGTATAAAAAGATCACCCGCTATCATAAGGTGCAAAAGCGCCTGCCCGGCAATCTGAAAGCCATGCAAAAGGCCGGCACCGATGTGGTGATCGTAGCCAACTACGGCCTGCCCAATATTCCCATCAACTCTGCGTATGCCAATCAGACAGATATTCTGATCGACACCAAATACGCCTCCGTGGGTGCCACCACAGCGGACTACGGCAAGACCTTGAAGCGCACCGGCGCCCATGTGTCGCCGGACCGTATTGTGGACGCCGCCACCTGCACGCTACCGGACAACACCTGGTTCTTTAAGGGCGTGGCTCATGTAAACTTCTGGTACGACAGCCAAGCCACCAAATTCTTGGCCGGACTGATCACCAACCCGGAGAAAAAGCAGTCTGTGCAGACAGTAAAAGCCGCCACCGGCAACGGCCAGTTTGTCAATACGGACGAGAAGCAAAACATTGTACCCTTTAGCGCCGGCAAGAACACAAACACCAGCGGTACAAAGGACACCAATTCCAAGAACACCGCGACCGCAGCTGTTAAGTCCCCTGCCACCGGTGCCCATTGGAGCCTGGCAGTGGGCGGCTCCGGTTTGGCCGCCTCCGGCTTTCTCTTTGCCCTGTACGCTCTGTTTGCCAAAAAGAAGAACGACGCAGCTACAAAATAATATCTGTACTTAAACCAGCGCCCCCTTGCATAAGCAAGGGGGCATTTTTTATCCAAAAACAAAAAAATCTCAAAGTACAGTATCACACCGCCGGCGAATAAAATCCGTCCAAACGCCCAATATGTTGCAAATCATATTCCAAAAACAACGGCTCCCCTTTTTGCAAGGAGAGCCGTGTTTTTTGTATGAAACTGTAATCACTTTTCGTCTGCGCCGAAGGCGATGATCTGGCCGGTGTACACATTGAACTGCATGGTACAGGGGCGGTCGCTCTGGGTATACCGCACAGTGAGCACATCGCCCTCCTGGCTCACATCCGTTAAAGCAGCGGTATCGGCCAGGGTATCGGCAAACAGGCTGGCCTGCTCCGGCTTATAGGTGCTCACATCGTCCGAGGTAAAGAGCACGCCACCAAACAGCTGAATAAACTTAGCCAGCAGCGCCTGCTGCTCCGGGGTAAAGCTGATATTGTTGCGCCGTAGCAAGAACACATCCGGGTCGTTCAAAAATGCCCGACCGTTCAGCCCCCGGCGATACACACTGTTGAGCACCGCATTGGGTGTAGATACATCTTCCCGGTGCATTTGGCGGCGCCGGGCAGAATGGGGCCAACTGAGGGCCATATCTGCACCGATACGCATATAGTCTGCCACGCCAAAGCTGGGCAGCATCGGTGCGCCGCAAGCCAGCAGCAGCTTATCCTCGCCCACGCACTCCCGCAGTAGCTCCATGGCGTCATACGCCACCTGGCCGCGAGTCTTGCCGTACAAGGGCTTAACGGAAGCGGCATACAGAAAGTCCAGCTTCACCATATCAAAGCCCCAGGTATGCAGCACCGTTTGAAACACCTGCTTAATATACGCCCGGGCTTCCTTATGATAAATATCCAGGGCATAAAAGCCACCCCAGTTGGCGCCCACCATCAAGGGGCTGCCCTTTTTGTCTGCCACCAGCCAGCCCGGGTGCTTCTTTGCCAAATAGGCATTCTTTTGCACCGCAAACGGCGCCAGCCACAGCCCGGCTTTCAGCCCGCGCTGATGAACCGCATCGGCCACCCGGCGCATACCGAAGGGAAACTTCTTGCTGTCCACAGACAGCCAGTCGCCCACGGCGGTCTGGTAGCCGTCGTCCACCTGGAAGGTATTGACCCCGGCGCAGGGGGCAATGGCCCGCAGATCGTGCATGATGATATTGTGATTGATATTGCTGTAATAGTTGTACCAGGAGGTATAGCCCCGCAGCTTTTCCGTTTGGCGGGGGCGTACGCCCAAGGCGGCAAAGTAGCCGTCAAATACCGCGTCATAATGCCCCTGCTGCATATAGAGATCCAGCACCGGATAATCCTCCGTGAGCATCAGCCCCTCCAGATCCTTCGACACAGCCAGCACATTGCGGTTCATATCCGCCGTAATAACGGTAAAGCCGGTGCGGTCCGTCAGGGAGCCGATAAAGTCCAGCATGTCGCCGGTGCGCACATAGGCAAAGCCGTGAGAATGGAACACGCCCACCTGCTTTTTCTCCGGTACAAAGGTATAATCGCCGGTATACTGCATACCCAAGTGGCGGCCGATGGGCGATTTGCCAACGGTGCCCAGCCCGGGCATGCGCTCCGTGGGGCCGAATTCCCGGCTGTCCGTCCAGGACTGAAAGCCGTTGGCCATAAAGCGACTGGCCGGGGTAAACAGGAACGGCAGCTCCAGAATAAAGCTGCGCACCTGTATGGGCGCGGTGGGGTGCAAAGTCACTTGCAAGCGGTGATCGCTCTCCCGCACCTGCAAAAGCAGGTCCTCGTTACTGCCGGTGGCCGTCTTTACGGTGCTGCCCAGCTTGTAATCAATGTGGTAGGAAAAGGTCATGGGGCGGTTCTCTCCAATCATTATTTTTTGAATTGCAGTGCGCAGCGCAGGGTCAAGGTCTGCATTTTCGGCAGCTTATACTGAGGCTTTAAGGTAGCCACAGCAGGCACATCGCCGCCAACACCCTGCTGGCCGCCGTCAATATTCACCGTCAGGTAATCATGGCGGGGCAGGTCGCAGGAATGCTTAGCTGCGTCCAGTTCCTCCAAGGTGTAGGGGTGCACACTAGCCTCGAAAGCACGACCCACAGCGTCTACCCGCAGCTTCACATCGCTGCCCACTTCCAGCCAGCGCACATCGCAGCGATTGCCGTTTTCCTGCGGATACAGGTAGTCATGGATAAAGTCCTCGGCGCTCTTAAAGTGATACACGCCCAGGTACGCGCCGGTCTTGCGGTCGCAATAATTCTCGTGGGGGCCTTTACCGTAATAGGTCACGCCGTCCTCCCCGGACATCAGCTGGAAGGTAATGCCGTAACGGGGCAGATCCATGGGTACAATATTGCGACAGGTCTGGGTCACCAGTACCCGGCCGGACGGCAGCACCACATAGGTGGTCTCTACCTGATCCAGGTAGCGGCACAGCCAGCGCACGGTGATCTTCACCGCATCTTTGCCTTGCGTGGCTGTTACCTCCAGCGGGATCATGGCCTTGCCGGCGTTCTTAAAGGCATTCAGCCCGATCAGGGTGCGCACAAAGTCAAAGGGAATTTGGGCAATGCGCTCATTGTCAATATTGGCACGACCAAAGCAGGGGCGCACGCCGCTGCGCAGGCACTCCCGACCGTCCAGTTCATAAGAGCTCAGCTCGCCGGTTTTCTTGGATACAGCCAGACTGAAATGAGCGCCGCTGACCACATAGGCGTCTGCCCGCTTGCACAGGCTGATTGCTGCGGGCGTCTCCTTCTTCACAGAGAAATCGTACTGTCCCAGCACAAACTGCTCTCTGGCCATCAGGTGACCGGCAGGCAGGTGCATGGCGTCCGCCTTCAGAATTAAATAAGCGTCCAGCAGCTGCTCGCTCTTGGTATTTAGGTCAAAGGGAATATCAATCTTCACCTTCTCCAAATGGCCCGCTGCCGGCAGGTCCATGGTCTTCTCTTGCAGCACACCGCTCTCATCGGACAAGGTCAGCCGCAGGGCAAAGGCGCTCAAAGGTGTAAACATAAATCGATTGACAATCTGCAAGGTGTTACCCACCCGGGAAAAGTCCACCTGCTGGTAGCACTTAACCACCTCATAATAATGAGGGTTGGGTGAACGGTCGCCGCGGAACACACCGTTAAAGGCAAAGTTGCCGTCGTTGGGCTTGTCGCCAAAGTCGCCGCCGTAGTTCCACTTGTCCTTGCCATCCTTGGTCTTGGTACGAATGGCCTGGTCCGCAAAGTCCCAAATATAGCCGCCGGCCAGCCGGTCGTACTTCTTAAAATCATTCCAATAATCGGAGAAGTTACCCATGGAGTTGCCCATGGCGTGAGCATACTCGCACTCGATAAAAGGCTTATCCCGGTACATCTCCGGAGTCAGGCGATAGCCCATACCGCCGTTCCAAAGCGCGCGGCTGTGGATATGGGGTCTGTTCTCGCCGATTTCTTTCATCTCCGTCTGCACGGTATACATCTCGCTGAACAGATCGCTGGTTTCCAAATGGGCGTCCGGCTCATAGTGGAAGGGCCGGGTGCGGTCAATCTGCTGGGCAGCTCGCTTCATATCCGGGAACGCCTTGCCGTTGCCGCTTTCATTGCCCAAGGACCAGAAGAGAATACAGCTGTGGTTCTTAAAGGAATTGACCATATTGGTCATTCGATAGCAGCACTGGGCACTCCACTGGGGATTGCTGGCAGGAATCTGCTGAGCCAGGCCGTGGGTCTCCAGGTTGTTCTCACTCATAACCAAAATGCCAATCTCGTCGCACAGCTCATAAAACCGGCGGGAATTGGGATAATGGCAGGTGCGCACATTGGTGATATTGCTGCGCTTAAGCAGCTCCAGGTCGGAGCGAATCATACGCTCCGGCACGGCGTGGCCGTAATCCGGGTGGAAATCATGGCGGTTCACACCGCAGATCTTCAGCGGCACACCGTTCAGGAGAATGAACGGTCCACGCTTGGTGTCCGGATTATAACCGACGATCTTCACCTCTCTAAAGCCGTACTTATGGGTGCGCAGGTCCACCGGCTCCCCGGCCACCAGCAATGTGGTCTCTACCGTGTATAGGTACGGATCCTCGTGGCTCCACAGATGGGGCGCCTCCACGGTGCAGTCCGTATCTACCGTAACCCGGCAGCCATCCTCCAGCACCGGGCAGCGAGCCTCCATTTGGCCTACGGCTTTGCCGTCTGCGTCTAAAATACGCACCCGGTAAGCGGCATCTGTGCAGTCCGTCCCCCGGCACTCCACAGCTACCTGCATACGGAAGTGAGCCGTCTTGTAGTCCTCTGCAAATTCGCTGTAAAAATAAGTATCCTGAATATAGGTCTTGGGCTTGAACACCAGGTTCACATCCCGGAAGATACCGGACAGCCGCCACATATCCTGATCCTCCAGGTAGCTGCCATCGCAAAACTGATGCACGGTCACCGCCAAGCGGTTCTTGCCCGGGTGCACAAAGCGGGTTACATCGTACTCCGTCTCGTCAAAAGTATCTTGGGAATAGCCCACAAAGGTGCCGTTCATATACACCTCGCCACAGGAGTTAATCCCACCGAAGTGCACGAACACATTATCCGCCAGCTCTTCTTCAGTCAAATCAAAATCCCGAATATACAGACCCTGCGGGTTCTTCTTGTCGTCAATATGGGGAATGTTAATCTTTGAGATCGGCGTGGGGTAATTGATATTGGTATAAATGGGGGTGCCATAACCCTTGATCTGCCACTCGGAGGGCACCTCTAAATCGTCAAAGCTAAAGGGGTCGAATTCCGGGTTCTGATAGCCCTCTATCGTCTGATCGCTGCCAGGCAGGAATTTAAACTTCCAAATGCCATTCAGCAGCCGGCGCTTTTCTTCCCCGGTGCGAACATCCTTTGGAAAGCCGGCGGCACTGCGCCGCTCGGTGTTGACACTGAATGTGTCTATATCTTGCCAGATGGGTATATCTTTGTTCATACTGTTACTCCTTATGTTTAGAATCCCCGCCGCAGGCCAAAGGGCAAACTGCGGTCAATAACAGTATAACGGAAACGGCGGCACTTTTCAATGCAAAATCCGCAAATCGCCGGGATAATGGGCAAAAAAACAGCAGACCGTCGAGCCGCCGACCCCTTGGGGGGGTGGGGAAGCAGCGATCTGGTGCCCTGTTCCCTGGCAAAGGTGCAGGTAAAAAGTGCCAACAAAGGCAGCCAAAAGGCTGAAAAACTGCACAAATAATAAAGAAAAGAGAGAGCGAATTTTTCACTCTCTCTGTTTTTATCCCCTGCCCGAGGGTTTACCTATGAGAAATGCGGGTGTATAATAGTGCCGGATGAAGTGAGGCAACTATGAAAGATACAAAAGTAAAATCGGATCAAAAACAAAACAGAGCCACCATGTTGATGACCGAGGGCAAAATCTGGAAACAGCTATTGGTGTTTGCCGTGCCGTTGATTCTGGGCAATCTGCTGCAACAGATGTACAACGCAGTGGACTCCATTATTGTAGGCAACTACGTAGGCAGCAATGCGCTGGCCGCCGTTGGCTCCAGCAATGCACTCATTAACCTGCTGATTGCCTTTGCCCAAGGGGCGTCCGTAGGCGCCGGCGTGGTGATCTCCCAGTTCTTAGGTGCAGGCGATACCAAGCGGGTGCACCGGGCAGTCCACACGGCAGCCACCATCGCCTTATTGCTAGGCGTAATACTCACCGGGGCCGGCATCGCCCTAAGCCGGGTGCTGCTGGTGGCCATGGACACCCCAACCGCTGTACTGAACGACTCGGTGCTGTACCTGCGCATTTACGCCGGCGGTTTTCTCTTTAATGTGGTGTACAATATGGCCACCGGTATTCTCAACGCTGCCGGCAATTCCCGCCGCCCGCTGCTGTACCTGGGTGCCGCCTCCGTAACCAACATTGTACTGGACTTGGTGCTTATTGAGGGGTGCAAAATGGGCGTAGCCGGTGCCGCTGTGGCTACCGATGTGAGCCAGCTGATCTCCTGCCTGCTGGCAGTCAGCTACCTGCTGCGGGTAAAATCCGATTATAGAATCCGCGTGAAAAACCTGTGCCTGGACGGCGATATGGCCAGGCGCATTGTCCGCGTGGGGCTGCCCACCGGCATACAGAATATGGTCATCAGCTTCTCCAACGTGCTGGTGCAAACCAGTGTTAACCACTACGGTGCTATGGCCATGGCCGGATTCACCGCCTACTTAAAGGTGGACGGCTTTAACATATTACCGGTACTGAGTATCAGCATGGCAGTGACCACCTTTGTGGGCCAAAACTACGGTGCAGGAAATCTAAAGCGGGTCAAAAGCGGTATGTGGACCGCCCTGCTGATGAGCACCGTTTATACCATACTGACCGGCGCGCTGCTGCTGGCGTTCTCCCACCCGGTGATGCGGCTGTTCACATCAGACAGCGCCGCCATTCATTACGGTGTGTTGGCGATGAAATACTTTTGCCCTTACTATGTGCTGCTGGGTGCGCTGAATGTGCTGGCAGGCACTGTGCGTGGCACCGGCAAAAGCATACCGCCCATGCTCATTCTGCTGTTTTCCATGTGCATCTTCCGCATCATTTGGATCCAACTGGCAGTGCCCCATTATGACAACATCGACGGTGTGTTTATCCTCTACCCCATCTCCTGGGTAATCGGCTTAGTGCTGATGGCACTGTACACCTGGAAAGGTCACTGGCTACACTATGGCAACGAAAATGAGAGAGCAAAAGAAGCATAACATAAAAACAAAACAGCGGTTGCAAGTTTATGCCTGCAACCGCTGTTTTTCAATTATCATTTGATTTTCAGTGCACGGGTGGCGTTGAGCACTGCCAGCACCATCACACCCACATCTGCAAAAATCGCCAGCCACATACCGGCAATACCCAGAGCGCCCAGCACCAGGCAAACAGCCTTCACCGCCAGGGCGAACACAATATTTTGCCATACGATCTGTAAGGTGTGGCGCGAGATCTTCATGGCCAGCGCAATCTTAGACGGATCATCGTCCATCAGCACCACATCTGCCGCTTCAATGGCAGCGTCCGAGCCGAGGGCGCCCATAGCGATCCCCACATCTGCGCGAGACAGCACCGGCGCGTCGTTGATCCCGTCACCTACAAAGGCCAGGTTCTCCTTGGGGCTTTTCTCTGCCAGCAGCTTTTCCACCTGCGCCACCTTATCACCGGGCAACAGTTCGCTTTCCACCCGATCCATACCGATCTCCGCAGCCACCCGATCTGCCGCCGCCTTGGCGTCGCCGGTGAGCATGACGGTCATTTTTACACCATTCTCCTTGAGCGCAGCCATCGCTGCCTTGGCGGTGGGCTTCACCACATCAGAAATGACAATGCAGCCGATATACTTGCCATCCGCCGCTACATACACGGTTGTGCCGTCCGTATGCGCACCGGGCAGGGCAGCGCCGATCTTTTCCATCAGCTTGGCGTTACCCACAGCCACCGGGTGGCCATCCACCAACGCCTGCACGCCGTGACCGGCGATCTCCTGAATGGCGCTGACCCGCTCCCCTTGCAGAGGCTGACCGTAAGCATCTTTCAAACTTTGACTGATGGGGTGATGCGATCCACTCTCCGCATAGGCCGCCAGACCCAGCAGCACCTTTTTATCCACCCCCGGCGCCGGGTACACACCGGTCACCTGGAACACCCCTTTGGTCAGGGTGCCGGTTTTGTCACATACAATATATTTGGTGTCTGCCAAAGCTTCCAAGTAGTTGGAGCCTTTCACCAAAATCCCGTTTTTAGAAGCGCAGCCGATACCGCCGAAGAAGCTCAGCGGAATAGAGATCACCAGTGCGCAGGGGCAACTGATGACCAGGAAGGTCAGTGCTCTTGTGATCCACTCGGCCCACATGGCCGGATGACCTGCCAACAGGCGGATCAACGGCGGCAGCACTGCCAGCGCCAATGCGCTGTAACACACGGCAGGGGTATAGTACCGGGCGAACTTGGTGATAAAGTTCTCGGACTTGGACTTTTTCATGGCAGAATTCTCCACCAAATCCAAGATTTTAGACACGGTAGACTCGCCGAATGCCTTGGTGGTGCGCACCGTAATGCGCCCGCTCATATTGATGCAGCCACTAATCACATCGTCTCCCGGCTTGGCGTCCCGTGGCACGCTCTCGCCGGTAAGCGCACCGGTATTCAGCGTTGTATTGCCCTCTACGATCACACCGTCAATGGGCACCTTTTCGCCGGGATCCACCACAATCTCCGTGCCCACTTCCACATCGTCCGGATCCACCTGTTCCAGTTTGCCGTCCACCATCAAATTGGCATAGTCCGGACGAATATCCATCAGGGCGGCAATGTTCTTACGGCTCTTGCCCACTGCCACGCTCTGGAACAGCTCGCCGATCTGATAAAACAGCATAACGGCCACGCCCTCTTTGAAGTCTTGTAAGCAAAGGGCGCCAACGGTGGCCACTGCCATTAAGAAATTCTCATCAAACACCTGGCGGTTTTTAATCCCCTTAAGCGCTTTCCAAAGAATATCGTAGCCGATCACAAAATACGGCACCAAATACAGAACGATCATAGCCCACTGTGGCAGCGAGGCTAGCTTATCCAGCAGGATTACCCCTGCCAGCAGCACCAGCGCAACGATAATGCGCACCAGCACTTTCTTTTGTTTCTTGCTCATACCTTTTCCTCCCAAATGCAGGTTTACAGAAAGATCTCGCAATCGCTCTCCACCCGCTTGCAATTTTTTCGGGCGGCTGCCATCACTGCATCCACATCCGCGCCTGCTTCAAATTCCACTTTCAACTTTAAGGTCATAAAGCTCAGGACAGCGTTCTGTACACCGGGGGTCTTTTTTACAGCGTCTTCCATCTTGGCAGCACAATTGGCACAATCCACGTCCACATTATAAGTCTTTTTCATAACCATTCTCCTATGCAAAATGTTTGTTTTGTCGTTTAGAACAAGATGACATATTCTCATCTGTTCATATGTCATTATATTCAACCGGATAGAGCATGTCAATAGATTTCTAAAAAAAGGCGCAAAAAATAGGCAGTGCGCCGCTTTTGCCCAGCAACCGGGTACACCACCTGCAATTACGGTTCAAAACAGACAGAAAAAACCGCCCTGCCGAAACAGGACGGTTCAAGTTTATAATAGATTACATATCGGCAATGTTTGCCTGCACAATTTCCAGAATCCGATCCAGATCCTGAATATCCGCATCGTTCAAGCCGGCATACATGGTCTCGATCATTTCTTTCTCTTTGGCATGGAAATCAGCGATCACAGGCTTTGCTTTCTCGGTAAGGGCAATACAAACAGCGCGACGATCCTGCACATTACGCTCAACGGTCACATAGCCCTGCTGACGCAGATTCTCTACGCAGCGGCTGATCATACCCTTGGAGTACTCCGTATCAAAGCTCACATCGCGCACGGCCTGCGGGGTCTTGGTTTGATCCAGGCACAGCAGGATCTCAACCATACATCTGGATACTTTTTCCTTTTTTTCGCCCGTTACAGCCACAGCGGGTGCGGCCTCCAAGCCTACGGTCTCAGCCAGCTTCTTGCGCTTTTTGGAAACAGCTTTGGAGGTTTGAATGAACTTGCTGCCGAATGCAGTCATTTTTTTGCTCATAATGAAGTCCTTTCTGCTTCACCCTCTTCTCGCCTATAAATATACTATAAAACAAAATCCTTGTCAAGCAGAAAAGCAGAAAATCGTATGCATTTATTGATTATTTTACACTTTCGTCCTGATCATCCAATACGCGAGCGTTTTCGTCAATGATCGGCGCCGTACGATTCACTGCGTCCTCCACAGCGCGGCCCACCTTGCGCAGTTGCACATAGCCAACGGCTTCCATCACTGCATACAGCAGCAGCGCTACGCCCAGCATTCTGGCCAGCGCCAGGGCGGTATGAAAAGGATTGACCATACACACGATCCCTAAAATGACGGTAACCACCGTCAGCGCCAAATTGACGCCCCAGCCGGGCAGCAGCCGCATTTCCCGCCGCAGGGCGATCACAAGACCAATGATTCCGCCGCAAAAGATAGATGCGCCGAACAGGAATTCTACCAATGTAAGAATACTCTGGTACTTGGCGCAGACGATCACGCCGCACACCATGGAAACCAATCCCGCAGACAGCGCCACCGGACCGGCTGTCTTGCGAAAATACTGCACCACCCCAACAGCGCCCATAATCAACAAAGCGCCGCCAAAGGCCAGGCTGATATAGCGAATACTGGCTTCCGGAAAAATCAGCAGTGCTAGCCCGCACAACGCGGAAACAATGATACTGACAATGGAATAAGAACGGAATTTTTCAAACAATTCGCGCATCGTGATCCCTCCAATAGAAACGATTTCCCTAAACCGGGCATACCTCATTTATAGCACCAAACGGCCCCTTTGTCAAATCATAGACAATCCGCCCTTTTTCAGTATGCCATCGGAGCCGAAAATCATACAAAACAGCCCCCGGCGTACCGAGGGCTGCCCATATACAATATGTATTATAACTGACTGGCCTCCGCCTTGATCTTTTGTGCAATGTGCTCCGGGCACCGATCATAGCGGGCAAAGGCGGTGGTAAAGGAACCACGACCCTGGGTCATTTGGCGCATAGCGGTAGAGAAGGTAGACATCTCCGACTCCGGCACCTCCGCCAAGATCTCCTGGCTGCCGTCCCCGGAGGGGGTCATACCCAGCACGCGCCCGCGGCGCTTGTTAATATCACCGATCACATCGCCCATCGCCTCATCGTTCACCGTTGCAGTCACTGTCAGGATCGGCTCCAGCAGCACCGGCATCGCCTTGGGAATACCCTCTTTATAGGCCAGGGATGCAGCGGTCTTAAAGCTCATTTCGCTAGAATCTACCGGGTGGTAAGAGCCGTCAAACAGCGTGGCCTTTACACCCACCATAGGATACCCGGCCAGCACACCCTTTTGCATACTCTCCCGCAGACCCTTTTCTACTGCCGGGAAGAAATTCTTGGGCACGGCGCCGCCCACCACACGCTCGGCGAACACCAGTTCTTCTGTATCATAAGGCTCAAATTCAATAAACACATCACCAAATTGGCCGTGGCCGCCGGACTGCTTCTTATGCCGCCCTTGGGCAGAGACCTTCATAGTAATGGTCTCCCGGTACGCCACGCGCGGCTGCACCAGAGTCGCCTCCACACCGAATTTGCTCTTCAGCCGGGCCATCGCCACATCCAGGTGCTGCTCGCCCAGGCCGCTGAGAATTTGCTGATGGGTCTCATTGTTGACGCCAAAGTGCAGGGACGGATCCTCCTCGCACAGACGGCTGAGACCGGAAGCCACTTTCTCCTCCTCGCCTTTCTTGGCCACTTCCACAGCCATGGCATAGGTGGCGCTCGGAATATGCACACCGTCCAGGGTCACCACTTGCCCGGCGCTGCAAAGAGTATCGCCGGTGGCAAAGCCGCTCAGCTTGGTCACTGCACCAATATCCCCGGCGGACAGTTCGCTGATGTCCGTCTGCTTGGCGCCGAATACGCTTACCAACTTGCCCATGCGCTCCTCTTTGCCGGTGCGGGCGTTGTAAGCAGGGGTAGCGGCAGTGATTTTGCCGCTGATCACCTTAAAGTAAGACAGCTTGCCAATAAACGGATCCGCCACCGTCTTAAAGCAGACCGCAGCCAAGGGTCCGTTGGGGTCCGGGGTCAGCTCGATAGGCTCACCGTCAGCGTCTGCCGCATACTCGCTCTTAGGCGCAGGACAAACCTCTGCCAGAAAATCCAGCAACAGATCGCAGGCCGTCTCTGCCAAACCGCTCAGGGCAAACACCGGGATAATGGAGCCGTCCGCCACACCGGATTTCAGCCCGCGGATTTTCTCCTCCGGGGTCAACTCCTCGCCCTCAAAATATTTTTCCATCAGCTCTTCATCAGCAGAGGCCACAGCTTCCGTAAACACGGCCTGTACCGCCTCAAATCGGGGAGCGTCGTCCGGCTGGGCATCACTCTCGGTGCGCTTGCCGTCTGCATACGCATAGGCCTTGCCGTCAATCATATTGTAATAGGCAGCCACCTTGCCGCCGGAGATGATGGGCACGACCACCGGGCAGGCCGCCGTGCCGAACTTGGCCACAATGCCGTTAAAGCTCTTGTAGAAATCCGCACGATCATCGTCCATTTTAGTAGTCACCAGCACCCGCGCCATACGGCGGGAGCCGGCGTTCTTAAATGCCTTTTCCGCACCCACAGCCAGACCGCTGCGGGCAGACACCACGATCACCGCCGTCTCTGCGGCGCGCAGGCCCTCAAAGGCCCCTTGCTCAAAGTCAAACAAACCGGGGGTGTCAATAAAGTTCAACTTTTTGCTCTTATATTCAACGGAAGCCACGGCGCTGGCCATGCTGATGTGGCGCTTTTTCTCCTCGGCGTCAAAGTCAGTCACCGTGTTGCCGTCAGCCACTTTGCCGGCGCGCTCCGTCGCCCCTGCCAAATGCAGCATAGCCTCCAGCAGGGTGGTTTTGCCCTTGGAGGCGTGACCTGCAAGCGCAATGTTCCGAATTTGATCAGGTGCATAAGTTTTCATAAGTCCATCCCTCTTTAATAAGAATTGCTTTTGTGCATATTGTATAATATTTTTCAACTTCCGTCAATGCTTTTTGCTGTCCTTTTACAAATAATTTGCAAAGCTCCATCGCAAGGCACCCAAGTGCCCCGTACAATATATGCACGCACCCCTACCGCAGAACCCCACCGACACCCCAAAAAAAGCAGAAATGGGCATAGAAATAGCCGGGCGGATAACTGCCCGGCCGTTTCGTTAGATTGGGTTGGTGGAAATGGGAATAATACGAACAATGTCGCCCACTTCGTTGCGAATGCCCACGGCAATTTGCACAAACAATAAATCGCCCTCTGACAAAGTCGCTTCAATGATTACATAGTCGTCCGTTTCTACCAGATCTTTCGTATCTTCTACAATCATTTTCAATCCTCCTTTGTGTTAATTATGACATAAAGTGGATATAATTGTCAATGCTTTTTGTAAATTTAGTACACACCGTCCTATAAAGTCCACATTTTAATCAGTTTTATATAGCATTATCCCGCATTTTGTCGATTAGGCATTTTTGCGATTATGCCCACCAACGGCGTTGTTGGAGGGATAAATACACGGACTATACGCTGCGGTGCGGAGAGAGCACTGCACCCTACAAAATGAATTCAATGAACGTGAGATGTAGAGGCGATGCCCTCATCGGCCCGCAAATGTTCATTTCCGCAGCCTATATTACTTCTTAGTGGTCACGCTCTTGGCCTTACTCCACCCGGAATAGAGCTTTACGCTCTTGCCACCGATTTTTACGGTTTTATAGGTGCGTACCCGCACATAATACTTCTTCTTCGCGGACAGCTTACCGACACTCTTAGAAGTCGTCTTATTTTTGCTCACCGTCACCGTCTTGGCTTTCTTAAACTTGCTGCTGGTACTGTACTGCACCTGATAGCCGGTAGTTTGAGTCCTCTGCTTTTTCCAGGTGACCTTAAAGCCTTTCTTGGCAGCTTTCACCTTAGACACGCCGGTGCCCTTGGGGTTAATATTATAGGTCATGGACTTACTGCCGCTGTAATTGCCCTTGAGGGTCACTTTTACGGTGTATTTGCCCACATTCTTCATGCCCTTGGGATAGCTGATTTTGTAATCCGTACCGTTCTTCAGGGCCTTGCCCTTGCTGTTTTTTACAGTCACAGACGGTTTTTGCACCTTGCCGTTGTAGGTGTAAGCGGTTTTACTCAGCTTGATATTAGATGCTTTAGGGATCACCGTCTTGCCGGTGACTGCGCCGCAAACGGTGCACTTTTTGTAGGTTTGGCCGTCCTTAGCGGTGGTGGCTTTGGTCACCATCTGCTTATAAGTATGCGTATTGTGAGCAACGGTCACTTTGATTGGATTGTCGCTAAAGCCATCCAGCCACACATTCATTGATGTGAGTTTATTTACATTATACTGGTAGTTCACACTAAAGATGCGTCCATCAGCTGTGTATAGCAAATATTGACACCAAAAAACATCACCGATTTTTTCGCCCGCACCCGGTTTCATGGTGTAATTTTTCACATCATAAGTGGTGCCATCTGACAAATGCAGTCGATACACTGCCGCATTGTTTTTGATTGTTTCATAAGATCTGATTTGTTTCTCGAATTTTTCGTTCAGAGCCGACGAATTTAGAATTTCATAGGACTTAACACTTGTGGGGCTATTCAATGAAAATGTAATTCCCAGACCACAAAAATACCCACTTATTGGCTGATTTAAGTCCGTAGAGACGAATGCAGGTCCTTCATCATCCCATACACCGCTTGTATTATAATAGAACTCGTATGTCTTTGTACTATCGTCCCAAAAAGTCGCTTTGGCACATTTGAGGCCAGCCACATCATCCGTAATGTACTTCTTGTCGCTGCTGCCATCATAACAAAAGTCTTTGATAATGATTGAATCTTTGTAAGCGAGGTAATAGCGCTTTCCTGCCTCTAATTGAAAACGATAGCCACTACCATCATAAAGACGTCCGGCTTCATCTGAACCGTGAGCAGGAATGTACTCACAGGGCACAGCATTCAGGTTTTCGTCAAATATGTAATTGACATTCGCATAGTAGTCCCCTGTTTCATTCGGCACGATATAGTAAAGGTTTGTGTCCTCATCATCATACCAACCATCTGATTCTTGAACGGCTTTTGTTATCTGTACAGGGGTTTTATCTGTGTAACGAACGCCCGCCCCCTGGTTATTTATCTTTGTAGTTGACGGACAAAAAACAACCGTATCAGATCCAAACGCATCATCACCGATTTCTACATTATCCTGGGTTATCACAACTGAAAGAAAATCACCGCTAAATGCGTTATCCCCAATTTTTTTAACAGTTTTAGGTATATTCACTTTTGTTAAGGAGCAACCTTCAAATGCACCTTCTCCGATTGTAACTAAACCGTCAGATAAAGTAATCTCATCCAACCAACACCAATCAAACGCATAATCACCTATCGTAGTCACACTATTCGGTATAATAATACTTGATAAACTTGTGCAGTAAGAAAAAGCGTAATTGCCAATACTAAGCAAACCTTTCGGCAATGTAACACTCTGCAAACTATCACAGCCACTAAATGTGTAGTCACTAATACTAAGCAAACTATTTGATAGCATAACACTCTTCAAACTATCACATTCTTCAAATGCGTTGCTGCCAATACTTGTTACACTATCAGAAATGACAATACTTGATAAATTATTACAGTTAGAAAAGGCAGAATCGCCAATACTTGTTACACTTTCTGGTATAATAATACTCGTTAAACCTGAGCAGTAGGAAAAGGCAGAATCACCAATGCTAAGCAAACCTTTCGGCAATGTAACACTCTGCAAATCACCATAAAAGCTGTCATCTTCACATGCAAAGACACCATTACTAATACTTGTTATGCCCTCTTGAATGACAACGCTTCTTACATCTTTCTCACTAAATTTCTCACTAAATGAATCACTATAGGTTAGTACGCCTTGCCCACTTAATGTTAACTCACAGGTATCCTCATCATAACTATACTTGATTGTATCTGACCAATCCCCGGTTTCTGCTGCATACGCTGTCAAATTCAATCCAGCCGTCACACTGCACAGCATAACGACTGACAGAAACATACTTACAATCTTTTTCATTTCTAATCCTCCCGTTATTAAAATGCTAAAATTGTTTTTGCAGATTGCACAATACTCTTGGCTAAATGATTATTTTCTTGTGTGCGGATAAGTTCCAATTGTGCTATGTTATTGCTTAAACCCGATACTTTACTTTGCCCATACCAAAGGATTTGATCTTTCGTGTACTTTTCTTCCAGACAGCGACAAGATGCACCTCTTGATCTACACGCACAAATCAGCAGATCAAATTGATTTAATCGCACTGATTCAAAGTTTTTATCGAGTGTTTTACGGTCATCGCCACCGGTAAAAATCACAATAATTTTACCGTGAATTTCCAATACAACTCGTGTGTCTTTTTTATTGTCTGCTACATACTCAACGAGTTTGTGTGCTCCGCATTCATCTATAAAAATGCGAATCACTCGTTTTATGGTGTTGGTTTTTCCAACATTACCACATCCCCAAAGGGCAATTACGTTCATACATAAACCTCCTTCTTTATTTTCATACAACAACAGAAATAAAGTATTTCACATATTGATCTCTCCCCCATCTTTATCAATTTATTGTTTTTCATACCATAGCCAGTATAGAACAATATGTTCTAATTGTCAATAGAACATATTGTTCTAAGTTATAATAAATATGGTGATGATATGAAATTCCAAAGAATCCGGGACCTGCGGGAGGACGCGGACCTGACCCAAAGCGAGATAGGCCGAGCGCTGCACCTGCCCCAACGCACATACGCCTATTATGAAAGCGGGCAGCGCACCGTGCCGCCGGAGGTGCTCATTGCACTGGCGAACTTCTACGGGGTGAGTGTGGACTACATCTTAGGGCGCAAGAACGACAAAAACTAAGCCACGGTAACAAGGGGTAGTTGTTACTGTGGCTTTTGTTTTATCTATTTGCCCTTAATGCGGCGCAGGGCGGTTTTTTCCAGTCGGCTGACCTGTGCCTGGCTGATGCCGATCTCAGACGCCACCTCCATCTGGGTTTTGCCCTCCATAAAACGCTTATAGAGAATATTACGCTCCCGATCGTCCAGCTGCCTGATCTGATCCTTGATCATCATCTCGTCCACCCAGTCCGCGTCCGTATTGGCGTCGCCCACCTGGTCCATCACATAAATGGTATCGCCTCCGTCGGAATACACCGGCTCGTATAGGGACACCGGGTCCACAATGGCCTCCAGCGCCAGTACCACATCGGTGGTCTTCATACCCAGCTTGGCGGCGATCTCGTCCACCGTCGGTTCCCGGCCGTTGGCGGCCATCAGCTGCTCCTTCACCTGCATGGCTTTATATGCGGTATCCCGCATAGAGCGACTGACCCGCACCGGGTTATCGTCTCGCAAAAAGCGGCGCACCTCCCCTACGCACATGGGCACGGCGTAGGTGGAGAACTTTACATTCAACTCCGTATTAAAATGGTCAATGGCTTTGATCAGTCCAATGACCCCCACCTGGAACAGATCGTCCATACTCTCGCCGCGGCCGGAGAACCGCTGGATTACCGACAGCACCAGCCGCAAATTGCCGCAGATCAGGGCGTCCCGAGCCTGCTTGTCCCCGGCCTGGGCCTTGCGCAGCAGGTCCATTTTTTCCTTCTCCCCCAGCACCTTCAACTCCGAGGTGTTGATCCCGCAGATTTCTACTTTACCGTATTGCACATGCGTCCGCCTTTCTATGATATGTACAATACGCTTATGAATAGTATGGACCGCTGGGTGCAAAAATATCAGGCAAAGCAAGATTTTTGTGTGGCGGATGATCGGGTTGCAGTATCATGTGGGCGTTGCACCAATTCCTAAAAAAGCCTATATTCTAACCGATTTGCCTCCCTTGTAAAGGGTGACTCCCCACAGTGTGGGGAGATGTCGCGCAGCGACAGAGGGGACGGGCACCAGTTAGGCGGTGGCTGCGAGCTTGCGAGCAGACGGAGGGATTATTGGGTGAGAGCAACCCTAGCCCTACGAAATCACAAAAAAACAGAGCCGTATATTCGGCTCTGTTCTATGTTATCGCACGCTATGGTTCACGCCGGGTCCTTACCGTCAAAAACAGCAAACACGGCATAATCACTCAGGCAATAAAAATCATTGTCATAGGTGGCAGACAGATAATTCATAAAGGCGCACACCTCCTGCGCGGTTTTTTCCGTAGCAAAAAGAAAATTGTCGTTCAGATCCTCGGCGTACTCCCGCAGCACCTGACCGTTCAATTCTTCAAAGAATTCTGGGAACAGTGCCTCCTCATACTCGGTAACGCCCACCCGGATCAGGCCGTCTGCCAGGGGTGATACACTCAGATCCCGGGCGCACACATCGTAGCCCAAAAGTGCGCCGCCCAAAAGTCCCGCACTCTCGTGCTCATCGTTAAAGGTGATCAACTCGCAATCCGCGCCTCGGCTACCAAGCAGATCCACCATCTGCCGGGCAGCACAGGCTGCCGCCACAGTACAGTGAATTTCCTGGGTCTCATCGTCCACAAAATTCTCCAAAAAATCGGTGACCCGGCCGCCAATCTTGGCGTCCGTCATATAATCTGCCAACTGGTTGGAGCGGCAAACGCCCCGATACCCATCCGGCTGCAAATCGCAAATGGCAAGTCCCTTCAACAAAAATCCCTTCTTTGTGTTAAAAGTGCAAAACGGTCTTGACCACCGCCAGCATCTCCCGCATCCAGTAGGTGCCCAGCAGGTACACATCGGTGGCCGCCGGTGTGGAGCTGGCGGTCAGACCCGCCCGCTGACACAGCAGCATGCCCCGGCGGCAATGGAAATCAGAGGTCACCACCGTCACATGGCGGTTCAGTCCGTTTTGTTCTATAATCTTGGCCGAAAAAGCCACATTTTCCTCCGTAGAAGTGGAGCGATCCTCCAGATACAACCGATCGGCGGCGATCCCCCGGCGCACCAGTTCTCGGCGCATACACTCCGCCTCGCTGATCTTCTCATCCGGGCCTTGGCCGCCGCTGAGCACAGCCTTGCTGTCCGGGTTCTTCTCCAAATACTCGGTGGCTGCCTCGATCCGCTGGCGCAGCATACGAGAGGGGCGCTCCCCCTTCACCGAGCAGCCCAGCACCAGTACAGTCTCGTCCCGGTGGCCGGTTTGGATCAGCCCGGTAAGCATATAGCCGCTGGTGAGCACCGCCACGGCGCACACCAGTGCCACCGCCGCCTTGAGCACCACCGCGCCCGGGGCGTGATTGCCCGGCGCCAGCCAATGGGTCACCGGCTGCGCAAACATGCCGCACAGCAACAGCACCACGGCAAAAGCAATGCCCAGCACATTACCGGCATTGAGAATTCGATTGAGCACCCAAGGCGCCAAATACCACAGCAGCAGTACCGCGCCTACGGCGAAAAACGCAACCTGAATAAAAATCACCTGTTCGTCTTGTTTTTTGTCTTTCTTTTGTAAATGTAGCATAACACAGCGCTCCTTTCAGCCATTTCAGCCTAACAGAGCCGCCGCAGAAAGGCAAGGCACGGGCGGTGGAAACACTCCACGCACCGTGGAATCGGCGGAAAACATTGACAATTCGCCTCGTTGCCGTATAATAACTATATTATAGTATAGCATTCAGGAGCCAAATATGGAAGAAAAAAATACAAATTGGCAAAAAAGTGTTTGCGCTGTGGTGCTGCGCGAGGGCAAGGTACTGCTGGCTCGCCACACGTACGGCGCCGGTAAGGGGCTGTTTATCACCCCCGGCGGGTATCTGAAAAACGGCGAAAGCCCGGAGCAGGCCATGTGCCGGGAACTGATGGAAGAGACCGGCATTATCGCTAAGCCGGTGAAGCTGCTGGCGGTGCGCTTTAGCGAGCAGGACTGGTACGCCGCCTTTTTGGCGGAGTACACCGGCGGCATGCCCCGCAGCGACGGGGACGAAAACGACCGGGTGGTGTGGATGGATTGCGAAGAAGCGCTCTCCCGCCCCGATGTGCCGGACCTGTCCAAAAAACTCATTACCGCCGCCCTGTCCGGTGGCGGGCTAACGCCTATTGACTATGCCCCCCAGCGGGAAAAATTCGGTGCCATGACTTTCTACGCCGCCGAAAAATAGAACAGAAAAAGCCGACTTGACTGTACGCAACAATCAAGCCGGTTTTTTATTTTAATCGTTATCTAACACAGACTTCAGGTACTGGCCGGTGTAAGACGCCGGGCAAGCAGCGATCTCCTCCGGGGTGCCGCAGGCCACCAGCGTGCCGCCGCCAACACCGCCCTCCGGGCCAAGATCAATAATATAATCCGCAGTTTTGATCACATCCAGGTTGTGCTCGATCACCACCACGGTGTTGCCGTTGGCCACCAGCCGCTCCAGCACATTCACCAGCCGGTGCACATCTGCCGTGTGCAGCCCGGTGGTGGGCTCGTCCAGAATATAAATCGTCTTGCCGGTGGGGCGCTTCATCAGCTCGGTGGCCAACTTCACGCGCTGCGCCTCGCCGCCGGACAGGGTAGTCGCCGGCTGGCCGATCTTTACATACCCCAAACCCACATCGGACAGGGTTTGCAGCTTACGCAAGATCTTGGGCTGCTGGGCAAAGAATGCCACGCCCTCGTCCACGGTCATCTCCAGCACTTCATAAATATTCTTGCCCTTGAACTTCACTTCCAGGGTCTCTCGGTTGTACCGATGACCGCTGCACACATCGCAGGGTACATACACATCGGCCAAAAAGTGCATTTCGATCTTCACAATACCGTCGCCCTGGCAGGCCTCGCACCGACCGCCCTTAACATTAAAAGAAAAGCGATTGGCCTTGTAGCCCCGCATTTTGGCATCCGGGGTGGAAGCAAACAGGTCGCGAATATCGTTAAACACACCGGTATAAGTAGCCGGGTTGGACCGAGGGGTGCGCCCAATGGGCGACTGGTCAATGTTGATGACCTTGTCCAGATTGTCCACGCCGGTCATACGGTCAAACTTGCCCGGGCGCTTTTTGGCGCCGTTGAGCATATTGGCCAGGTGCTTATAAAGGATCTCGTTTACCAGACTGGATTTGCCGGAGCCGGACACGCCGGTCACGGCCGTAAAGGTAGCCAGCGGGATCTCCACATCAATGCCCTTCAAGTTGTTTTGTACCGCACCGTAGATCGTCAGTTTTTTGCCGTTGCCCGGCCGCCGCTTGGCTGGTACCGGGATCTTGCGCTTGCCGCTCAGGTACTGGCCGGTGATGGAGCGCTCGCAGGCAATAATATCGTCTACCGTGCCCGCTGCCACCAGCTCACCGCCGTGGATACCGGCACCGGGACCAATGTCTACCACATAGTCTGCCGCCCGCATGGTGTCCTCGTCATGTTCCACCACGATCAGGGTGTTGCCCAAGTCCCGCAGGTGGCGCAGGGTGCCCAGCAGCTTTTCATTGTCCCGCTGGTGCAGACCAATGGACGGCTCGTCCAAAATATACAGCACACCCATCAGGCTGGAGCCGATCTGGGTAGCCAGACGAATGCGCTGGCTTTCGCCGCCGGACAGGGTGGCCGCTTCTCGCGCTAAGGACAAATAGTCCAGCCCCACGCTGTTCAGGAAGTTCAGTCGATCGCGGATTTCCCGCACAATCAGGGCGCCGATCATCTGTTCCTTTTCCGTCAGCTGCAAGTTCTGGATAAAATCCAGTTCCTCATGAATGGGCATTTGGCAGAACTCATAAATATTCTTGCCCCCAACGGTCACAGACAGGCTCTCCGTAGACAGGCGGGCGCCGCCGCAGTCCGGGCACACGCACTGGATCATCACAGCCTCAATATCCGCCCGGGCCCAGTCGGAGGTGGTCTCCGCATACCGGCGCTGCAAGTTGGGAATCACGCCCTCAAAGGTACCGTTGTAATTGGAAGAACCGTAAGAGGTGCTCCGCTGCATTTTCAGCTTTTTGGTACCGGTACCGTATAAGATGGCATCCAGCCCCTTCTTGGGGATCATCTCTACCGGAATATCCAGCGAGAATTTGTACGCCTGGGCAATGGCCTCAAAATACATCCGGGCAATGCTGCCGCCGTCTGCCACGTTCCAGCCGCTGGCCTTAATGGCTCCCTGGTTGATGGACAGCTTTTTGTTGGGAATCACCAGCGCCGGATCGATCTCTTTATAAGACCCGATACCGCCGCAGGTTTTGCAGGCGCCAAAGGGATTGTTAAAGGAGAACATTCGGGGGCTCATCTCTGCAATCACCGCACCGTGCTCCGGGCAGGCGTAATTAAGGGAATACAGTTCTTCCCGCTCCCCTACAATATCCACCAGCACCACGCCGTCTGCAATATGGGTGGCGGTCTCCACGCTGTCGGCCAAGCGGCCGGCAATATCCGGCTTCATCACCAGGCGGTCCACCACGATCTCAATATTATGCTTTTTGTTCTTGTCCAGCTTGATCTCTTCCGCCAGGTCATAAACGGAGCCGTCAATGCACGCACGCACAAAGCCGGACTTGCGGGCGTTGTCCAGTTCCTTAACATACTCGCCCTTATGCCCTCGCACAATGGGCGCCATAATTTGAATTTTCGTCTTTTCCGGCAGGGTGAGAATTTGATCCACGATCTGATCCACCGTCTGCTGGGTGATCTCGCGCCCGCATACCGGGCAATGGGGAATACCGATCCGTGCCCACAACAGTCGCAGGTAGTCATAGATCTCCGTTACCGTGCCCACGGTGGAGCGAGGATTGCGGGAGGTGGTCTTTTGGTCAATGGATATGGCCGGGGACAGGCCCTCGATATAGTCCACATCCGGCTTTTCCATCTGACCCAGGAACTGGCGGGCGTAAGAGGACAGGCTCTCCACATACCGGCGCTGACCTTCGGCATAAATGGTGTCAAAAGCCAGGCTGGACTTGCCGGAGCCGGACAGGCCGGTAAACACCACCAGCTTGTCCCGGGGAATCTCTACATCAATATTCTTCAAGTTGTGCTCGCGGGCACCTTTTACCACAATGTTCTTTATCATTTCAGCTTGCGCTCTCCCTCCTGCTCCAGTTTTTGAATTTCATCACGCAGGAACGCCGCGTGCTCGAATTCCAGCAGCCGGGCAGCCTCCTGCATTTCCCGCCGCAAACGGTCGATAAGCAGCTGCCGCTCTTTCTTGGTAAGTTTCTTTTGCTTGCCGTCGGCGGGGGCTTTGGAGGTGATCTCCAAAATATCCCGCACATCCTTTTTAATGGTCTTGGGCACAATGCCGTGCTCGGCGTTATACGCCTCCTGAATGGTGCGACGGCGCAGCGTCTCTCGAATGGCCCGCTCCATGGAGGGGGTCACGCTGTCCGCATACATAATCACCTCACCGTTGGCGTTGCGGGCGGCACGGCCGATGGTCTGCACCAGGCTGGTCTCGGACCGAAGGAAGCCCTCTTTGTCCGCATCCAGGATCGCCACCAGGCTCACCTCCGGAATATCAAGTCCCTCACGCAGCAGGTTAATCCCCACCAGCACATCGAATTCGCCCAGGCGCAGATCGCGAATGATCTCCATACGCTCCATGGTATCCACATCGTGGTGCATATACCGCACCTTGATGGAGAATCCCTCCAAATACTCGGTAAGATCCTCGGCCATGGCCTTGGTGAGGGTAGTCACCAGCACCCGCTCACCACGCTGGGTGCGCAGGTTGATCTCGGACACCAGGTCGTCCATTTGGTCCTCAGTGGGCTTGACGGTAATATTCGGATCCAGCAGCCCGGTTGGGCGGATCACCTGTTCCACGATCTGGGCGCTGTGTTCCCGCTCAAAGTCGCCGGGAGTGGCAGAGGTAAAGATCACCTGATTGATCTTGCCGTAGAATTCGTCAAACTGTAACGGCCGGTTGTCAAAAGCGGAGGGCAGCCGAAAGCCATAGTCGATCAGGCTGGCCTTGCGGGAGCGGTCGCCGCCGTACATGCCCCGCACCTGGGGCAGCATCACGTGGCTCTCGTCGCAAAACAGCAAAAAGTCCTCCGGAAAATAATCCAGCAGGGTAAAAGGCGGCTGGCCGGGCTTGCGCCCGCTCATCACCGCAGAGTAGTTCTCAATGCCCTTGCAAAAGCCAGTCTCCCGCAGCATTTCAATATCATTCATGGTGCGCTCTTTGATCCGCTGGGCCTCTAAAAGCTTGCCCTTTTCTTCAAAATAGGCCACCCGCTCCACCATTTCCTGATAGATTTGGTTCAAAGCGCGCTCCATCTTTTCCCGCCCCACTACATAGTGGGAGGCCGGGTACACACAGGCGTGGGACAGCACACCCTTGATCTTGCCGGTCAGCGGGTCAATCTCGCAGATCCGGTCAATCTCGTCCCCAAAAAATTCCACCCGCAAAGCGGTGCCGCTGCTGCCGGCAGGAAAGATCTCCAGCGTGTCGCCCCGCACCCGGAACTTGTTGCGCACAAAGTTAATGTCGTTACGCTCGTACTGAATAGCCACCAACTTTTCTATCAGCGCATCCCGGCTCCACTCCATACCGGTGCGCAGAGAGATCACCATATTCCGGTAATCAATGGGGTCGCCGATGGAATAAATGCAAGACACGGAGGCCACAATGATCACATCCCGCCGCTCGGACAGTGCCGCCGTGGCGCTGTGGCGCAGCTTGTCAATCTCGTCGTTAATGGCCGAGTCCTTTTCAATATAAGTGTCCGTTGTGGGCACGTAAGCCTCCGGCTGATAGTAGTCGTAGTAGGAAACAAAATACTCCACCGCATTTTCCGGAAAGAATTCCCGAAACTCGCTGCAAAGCTGGGCGGCCAAGGTCTTGTTATGCGCCAACACCAAAGTGGGCCGATTCACCCGCTCAATAATATTGGCCATGGTAAAGGTTTTGCCGGAGCCGGTGACCCCCATCAGGGTCTGCTCCTTCATACCGTCCAGCACGCCCCGAGCCAACTTCTCAATTGCCTGCGGCTGATCACCGGTGGGCTTAAACTTGCTGTGTAGCTTAAACTGTTCCATTCTCGCTCCCGTCTGCCCGCATAGAAGGCGTGCAAACACTTTTGTCAAAAACTGTATATACAGTGTTTATTATACACGGTCATACCGCCAAATACAACTGGTTATCCTGCCAATTTTGAACAAATGTTCCCCTGGCTTTTTGTCCATTTCGGCAAATTTTGCGCCCCCGGTGCGCGGGCTTTACTTTTGGCGTTCAATCCGTTATAATGAGCATATGAAAGAAAAGCAAATCACCCCCGGCGATGCCGGTCGGCGGCTGGACCGCTACCTAGGGCGCACCTTTCCCTCTCTGCCCCGGTCGCTGATGTATAAGGAAATCCGCAAAAAGAATATTAAGGTCAATAAAAAGCGCTGCACCCCGGAGCAGGTACTCTCTGCCGGTGACCGAGTGACCCTGTATCTACCGGACGATGTGCTGGCGGAAAAGACGGTGTATTATGACTTTCTCTCCGCCTCCAAGACGCTGGATGTGGTGTACGAGGACGAGAACCTATTGATTCTCAACAAGCCACAGGGGCTGCTTTGCCACCCAAACGGCAAGGAGTATGTAGACACGCTGATTGCCCGGGTCAAACGCTATTTATATGAGCGCAATCAGTGGTCGCCGGAGGACTCCGGCTTTGCCCCGGCGCTGGCCAACCGTATTGACCGCAACACCGGCGGGCTGGTGATCGCAGCCAAGACCGCCCCGGCACTGCGGGAAATAACGGCGCTGATACGGGAGCGCAAAATTGAAAAATTCTACCTGACCGTCACGGAAGGGATCCCGCCCAAAGCAGCGGACACCCTCACCGCTTACCTGCACAAGGACGAGAAAAAGAACAAGGTCACCTTGTATGACGCGCCCGCCCCCCACCGCATGGCATGCAAAACCGGTTACCGCGTGCTGGACACCAAGGCGAACCGGGCGCTGCTGGAGGTAGAACTGTACACCGGACGCACCCACCAAATTCGTGCACAACTGGCAGGCATAGGCTGTCCCCTGGCCGGGGACGGTAAGTACGGCAACACACACGGCCGCTACCGCCAGGCGCTGCTCAGCTACAAGCTGATCTTCCATGTGCCGGCGGACTACACCATTGCCCATTTGGACGGCAAGGTGTTCACCGCAGACACCCGACCCATCACAAAAATCTTTACTGGAGATGATTCAAATGAAAGATAAGTTTATTCGCATTCTGTCCCCAATGACCCTGGCGGTTGTGATCCTGCTGGACCTGGCGGTGATTGGCTATGGTGTCTTTGCCGTCTATCGGCTGACCCAGATGCGCACCGGCATGACCGTAATCTTTGCTATCATTGAGATTGCAGCCATTGTGATCGCCGTGCTCACCACCAAGGAGACGGTAAAGAACGGCCTGCTGCTACGCGCCACAGACTTTGAATTTACCGGCATGGATAAAGACAATGTGTACGCCTACGATCAGATCAAGGACATTGCCGGCTACAAGGACGAAGCACCCAGCCTGGTCAAGAACTTTATTGACCGGCACGCCGTGCTGACCCTGACCCTGACGGACGACACCACGGTACTGCTGGACCTGGGGCTGTGCCAAAAGCGCACCTTGGAAACTGTGCAAAAAGCCCTATGCGAACGCTGCGGCGTGGATTACCAGCCCCCTACCATTAAGACCAAGCTGGAATTCAAATCCCTGCGCAAGCGGGGCGAGACGGAAAAACCAGAGAAACAGCCTGGCACCGCAGAAGCCCCAACAACCGCAGACCAGCAGGACGACACTGTGAAATAAGCCTAAAATGTTCAAAGCGCACGGCCAAAACCGTGCGCTTTTTCTATATCTAATATATATATAGCGCCTATGCGTTATCCCGCATTAGGGTAATACTTTGCAGCACCAAAAAGGCCACCGCCAGCACCCGCAGCACAAGAATGAGAATCTGCATAGCCCGAATGGTCTGCTGAAAGGCAGACAGCACGCGAATATCCTTTACATAATGGGTCTTCACACTTACACCTCCAATACCACGCCGTGGGCCACGCCGGGAATGGAGTTGCCCTGCTTGGTGCTGGTGGGCGACATCAGCGCACCGGTGGCCACAAACAGCACCTTGCGCAGCGCACCCTGCTCCATTTTCTTCAAAATATGGCTGCACAGCACCGAGCCGCCGCAGCCACAGCCGGAGCCGCCTGCATTCACATCCTGACTCTTGAGATCATAGATCATCATACCACAATCCTTGTGGTGACCCGCCAGTTGAATACCCCAATCCTGCTCCATCAGCTGGTACAGCAGCTTGGTGCCCACTGCGCCCAAGTCCCCGGTGACAATTCGATCGTAGTCTGCCGGGGTGGTGGCGCTGTCCTCCAACAGGTCATGAATGGTACGGGCAGCCGCCGGCGCCATAGCTGCGCCCATATTACCGGCATCCGTAATGCCATAATCGGTAATGGTGCCAATATGCACCGCCCGTATACGCACGCCTTCACCCTTGCTCTCCAGCACTGCACTGCCGGCGCCGGTCACCGTCCACTGGGCACTGGGCGGCCGCTGACCGCCATACTCCAGAGGAAAGCGAAATTGCCGCTCGCTGGAGCAAAAATGGCTGGAGGTTCCTGCCACACAGCACTTGGCCCCGGCATCAATCAGCATAGCCCCCACACCTAAGGACAACGCCATGGTGGAACATGCGCCATACAATCCAATGGCAGGAATGTCCAAATCCTTAATGGCAAAAGCAGAGCCCATACATTGATCCAGCAGGTCGCCGCTTAGGATAAAATCCACATCGGACGGACTTTTGCCCGCTGCCGACAGCGCCCGCAAAATAGCATCCCGTAGCATGGCGGACTCGGCCAGTTCAAAGGACTGCTGTCCCATGGTGGTATCGGCAAACACCGCGTCAAAGTCTTCGCCCAAGGGGCCTTCCCCCTCTTTTTTACCTGCCACGCCGGCGTGACCGGTGATCACCGGCGGATCTGCAAAGGAGACGGTCTTTCCTTTTTTGTGCATAAAAAAACACCTCGGATATAGTATATCCGAGATGTTGTACTTTATCGCTTAGCCAAGAATTTCTTTTAAGATCTTGGTAACCTCCGCCGCCGGTGCCTTGCCGCGTAACGCGCGCATACACTGGCCGACCAGGAAGTTGAAGGAAGCAGCCTTGCCACCCTTGTACTCATTGACGGCTTTTTCATTCTGTGCCAGCACATCCTCGACCACCTTGCGAATGGCGCCGGTGTCGCTGACCATTTCCATTTTGTTCTGCTTCACATATTCGTCCGGATCCACATTGTCTGTAAACACGGCAGCCAGCACTTTCTTAGCGCTGTCCCGGCTGATCTTGTTGCCATTTTGCAGCTGAATGATACGACCCAGAGCGTCCGGGTTAAAGCGCATATCCTCCGGCAGGGTTTGGCTGTCGTTAAGCAGCTTCATCACCTCGCCCATGATCCAGTGGGCGCTGTCCTTAGGATTGCCGGTGATCTCCACTGTGCGCTCAAACAGCCGCACATAAGATACAGAAGAGCAGATCATATCCGTATCATAATCCGTCAAGCCATACTCGTTCTTATACCGAGCCTTTTTGGCCTCCGGAAGCTCCGGCAACTGCTGGCGAATGGCGTCAATGTATTCGTCCGACAATTCGATAGGCGGCAGATCCGGCTCTGGGAAATACTTATAATCCTGGGCGTCCTCCTTGCTGCGCATAGCGTAGCTGGTGCCCTTGGCGTCGTCCCAACGGCGGGTCTCCTGCGTCACGGCGCCGCCGTCCTCGATCACCTCGATCTGGCGCTGGGCCTCGCTCTCAATGGCGTTATGAATGGCGCGGAAGGAATTAATATTTTTCATCTCCGTGCGGGTGCCGTACTCAGTAGCGCCCACCGGCATCACAGACACATTTACATCCGCCCGCAAAGAACCCTCCTGCATTTTGCAGTCAGACACACCGCAGAACTGCAAGATGGCCCGCAGCTTTTCCACATACTCTACCGCCTCATCGGCGCAGGCAATATCCGGCTCGGACACAATCTCCAGCAGCGGCACGCCGCAGCGATTGTAGTTCACCAGCGTGCAGTCGCTCCACTCATCGTGCACCAGCTTGCCGGCGTCCTCCTCCATGTGGATCTCCTTGATCCGCACTTTCTTAGTGCCGCCGTTGATTTGGTCCGTGATCTCCACATAGCCATTTTGACAAATGGGCAGATACAGCTGGCTAATCTGGTATGCTTTGGGCAAATCGGGATAAAAATAATTTTTACGGTCAAATTTATTGTACCGGGTGATGGTGCAGTTGGTAGCCAGACCGGTGCGCACCGCGTATTCCACCACTCGCTCATTCACCACCGGCAGCGTGCCCGGCATACCGGCGCAAATCTCACAAACATGGCTGTTGGGTTCGCCGCCAAACGCCGTAGAGCAGTTGCAAAAAATCTTGGTCTTGGTGGAAAGTTCCGTATGGACCTCCAAACCGCAAACGGTATTGTATTCCATTACAGCGCCTCCTTTTCCGTTACCGGGGACTGCTTGTGATAGTCGGTCACGCTCTGGAACGCATGACCGGCGCAAAGAATGGTCTCCTCCTCAAAAGGACGACCAATCAGCTGCATACCTACCGGCATACCCTGGGTGTCAAACCCGCAGGGCAGCGCCAGGGAGGGCAAACCGGCAATGTTGATCATAACCGTATAAATATCGCCCAGGTACATAGCCAGCGGGTCGGACAGTCCCTGACCCATAGGCAGCGCCGTAGTGGGTGCCACCGGCCCCAGCAAAAAGTCATAGGCCTTAAAGGCGTCGTCAAAGGCCTGACAGATCAGACCCTTGGCCTGCAAGGCTTTCTTATAATAAGCGTCAAAGTAGCCGCTGGAAAGTACAAAGTTGCCCAGCATGATGCGCTTTTTCACTTCCATACCGAAGCCCTCGGAGCGGGACTTAAAGTAAACTTCCCGCAGAGAGTGCGCCTCCGGCGATTTGTAACCGTATTTAATGCCGTCAAACCGGGACAGATTGGAGCAGGCCTCGGCGCAGGCGATAATATAATAAGTGGGAATGGCGTACTTCACAATGGGGAGAGAAAAGATCTCTACCGTGGCGCCCAAATCGGTCAGTGTGTCGGCAGCGGCGCGCACAGCGGCGGCCACCTGCGGGTCAATACCCTCGCCGAAGTAATCCTCCGGAATACCGATCTTCTTGCCCTGCACATCCTTGGCGTTCCACACAGCGTTCAGATCCAACCGGCCGCCGGTCATTGAGGTGCCGTCCTTTGGATCCTTGCCCCGGATCACATCAAACACCGCCGCCACATCCGCAGCCGAACGGGCAATGGGCCCAATCTGATCCAAAGAAGAAGCATAAGCGATCAGACCATACCGGCTGACTGCGCCATAAGTGGGCTTCAGACCGGTGACACCGCAGAATGAACAAGGCTGACGAATAGAACCGCCGGTATCGGAACCCAGCGCCACAACTGCCTCCTTGGCTGCCACAGCCGCTGCTGCGCCGCCGGAGGAACCGCCGGGCACCCGGTCCGTGTTCCATGGATTTTTGGTTGCACCGTAAAAGGAAGTCTCCGTGGTGGAGCCCATGGCAAACTCATCCATATTCAGCTTGCCCAGAGGAATCATGCCCGCAGCGTGCAGCTTTTCAATCACCGTTGCGTTATAAGGCGGCTTAAAGCCGGTGAGAATCTTAGACGCACAGGTGGTCAGCTGACCTTTGGTACAGATATTATCTTTGATACCGATGGGCACACCGGCCAGCGGGGACAATGCCTCCCCGGCGCTGATCCGGCTCTGTACCGTCTCAGCCTGCTGCAAAGCAGCCTCTTTATTCAGTGAGGTGTAGCAGTTATAAGTGCCGTCCTTGCTGTCAATGGCAGCGGTGACAGCCTCTACCGCCTCCGGCGCAGACAGCTCGCCTGCTTTTATCTTTTGCGCCAGCTCTGCTGCGCTCCATTCAAAAACATTCATGCTGCGCCCTCCTTACTCTACCGTCTTAGGCACCACAAAGGCGCCGTCCTGGCTCTCCGGTGCATTGGCCACCACTTCTTCCGGGGTCATGTGCACCTCCACCTGGTCCTTGCGGAACACATTGGTCACAGGGAAGCAGTGGCTCTTGGCCTCTACCCCGTCGGTGTCCAGCTGGCTCAAGGTGTCGATATAAGTAAGCAGTTCCTGCAACTGGTCGCCAACGGTGGCTTCCTCCGCAGGGGTCAATTCAATTCTGGCCAAACTCTCCAGATACTGGATCAGTTCCGGTGTGATCTTCATACGCTAACCTCGATCTATCTATCGTTCTATACGCTCCGTTACGCTTTCGGTGCCGGGCGGCGCAGCTTAATGTGTGCCTCTCGCAGCTGCATTTCGCTAACGGTGTTGGGTGCGCCCAGCAGCATATCCTGGGCATTGGAGTTCATAGGAAATGCGATTACCTCGCGAATGTTGTCCTCATCCCGCAGCAACATAATCAACCGGTCTACGCCGGGCGCCATTCCTGCATGGGGCGGTGCGCCGTAATGGAATGCGTTAAACAGCGCGCCAAACTTCTCTTCCACATCCTGGGCAGTATAACCGGCCATCTCAAAGGCCTTGATCATCACATCCGGACGGTGGTTACGCACAGCGCCGGAGGACAGTTCCACGCCGTTACACACAATGTCGTACTGATAAGCCTTGATCTCCGTGGGCTCCTGGTGCAGCAGTGCATCCATCTCGCCCTGGGGCATAGAGAACGGATTGTGCGTAAAGATCAGCTTGCCGTCATCGTCCCGCTCAAACATGGGAAAGTCGGTGATAAAGCACAAGTCGAACCGATCCTTGTCGATCAAATCCAGGCGACGACCTAACTCGGTACGGATCTGACCGGCAAGGTCATTGACGATCCGAATGTTGTCGCAAATAAAGAACAGGGTGTCGTCCGTTTTCAGGTCCAGCATGGTGCGCAGTTCCTCTTTCTTCTCGGGAGACAGGAACTTGTCAATGGGGCCTTTATAGCTGCCGTCCTCTTGAACGGTGATGTAGCCCAAGCCCTTCATGCCAATGTCCATAGCAAAAGCCAGCATTTTTTCGTACCAGCCCTTAGACTGCCCTGCACAGTTCGGCACCACGATACCTCGCACCGGACGACCCTTAAAGGGCTTAAACTCTACGGTACTGAAATATTCAGTCAGATCATGGATGATCAGCGGGTTGCGCAGGTCCGGCTTGTCCGTGCCGTATTTCAGCATGGACTCGGCGTAAGGAATACGCACAAAGGGCGCCGGGGTCACTTCCTTATCAGAGAACTTGGTGAAGGTGTCATACAGCACCTCTTCCGCCACGGCAAACACATCTTCCTGGGTGGCAAAGGCCATTTCAAAATCCAGCTGATAGAACTCGCCGGGAGAGCGGTCCGCTCTGGCGTCCTCATCACGGAAGCAGGGCGCAATTTGGAAATACCGGTCAAAGCCGGAGGTCATCAGCAGCTGTTTAAACTGCTGGGGCGCCTGGGGCAGTGCATAGAACTTGCCCTCGTGCTTACGGGAGGGAATGATATAGTCCCGGGCACCCTCCGGAGAGGAACAGGTCAAAATGGGGGTGGTGATTTCCGTAAAGCCCATTTCCGTCATTTTCTGCCGCAGAAAAGCGACTACCTTACTGCGGAAGAGAATGCTCTCATGCACCTGGGGATTACGCAGATCCAAAAAGCGGTACTGAAGCCGTACATCCTCGCGGGTGTCCTTGGACTCGGAGATCTCAAAGGGCAGCGTGCGGGTACATTCGCCCAGCACGGTCACTTCCGTCACATGCACTTCCAGCTCGCCGGTAGCGATCTTTTTATTCACCGTCTCCGGGTCACGCTTTACGACCTTACCGGTCACGGAGATTACGCTCTCCTTACGAACGCCCTTCAGCAGCGCGTCGTCGTGGAACACCACCTGGGTCACGCCGTACTCGTCGCGCAGATCAATAAAGATCACGCCGCCGTGATCGCGGATGGTATCTACCCACCCGGCCAGAGAAACAGTTTGGTTCAGCTGGTCAAAGGTCAGCTGATTACAGTTATGGGTTCTGTAAGCCATAATTCTTAAATCTTCCTTTCGCGGAATTTGGGTACAGTATCTACTGACCCACATTAACTCTGCTATTATAACACACACACCCGCCCACATTCAACCGCTAATTTATAATTTATTATATATAATATAAGCATTTCCGGCAAAAACAGCAAAAAGCCACCCGGCAAAGCCGAGTGGCAAGGTTTTATTGTCTGGTACGCAAAGCGGCTGACATGGGAGGAACGGTTAACCGGCCTCCAATGCAGGTATCGTCAAAAAAGGCATAAGCATTATCCCACACCGGATCCACGGCAAAGGTCTTAGGCTCAGAGGTGCGATTCACTGCCGCCAGCAGGCGGGCACCGTCGCTTTGGCGCTCATAGCACACGCCGCCCAGGTCACCCTGTACCGGCACGAATGTGCCCTCAGCCAACGCTTTGCAGCCCCGACGCATCTGGCCCAGCCGCTGATACCAATGCAGTAAATCCCGATCCGGGTGCGCCCAAGGCATACAGCCCCGGTTGAAGGGGTCTTTCATACCCTGCACACCCACCTCATCTCCGTAATATAGAGAGGGTACGCCGGGCAAAGTATATTGCAGAAAAGAAGCCAGCTTCAGCAGCTGCACCCCGCGGGCATAATCCGCCCCGGACAGGTTATTGTTGCGATGCTGCCAAGCCCGCCCTTGGCCGGTACAATCCGGTCCGGCCAATGCGGTAATCGCCCGCAGAGTATCGTGGGTGCCGATATGGTTCATCAGCACCGCCGTCACCTGGGGCGGATAATGCTCGGTAATAGACAAGATGGCGTCCAAAAATGCCTGACCGCCGCCGTAGCGCACAAAGTGCAAGATCGCCGCGGCAAAGGGATAATTCATCACACTGTCCAGCTGATTCCCCAGCAGATAACGCCGCCGCTGCCCATAGGCAAACTTGGTGGTGGCATCCTCCCACACCTCGCCGATAATGATGGCGTCCGGGTTCTCGCTTTTTACAGCCCGGCGCAGGTCGTCCAGGAACACATCCGGCAGCTCATCCGCCACATCCAACCGCCAGCCGCTGATGCCGCAGCGCATCCAACGGCGAAGGATGCCGTTCTCACCGCAAATATAGTCCCGATAAGATGGCTCCTCCTCACGGATCTCCGGCAGCAGGCGAATGCCCCACCAGGACTTGTAATCGTCCCGGTCCTTGCCAAATTGGTACCAGCTGTAATAGGGGCTGTCCGGGCTGTTATAGGCGCCCACTGTGGGGTAATGACCATAGTAATTAAAATACTTGGAATCTCGCCCGGTGTGGCTGAACACGCCGTCTAAAATCACACCGATCCCCAGTTTTTTCGCCTGGCTGCACAGATATTTTAAGTCCTCTGTATCACCCAGCATAGGGTCGATCTTTTCATAATCCCCGGTGTCGTACCGATGGTTGGAATGGGCCTCGAAAATCGGATTCAAATAAATCGCGGTCACGCCCAACTTGGCAATATACGGCAGCTTCTCCGCAATGCCTTTCAGGTCACCGCCGAAATAATCGTTGTTCCAAAAGCCGTTCATCTGGGCCTCGTCCCAAAAAGGCTCCTCCCCCCAGTTACGCTGCACCCGGGTGGCAGGCACACCGGTCTTTGGCGCGCCGGAATTGTAAAACCGATCCGGAAAGATCTGATAGATCAGTCCACCCCGCAAAAAGGCCGGCGTTTGAAAATCCTTATCATACACCGTTTGCTGAAAATCCGCGCCGTCCGGCAGAAAATCCCCTTTGCCGCCTCCGGCGTTGCGCACAAAATGCAATCCCCATGGGGTGTCCAATTCAAAATGATAAAAATACAGCCCCGGGGTGGTGGCGGCAAAATGCAGTTCCCAATACTCTGCCTCCGTGCCGCACATACCGGCCCAAAACATACCGTAAGGCACCGGCGTTTCGCCGTCCTTGGTGACCACCAACCGGGCGCCAGAGCAATGCATATCCCGCGAGACCACCAGCCGCAGATGCACCGACTCATCCGTTGCCACGGCGCGGATGGGCGACTTGTACTGTGGGTCTCTGGCGTTGAAGATCAGCATATTTTCCCTCTCTTAAACAGTAAAAAGCGGCAGACACAGGCATTACCCTGCGCCTGCCGCAAGCAGATTTATTTCTTCTTGGTGGTTTTCTTTGTAGCGGACTTTTTGGCCGCAGGCTTTTTGGCTGCGGGTTTCTTCGCCGGCATCTCGGCGGGCTTCTCCGCAGCAGCCGCCGCCTTTTGAGGCCGGGGCTGCGCTACAACCACCGGGTGGGTGTGCCAAATATTCTCCGCATATTCCTGCACGGCACGGTCTGCGCTGAAAATGCCTGCACCGCTGATATTCATCAGGCTCATCTTGGCAAAGGCGGTCTTGTCAGCATACACCTGTGCCGAACGCCGCTGGGCGTTTTGATAATCGGCAAAATCTGCCAGCGCCATATACGGGTCCACATTGATCAGTGAGGAGGTAATCTCACTAAAGTCCTTGCCGTTCACGCCGTACTGGATCATATCAATGGCGTTCTTTAACGCCGGGTTATTGGTCACATAGTTCATGGGGTGATAGCCGCTGCGGCGCAGAGCCTCCACGTCCGGCGTCTTCATACCAAACAGGAAGATATTGTCCTCCCCTACGGCGTTGCAGATCTCCACATTGGCGCCGTCCAGGGTGCCCAGAGTAACGGCGCCGTTGAGCATCAACTTCATATTACCGGTGCCGGATGCCTCCGTGCCGGCCAGCGAAATCTGCTCACTGATGTCCGCAGCAGGCATCAGCACCTCTGCTAAAGACACGGAATAGTCCTCCATAAACACCACTTTCAGCTTATCCTTGGTGTCCGGGTCATTGTTCACCACATGAGCCAAAGCGTCAATCAGCTGAATGATTTTCTTAGCCATGTAGTAACCCGGGGCTGCCTTGGAAGCAAAAATATAAGTTCGGGGAGTAAAGTCCATATTCGGATTTTCTTTCAGCGCCTGGTACTGAGCAATAATGTTCAGCACATTTAGCTGCTGGCGCTTATACTCATGCAGGCGCTTCACCTGCACATCAAAGATGGAATCCGGATCCAGCACCACGCCGTTCTGCTTCTTCACCACCTTGGCAAAGCGCTCTTTGTTGGCGCGCTTGATCTTTTGCAGCTGGTCCAGCACTGCCGGGTCGTCCTTGTAATCCCGCAGGGTCAGCAGGCGGTCACTGTGCTTGATAAAGTCGTCGCCGATCAGCTCCGTTAAATAATCGGTCAGCTGCGGGTTAGACTGGCACAGCCAGCGGCGGAAGGCAATGCCGTTGGTCACATTGGTAAACTTGGCCGGGGTGATGGTGTAGAAATCGTGGAACACCGTGTCCTTCAAAATTTCGCTATGCAAAGCAGACACGCCGTTGACGCTGTGAGAGCCGGCCACGCACAGGTTGGCCATACGCACGGCGCCGCAAGAGATCACAGCCATACGCTCCACCTTGTCTGCGTCATGGGTAGCGCCCCAAACAAAGGCACGGAAGCGGTTGTCGATCTCCTTGGTGATCTCATAAATACGGGGTAGCAGGCGCTTGTACAGGTCCTCGCTCCAGCACTCCAGCGCCTCTTTCATCACCGTGTGGTTGGTATACGCCATCGTTTCGGTTACCAGTTTCCAGGCAGAGTCCCAATCATAGCCGCACTCGTCCAGCATAATGCGCATCAGCTCCGGAATGGCCAAGGTGGGGTGGGTATCGTTAATATGGATTGCCACCTTCTCCGGCAGATTATCCAGCGTGCCGTACTTGGACAGGTGACGGTGAATAATATCCTGCACAGAGGCGGACACCAGGAAATACTGCTGGCGCAGGCGCAGAGACTTGCCCTCCGGGGTGTTATCCGCCGGGTAAAGTACCTTGCTGATGGTCTCTGCCATGGCAGACTGCTCCATCGCCTTAATATACTCGCCCTGATTAAACAGACTCATATCCAGTGCAGGCTTGCGAGCCGCCCACAGGCGCAAACGAGCCACACCGTCGCCCAGACCACTTACATACATATCATAGGGCACAGCGATCACGGTGTTGCAATCCCGCATAGTGACGGTATGGTACTCACCGTCCCAGCTTTCATCAACCCAGCCCTCAAAACTGACAGTCTGGGCGCGCTCCTCACGGGGCACTAACCAAACCTCTCCGCCGGGCAGCCAAAAGTCCGGCAACTCCGTCTGCCAGCCGTCTACCAGCTTCTGCTTAAAAATGCCGGCCTCATAGCGAATGGAATAGCCCATGGACTGATAGCCGTCAGAGGCCAAACCGTCCAGGTAACAGGCAGCCAGACGACCCAAGCCGCCGTTGCCCAAACCGGCATCCGGCTCCTCATCGTACAACTGCTCCAGCTTTACATCAAAGCCGGCCAATGCCTTTTCAAAAGTCTCAGTCAGACCCAGGTTATACAAGTTGTTCTTTAAGGAACGCCCCATTAAAAACTCCATACACAGATAATAGATCTGCTTAGAGTCCTGACCTTCGGCCTGATGGCGGAACTGGCTGTTTTTTTCGCTGAGCATCTCCCGCAGGATCATGGCCACAGCCTTATAATATTGTTCATTGGTGGCGTCTGCCGGCGTAACGCCGAAGAAGTGACTGAGTTTGTCGTTGATCCGTCGCTTTGCTTGCGCCACAGAAATCGTTGATTTCATACAAAACCTCCAAAAATTATTATAAATCACGCAAATAATCGTGTTCCATTTGTAGATTATATACTAAAATCGTCTGTAATTCAATACCAAGTCGCTAAAAGAGCCTATGCACGAAACATTTCTCTTATTCTTCCTCTGTTTTCGGCTTTTTCAGTTTGGACAGCATCTTGGTCGTCACCAGTTTGTACAGCTCTACCACCTGATACCAGTTCATTCCCAACATCAGGGCAAACAGCAGTGCCTCTGCCACATAGAACCACATGCCCTGCAAGCACAGCGCCGCCACCGTTTGGGCCACCAGCACCACGGTTTGGCAGGTAAGCACCACCGGCTGATAGTTGATCTTAATGAATCGGCGGGTATCCCGACTGCGGGTCAGGAACACGACCACAAAGGCGCAGGCAGTGGCAACGGCCGCACCGTTGGCCCCCATACGGGGGATCAAAATCAGGTTCAGCACCACATTGGTGACTGCACCGGTGAGAGCAGTTACCATCGCCATAATATTCTTTTTCTCCGCCATATAGATAGAGGCCAAAAAGTTCACCAGACAGGAGAATACGGTGGAGATGATCAGCACCGGCACATACTGCCAAGAGTCAAAATACGCATCTGCCACCAAAACTTTCGTAATAATCTTACAAGTCAAAATTAGGAAAGAAGCCACAAAGAAGGTGCCGCCACAGTACACCCGAAAGATCTTGGAGAAAAACCGGGCGGTATCTTTATTGTTATACTCATCCACCGCAGACAGCTGCCAGGCGTCTGTAAATACAGATGCGCACATAATCACCAAATTAGGGATCTTAGACGCGGCGGAATACAGACCGTTGGCAGAAGAGCCCACAAAATAAGTAACCATATAGCGGTCAGACACATTGATGATCCACCACAAGATAATGGTAGGAATCATGGGCACGCAGTAGCGCAGCATATCCCGCCCGGTCTGGCGGCGCACGCCCTTAAAGCGCACATAACGGTACAGCTTGGCAGTTACGGTAAAGAACAGCACGGAGCAAAAGTCCGACGCCACGATGGCTAAAATATAGCCGGTAACCCCCCACTTAAACACGCCCAAGAACAGCATGGTAAACAGCAGATAGGTCACGGTAGCCAAAATACCGTCAATGGCAAACAGCTTTACATGACCGGAGCCGCGCACAAACTGCTGGCACAGCTGGCGAAAACCGGAGGTGAGCACAAACACATAAATGAGCACCAGGTAATCGCCCAGCTTAAAGTCGTTAATTTTAATTAAACTGATCGGGTAAGCAAACAACAGAAAGGCCAAAAAGCCCACCAGAGTCACCCGCACGCCTACGGTAAACACATCGCTCTTGCGCTCTGCCTTGTCCATCGAAAAGCGCAGGGCTGCCGAGTTGACGCACAAAAAGGCAATGGGAATGATCACATTGCCCGTCTGCTGAATCAGATCCGCCGCGCCGTAGCTGCCCGTGGTCATCATACGGGTGACAAATGGCATCAGCAAAAACGACAGAATTTTAGACGAAAAGGTGCCAATGGCAAAGATAATGGTATTGGAAGCGAGTTTTTTGTACTTATCCACTGTGTTTCGTTCCTTTACTCCCAGGAATTAGTAGGACCATTTTCCGCTGCGGAAGTCCATGATATTGTCTGCCGAGGCAGAGGTGTAAATGCAGGAGGCGCGGTACACGCTGCCGCCGCTCTCTGTCTTTTTGCCGATCAAAAAGATATACTGATAGCCGCAGGCCACCGCTACGGTGCCGGACTTGTCCGCACCGGAGGCGGTGAGCATCACCTTTTTGGCGCCGGAGTTCATATTCAGCTCCATTGCCTGGGCGGCTCCGCTCTTATAATCGGTATAATACAGCCGGTTGCTGTACACCACCGGGTAATCGGTGGAACGCACATGCTCCAGCAAGGTCACGGTCTTTTGGCTGCCGAACTTTTGGCGAACCAGATCATACTTGTCCTCCGACCGGCGCTGATAATAGTAGAAATAGCCATTTTCCAGCGCCATAGAACGCACTTCGTCCTTCTCCGTTGCAGCACGGAAGTGGGTGCTGTTGCCGCCGGTCTGCCCCACGGTCAGGTACTCCACCTCGCCGGTCAGGTTGTCCGTCTCGGTAAAATACACATCGGTAAGCGAAATGCCGACCAGTGCCAGTTTTTTGTCTGCCCCCGCTGTATAAAGCAAGGTCTTGTCCCCTGCCGCCGTCACGGTGTACAGAGAGTCGCCGGTCAGGCAAAACAGCCGATCGTTGTAGCCGTAGGCCCGGCGTGCGTCGGGGAGCAAAGTCACGGCATTGCCGCCGGAGACGGAAAGTTTTTGCAGCTTTTTGCTGTCTTTATCAATATAGTAGAGGAAATCGCCCATAATATTCAGGCAGCAGGCATTTTTCACGCCCTTCACCTTGGTGGTGGTCTCCTCTGTGGGAGCAAAGCGGTAAATGCCCTGACCCGGTGCGGCAAAATAGATATACGCACCATTAAAGGTCACTGCCCCATGGGTTTTATTCAGAATATTGCCCACCTGACTGCCTTGCCTGGAAGTGTCAAACGCAAAAGCGGAGGCATCCTTGTAATCGGCGTAAGTAGGTTTCTCCGTAGTGGGCGGCGCAGTAGGTGCCTGCGTAGTGGGCGCCGTGGTGGTGTGACCCAGCACATTCTCCTGCACAAAGGTCACAGCCTTGTCCGGCACCAAAAGGGAAAAATCAAAATCCGGCTTGCAGATCTTAACGGTAATCAGAAAGGCCGCCAGTGCCACCACCAGCACACCCAGCACCATAAAAAAGCGCTTGGTGCGGGCACGGCGCTGATTTTGCTTCCGCCGGCGCAGCCGCTCTTTTTCTACTGTCTGGTTCATTTTATCGCACCTGTCCGTTGCCAAAGATCAAGTATTTGGTGGTGGTCAGGGCACGCAGACCCATGGGGCCGCGCGCATGCAGCTTTTGGGTAGAGATACCGATCTCCGCCCCCAGGCCAAACTCCGCCCCGTCGGTAAATCGGGTGGAGGCGTTCACATACACCGACGCAGAGTCCACCCGCTGCAAAAAGCGGCGCGCGCTCTCCTCGTCCCGGGTGATGATGGCCTCGCTGTGGCCGGTGGAGTGCACATTGATAAAGTCAATGGCCTCGTCCACGCTCTTCACCGTCTTTACGCTGATAATATAATCCAAATACTCGGTATAAAAATCTTCTTCCGTGGCGGGCACCAAGCCGTCGCAGGCCTGCATGGCTCGTGCGTCGCCCCGCATTTCCACATTCTTTTCGTCCAGCCGCAGCTTAATGGCCGGCAGGGCGTGGTCAATAATATCCCGGTGGATCACCAGGCTCTCACAGGCGTTGCATACGCCGATCCGCTGGGTCTTGGCGTTAAAGATAATGTCTGCCGCCATATCCACGTCCGCCGTGGCGTCCACATAAATATGGCAGTTGCCGGAGCCGGTCTCGATCACCGGCACAGTGGCATTCTCACACACGGCAGCGATCAGTCCCTTGCCCCCCCGGGGAATCAGGCAGTCGATATAGCCCTTCATATGCATCATCTCGGTAGCGGAAGCCCGGGAGGTGTCCTGCACCAGCGCCACAGCGTCCTGCACAATGCCTGCGTTAAACAGGGCGTCCCGCATCACCTGAGCCAGCATACGATTGGAGTGAATGGCCTCTTTGCCACCCCGCAGAATCACAGCGTTGCCGCTTTTTAAGCATAGAGCGGCGCCGTCCACCGTTACATTAGGCCGAGCCTCATACACAATGCCGATGACCCCGATAGGCACGCTAACCTTTTCCATATACAGGCCGTTGGGTCGGGTCTGGCTCTCCAGCACGCGACCGCAGGGATCCGGCAGGTCCGCCACATCCTGACAGCCCTGGGCCATACCCTCAATCCGGTCGCCGTTTAGCGCCAGCCGATCCAGCAGTGCCGGGGACATACCGTTTGCCTTACCGGCTTCCAAATCCAGTGCATTGGCAGCCATAATCTCTGTCTGCCGCGCCCGCAGCGCATCAGCAATCGCCAGCAGCCCTGCATTCTTTTCCTCAGTTGTCAGGGTAGCCAGCACACCGGCTGCGTGCTTCGCACGGATCCCCATTTCTCTCATCTTTTCATCCATTGCATTCACCTGCTGTTCGCTTCAAAATAGGTGCCGATGGGCTGCCCGTCCAACACCTTATAAATAGCCGTAGGTCGCTCTCCATTCATAATAATCACCGGAATACCTGCGCCGGTGGCGATCTCCGCCGCCCGAATTTTCGTTGTAAAGCCGCCGGTGCCCTTGCTGCCGGCACCCCCGGCTACGGCGTACACATCATCGTTGATCTCTGCCACACGGCCGATAAGGCGCGCGTCCTCATTCTCTGCCGGGTTGGCGTCAAACAGACCGTCCGTATCGGTAAGCAGGATCAGCAGATCCGCCCCGATCAGTTGAGCCACCGTGGCAGACAGGCAGTCGTTGTCACCGTGGAGCAACTCCTCAACGGACACGCTGTCGTTCTCATTCACAATGGGCAGGGCGTCATATTCCAGCAGCTGATTAAAGGTGTCCACCAAATGTGCCTTTTCCTCCGGGTGATTTAAGGTGTAACCGGTAAACAGCAACTGGCTCACCACCACGCCGTACTCGGAAAACAGCTTGTCGTAGAGGAACATCAGCTCGCACTGCCCCACCGCCGCGCAGGCTTGCAGCCCGCTGGTATGGTCCGGTCGCTCACGCATGCCCAGCTTACCGGCACCGATACCTACGGCGCCGCTGGACACCAGCACCACCTGATGACCGGCGTTCTTCAGATCTGCCAGCACAGATACCAGCTTGGCCATCCGGGCAATATTGGTTTTGCCTGTGTCGTGAGTCAAAGTGGAGGTGCCTACTTTGACCACAATGCGTTTTTTCTCCGTCAACTTCATTATACACTGCTCCAGGTTACATAATCAGTTACAGTATACCATACTTTAGCCCTGGAGTTAAGATTTTTTTGTATGTTTTTCAAAATTCCGTCAAAAATAGAAAAAGAAATGCGACGGCAGCACAGCGCTGCCCCAAGGGAATGAGGAATGATTATGACAAAGCGAAGCTCCGTGCGACTGCTGTCCTTCGGTTTGCTGCTGGCGGGTATTTTGATTATCTATGCCATCACCGGCACCGTACAGGCTGCCCAGTACCGGGCGCGGCTGGAAAGCACCTATCGCCAAAGCCTATCTGCCCTGGCAGAGGACCTGGAGGGCATTGAGACCGATCTGACCAAAAGCGTCTATGCAAACGGCGCCGCCACCCTGTCCGATGTAAGCCGAGATCTGTCTCAACAGACCAATCAGGCCAAGGATTCTCTGTCCCGCCTGCCGGTGGAGCAGATGAACCTGGCAGGCACCTATAAATTTCTAAGCCAGACCGGGGACTACGCCACTTATCTCAGCAAAAAAGTCTATGCCGGCGAGGCCGTCAGCGCCAAAGAGCACGAAAATCTGCTCCGGCTGCTGCAATACGCCACCAAATATAAAAACAGTGTGACCCAAATGGTAGAGATTTGCAACCACGGCGGCCAAATCACCAAGCGCGATGTAAAGTCTGCGGACGGCTCCCGTCTGCCCGCCATTAGCACAGACTTTTCCACCGCGGAGGAAGCCTTTGAGAACTACCCCACCCTGCTATATGACGGCCCCTTTGCAGACGCGGTACTGCACAAAGAGCCGCAGCTGCTCAAAGGGCAGGACAAAATCAGTAAGGACGCTGCCGCCAAGATCGCTGCCAAGGCACTGGGGTGCAATGAGACTCATCTAAACCGATTGGAAGACGAAGCCGGGCGTATGCCTGCCTATGTGTTCACCAAAGGGCAACAAACGGTAAATGTGACCAAAAGCGGTGGGTATGTCAGCTCCATTCTCTACGGCGGCAAAATCAGTACCAAGGCCATAGATGAAAAAGAAGCGATCCAGCAGGCAGCCGCCTATTTGAAGAAACTGGGCTACCAAGATATGCGCTCCACCTATTACGCCGCCGACAGCAATATCTGCACCGTCAATTTTGCCTACTGCCGAGACGGAATATTTTACTATACAGATCTAATCAAGGTTGGCGTGTCCCTGCGGGACGGCAGCGTGGTATCGCTGGAGGCCCGGGGCTATATCACCAACCACCACCGGCGGAATGTGCCCACCTTTACCGTATCGGAAAAGGCAGCCACCGCCAAAATCAGTCCCTATTTGGAGGTGAGAAGCACCAAAAAGTGCCTGATCCCCAAGGAGGACGGCCGGGAGGTAGCCTGTATTGAGGTGCTTACGCATTCGGCAGACACCGGAGAGGACGCGCTGGTGTACCTGAACGCCGCCACCGGTGCGGAAGAGGACATTCTTCTGCTGCTGTACAGCGATCATGGCACCTTAACCAAATAAAACGCATAAACCCGGCGCCGCCGGGCAGAATAAAACCGAAAGGAAGGCAACACCATGAAAAACCGATTGATGATTTTAGCACTGGCCGTGACCGTGCTGGCAACCGTGCTGCTGGGCTGCGCCAAGCAGGAGGAAAATCCCACCACAGAACCGGACACCACCGTCAGCGAAACCACCACACGAGAGGAAACCACGGCAAAAAGTCCCGGCGAGGCACTGAGCGAGGGCGCATCGGAGGCCGGCTCCAAGGTGCGTGAAGGCGCCACCGATCTTAGCGAGGCCGCCTCTCGTGCCGGGGAGACCGTATCCCGTGCCCTGGAATAAAGCGAAAAAAAGAAAGGACTTGTTCACCAGAACAAGTCCTTTTTTTATACCTGAAGGCGCCGCCGCGCAAGCGGGAGCCTTGGCGTCATCATTCGTAAAATCCGATTTCGGCAATATCCGGGGTGCTTCGGCTTTGGCGGATCACCAAGCGCACGCCCAGGCAATTAAATCCCCGGCGCAGCCGCACAATTTTCTTCATTCCGATCACCGTGCCCTTGTAAATGCGCTTCATCTTGCCGTTTGGCTTCTTAGCCCACAGTTCAAAGGCCTCCACCCGCTGGCTCTTGCGAATCTCCTCGGACAGAATCACATATTTCAACTTATGTACACTGTCAAAGTCAAAGTCGATATACCCCTGCTCCGGCTGTAATTCGCCCAGCTGGTATGTGATGATCGGGTGCTCGGTCATCTTGCGAATGGCCTGGCCCATCCCCTTCAAGGCGTGGGCGTCTCTCGGATGGATCACGCCCTTATTGGTAGGCGGCACATTCAGCAGCAGGGTGCAGTTGTTGCCCACAGAGCCAAGATACAGCTTAAACAGTCTACGCGCGCTCTTAACCGTGCGGTCCTCATTCTTGGACCAGAACCAACCCTTACGGATGGACACATCCACCTCCGCCGGATACCAAATCAGATCCCGCGCCATAGACAGCACCTTGCGGCTGCCCAGATCCTCGTCCATATTGTTCAGCTTTTTCAGCGCGGCAGCGTCGCCCTCGCCGTGTTGGCTCTTTTCATGCGTCTTTTCAGCGTCTGCCAGGCGAGCAGGCACCACACAGAACTCGCTTTTGCGGGTCTTGCCGCCCTCGTTGCCCACCCAGCGCACATCCGGGCCGCAAATGGAAATCAGTGCGTCCGGCTGCAGTTTGCGGATCAGGGCATAATACCGCGCCCAATCATACTCAAAGTTCGGCACATCGGCGCCTTTCGCACCGTCAAACCAAACCTCACTGATATGGCCGTAATTGGTAAGCAGCTCCGTTAACTGATTGCAAAAATAATCATTATAATCCGGGGTGCCGTAGGTGGGCTCGTGCATATCCCAAGGGGAAAGATACACGCCAAAATCCAGTCCGCCGGCAGCGCAGGCGTCAGACACCTGCTTCACAATATCGCCGTCAAAGTCCGTGTTCTTTACACTGAACGATGTGTATTCACTGGGCCACAGACAAAAACCGTCGTGGTGCTTACAGGTAAGAATGATACCGCTGGCACCGGCAGCCTTCACTGTGCGCACCCATTGCTCCGGCTTGATCTTCTTAATGGTAAAGTCCTGCACCGTTTCTCTGCCGCTGCCCCACTCCCGCTGATTGGCAGTATTCATGCCAAAGTGCATAAAGCAGTAAAAAGGCTGCTGTGCCAAGTGAACCTGGTTGGGGCGCGGCACCACGCGAATATAACGCTCCACTTCACTGTCATTCAGTGGCACACCGCCGTTGGTGGTGGTCCAGTTCTGGTCAAAATTCGGTTTCATCTTATTCCCTCTCTCTTCCTCGGTTGTAGCAACTGAAATAGCGACCTTTATCGCCCATATACCAAGGCAGTTTCATACGCAGGTAACGCAGTTTGTCCCCCAGGCGCATGGTGTAGTCAAAGGGGCGATCCTCGACCCGGTCATACAGCGGGGTTGCACAAGGCACAGCCACTGTATTCAGCTCCGTTGCGGCCAAAACCAGTGTTTCTTCATCCCGGGGCAATACCACCGTATCGCCGCCCTGCACATTTAAGATCAAAATGTAGAAGTACAGCTCCTTGGCAATGGCGTCCGTACCGTCTGCGTTATGGCTGTGGGTACTTACATACCCCAGCTGCCCCTCTTGAATATGGGCAGTCTCGTGCAGATCGTACAGATCCCAGCTTGCAAAACGCCGAGTACGGCTCAGCACCGAGCAAGGCACCGTTTTTCCACCTACGGTAAAGTCTAAAATCCGATTACTGTCCGCAGACAACAGCAACGCCAGCCGGCGAGTATCTTTCTTTAAGGTCAGGGTCTGACCGGCAAGGCGCAAGGCGTTCTTGCTGTCCTTTGCAATAGCAAAAGGAATACCGGCTGCCGTGACCTGATCGCCGATCCGCTCCGCAGGAATAGACAGGGGCAGCTCGCCCTGCTCGCCTTGCTTGGTGATCAACTGCACGTTCATAGGCAGTGTGAGAGGCGTTGCCTTGGCAGCGTGACCCACCTGCGCCGCCGGTTGCAACCGTAGGGCAAAGGTCCTGATCTGATACGGTGTAAAGTCCGTGACCAGGCAGCCGTCTTTTACCGTTGCCGGGCCTTTTTCTTCTTCAGAGGCAAACAGCTCTCGGGCTTCTGCCACACCGGCACCCAGGCGCAGGGCGTAGTGCTCCACCGGCGTACCGGCGCCCTCGTTCAGGCGCACCACGATCTCGCCGCCGTCCTCCGCGAACTTCATTGCCCGCAGCACCACCTGGGGGTGAGAGGCATTTCCAAAACTGTACGCAGTACCCAGCACGCCCGGGTGCTTTTGCTCCACATACCCGGTCAGGGGCTGCAAAAAGGCACGGGCCTGATTTTGCGTATCGGCGCCCACCTGTCCTTTATGGGAGAACAGGGCATAGCTGTATCGGTTCAGTCCCAGGTCCATCATAGATTGCATGGAATCGATCCGGTAATTGCGTACCGGGCTGTGCAGCACGGTCATACGCAGGGTATTGTCCTTATACTTGTCCCAGCCGTACTTGCACTCGCTAAGCACAGACACGCCCCAGTCGCCGCTTTTATCCGTCAGATCCACCCAGTTTTGAGCCGGCACTTCAAACAGCTTTTCCGTCATATTTCCCCGGCGAATGGCGCCCAGCCCCAGGTCAAAGGTAGCCTCCGGGTTGGTGCAGGCAAATGCAAATTTGTTCTTTGCCATCGTGTGCAGACTGCGCCACTCGATCTCGGAATACACCTCTACCCGGCTGCCGCCGTCGGTGAGAGCAATGATATTCTTAAAGGTAGAGTCCCCATCCTTTTGCTCCACACAGAAGGATACCCGTGCCGGGCCTTTCTCCTGAATGGTCACCGTTACCGGATTTGGCAAACGGTCCGGGTCCTTGTTGGCTTCTTTATAATTCATCTCCCAGGCAGGCCAGGGCTTAGAGCCGGTGTACTTGAACAGCCCCAGGCTGATGGGCTCCGACAGCAGCTCCTGCTCGTCCATTTCTTTGTCCAGGATGGAGGTGATGTTTCCCTTTTTGTTCAGGCGCACAATGTATTTTTGGTTCTCCATCTGATTTTCGCTGCTGATGGACAGGCTGCCCCGCAGACGGCAGGGCACATCGGAGGGCCGCACATCATAGACCGCAAAGCCCAAGGCAGGCACCGTGGCAACAAATACCAGCTCCGCCGTGCCATTCTCATAGCGGTTCACCTGACTTTTCACTTCCCTGCCCTTGGGGTCGTATACCCGCGCACAGGCCTTGGGCCAGTGGGGCAGCTCCAGAGTCACCGCATCTGTGCGGGCCACTTCCAGACTGTTAAATACCGTCACCGGCGTGCCGGCGCAGAAGTCCGTTTTCAGCAGACTGCCCACAGACCCGGCAGCTTGGGTCAACTCACCGGCAAAGCCGTTCATGGCCATACCATAGTCGTTCCAGCTGCGGCGATAGGCGCGCTGCACGGAGGTGCCCGGCAGATCATCGTGGAACTGATGGGCGATGGTACGCTTCCAGTTCAGCTCCATAGCCTCTTTATTGTAATGGGCGGTGCCCAGATAATCCGCCACTACGCCGGAACGCTCCGCCATATCCGCCAGTTCCTGGCAGCGGCGGTTCCAACGCTTACCCACGGCCCGGGAAGTGTAGCCGCCAACGCCGTGATTTTGCATCACCAGTTCCGTCTCCCACCGAGGCAACTTGGCTTTTTGCTCCGGGGTCAGCTGGGCGTTCAGGTCACGGAACAGATCATCCGCACCGGACGCCAGCACCTGCACATCGCTGTCTTTGTTTTTGTTGATCTCCTGCTCTACAAAGGCCACAGAGGCTTCCTTGGGCGCACCGCCCCGATCGCCGATCCCGTGGAAGATCATGGTACTGTTCAGATCGTATTGTTCATTTTCTTTAAGCTTTTGCTGCACAAAGTCCCAATCCCGCAGCTTCTTCAGCGTAAAGTAATAATCGTGGGGGTTCAGACTGGCCAGCACCTGCGCGCCGTCCGGCCCTTGCCACACGCCAATATCAAAAGGAATGCCGTAGGCGCCGCCCCAACCCAGCTTTTGGGTCGTAAAGCCCATCAGGTTGGCGTGGGCTATAATGCTGGGCAGCGCCCAACCGAAGCCAAAGCAGTCCGGCAGATAAATATCCACTGAGCGCTTGCCGAATTTTTCCTCAAAATAGCGATTGCCGTAAAGAATATTGCGAAAGAGCGCCTCCGGAGACGGCACATTCACATCGCCATTCTCAAAGGCGGAGCCGCAAACGCTCCACCGCCCCTGGGCAATATAGTCCCGCATTTTGGCGTACAGTTCCGGGTAATATTCCTCCATCAGCTCGTAACGATAGCTGCCCTCAAAATTGAAGTGATAGGTGGGATATTTTTGGAACAGTGCAAAGTTGTCCACCAAGGTATTGTAGATGTACCGGGACACGGTGGTCTCAAAGTCCCAGGACCAAATGGTATCCAAGTGGGCCGTAGCCACAGTATAGATTTTTTTTTGCATCGGAAGTCCCCCTTATGTGGTCATTGTATCATTATTTTTAGGGGATTGCAACACTGCTTTGCCACCTTATCCCTTGAACATGGAATGGACATTAAAACAGTATCGCATATGTTAGGTCATACGGACGCAGGATTTACAATGAACACCTATATGCACGTAACGGATTCCATGCAAGAAAATGTTGCAAACACAATGGGAAATCTACTCGGCGGAAATGCGGCAAATTCATAAATGGTCAATAGATGGTCTTTGACTGAAAATCGAATAAACGAACAAAATCTCACTCCGTAAAATAAGAGTGAGATTTTTTATTGCGTATTGAATTTTGAAATTTTTTCTGAAAAAGAAAAAACCTGCGAAAACGCCGTGTTTACGCAGGTTTTGGAGCTGATAGTCGGACTCGAACCGACGGCCTGCTCATTACGAATGAGCTGCTCTACCAACTGAGCCATATCAGCATAACGTGCTGCATCGCAGCACGGCTAAGATTATACTATATTTCGCGGAGAAAATCAAGAGAAAAATCACAACTCCCGCGCAAAAACAAAACCGCACTGCCGGTCTTACAAAATCTCCAGCAATTTTGAAAAAACGAATTTCACAGCAGACTCGCGCACCCGGTTGCGACCCAAATTGCCAAATTGGCATGTATAGGTCTGCACTTGATCCTGCACGCAAAAGCCAAAACAGACCATGCCCACCGGCTTTTTGGCCGTACCGCCGCCAGGACCGGCAATACCGGTGATGCCAACGCCCACATCGCTCTCCGCCGTCTTAGCCACGCCCCGTGCCATTTGCGCCGCCACCTGCTCGCTGACGACGCCATAATTCAAGATCGTGTCCGCCTCCACGCCCAAAAAACGAATTTTCGCCGCATTGGCATAAGTTACAAAGCTGGCATTCAGCACCTTGGACGCATTGGCTACATTAACCAGCGTGCCGCAGCACAGCCCGCCGGTGCAAGACTCTGCAAATGAAACGGTGTACCCCAAGTGGATCAGCCGATCCACCACCTGTTCTTCCAACGCCATTTCATCACCTCTTGTTCAATCTGTAATTAGTATAGTCCTTTTGCAAAAAAAATGCAACCATTCGCAAAAAAGGCTTGCAATATAGCGCATTTTATGGTATAGTGTTTAAGCAATCGGGGTGTGGCGCAGTTGGTAGCGCACTAGACTGGGGGTCTAGGGGCCGCAAGTTCAAGTCTTGTCACTCCGACCATAAGGACAGCTTTTTGGCTGTCCTTTTTTATTTTGATTTTTATTTTCGGCTTAGTGAAGCCAAATTTCCGCTTCACAAAAAATAAGAGAAAACAGAAAACTTTTGGCTTACAGTACTTATTGCAGTACTTTTTGATGCAAAATACAGAAAAAGCAGGCCATTCCCGTACCGATCATGGTGGTAGGCCGTCTCTGCCTTTTGCTCTTCACCGGCTCACTGGTATTCCCGATCCACTTCCAGGAAATGACGGCTGTCCGTCAGTCCTCCTGCAGCTTGTGTATTTTGTCCAGCAGTTCGCTCTCTGACGGATTTGTTGAGAGTATTTGTTCCATTTTCAACACTGCCTCGTCCGATGACATGAAATCGTTTGCTTCGATTATTGTACCCGGCGAGTAGGTATGCAGTACCTTCAACGCGAGATCTGAATATAGGTTCATATACTTGCTGGTTATCATAGTGTAACTCCTTTATCTTGCTATGGCTCTGTGAAGCAACATCGTCCTCACTGATTTGCAACACTCTGTTGTACTTTTCACTCGCTATGCATAAAATGCGTATTGACATCAAGGTCCATTTATGTTACCTTGGTGTTAGAGGATTTGTCGTTAATAGTTGCCAACCACTCATACAGTTGGTGATTAACTTGCGACAGGTCCTTTTTTCATTTATGTATGATTTCTTATTCATTGTGTGACCGGTGTCATCAATGTCCATGGGCTTGTAACTGTCAGCGTTTAATCCTTCTTGCAGCTGATCATTACGCACATTTTCAGGAGTTCTTCCTCCGTTACCGTTCCCTTCTTCTCGTAACGATCCGCGATTGAATTCAACATCGTGATGAAATTCTCTTTGCTGCTTCCCAGATAGGTTACTATTGTCCCGATTGCCGTCTCTGAAGCGTCTAATGAGATCAGCAGCTCGATAAGAAGTTTTGCCAGATCCGTTCTTGACTGACTTTCTAAGTTCATTGTACTCTCTCCTTGTAGTTGCGGTTTGTGGTTTGTACACTAAAATATCCCTTGTGGGCGTATCCAGCGTTTTGTAAACATAAAATCCGCTTTCAATGATCTTTGCCTTTTGCTCTTTACCGGCTCGCTGATATTTCCGATCCACCTCCAGGGAATGACGGCTCTCCGTCAGTTCTCCTGCAGCTCGTGTATCTTGTCCAGCAATTCGTCTTCCGGCAAATTCTTCTCCACCAGTCTTAACATTCTCGTTACTTCCTGGTCTGAGTGTAAAGCCTCTTGTATTGCGATCACCGTATTTGGTGAGTACAAGTCCATAGCTTTCACTAAGATGTCGCAGTATTCCCCTAACGACTTTCTTGTCATCATAACTTTTTTCTCCACCTTATTGATTACTTCTGCTACTTTCTTGGTATCGAATTGAACCTTATCAAAGTGGAAACCACTGTCACCAATTCCATACACTGCCGTTATTGGCTTATCATCAAAAGAATTGTTAAAAAACACAAGTTTGTAATTATTCTTGCCTTTTTCGCCTTCAACAAAGAACGCATTATCGGATATCCTGAGTCCCGAGCGACTGTCAGTTGAAACAAGACTGTTGTACTTTTTCCAATCGGCAGTTGTCATAGCCTTATCAAACCCAACCCGCTTTGAGTACCGAATATCCGGGTAGACTGCTTCAACTGTCAGGCCACACGCTGCACCTGGGTTTGAGAAGTATGGTGCCCGGTCTCCAGCTCTTGACTGTCAAACACCTGGCGCAGGGTAATGTTTATCTCGTCCAGCCGCTTGTCATCCCGCAACAGAGAGGTGCGCCCGGTATCGTCTATATCTCTGGATCTTCTTCTGTCAGTTCGATCTCCCGTAATTCGGGTATCTTCTCCAGAAGCTCGTCCTCTGTTGGATTTGTAGAGAGTATTTGTTCCACTTTCAACACTGCCTCGTCCGATGACATAAAACCGATGAGTTTTCGGGTTGTATCGTGTGAGTACACAGGAAGTATTTTTAATACTGTCTGAAAGTATTGCTCGTACATGTTTCCTGTTATCATATCCAGTATCCTCCAATTCGTTAAGCGATCTTGCAATTTCGTGACACTGTGAAGCGACATCGTCCTCCACATTCGGGTCAATTCTACCAATGTAAACATAAAATTCGCTGTCAATGATCTTTGCCTTTTGCTCTTCACCGGCTCGCTGGTATTCCCGATCCACTTCCAGGGAATGGCGGCTCTCCGTCAGTCCTCCTGCAACTCGTGTATCTTGTCCAGCAGTTCGCTCTCTGACGGATTTGTTGAGAGTATTTCTTCCATTTTCAACACTGCCTCGTCCGATGACATAAAATCGAGAATTTCTATAATTGTATCGTGCGAGTATATATGAAGTATTTTGCATGAAATGTCCACATATCTCTTAAACATGTTTCCTGTTATCATATTCAGTATCCTCCAATCCGTTAAGCATTCTTGCAATTTCGTGACACTGTGAAGTGACATCGTCCTCCACATTCGGGTTAATTCTACCAATGGCGTACACATCACGGATAACAGGTCCGTCTTCCATATCATCATAAACCACATACTTGTACTGGTACTTGGAGTTGTTCTCACACTCCACCAGTATAGATTTGTCACTAATGCACAGTCCGGTGTCGTCAATGCTCTTGGCCTTACGGCTGTCAGCGTTTAGTCCTTCTTGCAGCTGATCATTACGCACATTTTCAGCACTTCTTCCTCTGTTACCGTTCCCTTTTCCTCGTAACGGTCCGCCAGTGCCAGAAGCATTGCGTTTATGTTGTCCAGATTCCACCCCAGATAACTGGCTATCCCCTCGCACTTCTCGTCCGATATACCCAAATTGTGCAGAAGCTGAAACAGGACCAGCATTCTTTCTTTCATGAGTGATTTTTCGGATTTCATTAAATTCTCTCCTTGCAGTTGTGGTTTATGGTTCGTACACTAAAATATCCCTTGTGGGCGTGTCCAGCGTTTTGTAAACATAAAATCCGCTGTCAATGATCTTTGCCTTTTGCTCTTCACCGGCTCGCTGGTATTCCCGATCCACTTCCAGGAAATGACGGCTGTCCGTCAGTTTTCCTGCAGCTCGTGTATCTTGTCTAGCAGTTCGCTCTCTGACGGATTTGTAGAGAGTATTTCATCCATTTTCAACACTGCATCGTCCGATGACATAAAATCGTTTGCTTCGATTATTGTATCTGGTGAGTAGGTATGAAGTATCTTGAATGCAAGTTCCCAATACAGATTCATGCTGCTTGGTGTTATCATATTTCAGTTCCTCCACATCTCGAATATATCTTGCTATGTTATGACACAGTGAAGCAACATCGTCCTCCACATTTGGGTCAATCCTACCAATGGCGTACACATCACGGATAACAGTTCCATCTTCCATATCATCATAGACCACATACTTGTACTGATACTTGTAGTTGTTCTCACACTCCACCAGTATAGAGTTGTCACGAATGCGCAGTCCGGCGTCTTCACCTGTTTGCAACGCTCTGTTATACTTTTTCTTTTCGGCACCGGTCAGAGCCTTATCAAACCCAACCCGCTTTGAGTATCAAATATCCGGACTGTCTGTTTCCAGCGAATGTTGGGTGTTGCTCCCGCCGTTCTGTGCATTTTTTTGCCCATTCTGCATAGAATGAGTATTGACACCGGACGGCTTGCTTGCTACAATGGTGTTAATGAACCCCTAACTGGAACTGGGTAACGGCAATTGGAGCCTATTAACCGACAGCCAGTTTTGGGTTCGTTTTTTATTTGGCCCCACATACAAAATCTTACTGTTGTCTATCAGCCCTTGTGGATTGGTGTCCTTTCCATAAGCGCCAACCACTTTCAGAATATTTAATGAATTTCCGCCCCGGTCAGTCCGGTTCAAAAGCAGCATAGCTGCACCGGTTTTTCCTCCGGTGCTATTTTTTTGCGCCGTGTCACCGCCCAGCATTCTTTGGCGGTTGTCAATAGCATTGTCCAGCGCGTTAAAGAAGTCGTCCAGTACCGGAACCTGCTGCGCCGCCTTTTGACCGGCTCGTGCAGTGGTATTCAGCGTGCTCTGTCCCTCAATTACGCTGCGCACAGCGTCCAGCAATTTTGCAAAGAAGTCCTTGATCTTTTCCACGACGGACTTCTTTTCTTTTTGGGTCAGGTCGGCATCTTTTTTACCTTAGAACCATTATACAGTCTCGCCGCCGCGGCTGTCAACGCTCAGCGCAAGCGGATCCCTCTTGTGTACCAAATAGCGGACAATAAATGATAGTACCAACGATCGCCGCGCAATCGGTTAACCGTTGAAATGGGTTCAAATCCGAGTTTGCTAATAAAAGGACAAATCCGAGCCCTTCTTTCGTATAGCTATCAATGCAAAAAGAGCAAGTCCGAAGACTTGCTCTTTTATAGATTCTGTAATTCCGGGAATTACTCCTTGATAGCGGTAACAACGCCGGAACCAACGGTACGACCGCCCTCACGGATAGCGAAGCGCAGACCCTCTTCAATAGCGATGGGGGTGATCAGCTTAACATCCATGTTTACGTTATCGCCAGGCATGCACATCTCAGTGCCCTCGGGCAGAGTGATCACGCCGGTAACGTCGGTGGTTCTGAAATAGAACTGGGGACGATAGTTGTTGAAGAAGGGAGTATGACGACCGCCCTCTTCCTTGGTCAGTACATACACCTGACCGGTGAACTCAGTGTGGGGATGAATGGAACCGGGCTTAGCCAGAACCTGACCACGCTCGATGTCGGATCTCTGAACACCACGCAGCAGGCAGCCGATGTTGTCGCCGGCCTCAGCATAGTCCAGAATCTTACGGAACATCTCAATACCGGTGCAAACGGTCTTGGAGCTCTCGTCCTTCAGACCAACGATCTCAACTTCCTCGCCGGTCTTCAGCTGGCCTCTCTCCACACGGCCGGTAGCAACGGTACCACGACCGGTGATGGTGAACACATCCTCTACGGGCATCAGGAAAGGCAGGTCAGCCTTACGGTCCGGAGTGGGGATATAATCGTCAACAGCGTCCATCAGCTCCTGGATGCAAGCGCAAGCAGGATCGTCGTTGGAAGATGCTTCCAGAGCCTTCAGTGCGGAACCCTTGATGATGGGGCAATCCTCATCAAAGCCATACTCAGCCAGGGTCTCACGAACTTCCATCTCAACCAGCTCAAGCAGCTCAGGATCGTCCACTTGGTCGGTCTTGTTCAGGAAAACGATGATTGCGGGCACGCCTACCTGACGAGCCAGCAGCAGATGCTCCTTGGTCTGTGCCATGGGGCCATCGGTAGCAGCGATAACCAGGATAGCGCCATCCATCTGTGCAGCACCGGTGATCATGTTCTTAATGTAGTCAGCATGGCCGGGGCAGTCCACGTGTGCATAGTGGCGCTTGTCGGTCTCATACTCAACGTGAGCGGTGTTGATTGTGATACCACGCTCTCTCTCTTCCGGAGCCTTATCGATATCTGCATAGTCCTCGAACTTTGCATAGCCCTTGTTTGCAAGGTACTTGGTGATAGCTGCGGTCAGAGTGGTCTTACCATGGTCAACATGGCCGATCGTACCAATGTTAACATGGGGTTTGGTTCTGTTAAAATGTTCTTTTGCCATTGGAATTTCCTCCTTAAGAATTTACAATAGTCAATTGTCATTGCTATTCTATCAAAATCGAATAAAAATAGCAAGCATTTTTTATTGATTTATCGAATTATCAGTCTTTTTTGGCGCGCTCGCTGATAATGCTCTCAGAAATGGACTTGGGAACAGGCTCATAGCCGTCCGGCTCCATGGTGTACTGGCCACGACCCTGGGTCTTGGAACGCAGGTCGTTTACATAGCCAAACATCTCAGACAGCGGTACGCGAGCATTGATCTGCTTTGCACCGTTGCGGTCCTCCATGCCCTGGATCTGGCCACGGCGGGAGTTCAGGTCGCCGATTACATCGCCCATGTATTCCTCAGGAACGATAACAACAACCTTCATCATCGGCTCCAGAATGATGGGACCGGCCTTCTTGGCAGCGTCCTTGAATGCCATAGAACCGGCGATCTTAAAGGCCATCTCAGAGGAGTCAACCTCGTGGTAAGAACCGTCGTACAGCTCTACGCGAACATCCACCACATTGTAGCCTGCCAAAATACCGCTCTTCATAGCGCCCTGGATACCGGCGTCTACCGCAGGGATATACTCCTTGGGGATGGAACCGCCGACGATCTGGTTCACGAATTCATAGCCCTTGCCAACACCGGTCTCCGGATCAATGTTGGGCATAATGCGGATCTTACAGTGACCGTACTGGCCGCTACCGCCGGACTGACGCTTATACTTGGTATCGGAAGCCGCTTCCTTGGTGATGGTCTCTTTGTAAGCCACCTGGGGAGCGCCAACATTGGCCTCTACCTTGAACTCACGCATCAGACGGTCAACGATGATCTCCAAGTGCAGCTCGCCCATGCCGGCGATGATGGTCTGACCTGTCTCTTCATCGGTGTAAGCCTTAAAGGTGGGGTCCTCTTCTGCCAACTTAGCAAGACCCAGGCCCATCTTTTCCTGACCGGCTTTCGTCTTAGGCTCAATGGCAACACGGATCACGGGATCCGGGAAGTTCATGGACTCCAGAATAATGGGATGATCCTCGTCACACAGCGTATCACCGGTGGTGGTGTTCTTCAGACCTACGGCAGCAGCGATGTCGCCGGCGTAGCAGGTGGGAATATCCTCACGGTGATTGGAGTGCATCTGCAGAATACGACCCATTCTCTCCTTATGACCCTTTACAGAGTTATAGCAGGGAGAGCCTGCGTCAATGGTACCGGAATATACACGGAAGAAGCAGATCTTACCAACGAAGGGGTCGGTAGCGATCTTGAACGCCAGAGCAGCAAAAGGCTCTGTGTCGGAAGAGTGACGATACTCCTCCTCGTCCGTGTCCGGATTTACGCCCTTAATGGACTCAACATCCGTGGGGGCGGGCATATAATCTACGATTGCGTCCAGCAGGGGCTGTACACCCTTGTTACGGTAGGAAGTACCGCAGGTGATGGGCACCATCTTGTTGGCAATGGTAGATTTTCTGATGGTCTTTTTGATCTCGTCAACAGTCAACTCTTCACCGGCGAAATACTTCTCCATCAGCGCGTCGTCCATCTCGGCGACATGCTCGATAAGCTGCTCGCGGTACTTCTGCGCCAATTCCATCATATCCTCAGGAATGGGCTCACGGCGAACATCGTTACCCAGATCGTCATAATAGATCTCGGCGTCCATATTCACCAGGTCCACAATCCCGCGGAAAGTGTCCTCCGCGCCGATGGGCAACTGAATAGGCAAAGCATTGCACTTGAAACGGTCATTGACCATATCCAGTACATTGTAGAAATCTGCGCCCATAATGTCCATCTTATTGACATAGATCATTCTCGGTACATGGTACTCGTCAGCCTGACGCCATACGGTCTCAGACTGGGGCTCAACGCCACCCTTGGCGCACAGAACGGTAACGGAACCGTCCAGCACACGCAGGGAACGCTGCACCTCTACGGTGAAGTCCACATGCCCGGGGGTATCGATGATATTGATTCTGTGCTTCTTCCAGAAGCAAGTGGTAGCAGCGGAAGTAATGGTAATACCGCGCTCCTGCTCCTGCGCCATCCAGTCCATGGTTGCTGTACCATCGTGGGTCTCACCGATCTTATGGTTAATACCCGTGTAATACAGGATACGCTCGGTGGTGGTGGTTTTACCAGCATCAATATGCGCCATGATACCAATATTTCTTGTCATTTCAAGAGATACTTTTCTCGGCATAATATCCTCCTAACAAACTGAATGGCTTAATATCTGAAATGAGCAAACGCCTTGTTTGCCTCAGCCATCTTATGGGTATCGTCGCACTTTTTGGCAGCGCCGCCGGTCTTATTGGTAGCATCCATAATCTCGGCTGCCAGGCGCTCCTTCATGGTTCTCTCAGAACGCTGACGCGCATAGAGAGTGATCCAGCGCAGACCCAGGGTCTGGCGCCGTTCCGGACGAACCTCAAGCGGTACCTGGTAGGTCGCACCGCCTACACGGCGAGCCTTAACCTCCAGTACGGGCATAACATTCTCCATGGCAGCTTCAAAAGTTTCCAGGGGATCATTACCCGTCTTTTCTTTGATGATGTCGAAAGCGTCGTACACGATCTTCTGTGCGACACCTTTTTTACCATCGTACATAACGTTGTTGATCAGGCGTGTAACAAGCTTAGAGTTGTACAGCGGATCAGGCAGAACGTCACGCTTAGCGATCTGGCCTCTTCTTGGCATCTTCGCTTCCCTCCTTCATTATCATTGATGAGTTCATAGGTACTCGAGTTTTCCCGTGGAGCCAACAAAAAGGTCATACACTGTATAGCAATATAAAGTATATAAACTTTTGCCGGATTTCCAAACAAGAAGATCAAACTCAGCCGGGCTGAGCTTGGTGGATCCTTAACGGATCGGCGCTGCTCTTATTTCTTAGCAGCCTTCGGTCTCTTGGCGCCGTACTTAGAGCGGCCCTGCATTCTGCCGTTCACGCCCTGGGTATCAAGAGTACCGCGAATGATGTGGTAACGCACGCCGGGAAGATCCTTTACACGGCCGCCGCGGATCATAACTACAGAGTGCTCCTGCAGGTTGTGACCTACGCCGGGAATGTAAGCGGACACTTCAATGCCGTTAGACAGACGCACTCTGGCAATCTTACGCAGTGCAGAGTTCGGCTTTTTCGGAGTTGCAGTCTTGACTGCGGTGCAAACGCCGCGCTTCTGGGGAGAATTGTTATCGGTCATAACATTCTTCTTGGTGTTCAGCCCCTTCAGCAGAGCCGGTGTTTTGGACTTTTTCTCCAGCGTCTTACGACCTGTTCTTACAAGTTGGTTAAAGGTAGGCAATCGTTTATCTCCTTTCAAATTATTTTGTACGCTTTTGCGCACAAAACACAAATTTGGCAAAGCAAATTTGCATTTTCTGCTCAAAAACGCACCTACTGGGGCAGAACTTTACGGTTCTGCCCCGGTAAATGGTCAATTTTCGGCTAAATACGATGGGATTTGGGCCGATTTAGCGCAAATCGCACACCGACAATTTAGCATTATATCACTCGGACATACTGTTTGTCAAGAGCTCTTGCAGCTGTTCCAGGTTCAAAATTTCCTCGCTGCCCTCAGCGGAGAAATAGCTGGGCACCACATCCACCTTATCAAACACCTGCATACCGGTACCGGCGGGCACCAGCTTACCGATAATAACATTTTCCTTCAGACCGATCAGCGGATCCACCTTGCCCTTGATGGCAGCATCGGTGAGCACGCGGGTGGTCTCCTGGAAGGAGGCGGCGGACAGGAAGGAGTCGGTGGCCAAGGACGCCTTGGTAATACCCATCAGGATCGGGATATAAGTGGCGTGCTTCAAAGTGGTCTCGCCCAAAGCGATCCGCTTGTCAATGGCCTCATTGGCCTCGTCCACCTGAGCCACATCCACCATGGTGCCGGACACCAGATCAGTATCACCGGCATCGTCCACGGTGCACTTCTTAAGCATCTGACGAACGATAACCTCAATGTGCTTGTCGTTAATATCAACACCCTGGGTACGGTAAGCGAACTGTACTTCCTTAATTAGGTAGTTATAAACAGCCTCTTCGCCCAAGATAGCCAAAACATCGTGGGGGTTCACGGCGCCGAGCGTCAGCTCCTCGCCCTTCTTCACATGGGCACCCTCAACAATGTGCTCGCACAGGCGGGCACCGTAGGGGATCAGATACTTCTTCTCTTCCCCGTCCTCGCCGGTCACAATGGCGTGGCGGCTCTTCTTGATCTCCTCAAAATGAACCACACCGTCGATCTCTGACAGAATGGCCAGCTGCTTGGGCTTTCTGGCCTCGAACAGCTCCTCTACACGGGGCAGACCCTGTGTAATATCGGCGCCGCCGGCAACACCGCCGGTATGGAAGGTACGCATGGTCAACTGTGTACCCGGCTCACCGATGGACTGGGCGGCGATGATACCCACGGCCTCACCTACCTGAACCGGCTCGTTAAAGGCCAGGTTGGCGCCGTAGCACTTGCAGCACACGCCGTGGTGGGACTTACAGGTGATCAGAGAACGGATCTTTACGGACTCGATACCGGCGTCCACAATACGCTTGGCGTCTTCCTCTGTCATCATACGATCCGGCTCCATCAGCACTTCGCCGGAGTTAGGATCGATCACCGGGTCTACAACGAAACGACCGGTGAGGCGCTCCTCCAACGGCTCCAGTACACGGTTGCCGTCCATGATCTTGCTTACGATAATACCATCGTGGCAGCCGCAATCCTGGTCGCGAATGATTACATCCTGGGATACATCTACCAGACGGCGGGTCAAGTAACCGGAGTCTGCGGTACGCAGTGCGGTATCGGCCAAACCTTTACGGGCACCACGGGAGGAAATGAAGTATTCCAGAATATTCAGACCCTCACGGTAGTTAGCACGAATGGGAACCTCAATGGTCTTACCGGCGGTATTGGCGATCAAACCACGCATACCGGCCAGCTGACGCAGCTGAGAGGTACTACCACGGGCACCGGAGTCTACCATCATGTGAATGGGGTTATGGGCGCCGTCAAAGTTACTGGTCAGCTCGTGGGATACCTTGTTGGTGCAGTCCTCCCAAGCCTTGATAACGGCGGATGAACGCTCCTCGTTGGTAATCAGGCCGTAGTTGTAGTTGGTGGTAATCTCGTCCACCCGCTTCTCGGCCTCGTCCAGGTACTCCTTCTTCTTCTCCGGGATCAGGGCGTCCACAACGGCTACGGTGGTGCCGGAAATGGTGGAATACTTATAGCCCTGCGCCTTCAAAGCATCCAGCACCTTGGATGCCACGGCCACGCCGTGCACGCGAATGCACTTCTCGGCGATTTGGCCCAGCTGCTTCTTCTTTACAACAAAGCTGATCTCCGGTACAAACTCATTCTCCGGATCGGAACGATCCACAAAACCCAGATCCTGAGGCACCGGGGCGTTAAAGATCACACGACCGATGGTGGTCTTAACCAGGTGCTCGTGCACTTCCCCGTCCACTTCCTTGGAGAAGCGGATCAAGCACTCGGAGTGCAAGCCCAAAGAGCCTTCCTGGTAGGCCATCATGGCCTCGTCCTTATCTCTGTAAATGTTATAGCGGGTATATTCGTTACCCTGGGCGTCTTTCTCCACCGTGGGGCAACCCGGCTCGCCGTCCTTAATCATGGTCAGGTAATAGGAACCGATCACCATATCCTGGGTAGGCACGGTCACCGGCTTACCGTCAGAGGGTTTCAGCAGGTTGTTGGCAGCCAGCATCAACATTCTGGCCTCTGCCTGCGCCTCTGCGGAAAGGGGCACGTGCACAGCCATCTGGTCGCCGTCGAAGTCTGCGTTAAATGCGGTACAAGCCAGCGGGTGCAGCTTAATTGCGCGACCCTCTACCAGCACCGGCTCAAAGGCCTGAATACCCAAACGGTGCAGGGTAGGTGCACGGTTAAGCATCACCGGGTGATCCTTAATGACCACTTCCAGAGAGTCCCAAACGGCCGGGTTGTTGGCACGCTCCACCATCTTACGGGCAGATTTAATATTAGAGGCCACGCCGGTCTCTACCAGCCGCTTCATCACAAAGGGCTTAAACAGCTCGATCGCCATTTCCTTCGGCAGACCGCACTGGTGCATCTTCAATTCCGGACCAACCACGATTACGGAACGGCCGGAGTAGTCTACACGCTTACCCAGCAGGTTCTGACGGAAGCGACCCTGCTTACCTTTCAGCATGTCAGACAGGGACTTCAGCGGGCGGTTGTTGGGGCCGGTGACCGGACGGCCGCGGCGGCCGTTGTCGATCAGGGCGTCCACAGACTCCTGGAGCATACGCTTTTCGTTGCGCACGATGATATCCGGTGCGCCCAGCTCCAGCAGCTTCTTCAAACGGTTGTTTCGGTTAATAACGCGGCGATACAGGTCGTTCAGATCAGAGGTGGCAAAACGGCCGCCGTCCAGCTGAACCATGGGGCGAATATCCGGGGGAATTACCGGGATGGCATCCAGGATCATCCACTCCAGCTTATTGCCGCTCTGATAGAATGCATTGACCACATCCAGGCGCTTGAGCAGACGCACACGCTTTTGACCGGTAGCAGTCTCCAGCTCCTCGGTCAGCTCATCCCGCAGGGCTTTCACATCAATGTCTTGCAGCAGCTTTTTGATGGCCTCGGCGCCCATGCCGGCCTCAAAGTCGTCCTCATAGCGCTCGCGCATTTCTGCATATTCTTTTTCGTTAAGGATCTGCATTTTCTCCAGCGGGGTGTCGCCGGGATCCGTTACGATATACAGTGCAAAGTACAGCACCTTCTCCAAATAACGGGGGCTCAGATCCAGTACCAGCCCAAGGCGGCTGGGAATGCCCTTAAAATACCAAATGTGAGACACGGGAGCCGCAAGTTCAATGTGGCCCATACGCTCACGGCGCACCTTGGCCCGGGTGATCTCTACGCCGCAGCGCTCGCAGACCTTGCCCTTATAGCGTACTCTCTTATATTTGCCGCAGTGGCACTCCCAGTCCTTCATGGGGCCGAAAATGCGCTCGCAGAACAAACCGTCCCGCTCCGGCTTCAGCGTTCTGTAATTGATGGTCTCCGGCTTGGTGACCTCGCCGTAGGACCACTCCCGAATCTGCTCGGGAGACGCCAGACCGATTTTGATCGAGCTGAATTCGTTTTCTTTATTCTCCATCATGGAAGCACTCCTTTATATATAATGTAGTGTCGGAATGGCGTTTACGCGTCGGCCCCATCGTCCGAATCGTCGTCCAGGGCGTTTGCAAACAAATCTGCAAACGAATCCGCTGCGTCTGCGCCTGCTTCCTCGCCGGCTTCTTCCGCATTCTCAATGCCAAAGCCCTCGCTGCCCTCGTCAAAGTCATTGACGGTGGTGAACGCCTTGTCATCAATAGGCTGAATACCGGTGCCATCGTCCAGATCCTGCTTGAGCTCTACTTCCTCGCCGTTGGCGTCATACACACGAGTATCCAGACCCAGTGCCTGCAGCTCCTTAAACAGAACCTTGAAGGATTCCGGCGTGCCTGCCTTGGGGATATTCTCGCCCTTAACAATGGCCTCATAAGCCTTCACACGACCCACAACATCATCGGACTTCACCGTCATGATCTCTTGCAGGGTGTAAGCAGCGCCGTATGCCTCCAGTGCCCAAACCTCCATCTCACCGAAACGCTGGCCGCCGAACTGGGCTTTACCACCCAAAGGCTGCTGGGTGACCAGGCTGTAAGGGCCGGTGGAACGGGCATGAATCTTATCATCTACCAGATGATGGAGCTTCAGGTAATACATGTAGCCCACGGTCACCGGGTTATCAAACTTTTCGCCTGTACGGCCGTCGGTCAGGGTAGTCTTACCATCCTCACGCAGGCCGGCCAATTTCAGGCACTCACGAATGTCGTCCTCATGAGCACCGTCAAATACGGGGGTCATCATCTTCCAGCCCAGTGCCATAGCGGCATAGCCCAGATGCACCTCCAGCACCTGCCCGATGTTCATACGAGAAGGTACGCCCAAGGGGTTCAATACAATATCCAACGGGCGACCGTCCGGCAGGAACGGCATATCCTCCTGGGGCAGTACCCGGGACACAACGCCCTTGTTACCGTGACGACCGGCCATCTTATCACCGGCCTGGATCTTACGCTTCTGGGCGATATAAACGCGAACCACTTTGTTCACGCCGGGGCTCATTTCATCGCTGTTGGCACGGGTGAACACCTTAACATCCACCACAATACCATACTCACCATGGGGCACACGCATGGAGGTGTCACGCACCTCGCGGGCCTTCTCACCGAAGATGGCACGCAGCAGCCGCTCCTCTGCGGTCAGCTCCGTCTCGCCCTTGGGGGTCACTTTACCCACCAAAATATCGCCGCTGTGTACCTCGGCGCCGATGCGGATAATACCGTCCTCATCCAGATCCTTCAGCGCGTCCTCGCCCACATTGGGAATATCGCGGGTGATCTCCTCCGGACCCAGCTTGGTGTCTCTGGACTCCACCTCGTGCTCCTCAATGTGAATGGAAGTATAAACATCGTCCCGCACGATCTTCTCGTTGATCAATACGGCGTCCTCGTAGTTGTAGCCTTCCCAGGTCATAAAGCCGATCAGGGCGTTCTTACCCAGAGAAACCTCACCATTGCAGGTGGCGGGACCGTCGGCGATCACCTGGCCGTCCTCTACCTGCTGGTGCAGGGAGACGATGGGCCGCTGGTTGATACAGGTGCCCTGGTTGGAGCCGCTGAACTTTACCAACTCGTAATGGTCGATCTCACCGGAAGCGGTCTTAATATCAATGGTACGAGCGTCTACGGCGCACACGGTGCCGCCACGCTTGGCAATGACCACCACGCCGGAATCGTAAGCTGCCTTATACTCCATACCGGTACCCACCACCGGGGCCTCGGTCTTCAGCAGCGGCACAGCCTGGCGCTGCATGTTGGCGCCCATCAGTGCGCGGTTGGCATCGTCGTTCTCCAAAAACGGAATCATAGCCGTAGCTACGGATACAACCATCTTGGGGGATACATCCATGTAATCCACCCGCTCCGGGGGCAGAGTCAGGAACTCGTCCCGATGGCGGCAGGTAACGCGGCGGTTGGTGAAGTGACCTTCCTCGTCCAGGGGCTCATTGGCCTGGGCCACAACGAACTCGTCCTCCACATCGGCGGTCATGTAGACCACCTCATCGGTGACCACACCGGTCTCTTTGTCCACTTTACGGTACGGTGCCTCAATGAAGCCGTACTCATTCAGCCGGCTATAGCAAGCCAGATAAGAGATCAGGCCGATGTTGGGTCCTTCAGGAGTCTCAATGGGGCACATTCTGCCGTAATGGGTATAGTGTACATCTCGCACCTCAAACCCGGCGCGGTCACGGGACAGACCGCCGGGGCCCAGTGCGGACAGACGGCGCTTATGGGTCAGCTCAGCCAAGGGGTTGTTCTGGTCCATAAACTGGGACAACGGAGAGGAGCCGAAGAACTCACGAATGGCAGCCACCACCGGGCGAATGTTAATCAGCGCCTGGGGGGTAATGGCGTCCTCGTCGTCCTGTGCCTGCAAGGTCATACGCTCACGAATCACGCGCTCCATACGGGTAAAGCCGATACGGAACTGGTTTTGCAGCAACTCGCCTACCGCGCGGATACGACGATTGCCCAGGTGGTCAATGTCGTCTGTGGTGCCTACACCGCAAGCCAGGTTGCAGAGATAAGACACGGTAGCAAAAATATCGTCTGTGGTAATGTGCTTGGGCACCAGGTCGTCCTGCTTAATGCGGATCTCCTCTTTCAGTGCCTCTTCATCATCGCCGCACTTCTCCAGGATCTCTGCCAGCACAGCATAGCTGACCTTTTCGCGGATACCCAGAGGGGTGCAGTCAAAGTCCACATATTTCTTGATATCGACCATGCCGTTGGACACAACTTTTACCTTGTTGCCGTCCACATCGACAAATGCAAACATAACACCTGCATCCTCGATCTCCATGGCCTTGATCTTGTCGATCTTCTCACCGGCGTCTGCCAAGAACTCACCTTGGGGAGAGATCACCGGTTCTGCCAGGATCTGGCCGTTCAGGCGGTCAGCCATACCCAGCTTTTTGTTATACTTGTAACGACCCACGCGGGACAGATCGTACCGGTGCGGGTCAAAGAACAGGCCGTCCAAGTGAGCCTGTGCCGTCTCCAAAGTGGGCGGCTCGCCGGGACGCAGACGCTTGTACACCTCCAGGAGTGCCTCCTCCTGGTTCTTGGTGGTGTCCTTCTCAATGGTGGCCACCAAGCGCTCATCCTCACCGAAATAGTCAATGATCTCATGATCGAGACCCAGACCCAACGCACGCAGGAAAGTGGTGATAAAAATCTTGCGGTTTTTATCAATGCGCACATAGAACAGGTCGTTGGCGTCTGTCTCATACTCCAGCCATGCGCCCCGGTTGGGGATCACGGTGTTGGTATACAATTCCTTACCGGTCTTGTCATGGTCCATGTGGTAATACACGCCGGGGGAACGCACCAACTGAGACACAATGCAGCGCTCTGCACCGTTGATTACAAAAGTGCCGGCATCCGTCATCAGCGGGAAGTCGCCCATGAAGATGATGTTCTCCTTCACCTCACCGGTCTCTTTGTTCTGCAAGCGGGCACGGACCTTCAGCGGTTTGGCGTAAGTCACATCTCTTGCCTTACACTGGGCAATGGTGTACTTGGGGTCCTCGTCCATGGTGTAGTCGATAAAGTCCAGCACCAGATTGCCTGTATAATCCGTGATGGAACCAATGTCGCGGAACACCTCTTCCAAACCTTCATCCAGGAACCACTGGTACGATTTCTTTTGCACTTCAATGAGGTTGGGCATTTGCATCACTTCATTGATCTTTGCAAAACTCTTTCGTGTTGTGGTGCCGAGCTGCACGTCTTTCACGTTCAACATAAAAGGGGTCACTCCAATCTTTTTTTCTCAGAAAAAAGTCGAAATCCAGCGCCGATCCGCTGCCGCGGGCCAAAGTTTTTCGCACGGCCCGGCAGGGGCGCGCATATACTCGTGCGCATAAATTTCCATTTTAATCGTGCATATAATATAGACGAACAAGCCCGGAAAGTCAACAATTATTTTTATATAAATTTCACAAAACGAAAAACTTTTTGATACACGCCACCGTGTGCTTCTTGTTTTTCGTCACTTTGCACAAGAATTTTTCAAAAAATTCTACAAATCGGAGCGCTAAAAATTGATTTCTTCTCTCCCCTTATGGTATAATAGACGGCAAGAAAATCAACTGGAGCGAACCATGAAACAAAACTGTAAGCGTATCTTCTCTCTGCTGCTGTGCGCCGCTTTGGTGTGCACCCTGTTTGCCGGTTGCGGCGGACGGAACAAGCAGCTGGATATTATCTACCCCATCACCGGCGATATCACCAGCTTTGACCCTCAGGTGGCTGCCACCCAGGATGAATACCTGATCGCGGAGAATTGCTATGAGGGGCTGGTGCGTGTGGAGGACGACGGCACGGTCAAACCGGCTGTGGCTGCGGACTGGACGGTGAGCACAGACCAAAAGACCTACACCTTCCATCTGCGCCAGGGACTGAAGTGGCACCTGACGGACGCGGTAACCGAGCGTATGGGCAAAAACTGGGATCCGGACATTACCGCCCATGATTTTGTTTTTGCGCTTCAGCGCGCCGTATCACCCCAGACCGCCTGTCCCCTATACCCTGCCCTGTCCGGCATTGCCGGCGCACAGCAGGTGTATACCAAACAGAAGAGTGCCTCTGCGCTGCAAGTAAAGGCCACGGACGATTACACCTTGGTGATCACCCTACGCACCCCGGACGCCGGATTCTTTCCTACCCTGTCCGGCGCAGCAGCCATGCCCTGCAATAAAGAATTCTTTACCGCCACCAAGGGCCGCTACGGCCTGGGCACGGAGTATTCTCTCTTTAACGGCCAATTTTATGTAAAGAATCAACTGGACACCTCTTATACCCTGAACAAAAATCAGGAATACAAGGGCGCCAACCCCACGAAGGTGGACAATATCACCCTGAATATCAAGGACGAAAACAGCAAGGTACCGGAGAAGTTGGAAAGCGGCTACTACGACGCCGCCTTTCTCACCGGCAGTGAGTACGGCGCCCTGAAAAAGAAGGACGACCTGACCGCTATCCCCTATGCCAACACCACCTGGGCGTTTTTGCTTAACACCAACCAAGGCAGCCTATCCAATGAAAAAATGCGCCGAGCCATCTGCCTGAGCCTGTCCCCGGCAGATACAAAAAACAGCAAGTATCTGCAGGCGTCCACCGGCATTACCCCGCCCAGTACCACGGTAGACGGCGGCACGGTGACCACCGCCAAAAGCAGTCTGGTGCCTGCCAGGGACGCTGCCCGGGCCCAAACCCTGTGGAAAGCCGGGTTAGAGGAGACCGGGCTGACCACCGTAGCGCTGACAGTCATTACCACCCCGGAGATGGACGCTTACGCCAAGGCGCTGGTACAGGGGGTGCAAAGCAGCTTGGGCACCGTGACCACCTACGGCAACGGCACCGGCATTGCCTTTTCCCTAAAGATTGAAACCATGACCAAAGCGGAGATGGAGAGCCAGATGGCCGCAGGCACCTACGACATTGCCCTGTACCCTATGGAGGCCGCCAGCCAAAGCCCGGTGACCTTCCTGTCCGACCTGCTCTCCACCAACTATATGAAGCTGCAAAGCGATAAAATCGAACGGGCGCTGACAGTGGCCAAGAACGCCACGGCCGGCACGGCCACCGCCGCCTGCCGAGCCTGCGAGCAGGCACTGATCCAAACCGGCGCCGTTCTACCGGTATTCTATGAGTCTGCCTACTATGTGATGGCTGGAGGCGTCAGCGGCGTTCAGTTTCACCCGGGCAGCGGGAGGGTCTCCTTTGTTGAAGCAAGCAGAGCATAATAAGTACGCTACGGTCTTTTGGGTGCTCAGTGTGGTGTGTATGGGTGTAATCTTCTACCTGTCCTCCCGCACAGCGGACCAATCCAGCCGCGAGAGCGGCGCCGTACTGGCCTGGCTCACCCGCCTGCTGGGCGATGGTTGGCTCACAGACTTTTTGGTACGCAAATCCGCACACTTTTTGGAATACACCGGGCTGTGCCTGCTGCTGAGCTTTGCCTGCGCAGCCACCTGGGGACGCCGATACACGGCCGTCAGCCTGCCCCTTGCCAGTCTGTATGCCATCACCGACGAGGTGCACCAGCGCTTTGTGCCCGGGCGTTCCTGCCAAGCGGCAGACTGGGCCATTGACACCGCCGGTGCGGCCCTTGGACTGCTGTGTGCCGGGGTGCTACTGTGGCTTTGGCTGCGCTATCGTACCAAAAAGCACGACAAGAATTGACATTGCCGCCAAATCGTATATAATATAGGACATATTCTTAAAATTAAGAGCGAGGAAACAACATGAATGTATTGATTTACGATACGGAAGAACAGATCGGCATTGCAGCCGGTAACTATATGTGCGGCCAGGTACTGGCAAAGCCCAACTCCGTACTGGGTCTGGCCACCGGCTCCACACCGCTGAAGCCCTACAACCACATGATCCGCCTGTACGAGCAGGGTGCTGTGGACTTCTCCAAAGTGACCACTTTTAACCTGGACGAATACTGCAAGCTGGATGTGGAAGACAAAAATTCCTACCACTCCTTTATGCACGAAAATCTGTTTGACCACATCAATATCCCGGAGGAGCGCATTCACTTTTTGGACGGCAACGCAGCGGACTTAGAGGCCGAGTGCAAGCGGTACGAGGAGAGCATTCGCGCTGCCGGCGGCATTGATATTCAGCTGCTGGGTATCGGCTCCAACGGCCACATTGCCTTTAACGAGCCCAGCGACTCCTTCCAGCGGTGGACCCATGTGGTGTCCCTTAAGGAGAGCACCATTCAGGACAACAGCCGCTTCTTTAACACCATTGAGGAGGTGCCAACCCAAGCACTGACCATGGGCATTGGCTCCATTATGCAGGCCAAGCGCATTCTGATCATCGCCCTGGGCGAGCACAAGGCCAAAGCCATCAAGCAGGTAATCTCCGGCAATGTAACGCCGGAATGCCCCGCCTCTGTGTTGCAGTTCCATACGGATGTAACGCTGATGCTGGATCGGGGCGCCGCTTCCCTGCTGTAACATTTTGAAATCAGGTGATTGAGTATGAATAAAGGGATCAAAGCAGCGCTGGCGCTGGGTCTGTGCTGCGTTACTGCCGCCGGGCTGTTTGGCTGCACCAAGGCTACCCCGGAGGAGACCACCCAGCCCGCCACGGTCGCAACCCAGCCCGCTGCCACCACGGCAGACACCACGGTGCCGGAGAGCACCACAAATGCTTCTACCGACACCACTACAAAACCGGCAGACACCACCACTAAAAAGGCAAAAGAGGACAGCGGAAGCGCCTACACCGTCAACCAGGCGCTGGACGCCCTGACCAACTACTACGGCAAGGGCTACGATGTGGACGGCACCGTGTCTGAGGGCAACAACTACTATTTTGCCGTTTATAAAAACAAAAAGAAGTACGCCTCCGTCAAAGTCAATATGCAGACCGGCGATGCGGTAGAGACCCGCACCAAGGACGGCGCGACGGCCAACTTCAATGTATTTGTATAAGGAGGCTCCTATGGATAAAGAAAAGTTTTATATCACCACGCCCATTTACTACCCCTCCGGCAATCCCCACATCGGGCATTGCTACACTACCGTGGCCTGCGACTCCATCGCCCGCTTTCGGCGTATGCAGGGGTATGATGTGCTGTTTCTCACCGGTACGGACGAGCACGGCCTGAAAATTGAGCAAAAGGCCGCCGAGAAAGGCGTGACCCCCAAGGCGTATGTGGACGAGATCGTAGCCATCTTTAAGAAGCTGTGGTCCTACATGAACATCAGCTATGACCGCTACATTCGCACCACCGACGATTACCATATAGAGACGGTACAGAAGATCTTTAAGGAGCTGTACGACCGGGGCTATATTTACAAGGGCGAATACAAAGGCAAATACTGCACCCCCTGCGAGAGCTTTTGGACGGAAAGCCAGCTGGTGGACGGCAAGTGCCCGGAATGTGGCCGTGCGGTCACCGAGGCCGCTGAGGAAGCCTATTTCTTTAAGCTGTCCCCCTTTGCCGATCGGATCGAAAAGCTGCTGTTGGAGACGGATTATTTACAGCCTAAGAGCCGCGCGGTAGAACTGGTCAACAACTTTATCAAGCCCGGTTTGGAAGATCTGTGCGTGTCCCGCACTTCCTTCACTTGGGGCATTCCCGTCACCTTTGACCCGGGTCATGTGGTTTATGTGTGGGTAGACGCGCTCTCCAACTACATCAGCGCCCTAGGCTACCTGAATGACAAGTATGACGACTTTGACCGCTATTGGCCCGCCGATGTGCACATGGTGGCTAAAGATATTATGCGCTTCCACGCCATCATTTGGCCCGCCATGCTGATGGCGCTGGATCTGCCGCTGCCCAAGCACTTGGCAGTACACGGCTGGATCACCTTTAACGGTCAAAAGATGAGCAAATCCATCGGCAATGTGGTAGACCCGCTGGTGCTGGGCGAGCGCTACGGCGCAGACGCCATTCGCTACCACATTCTGCGAGAGATGGCGCTGGGCGCAGACAGCTCTTTTTCTAACGAAATTATGATCAACCGCATTAACGCGGACTTAGCGAACGATCTGGGCAACCTGGTGTCCCGCACCGTAGCAATGGCGGAGAAATACTTTGGCGGCACCTTGCCGGAATGCAGAGAAGCAGACGAAGAACTGGATGCCTCTCTCATGGACCCGGCACTGGAGCTGCGGGATAAAGTAGCTGCCTACATGGACCAGACCCAGCTGAACAACGCCCTGGCAGAGATTTTCAAAGTGATCTCCAGAGCCAACAAGTATATTGACGAAACCACCCCCTGGATCCTGGGCAAGGACGAGAGCCGCAAGGCCCGACTGGCCAGCGTGCTGTACAACCTGCTGGAGGTGATTCGGATCACCACCACCCTGCTGTCCTGCTTTATGCCCACCTCCATGCCCAAGGCCTGGGCGCAGATCGGCGCTACCGAGAACCTGATCACCTATGAGAACGCTGCCAAATTCGGCGTGCTGCCTGCCAATGTAACGGTGCACAAGGGCGACGCTCTGTTCCCCCGCATTGACACAGATAAGGAGATCGACGAACTGAATGCCTTAATTAAAGCCCAAATGGAGAAGGCTACCGCTGCCCTGCAGCCTAAGGCAGAGGTGCCCGGCGTGGCACAGATTGCCTTTGACGACTTTAGCAAGGTAGAGCTGCGCGTGGCAGAAATCACCGACTGTGAACCCATTAAGCGGGCAAAGAAGTTGCTAAAACTGCAAGTAAATGACGGCGACGGCAGCCGTCAGATCGTCAGCGGCATTGCCCCCTGGTACAAGCCGGAGGACCTGATCGGTAAAAAAGTGGTGATCGTAGCCAACTTAAAACCTGCCAAGCTGTGCGGCGAGATGAGCAACGGTATGCTTCTGGCCGGCGATGTAGGCGATCATGATGTGCAGGTGCTGTTTGTGGACGGTATGCCCGCCGGCACCCAGATTCGCTAAAAAAGCACAAAAGAGCGAGCAGTCTGCGGACCGGTCGCTCTTTTTTATAAAGGAATTCGATTTATGAAAAACGCTCCGATTTTTGACACCCACGCCCATTATGACGATCCTCAATTTGACCCGGATCGGGAGCAGCTGCTCCGCCGGCTGCCCGACCAAAGCGTGGTGGGTGTGGTCAGCTGCGGCTGTGATCTGCCCTCCTCCCTGCAAAATCAGGCGCTGAGCCGCCAATATCCCTGGTTTTACTTTGCCGCCGGGTTTCACCCGGAAAATTTGGAAGGCGCCGATTTAGAGGACATAGAGCGCCTACGAACGCTGCTGGCGGACCCCAAGTGCGTGGCGGTTGGCGAGATCGGCTTGGACTACCACTGGATGGCCAGCGACAAAGACACGCAAACGGCCTTTTTCCGCCGTCAGATCCAGCTGGCAAAGGAAGTGGACAAACCCATTATCGTACACGACCGAGAAGCCCATGGCGACACACTGGAGCTGCTGCAAGCCTTGCAGCCCAAAGGCGTGGTGCACTGCTTCTCCGGCAGCAAGGAAATGGCAAAGGAGATCATCAAACTGGGCATGTACATCGGCCTGAACGGTGTGGCCACCTTCAAGAATGCCCGCAAAGCGCTGGAGGTGGTGGAAACGATCCCCTTAGAACGCCTGGTGTTGGAAACGGACTGTCCTTACCTAGCGCCGGAGCCTTGCCGCGGGCAGCGCAATAACTCTGCTCTGATCCCCCACATCGCCGCACGCATTGGGCAGGTGCTGGGACTGTCTGCCCAGGCTGTGCTGCGCCAAACGGCAGAGAACGCCCGCGCACTGTACGGTCTGCAAGTCTAAACAAAGAGAGAGCCACAAAAACCGTTACCGGTCTCTGTGGCTCTCTCTTTGTGTTGGATCGCCTGCTTACAGACTCTTGATAAAGTCAAGGACTTTCTTCTGATTCTCTTTGTCTATCACGCACAGGCGGAACAGGGTCTCCCACTCCTCTTTGTTCAACTCGCCCAAGCAGTTGATAAAGTTGAGGATGCCATTTTGGTCCTCTTTGTCCATAATCCGCAGACGAAACAGTACCATACGCTCTACATTACTGAGCTCGGCAATACCGTCATTGATCTGGCCCTTCAAATAGCTGGAGGGCTGCTCGTTATTGGCATCGTAAGCCACGCCTGCATCATGCAGCGTATCTGCGGTGTTGCTTGCAGCGCTTTTCATGCCCAGCAGGTAGTCCGTGCTCACCTCGTAGGCATGGGCCATCTTACACAGCAGGGGGTATTTGGGGTGGCTCTTTCCAGTCTCATAATACGCATAAGTGCTGCGATTTACTTCAAATAGCTTAGAGGCCTCCTCTTGGGTCATACCTGCGTTCTCACGCAGACGAGTCAGCATGGCCGGCAGGCCGTTGCCCTCTCTCGCATTGCTGGAATTTTGTTGTTTTGTTGCGTTGTCCATAATCGCTTCCCGATCTCCTCTCTCTCGGTCTTGGTCATTGGTTGATTTTTGATTGTTATTCGATATGGGCCGTGTTCTTTTTTCACAGCGTGACAAGTTTACACAATTTTTCCGAATTTGTCAAGGGTTTCGCCAACATTTTCCGGTTACAAAAAATTGACAAAGCCGTGATGAAATGATATTATAAAGCAAAATAAGCGAAAAAGCGCATAATACCGCCAAAAATTTAAGGAACGGTGACGACCAGAATGACAAAAAAAACTTTTAGCCTTTTTTTGGCAATTTGTCTGTTAATGACCACTTTAACAATATTACCGACAACTGCCTTTGCAAAGAGTTATGCCGACCAGTTACGGGACAAAGGCTTCCCGGAAAGCTATATCAGCAAGCTGGTAAGCCTGCACAATAAGTACCCCAAATGGGATTTTCAGCCGCTGAAGACCGGACTGAATTTCACCGCTGCCGTTAAAGCAGAGCGCTCCCCTCACTCTAAGCAACTGATTGAGCGTCAGTCTTCTCTGTCTGCCGCCTATTACTGCAGCTGCGCCTCCTGCAAGAACAAGCCCCAGGAAGGCTCCAGCTGGTACTCTGCCTCTCAAAACGCGGTGATGCACTATATGGATCCCCGCAACTTCTTTGACGAGAAGCATATTTTCCAGTTTGAATCCACCGCATATAATGCCAAGCAGACCAAAGCCGGGGTGGAGACCATTCTCTCCCCCACCTGGATGCACAATTCCCTGATCAACTACCTGACCACCAACGGCAAGACCCACAAGAACTACGACAGCAAGACCAAGTATTCCGACGCGATTTTGGCCGCCGCAAAAAACAGCGGTATGAGCGCCTATTATCTGGCCTCCAAAATCGTACAGGAGGTGGGCAGTACCAAAGCCACCACCGGCGGCGCCAGCGGCAACCGTGCGCCGTTTATCGGCATTTACAACTACTACAATATCGGCGCTTACAGCGGCGCGATGGACGGGCTGGAATGGGCTGCCGGGTATCTGCGCCTGGAGGAGAACGCCACCATTTACTCTGACTATAAAAACGGCAAGGTCAGCGGCACCAAGACCAAGGCTAAAAAGGGTCAGTATATGGTATGGCGCGCCAATGCGGGCAAATACTACCGGGTGCGCCTGTACAAAGATAACGGTGGCAGCTACGCCACCGGCACCTCCGGCTATGTGCCCAAAAGTGCCTGCCGCACCAAGTACTTCAACTACGGCCGTCCCTGGAGCAATCCCTACAAGTCCATTTACAACGGCGCAACATACATAGCAAACGGCTTCTCCAAAACCCAAAACACCGGCTATCTGCAAAAGTTCAATGTAGCCCCCGGCACGGCAGAGAAGCACAGCCACGAATATATGGCCAATGTACAGGCGGCGGCTTCTGAGTCTGTTACCACCTATAACGCCTATAAATCGGCTAAAATTCTGAACACGGCCAAGACCTTTATTATTCCCGTGTACAGCGGCATGCCCGCTTCCACCGCAAATGTGAACCACATTTCCACTTCTGCCTCCGGCAGCACCACGACCACCACAAAGCCCCCCACCACCGCAGCAACCAAGAACCGGGTCACCGGACTGACTCTGACCGGACGCACCCAGACCAACTTAACATACAAGTGGAACAAGGTATCCGGCGCCACCAAATACTATATCGGCATTACCAACAAAACCAAGGGTACCAACTTCTCAAAAACCGTCACCGGCACCAGCGCCACCCTGCACAACCTGACAGACACCCAAGAGTATGCCGTGCGGGTGCGAGCCTATGTAAAAGGCAAATACGGCCCTTACAGCGCCTACAACACCAAGCACTGCCTACCCGGTAAAGTCAGCGGTGCCAAGATAAAACGCCGTTCTGCGACCTCTGTGACCCTGCAGTGGAGCAAAAAGCCCGGTGCCGACGGCTACTATATCTATCGCTACGACACCAAATCCAAAAAAACAACCAAGGTGGCTACGATCAAAGGTAACAAAACCACCGGCACCGTCAGCAAGCTGAAAGCCAACACCGCCTACACCTTCCAGGTGGCGGCGTACACCACAGACAGCAGCACCAAGACCGGCGCCAAAAGCAGCAAGGTCAGCACCAAAACACTGACCGCCACCCCAAAGATCAGCTCCGCCACCTCGCCTAAGTCTAAGAAGATCACGATTAAGTGGGGCAAAGTCGCGTGCAGCGGCTACCAGGTGCAATACTCCACCACCAAGAACTTTAAGCGGAATTTTCTGGACTTTACGGTGAAGAAGAGCGCCACCTCCAAGACCTTTTCCACCTACCGGGCCAAGACCACCTACTATGTGCGTATGCGCTCCTATCGCACCGAGGGCAAGAAAAAAGTCTACTCCGCCTGGAGCGCCACTAAGTCCGTTAAAGTGAAATAATAAGCATAACAAAACGCCCCGTGCAGTTCCAAACCGCACGGGGTATTTCTTTTCAAAGCAAGGCGGGGAGTACCCGCCTTTAATATTTTAATCCTTATTTCTTTTTGCCGGATTTTTCCTCATACACGGCAGCCACGGTATCCACATCGCCGGAGGCAATAATATGCCCTTTCTCCAGCAAAATGGCTGTGTCGCAAATGGCCTTCACCTGCTGAATATTATGAGACACGAACAGCACGGTCACGCCCTGGTCAAACATAGACTGGACCTTAGCCAAACTCTTTTTGCGGAAACGGGCGTCGCCTACGGACAGCACCTCATCCAAAATCAGAATATCCGGCTCCACGGCCGTGGCAATGGAAAAGCCCAAGCGGGCTTTCATACCGGAAGAATAGTTTTTCAGCGGCACGTCAATAAACTTGCCCAGCTCGGAGAATGCCACAATCTCGTCATACTTGCTCTCCAAATACTCCCGGTTGTAGCCCAGAATGGCACCGTACAGGAAAATATTTTCCTTACCGGTGTAGTTGGGGTCAAAGCCGGCGCCCAGCTCCAGCAAAGGCGCAATCACGCCTTTCTTTTTCACAGTACCTTCCGTAGGCTTGTATACGCCTACAATGGTCTTGAGCAGCGTGGATTTACCGGCACCGTTCAGGCCCAAAATGCCCAAATGCTGGCCCCGGCGCACCTGGAAGTTAATGTCCTGCAAGGCATAAAACTTCTTGAATTCCAGCTGACGCCTTAACAGCTTGATCACATATTCCTTTAAATTGTCCACCTTTTCCTTATTCAGGTTAAAGGCCATGGTCACATTTTCAACAGAAATGACTACATCGTTGTCCATACGGTTCATCCTTTACAGTTCTTGCCCTTGCGTGCAAAGGCCACAATCCCGGAAATCGCCAGCAGCAGTCCGCCGGCGCCCAGGCACATATACAGCCAGTCGATCATATACTGAGTAGCAGCCGCACAAAGATAAGCGGGAAAAATATACAGGTCCTTTTGGTGCAGCAGCACCAGCATGATCACAGCACACAGCACCGTCACCAGTCCGGCGGCACAGATACCGTCTGCCGCCAGCAGGCGCTGGAGCCGCTTGGCAGCGCCGCTGCGCCCTAAAAGCCATACCGCCAGCGCTACGCCGCAGCAGGCGATCACACCCCCTGCCACAGAGGCTCGCATACTCAGATTTACAAAGCTTTGCAGATCCGCCGCAAAAACCAGCGCCATACGGCCACCCATATAATCAGTAAATGCCTTGCCAAAGTCCTGCACCTGCGCCGTAGTGGCGCCGGGAGCTGCCTTGGCTGCCGCCGTTTCTAATGCGGTACGCACCTCTTGGAGCGCCGGCGCCAGCTTGGCCGAGCGATCCTTGCTTTTTAACATAACCCCCGCATAGGTCTGCACCGCCGTGCGCACGCCGTCCTTGGTGACTGCGTCTGCCACAGCTGTGTCCAGCCCGTACTCCAGGCAAAGATCCGCCGCATACTGGTGGACCTCCGTATAAAGGCCGTCCACATAAGTATCGCCGCCAAGGCTGCGCACCATACGCGCCGGGTTGCCAAAAAGCGCACCCACCAACACAGACAGGGTCAGCACGCCGGTAAAAAGAAACAGCAAAAACGCACTGCAACAAGCGCGTCGATCGTGCTTTTTGATCTTAATCATCGGTGCTCACCTCCACAGCCGGGCCGGAGGCCTTTTCACAAAACACATACAGCCGCTGATCCGCCAAGTTGCCAAAGGGCGACTGGGGATAGGTACAAAAGAGGATCAGCTTCTCCTTGTCAACCACAGACACATCTACGGATTCGTCCGAGGTGAGCACCTGGCGGTCCGTCACCCGGTAGGAGAAGTGCCCCCAGTTGGTGGAAAAGTCGATGAGATCGCCTTTTTTCAGCTGTGCCAAGTTCCGGAACACCGTTGTATTGTACCCGGTAACAACGGTAGACTTGCCGTAACCCGGCAAACCATAAGCCGTAGACGCGGCCGCACCGGCACGCAGACACACCCGATTGGCGCCATAATACACCGGGCAATCCAGCCCAATTTGGCTGCATTCCAGCCGACCGAAGTGCATACCGCCAGTCACCGCGGCGCCCTCTACGATTCCAAAGGTATTGGGCTGGGGGTCGTACTGCTCCGTCAGCTGCAAGTCGCTGTCTGCCCAGGGCAACTTGGCCTGCACATCATGCACGGCAGACACCGCATAGCGCCCACCCAGCACCCATATCGGCGTAAACACCAGCGCGGCTGCCAGCACAAACACCAGCACCACCGCCAGGTGGCGCAGCAGCGCACGCCCTTTACCGGCCGTCCCGTCTTTTTTCATACTCAGTCCTCAAACACTGCGCCCTTGGCGCCGCTGGTCACATGCTGGGCATACCGCTTCAGGTAGCCGGTCAGGTGCTGCTCCGGCGGCTGCCAGGTGGCCTTACGCCGCTCCAACTCCGCATCGGACACATCTACCCGCAGCACGCGCGCAGGAATATCAATCTCGATCATATCGCCGTCCTGTACCAAAGCGATGGTACCGCCCATAGCCGCCTCCGGACTCACATGGCCAATGGAAGCGCCGCGGGTGGCACCGGAAAACCGGCCATCCGTCAGCAGTGCAACCGAGGAACCAAGCCCCATGCCGATAATGGCAGAGGTGGGAGACAGCATCTCACGCATACCGGGGCCGCCCTTGGGTCCTTCATAGCGAATGACTACCACATCACCGGCAACCACTTTGCCGCCGGTAATGGCCGCAATGGCCTCTTCTTCGGAATTATAGCACTTGGCCGGGCCTTTGTGCTGCATCATCTCCGGTGCAACAGCGCCCTTCTTCACCACAGCGCCGTCTTCTGCCAGGTTGCCGGTCAGCACAGCGATACCGCCGTCTGCAGAGAACGGTGCCTCCAGGGTGTGAATAATCTCACCGTCGGCGTCCGGCGCAGCGTCCAGTCGATCCTGTACCGTGCCGCTGACGGTCAGGCAATCGGTATTGATCATACCGCCCTTGGCCAGCTCTTTCATCACTGCGGGAATACCGCCCACATCGTTCAGATCCGTAATAAATACGGAGGAGGCCGGATTCAGCTTGCAGATCTGGGGGGTCTTTCTGCCGTAAGCGTCCAGCCGAGCCAGGTCAATATCATGGCCTGCCGCATGGGCAATGGCCGTCAAATGCAAAATGGTGTTGGTGGAGCAGCCGATGGCCATATCTGTGCGCATGGCGTTCTCAATGGCTTTCTCCGTAATAATATCCGAGGGCTTAATATCCGCCTTCAGCAGGTCCATTACCCGCTCGCCGGCCTCTTTCGCCAGGCGCAGACGAGCGCTCATTACAGCCGGAATGGTACCGGAGCCGGGCAGGGACATACCGATGGTCTCCGTCAGGCAGTTCATGGAATTGGCGGTATACATACCGGAGCAACTGCCGCAGGTGGGGCAGGCGGTATAGGCACAGCTCTCCAAAATCTGATCGCTCATTTTGCCCACTGCATTGGCGCCCACATACTCAAACTGCTCGGACAGGCCGATACGCCCGCCGGTGACGGCACTCTTGCCGGGCAGCATGGGGCCGCCGCTGATGAAGATACAGGGCAGGTTCAGTCGACAGGCAGCCAGTAGCATACCGGGCACGATCTTGTCACAATTGGGGATAAACACAATGGCATCCAGCGGGTGCGCGGTGAGCATCACCTCAATGCTGTCAGCGATCAGCTCACGGGAGCACAGAGAATACTTCATACCCTTGTGATTCATGGCGATACCATCGCAAACGCCGATGGTGTTAAATTCAAAAGGCACGCCGCCGGCGTTGCGGATACCCGCCTTCACCTGCTCGGCGATCTTGTCCAAATGCATGTGGCCGGGAATGTAGTCGCTCTTGGAGTTCACCACGGCAACGAACGGCCGCTTCATCTCCAGATCATCAATACCCAGTGCACGCAGTAACGAACGGTGGGGGGCTCTACTGGGTCCCTCTTTGATCAAATCAGAACGCATAATTTCACTCCTATGTCTTATATATAAAATACTAATATGGTATTCGCTTTATTATACTCATTTTTCGTCCGGTAGTCAAGCCCTGCCGGGGCAGCAAAAAGCGCGCCGCACACCCCGGTGCAGCACGCTTTTTTCAGCTTGATCAAAAATCAAAGGTCAACGGGTCGTGGCTGGTGCGACGGTTTTGATTCATGCCGCCCAGCGCCGCCATATCCTCCCCCTCCGGCGCAAAATCAAGCACGGCAATATTCTCCGCCAGGCGCGCCGGGTTTTTGCCGTACTTGCGTGCCAAATTCTGTGGCAAAAGCGTTCCTTTTTACCGCCTTTTTTGCCGTCTTGGCGCAGAAGCAGTGGAAGCATAGCTTTGGTCCAGCAAATCCTGCACCAGCACACGCGGCACACGATCGTCCATCGCAATGGAGATCCAGTGGGTTTTATTCATATGGTACGCAGGATAAATACCCTCCATACTGCACAAGGATCCAATCATCAGCGGGTCGCATTTTACATTCAGGATCCATACCAGTGCTGTACCCGGGCATCCTAATTTATCCCCGGCGACACGCAGCAGCAGCGCAAACCACTTCTTGTTTTCGCGATGACGAAACACAGCATTCTCCGGACTGACCGCCCAGGGATATTCTGCCGAAACGCCGTACTGTGTACCTATCCATTGCTCCAATTCCTTTGGTTGCATGCTTACGCCCACCTTATCGATCTTACATCGTTTACAATGCACAGTATACCACAGCCCGCTGCTATTTTCAACGCCGGTTCCGGGTACGCCAAACAAACGAATTTGGATATTCTTGTTGACAAACGGTCTGCACCGTGGTACAATCCTTTCACAATCGTTCTAAATAGAACATACGAGAGGGGCTGTTCCTATATATTTTCGAGATAAGCACAAGACCATCACCTGCTGCTATGAATCGCTGATGCGTACCATTTGCAACAAATATGAATTAACACAAATGGAATGTGACATTCTGATGTTTTTGCACAGCAATCCGGAATGCAATACCGCTGCAAGCTTGGTACGGATTTGCAAGTACACCAAGTCCCATGTATCCACTTCTCTAAAGCAGCTGGAGCAACGCGGGTTGGTAGAACGGCAGCAAAGCGCTACCAATAAAAAGCATATTGAACTGCGTTTAACGGCTGATGCGCAGCCGATTCTTACCGAAGGCATTGCCATTCAAAAGGAATTCGCAAAGCACGCACTGGCAGGCATTTCACAAGAAGAACTCGCTGTGTTTAAAAGTGTATTTGACAAAATATGTAACAACGCAGAAGCGTATTTGCAGCAAAATAAATAGAATGAGCAAAAAGCACACCACGCGAATTTTAGGCTATGAGGGCGACCGCCCCTTTTGGCATTTTTTGACTTAAAAGCATATTTGATTATGGCCTGTATGATGGGCGGCGGCATCGGTTTGCGTGCGGCAGGCACGTTCCCGGACACATTTATTGCATTCTTTTATACCGGTCTCGGGTGTGCACTGGCGTCTGCGGGCATTCTGTTTTTGAAAAATCACATCATCTACCATAAACTGATTAAAAAGGAGTTTTAATAATATGAAAAACAATGGATATAAACCTCGTGTACCGGACATTATGGAGGCTGTTTTTGACATTGGCTATCTGCTGTTTGACTTGATTGCAGCCGTTTTGTTCTTTGTTTTTTCTAAGGGAAACAGCTTATTTGTGTTGTACGGCATTCTCACCTTGACTTTATGCGGCGGCGATGCATTCCACTTGGTCCCCCGTGTGATTCGTGCATTCCGTGGCAGCAGCGACAAAATAAAAAAGCAGCTGGGTATGGGGTTGCAGATTTCCTCTGTCACGATGACCGTTTTTTACATTCTGCTGATGTATATTTGGAAAAATACATTTCCGGAAATGCAAATTCCCGCCGCATTGGAAATCATCATTTGGGTATCCGCATTGGTGCGTATTATCGTATGCCTGCTGCCCCAAAACCGTTGGTGCTCGGATAACGGCAACCAAAAGCTGTCCATTATCCGCAATGCTGTATTTGCCGTAACCGGTGTCGGCGTCATCATTCTGTATGCCTTGTCCGGCAATGCCCACGATTATCACCTGACCCGTATGGTAGCTGCCATTCTCATTTCCTTCGGCTGCTATCTTCCGGTTACCTTGATGAGTAAGAAACACCCTAAGGTCGGTCTGTTGATGATTCCCAAAACCTGCGCCTACATTTGGATGATTGCAATGGGTCTGGAACTGCTTTTCTGAAGTCTTTTCACCGCACAAAAAACCGCTTGCTGTTGTGATACACAGTAAGCGGTTTTTATTATGGCTATTTACATTTGTACAACGCAGACAGCCTCTTGCAACCGTTGCAGATCCTGCTCATCCGGATGGGTCAATGCACGGTCAAAATTGGCAATCAGCATATCCAAATTAGGAGCCGGATTCGGTTGTTCTTTCATTTTCTCATACCGTTGCCGCACGGACAAGGGCATTTTGCCTTGGCACATAAATGTGCCAATCACTTGATTGCCGGCATCCAAATTTTCCTGCACGCGCAACAGAATTTTTTGAAAATACGCAGCACTTCCGCCAAATCCGGCGGTACCAAACAAAAAAATCTTTTTGTTCTTTACGGTTTTCAACAATTCCAAGGTGGCGGCATCTGCCGTACCCTTATCGGTCCAAAAGCCGACAAACAATACCGGCGACGACGGCACACGGCCTTGGTAATCTCCAAAATAGTCGCAGCCCGCTGCCGGCAGCGCTTGCGCAATGGCCTGCGCCAGTATTTTTGTGTTGCCGGTTTGACTGCTGAATAGAACAGAATAACGCTCTTGCTCCATACCTGTTTCGCTTCCTTTCTGCTAAGAAACCCCGGAGGGATTCACCGCCTTTATTATACTGCGTTTTTGCTATTTTTTCAAGAACTGGCGATTGTAAATCCTTGCGTATTCAGTAATTAGTCCGTTTGTCCCGTCCCATAAAGAAACGATGGGTGCCGATTGGATAAGATCCAATATGTTCATAAAAGCCCAACGCTTAGTCTATGGAAGCTTTCGCTTTATCTTGCAGTTTGCGAATATCGATAAAATCAAAAAAGCCCTTTGAGAGCGGGATTTCTCCTCTCTCAAAGGGCAAGTTGACAAACTGGAAGTTGCCGTTGTGAAGGTTATGCTCATTTTGCGTTATTACTCTTCCGAACTCCGTCATTTATTCTTTTCACTTTGCGTTTCCATACAAAATATTGAACGAGCCAAGTGATGACGGAAATTGCAACGAATATTCCTACATATGAAAGAATACCAATGGCATTATGCTTCATCCAATTCGTAATATAGGCAATCGGAAACAACGTAACACAGACAATGGCAAAGTAAATTCCGCTTTGCTTTGCAAGGCTCCACGAATCAATTTCCCAAATAACGGAAGCCATTGCGAAGCCTGTACCCAAAATTCCGCAGAGAATTGTTTGAAGAATAACTGCGTTTAATTCATTTTTCATTGTATCAATCAGCTCAGGGGTGACAGGATAGAACGAACCATCTCCTATGCACATTGATATAATCACAGTTATTACAAAACCGATAGCAATGCCGAGAGGGAATCCGAGAAGCCCACGCTGAATCATCTTTTTTTTCATTTTTACCACCTCATATTCCTAATAATTGTTTGATCTTGGCGACAAAACGCCTTGAAACATAAGTAACCGTCCCATTTGAAAGCGTAACACAAATTGTTCCTGCAAAGCTTAAATCAAAACCCTTGACTTTTCTCAGATTGATAATATCCGAGTTTGATATTCGGACAAAAAAGTTGCTGTCCAGCCGCTGCTCCATTTCGTAAAGCCGCAGACGGAGCGTGTACTCACCGTGATTTGTTTCGGCAAACACTTTGCCCGATGCAGCAAAAATGCGGTAAATATCAAACGGCTCCAACACTTCGACAATATCATCTTTGAATCCGGCAATCATTTTCGGCTGCTCGTCTGAAAGCCTTTTCATGATTTCATTGATTTCGTCGGTCATTTTGTTTGTCACAACGATGATTTTGGGTTCCTTGCAGTTCTCATCTAACTTGATTTCAACTTGCATTTGCTCACCTCCTCTTTATTACGGTTACAGTATAAGAAAATCGAGAATTGATTTCCACCGATTCTCGATAGGTGGTCATTTTCAGACCATAGACGGTAGATTATATAAATAATCTTCCTCATCAAATTCCGATTTGTATTTCTGTTTGTTTTAAAAATGGGCAATCCCGATTGGGACTGCCCATATATTTTGAAAATATGCGATTTTTTCGTGCCTGCACAAATTCACGCATCAAATGATGTAAGTTTGATGTTAATCGTCGATTTGTGAGGTTGTCCCAAATCCCGAAAAGCGCATAAGCACTGAGTTTTTTCTGTTTTATTTATCTAAGGACTTCATTGTGGGGACGAAATCGTCCACTCACGACTTAAAACCATTTTATAAATTTTATCGCCTATAAATGGGCTTGTATTCAACCTCTTTACACCATTCCCATCTGTTTCGTGAAGGTAAAAATGAGGTTTGGTGTAAAAATTGGTGTAAATGGTGTATAGCCATATTTAGTTTTGGGTTTGATAGCATTGCTATCAGTCCTGTGCTTCATTCTACCACTTTTTCGTCATAAAGTAAAGAAAGCACACACCGTATCTCTACGGCATATGCTCTCTTTCTGATTATATGATTACTTACTGATTAAATTGCAATTCCAATCCCTCAAACTCTGACTTTCTTAATTCCTTTGTTACATCTGTGTAAATATTCAATGTCGTAGATACGTCTTTGTGTCCGAGTGCGTCCTGAATGACTTTCACATTCACTCCGGCTTCACACATTCTTGTAGTAAATGTATGTCTAAGGGAATGGCAGCTAAAGTGAGGAAGTAAAACCTCCGGATTTTCACTTTCCAAAAACTGCTTATCATTGCAATTTCGTATAATGCGACGAATTGCTTTATTGAGCGTTGCTTGATGCTGTGGCTGACCAAAACGATTTACAAAAATAAAATCCGTATATCCGTCAACCGTGGCTTCACAATGCAGTCCGAGAAGTTCCTGCCTTTCTTTTTCCATTAAAAATGCTTCTTTCACAAATTCAAGCATTGGGACTTGTCGCATACCTGCCGGTGTCTTGGTTGTGTTCACATTGAAATAGCAACCTCTCTTGCTTCCTTCGGTTCTGTGGTCGTAGTAGACAAGCGTATGATTTACATCTATAATTCCTTCCTCTAAATCTATGTCACACCACCTGAGTCCGGTCAATTCGCCCACTCGCAGTCCTGTTCCGACCATAACCGCAAATATCGGATACCAATACTGTGCTTCCGGTGTGTTCTTCAGATAATCAAGAAAAAGTTCCTGCTCCGGTTTGGTTAATGCCCTGCGTTTTTCATTCTTAAAGCAATGCGATTTTTTCAATTCACGCAAAACATTGTCCGTTGGATTGCTTCTGATATAATCATCATCTACTGCCATTTCAAAAACCTGATGTAGAACAGTATGTATGCTATCAATCGTTGCGGGTTTCAGATGTCTTTCATCAACAAGACTGTTGTAATATCTCTTTATATCCGTCTTTTTTATAGACATTATGAATTGAGAACCAATCTGATTACGCACGAATGTCTCGTACATATATTTGTAATTCTCAAAAGTATTATTCTTTATTCCACGTTTCAAATCTCTCCAAAGTTCATACATATCGTTAAGTGATGTATAGCGTGCTTCTGCCTTGATACCGTCTTTCTTGTCCTTGTCGATTTCATCTTCCTTATATCTTAAATCATCCAAGTTCCTTGCATAAATACAATGTCTTTTACGGTTCTCATCTGTCCATCGGAATTGATAAGTACCGTCCGGACGTTGCGATTCCCCTTTGCGGAGAACCTTTCTTGATTTATCTTTTCTTTTAGTATTTGCCATTATGTTACCTCCTACAATTCTGTGCTTGAGTCAATAAACTCCTCTAACTTCTCTCGTATAATTAAAAGCCTGTCGCTTCTTGCAATTCTGAAACTGCAATCCTTATCCATCAATAGTGCCTTTAATCTTCGCTCTCCAATACCTGAATAAGCAGCCGCTTCCTCGACCGTAAGACATTTCTTTTTCCAAATTGGTATATCCTCCGGTGGTTGCAATAGCTGTTGCTGATATTCATAAAGTTCAGAACCATCTATTTTGTACATCTACATTCCTCCCCTCAAATAGAACACATCTGGTCTAAATATTCTTCAAATTGTTTGCGTTTAATTAGAGTTCTTTTTCCAATTTTCAATGTAAATTGTTTTGCTTCCGGTTGCTTTGTAAGTTCTCGTATTGTTTCTCTACCAATGCCCGTATATACATACATTTCATCAATAGAAAGTGCTATCTTATGCCACAACGGAACGCTCTCGCTTTTACTGGAAAACCACTCATCATTCAATCTGTTCATCATCTGCACCTCCCTTAAATTCCGATGTCTGAATAAATTTCTCGAATGCTTTTCTCTTGATAAATCTGCGATTACCCATCCACAATACAAATGGGCAGGCATATAGATTTGTTATTTCAATCAGTTTTTTCTCACTGATTCCTGTATAAAAAGACGCTTCTCTTATGGTTAATATAGGTTTATGCTCTAATGGCATTTCTTTTTTGCTTTGCATTTCGTCCTCCTTGTGTTGATGGCATCAGTATATTCATTTTTCTGCGATAAGCCCATTATGCAATTGGACTCATCGCAGATTTGACTTTTTACTATATTGAATACTGCCTTTCGAGGTATTCCTCAAAGGATTTTCTCTTGATAACCCTGCGACTTCCTATCCATATCACAAACGGACAATCCTCTGATTCAGACATCTCATATATCTTATTGGCACTTATCCCTGTGTAAATTGAAGTTTCCGTTACCGATAAAACAGGTTTTAACCAAAGCGGAATGTCATAACTTACAATTTCATATCTTTTCTTAGACATTCTGACACCCCCTTTTCTCTTGCGTTGTGCTGTCTTTCAGCAATCACATAATCCCAACCGGATTGATTGCATTTATCACAATGGTCTTTGACCTTAGCAAACGGGTCAAGCCGACGCACGATATAATCGGGATTGTGAATATAATCTTTCAGGCACTTTGGGCAAAGGCAACGGATATTTTCTTTCTTTTCTTCCTTATAAATCCAAAGTCCGAAAGTCTTTTTAAGCGTTATATTTATCCGCCTTAAAAGCTGCTCATCTTCAATCGTTCCGATGTAATCTCTGAGTTCATCTTTGTTTACTGTCTGAAGTTGCTCCAGTAGAACCATTGACTGCTTCTTGAGTCCAAACTCCTGACCGAGCAGGATATGTGACGGCAGGTATCTTTTCTTGATAACGCCTGTTACAGCAGCCACAATAATTGTTGGTGCGTTTCTGTTATAATCATCTGCCTGAATTACAAGCACCGGTCGTGTTCCGCTTTGTACCGAACCTGTTCGTGTTCCGAAGTCGTAGTAGAATAAATCCCCACGGCAAATTGTTTTTTCTTTCATATGTAAAACCTCACATTTCTAAATATTTTGAAGTGTCATTCGTATCCGGAATGAAATAACCCCTTCACTCATTGCACAAAAGGGTTCATTTTGGACACCCAAAATCAGAGATTCTCATAAAATTTCTTAAAATTTTTCTTTGCCGCTTCAATAGATTTGCTGACAGAACTGTGATAAGTACCTTCTTCTACGGCTATTTCACGACAGCTCTTTCCCTCAATGACAAACTTATACAATCTTCGTTCCTGAGCTGGTTTCATCATTGAAAGCACTATTCTAACTTTCTCAATTTCACGCAGACGCTGTAATTCTTTCCTCTCTGCAATTTCTTCTGCTTCTCTGAGTTCAAATGGGTCAACAAAGTCCAAGAATGCTTCATTATGGAATTGCTCAAATAAATCATCTTCATAACAAAAGGCATCTAAATGTCTTGCATCTCGCATTTCACATCTATGAGTTTCTCTGTTATCGTCAATAATCACTTTTCCCTGTGCCATAGACAGCAGGACAAATGGAGTGTATCTGCTAATAATATCCGGATATTTATCCCACAGTTCTTCTTCAGTAAGTTCGGTAACAACTGCCCATTTCTCTGTGCCGGTATATCCGTCATATTCATATTTGAGATTGATAAGTTTACAGTCCTTTGCAAATAATTCTTCTTGTTCCGTTAATGTAAGTTTGTTTGTCATTTTCGTAATCTCCTTTGAATTTTCTAAAATTGCTTTTTTATATAGAAAATTTGGAGATTACGGGTATTTAGCTATGTATGCCTGCCACTGCTTTTTCATTTGCTTCTCCGTTTCGGAGCAACAAAAAAATAGCCGAACATCAAGAACGCAAGGATATAGTTATCCCGTTATTCTCAATGTCCGGCTATTTGGTAACTCATTCAGGTTCCGTGGCTCGGTACAAAGCTCAGTTATTCAGTTGTTTGCTCATTTCTTGTTTATTCTAAATGTTCTGAATTTGAGATTACCTCTGCGCAGTGAAAGGTCAATCTCATTTACATACCCACATTTCGGGCATTTAATTTCAATGTTTCCTGTCGTCATCGTGACTTTATCAAAGATACGCCATTCACAGCGTTTGCACCTGACGATTACTTTCTGTTCCAGTCTTGTCAAATCTTATACACCTCCGGATAAACAGCAAGGTAGTCAAACGGATTATCAAGATAATCCTTGTGCAAGAGTCCAAGCTGTTTCATTCGTATTGCAAGTGCTTTCTTTGAGCATCCTAAAAAATCTGAAAGTGCTGCGTATCTTTCATAGACCGCCGGATAATAGATTTTATTTAGGCATTCGATTTTATCCCCAAGCCCAAACAAAAACATTCCTTTTTCTATTAGACACCTCGGAAGCAGAATTGCAGCCGCAAGTGTATTTGCCTGCCATTCCTCCCAATCGGTAATTATTCTGCTTTTCTCTGTGTCTGCGGTTGCCTTGTAATAATGCACTCCGGCTGATTTTTCCGTTATTCCATAATCATTTGGGAACAACATCTTGAATATCTGATGACTGCCTTCGTGCATAAGTGTAAAATTCTTTCTTCCTTTCAGGTTGTTGTCATAGTTAAGGTCAGACTCGACCAGAACCGTTTTGCCATCCAAGAAGAAAAAGGCTTCATCGTCGTTGTTTTCAAATACCTGCACTCCGAGTTCCCCAAACGATGTCATTCCGAGAATGCTTCCATCATAGGAAAGGTGCATATACTCAATCGTCAGTCCAAGTACCTTTTCGAGCATTAGCTCCGGCTCAATGCGGTACACCTGTGATTTCTTTATTTCAGGCAGTTCAAAATATGCCTTTACAAATTTCTCTGAAATTGTTTCTATATCATTTCTCGATAAGCGTTTCAATTACTTAGCCCTCCTAACATTAGGATTTTGCTTCGACAAACCACTTTCCGTTTTCTTCATCGAACAGAAAAGCCGACTGTCCGCAAATCTGAACCGTATAGCGAATGCCTGTGCCACCGACCTTAGTAGCGGCGGCTCTGCACTTCTGCATTACACGGTCAACTTCATATATCTCATCATTTTCAAACTTAATGGAATTCGGACGAGCCGTTCCATCAGGTCTATGCGTCACATTTACTTCGACATATACTTTTCTTCTTTCACACTCCATTGCTTATACCTCATAATTTCTCATTATTACAACCAATCTTCCCAAATGCTCATATCCGTCGATGTCTTTATCTGAGACTCTGTATTTCGGTTTTTCGTCATCATTCTTGTTAATGTAGCAGGAAAGCCGACCTTTTAGAAACGGCTTATTCAAATCAAAGAATAAAAACATCCCTTCGTATATTCCGTAATCGGTAAAATGGTTTCCGCCGTCCGCAATGAAGATAGCCATATCATCACTGCATCCTTTTATTAAACAATCAGGCATTCTTACATATGCCTGTACATCACTTTCATCAATCACAATTAAGCCCTCCTTAGCCGACCATTCCCGTCGGCATCGTGATTTCCACTTTTTCCGGTGGTAGCTGCAAGTCCTGATACAGAACTCCATTCCTTATGCTGTCCTTACCGAAGCGTCTGCGGATTGTTTCAATACATTTTTCAAGTCGTTCCAACTTTTCCTGCTTTTCCACATCCATAAATAATCCTATCTGACGGGGCGTGTCTTGAGGAATAAGATTGATTGCTTGGATTGTTACGGAACGGATTGGATTGTACCAACCATACCTTGCTTCAAAAAGTTGAAATGCTCTCTTGGCAAGAACCATCGGCGATTGCGTAGGCAAGTCAATCTTGGTCTGCCATTGTCTTGTACATAGTGTGTTATCTCTAATGTGTATGGCAACTCCTTCGGCACTCAGTCCGTGGACTCGGAGCTTGTGTCCGATGTCTTGGGTCAATTCGAGAAACACGGGCCACACCTGCTCCGGTTTCTCTAAGTCTGCAACTGTCGTTATACCGTGTCCTACGCTCTTGATAGGCGATACGAAGTCTTTCTTGGCAACAAGGGAAAGGTCATTGCCATTTGCGTAATTCCATAATGCAACTCCGTTTTTTCCTAATACGCTTCGCAGGAACTCAGGGTCGGTCTGTGCCAAAGCCCCGATGGTACGAATCCCATAGCTGTCTAATGTACGCTGTGTCGCTCTGCCTACACCGAGCAAATCAGCCGATGGGAGTTTCCATATCTTTTCTCTGAAAGTATCCTTTGGTATAACCGTTACTGCATCCGGCTTCTTCATATCAGAGCCGAGTTTTGCAAATATCTTATTAAATGAAACACCAACGGAGATAGTAAGTCCGAGTTCAAACTTAATCGTTTCTCTGATTTTGTTTGCAACTTCCACCGGAGAGCCGAAAAGACTACCTGTTCCGGTAATATCCAGCCAGCACTCATCCATACCATAAGGTTCTACTTGGTCTGTATATCGTTCGTACACGCTTCTTGCAAGTTTTGAGTATTTTATATATTCCTCATAATGCGGTGGAACAATAACCAAATCCCGACATTTCTGTTGTGCCTGCCAGACGGTATCTCCGGTTTTCACATCAAATGCCTTTGCTTTATAATTCTTAGCAAGGACAATTCCGTGTCGTTCTTCAACAGAACCGCATACAGCAACCGGATATTCTTTCAGAGCAGGGTTAAGCATACACTCAACACTTGCATAGAAGTTGTTCATATCGCAATGTAAAATATTTCGAGCCATTCTGCGTAACCCCCTTGACTTTTTGAGAAGTTTAATATAAACTATGAGTAGTTAAACTTCTTACTTGCTATTATACGCAGTTAAACTTCTCTTGTCAAGAGTGTAGACGAAGTTTAACTACATAAATTTAAGACAAGGAGTGAACAATCAAGATGACATTCGGCGAAAAAGTTAAGAACGAACGAAACAGACTCGGATTAAATCAGGATGAGTTGGCGAAAAAAATCGGCGTTACTCGTAGAGTTATCAGTTCCTATGAGAATGACAGTTCCCGTCCAAGAGGAACAGAACGCTATAAGAAACTTGCCGAAGCTCTCGGTGTAAATATCAACTATCTTTTATCGGAAGATGAAGCATTTATTGCAGATGTTGAAGATAATTACGGACACAGAGGTGCAAAGCAGGCAAAAGAACTTCTAGCAGAAGTAACCGGTTTATTTGCCGGCGGAGAAATGGCTGACGAAGACATGCGTGAGATGGTTGATGCCATTCAGGAAGCGTACCTTATTGCTAAGAAAAACAACAAGAAATACACACCGAAAAAGTATCGCAAAGACGAGTAACCTCTCGCTGTGCGTTGTCCGTTTTATGGGACAGCAGATGGTTTATAATAAAAATGGATAATATATCTGTTATAATGGCACTGCAAGGGAGGTGAGCCGTTTGGGATATAATACGCAGGATGAGATTGTCAAGATAGTGAACCGGCTCATCAAACGATGTGGCACTCGTAATCCATATAAAGTCGCTGATGAGCTTGGGATACATATTCTCTATCGAGATTTTACGAAACAGCGTGGAGCATACAAGGTAATCTTGAAGAATCGATTTATCTTTCTTCAGAACGGTTTGCACCCGGTTATTGAACAAATCGTATTATGGCACGAAATCGGACACGATGTTCTTCATCGCCAAGAAGCAGTTTCAGCCGGAGGATTCAAAGAATTTAATATCTTTGATATGCGTGAAAACCGGATGGAATATGAAGCCAATGTCTTTGCAGCTCAGGCTTCTTTACCGGACGATACGATTATTGAATATATTAAACAGGGGTATGATATTCAGCAAATTGCTCGCTGTATGCACTCCGACATAAATCTTGTCGCTTTGAAAGTTGATACTCTCAATTCACAAGGCTACAATTTTAGGAAACAGGAACATAGAAACGACTTTCTCAGATATAACAGAAAAATGTAAAGACCGTCAATTCTCGAATGAGATCTGACGGTCTTTGCATTACTTCGATTTCCATTATTCTTGGGAACAGCGTAAGTTAAGCGAGATTGCTACAATGCACGCAAGAATAGGTTGGCAGAATTTAAGAACTTCCGAGTTTTTAGATAGTGGAGATTATATGCTAATTACGGGTACGGACTTTATAGACGGAGCCGTAAATTTTGATACTTGCCACTATGTCGAGCGTGAGCGTTATGAGCAAGATAAGCACATACAAATCCGTAACGGTAGTATTTTAATAACTAAAGACGGAACACTCGGAAAAGTGGCTTATATTCAGGGATTAACAATGCCTGCGACGCTTAACGCAGGGGTATTTAATGTTGAAATAAAGGACGAAAACGAAGTTGATAACAGATACCTGTTTCAATATTTGAAAGCTCCTTTTTTGATGGATTATGTTGATAAGAAAGCGACAGGCGGAACTATCAAACATCTTAATCAAAACATATTGGTTGACTTTCCTGTTGTGCTTCCTCATAAAGCCGAGCAAGAAAAGATTGGAGAGTATTTTCTTGCAATTGACCACCTTATCACCCTTCATCAGCGTAAGCCGGTTGTTGTCAATTCAAGCTCGACAATGAACGCATTACCAAATCAACATCTTTATTTTCAAGTTCTTGAATAATGTGAAGATAGGTCTTTTGCGTTGTTGTCATACTTGAATGTCCTAATCGTTGAGCCACACTTGCTATTGATACTCCGGCAAATAATAGCAGTGAAGCGTGTGTATGTCTTAGTCCGTGAACAGATATAACCGGTATATCTGCCTTCTTACAGTGTCTTGTAAGAATGTCATTGACAGTAGAGTTATACACCTTTTCCGAAACAAAAATCGGTTCATCTTCAGGTAAGTCTTTAACCAAAGTAGAAAATTGAATAATGAGCTGCCAATCAATCTGTATTTTCCTGACCGACGACTGATTTTTGGTGGGCATAAACCCACCACCGCCTTTATAATCCCAGGTTTTATTGATAGATAAAGACTGCTTTGAAAAATCAAAGTCTTTTGGAGTTATAGCCAACGCTTCAGAAAATCGCATTCCGGTTTTTGCAACCAACAGAATAAACCAATCCCAATTTATCTCTTGACTAAGATTTAAGTCAGATAAAAGTTTGTGCAACTCAAACTGATTAAGATATTTGATTTTTTTGTGTCGAGGCTTTTTACCTTTTATGATAGCTTTTCTTGTAGGGTCTCGTTCTATAAGTCCCTCATCTACCGCATCTAAAATTGCACCTTTAAGTTGATGATGAAAGTCCATTGTGGTCTGTCTTTCGTGTGACTTCGCATAATCGTTCAAGAGTTTTTGATATGTTATCCTTGAAAGTTCGCACACTTTCAAATCCGGTGCTAATTGCTTAATCCAAGCCTGCGTAAGCAGGTATTTATCCATTGTAACCTTCCTTATCGCCCCTTCCTTATAAACCGTAATCCATTGAGCGTAATAATCGTAAAATAAGTCTGTTTTGTTTATATTATTCAGCATAATATCCTCCTGTATAAAAATTAGGCTTACGCTGATGAAGGGTGATAAGGTTGTCAAGGGTTTCTAAATACTGTCCTAAAACTCGTTGCTCCTTTATAGTTGGGATTGTTACGACAGTGTTTCCAACAAGCTCTTTATTAAGGTTATTTACTGTGCTACCTGCCGCAAGTGACTTATACTGAATTATCATTTGAGGAGTACCGAGCAAATGGCACAAAAATGTCAAATCAAAAACTTTATAGGTATTTCTAATTAGTAGCCAGCCGTCGTGAATACACCCATCTATGCCCATAATATAAGGCTTTCCGAAGCTCATAGAGTTAGATAAGATTAAATCTCCCGGATGAACTTCTCTCGTTTTTGATAGTCCTTCCGGTTTGATTTTTTCTGCGGTTTTTGTTATATAATTGCCCTGTGCGGGAGCATCGCCAATCTTCACCCAATTTAATCCATCAGGCGAGTCGGTAATGAAATCATCAATAGGTCTTGGCGAACCACCTCGCTCTATTTGCACTAAATCTGAAAACTTACGCTGTTCCCAAGCGTTTTTGATGTATCTGAACTTTTTTGATTTTTCTTTGCATAAAAATGCAAACTCACGCTGATGAAGGGTGATAAGGCGATTGAGTTTTTGAATATATGAAGCTATTTTCTTTTGCTCTGCTATTGACGGAACAGGAACAACTAATTCAAAATAATCTCCCAAGTTGTAATTTGTTCTTCCATCTCCTGTTGAAATTGATACTGCCCATTTCTTATGTTTATCTGTGTTTAGAAACGAACACAGATAATTTGAATCAATTATTTTAGGATTTGGTCGAGTGACAATCGTAGCAAAACCTATTGATTTTGCTTCGTTTTCAGTAATTACCGCAGATGTTCCTACATCTCCGGTGTGTACGGTAATTACATCTCCAATTTGGTGCATACGAGTTTCGTTTTTTTCGGCAAATGTTTTTTCCAAGTAAATTGGATTATCACCAAATTCAAATTTACCATCTTTAATATCTGAGTTTCTAATAAGTAAAGTTCCTTCATCGGTATAATGTTTCGTCATTGTTGTCACTAATCCAATATAAATTTTTCCGATTTCAGTGACCTTACGCTGTTCCCAAGAAACATAAAATAGGAGCCAAGGGAAAGCCCTTGACTCCTAAAATAATGCTTAATTATTCATCTTCTGTTGGCATTTGAATTTCATAACCACCACTGATAATAAAATCTCGAAGCAATTTGTCAACTTTAACATTAACCTTTGGCGGAATTATTTTAGTCCCTTCGACCTTTTCAAAGTATTCCTTTGCCTTTGCTTTATCGACCGTTTTCTTCAGTTCGTCATATCTGCCAAATTCATTGAGATTGTTTTCATTAAGCTTCAAACTCATAATGTTTCTAAGCAGGTTCTCATCTAACCCAAGAGCAGATGAAACTCTGTGAATTTGGTCGTTTCTCGCTTTTGACAAATACTCGTTAATATAATCTCTCAGTGATTTACCTTCTGAAACCTTAACATCTCCTCTTTGAATATCGTGCAGGAAAATGTTTGCATATTTCTGTTCTTCCTGAGAAAGCGTTGCAAATGTCTTGTGCAGCTCTGTTTCGGCTTGTTCAATAGCTTCCTGAGTTGTTCCCTCAACACTCAACAACTTAATATACTTATCAAATCTTGAGTTCATATAGTCAGAGTCGATTAAGCCCGTATCAATCTCTGTAATATATCCCGCAAGGTCATAAGGAACATCATCGCCTCCGATACCACCACCGCCACCGGTCAACTCTTTATATCTGAGAACTAAAATAAGATAAGTATTCTCATCTATGGCTACATCAACGACTTCGCCGGTTTCTTCATCTACATATGCAGGAACATCCCATTTGAAGCCTTGAATTTTAGCTGCTTCCAAATAGCTATTAAATTCATTGAAATCCTTTGCAAACTTCCTACACACCAAAGTGTCATTAGGCAGCTTTTCAAAGTTTTCAATTCCCGCATTGGTAAACAACTCGGTGATACTTTCAAAAAGTTCGTTCATCTGCTTCAAGTTTTCAACGAGATGTTGAACGAACAATCCGAGTGGTCTGTCGCCTGAATACAATTTTACGGCAGCGTTAATATTATGCTCCATAGTGTGAGGTTTGCGGTAATAGCGAATTGTTCCGAACGGTTTATCCGGGCCGAACAAGCGATTAGTTCGAGAAAACGCCTGAATGATATTCTCGTACTGAAGCACCTTGTCCATATACAAAGTGTTAATCCACTTAGAGTCAAAGCCCGTAAGCATTTGGTCAACGACGATAAGTAAATCAATTTGTTTTGCCGGTTCGGTCGCTACTCGTTCATACGGCTTTTTGTGGGCAAGTCTTGCGGCTATGTCCTTTTTCATTTTTGCAAATGTCGGAATAGCAAAATCCTGACCGTATTTTTCGTTGTAATCGGAAATGATTTCAACAAGTCCGTCCTCTTTGAATTGAACACCGCCGTTATTATCAATACTTGGGTCAAACAAAGCCGTTACTTTCAGTTGCGGATTTAACTCTTTGAACAATCGATAATAATTGATAGCCTCCGGAATACTGCTTGTAGCAAATATTGCGTGGAATTTACTGTTATGGCTCAATGTTACCCAGTTTTCGAGTATATCCTTTACTACTGTCGTAGTGTGTTCCGTTGTTGTATATTGAACATTTGGGATATAATCTTCGATGCCCTTTATATAGTCGCCCTTGGCGTCAAAGTGTCCAACCATTCCAACTTGGTTTACGTCCATATACTTATAAAAGATTTTGCTCTTAACAGGGTCAGAAATTGCTTCTTCCTCTGTTTGTGCCTTTGCCTTTTCCAAGGCAACTACTTTTCGCACATCTTTATCTTTGAAAGTCAAAACCTTGTATGGGTCAAAACCGAGAACATTTTTGTCTCTGATTCCGTCCGCAATGCTGTATCTGTGTAACTCATTACCAAATACAGTGCTTGTAGTATTCTTTTTCTTTTGGTTTTCGTCTTGGATAGGCGTACCGGTAAAGCCAAAGAACATTGCCTTTGGAAATGTGTTTTTAATTGTCAGCAACATATCCCCAAAAGTAGAGCGATGAGCTTCATCTACTATGAACACAATACGCTTTTCGCTGATAAGTTCAATGTCACGAGCGTTCAATCCACCGGCTTCGTCTTTGATATTACTCATTTTCTGAATGGAAGTAACGATAAGTGTGTCTGCCGGATTGCTGCTTTTGAGTTTTGTTATCAACACATTTGTGTTTTCGGTTGCTTGTACGGATTCATTTTCATCGGCAAAGCCACGATACTCTTTCAGTGACTGAGTGCCGAGTTCAATTCTATCCATAAGGAAAATTACTTTGTCGGCGTCTTTTGAGCTTGCGATTAACTGAGCTGACTTAAAACTTGTCATTGTTTTGCCGGAACCGGTTGTGTGCCAAATATATCCGCCGAGCTGATTGTTACCTTCCCATTTTGCTTTTGCAACTTTATCAGAAATAGCACTTGCCGCAAAATACTGATAGCTACGCATTACTTTAAGTACGCCGTCTGAGTCATCAGCAACCGTATAAAAGCCGATAAGCTGATGTGCCATAGGAATAGATAGAAGAGTAGATGCCACCTTGTTCCATTCGTTAATCGGCTCGTTATTAAAATCTGCCCAATGGAAATAATAATCCGGATTAAACTTGCCGTCCGGACCCGGATTTGCAAAATAAACAGCTTCGTTTGGTTCCATTGCAACAAAAATCTGAACCAAAGAAAACAGTCCACTGAATATTCCCTCGTGAGAATACTTTTCTATTTGATTGCAAGCCTGACTAACCGGAATACCGCTCTTTTTGAGTTCAATATGGATAACAGGCATACCGTTAATGAGCAGCATTAAATCTCCACGGCGGTCATTAAGTAATTTCGATTTTGTTGAGAATTTAGGCTGCTGCACAATTTGGTATCTGCTTTGACCGGCGGCAATTTCACGGCGGTCATAAATTTTAAGGCTGACTTCTTTACCAAAATGTAATTTATCATCAGGGTTATCCCTTACGATAGAAACACTTTTTCCGTTAATAAAGCCATTCAACTTTAACGGTGTTCTGAGAGCTTCGATTTGCTCTAAAATCTGCTGCATTTCGCTATCGGTTAGAGGATAATCGTTCAGTCTGTCAATATCTCTGTTGTTTTCAAAGAGTATATTTGCCCAATTTCGCAGCAAATCTTGTTCAGAGTAATTTTTAAGGACTTCTTTTTCCCACCCTTTTTCGGATAGTATTTTTATCAAAGCCGCTTCAAAATCCGACTCTTTATTAAAAATCATTTCGAGTTCCTCCTAACTTCTAAAATTTGCTTTTACATCTCAGACAAACATCTTTTCAAGGCACGCTTTTTTGAGATTTTTCAACTTTTCTAACTCACGCTGATGAAGGGTGATAAGGTTGTCGAGGTTTTCAAAATATGCACCTATTTTCTGCTGTTCTTCAACTGACGGCAAGGTGATAGCTGTATTCAAAATGTTATCATTATATAGTCTTTTTATTGTGCTGCCTTCTATTCCTGCCCATTTCACAATAGAATAAAAGCATTTCAAAAACGAGTTGTCCAAATGTTTATCGTGATTTAACCAAACTATATTGGAGTCTTGAAAATACTCATTTTTTCCCGTAAACACAACAGTTCTACCAATGCTGCCTGATGCAGAAATCAATATATCTCCTTTTTTAGGATACTGGTATTTTGCTTTATATTCTTCAAAAAGCTCTCTCGATATAAAAGCATCTGCCTCTCCACCGAATGTACCTATTTTATAAAATGGTATTTCTCCATTTTCCGATGTTTGCTCTTTGAAAATCCTTCGGCACATAGAGACTGAACCGATTTCCCCCAGCTTACGCTGTTCCCAAGCTTCAGTAAATCCCTTAAAACGAATTTCGGGTACATTGGAGCCATTTTGTGGAAACATTTTTTCCAGCATAGATTTTTTGACATTGGTCAATTTGTCATACTTACGCTGATGAAGGGTGATAAGGTTGTCGAGTTGAGCAAGATACTTGCCAATTCGTATTTGCTCAGCCTTGTTTGGCAACAGTAAGTCTATGCCCATTAGTGTTTCAGCATTGAGTTTTGCACGACCCCCGCCGACCAAAAGTGACTCAATATCCGCTTGACTAATGGCATAGGCAAGGAATTGATTGTCTGCACAATCATACTTTCCTTGTAGAACGTGAGCGTGATTATTGACCCAAATTCTCCCTTTTACGCACTTTACAGGATAATTTTTAAGGTCATTCGCTCCATCTTCTGCGACAAGGATAAACTCACCATCGTGAGTATATCCATCTACATAGTCTTGAATTCCGTTCGCTCCGTAATAAGGAGTTGTGCCTGCAACTCGCAAACTTGCCGCCACCGGGATACGCAAATTATCATATCTGTCCGTTACTTCTCTAACCTTACGCTGTTCCCAAGTGTCACTAAACCCTTTGAAGCGAATTGCCGGAATGTCTGTTATTTTTGTCATTTTGCACTACCTCCAAGCAATTTTTTGAGTTCAGCAAGACCGAGCATATCAAATTCACTACCTTCAAGGTCATCAATCATAGAAGAAAGTGATTTTTCTGTTTCTTCTATTTGATTTTCGACATCTGCGAAAGTAGTTTCATATTTCTTTGCAAGTGCTTCAAGCTTTGAAACCAAATCAGATATAATGCTATCCGGCAACTGCATAAGATTATCAATAAGCGGCTTTATCCACTTATCTTTAAGAAGTTCAAGAACTTGTTCATCGGACAAGTGTTCAATCGTATCTTTCGTTTTTTCTTCAAGCAAGGCATTATCACGCTTAATGGCAGTTTTCAATGCTTTTTCTTCTGTATTCAATTCCGAAACAGATTTAAGTTTTTCCTTTGTTTCAGGTTCAACACCGTCGGATTTCATAGCTTTTTTGATTTCTGCAAAGACCCAGCTATCTTCGTTTACAAAATCAGCCTCTTTTTCTTCCTCGGAAAGTGTGTCAAGTATTTCTTCGTATTCGGAAGCAATTTCTGAAAGTCGATTTTCTTTTTCACTTAATGCTTGCTTGTCATCGGCAAGTATAGTGCTTTGAATAAGGTCAAATGGTATAATGCGACCTTTCCATCCTTCTTGTACTTCCTGCTCAACATTTCCTTTTTTCTTGACCACCATATTAGCGTCAACAATTTTAGTTGCTCCAAAGCCCTCTGTTTGAATAATTTCCAAATCTACGGCAATCTTAGTCCAGTCATCATCAAGAAGCTGGTATGCTTCATATCTGTCAACTAACGGGATGGCAGCCATTCGTGCAAAGATATTTTTTGATAAAAGCTCCTCTGTTTTAGAGATACTGAGACTTTCCATCTTTGTAATCAGCTCATCATACAAATATGTATCAAAATCAGCAAAAACGGACTTGAACTCGTTTTCAAAACTTGTTATATCACTGTGTTCTTTAATTGCCTTTTTTATATCTTTAACCACGAATTTGCAATATTCGGAAGATGTATTTTCAAACAAATCAGAGCGAAGTGCCGGGAAAGCTGTCCAATATTCTTTGAGTTCATCAATTTCAGATGCCGGTAGACCGCCGAACATAGACGCAAAAATATCCCAAGATTCTGCCGCCTCTGAGGAATCCACATATCTCGGAATATTAAGGTTATAATCGTTCTCTCTGATTTCGTCACGGCTGACAACTCGTGAATACTTGTCCACGCTTTCTCTCCGTGTAACAACATCTACAATCTTCTTAATATCTGAAGCTCTCAGCTTATTGTTTTTGCCCTCTTTGATATATCCTTTTGAAGCATCTACTATAAGAACATCTGTATTGGTTCTCTTTTGCTTCAACACCATAATTATTGTCGGAATACCTGTGCCGTAAAAAATATTTGCAGGCAATCCTATGATTGTATCAATCTTATTTTTTTCAATTAAGTTCTTGCGAATTTCGCCTTCTTCGCCGCCACGGAACAAAACACCGTGAGGAAGAACAATAGTCATAATGCCATCAGGCTTAATATGATAAAGGTCGTGAAGCAAAAAGGCATAGTCTGCCTTACCCTTTGGTGCAAGACCATAACCGGCATAACGAGGGTCAGTATCCTTATCAGCTGGATTCCAAGCCTGTGAATATGGAGGATTGGAAACTACGGCGTCAACATAGAGTGGATTGTATGTTCCTGTCGGGTCGTTTTCATCGAAATACGGCCAGTCGTCCTCCAAAGTATCGCCGTTTCTTGTTACTATGTTATCTGCTTCAATACCACGCATTACCAAGTTCATACGAGTAAGGTTATATGTATTCTGCTTTAATTCCTGAGCGTAGTATTTAACTTTGTTTTCGCCCTCAATGTACTTTGAAGCACTCTTACCGATGTTGATTAACAAGGAACCAGAACCGCTTGTAGGGTCGAATATTTCAATTTTCTCTCTGTTTTTCAAGTGATTTGCAACTATTTCAGACATAAGCAATGATACTTCGTGCGGAGTGTAGAACTCGCCGGCTTTTTTACCTGCATTCGCCGCAAACTTTTCAATCAAATATTCATAAATAAATCCAAGAACATCATAGCCCTGCTTACCATCCATAGGAATATCTTTTATAAGCTGAATGAGTTCGCTAATAGACTTTGACTGCGAAGCAGCACTATCACCTAATTTTGAAAGACCAGTTTGCAGAGTATCAAAAACGCCCTCAAACACTTTCTTGTGGGTTGGGTTTATTAAACGGCTAAACGCTGAAAGAGCGTCACGAACATCTTGAACACTGAAATCGCTGCCTTTTGCAAGCCAAGTTGAAAAGAGATTGTCGTAAGAAATAAAATATCCCAAGTTCTTCTGAATGCTTTCAACCGTATCAGTATCTTCTTCTGTTAATTCGGGAAGATACTCGTCAGTCCAATCATTAGCTTTCAGATATTTAACTTCTTTCTCCGAAAGGAATTTATAGAAAATAAATCCTAAGATATAGTCTTTGTATTCATTTGCTTCGATTTTGGAACGCATTTTGTTTGCAGACTCCCAAATCTTTGCAGCTAACTGCTGTTTATTCATAATAAACCTCCGTATTATTTGTTGTAGCTATTTATATTTTATCTGACAATGGCACTATTTTTAAGTATAAAATAATTAGTGTCCCATAAAACGGACTCAGTTTTCTTCATCAGGAAGAAAATCTATAATATCTTCTACATTGCAATCAAGTGCAGCACATACTTTTCCAAGCACTTCGGTCGTCACATTTTCATCTCTGCTCATTTTGCTCATTGTGTAATGACTTAAACCAGCAAGAGCTTCTAAGTCTTTTTTCTTCATATCTCTGTCAACAAGAATGTGCCACAATTTTTTATAACTAACAGCCATTTCATTGCACCTCTTTCTTAGTTAAAGTGTAAGTATATATATTGTACCATAGAAATTTGATTTTTTCAATAAAACCACAAATATTCGAACTAAAGTGCGTTTTTTCATACTTTCGGTTAAAAACGCATATAACTCTGTTATTACCGGTTTATGTTCATTCTTGGGAACAGCGTAAGTTTGGTGAAGTGTTTGATTGCACTGTCCCGAATAACACACTTTCCCGTGCCGAACTGAGTTATGATGAAGGAACTGTCCTGAATGTTCATTATGGTGATGTGCTGATAAAGTATGGCTCTGTGCTGGATGTTCAAAAGGATGATATTCCTCGCATCCCGCATAGATGCCGAGAGGATTTCAATGGGGCTTTATTGCAGGATGGTGATGTTATTATCGCTGATACCGCAGAAGATGAAACGACCGGAAAAGCCTGTGAAATAGGTAATTTGCAAGGGAGTGCCATAGTATCGGGGTTACATACAATGGTGTGCCGCCCTCGGAACAGAATGGCATTGGGGTACCTCGGTTACTACCTCAATTCCAACGCTTACCACCATCAGCTTCTTCCTCTAATGCAGGGCATAAAAGTGCTCTCTTTAAGTCGCAGCAACATTCAAAAAACAAGCGTGAGTTACCCTTCAGCAATGAAAGAACAGCAACTCATTGCAAGCTACTTCAGCCAGCTTGACCACCTTATCACCCTTCATCAGTGTAAATGTCAAATTGACGGCTGCCGTTTTCAATCACCATTAGCTATTACTTGGGAACAGCGTAAGTTGGGCGATGTAGTCGATGTACGAAGTGGCAAAGACTATAAACATCTTTCAGAGGGCAATATTCCCGTTTATGGGACGGGTGGATTTATGCTTAGTGTCAATCAGGCGTTGTCCTACGATGAAGATGCTATCGGCATTGGAAGAAAAGGAACGATAGATAAACCGTACATTCTTAAAGCACCATTTTGGACGGTAGATACGCTTTTCTACGCCATTCCAAGAGAAAAAGTTGACTTGAATTTTGCTTTTGATGTATTTCAAAATATTGACTGGAAAAAGAAAGATGAGTCAACGGGTGTTCCGAGTTTATCAAAAACAGCCATAAACGAAATTGATGTCCTCGTTCCGCAATACGATGAGCAGCAGCCACTTGGACAATTTTTTAATAGAATCGACAACCTTATCACCCTTCATCAGTGTGAGTAAAAACAAAAGTTGGTTCCAACATACACGTACTCAGATGAAGTCAAACCAACTATCAGTAATGATTTCCAACTATTTTTATGTTATACTATAAAAGTAGTAATTCACGATTGTTAATGGCGA